>Ga0210400_10002573_pt1 | contig 16661 bp, 19 predicted proteins | sample IncBWH26MmetaG_FD_155456 | JGI IMG/M metagenome (GOLD analysis project Ga0210400, IMG submission 155456) | Forest soil microbial communities from Barre Woods Harvard Forest LTER site, Petersham, Massachusetts, United States - Inc-BW-H-26-M | ecosystem: Environmental > Terrestrial > Soil >... | reverse complement strand
AATTGGAGAATGCCAGCTTCGCACAGGCGACACCCTCGCCCTCTACACCGACGGCATCACTGAATCCTACAATTCCGCCGACGAGCAATTCGGCGAACAGCGCCTGCTCGATGCCCTCCAGCGTCACCGCGAATGTTCTTCCCAAATCTGCCTGGCTTCGATCGTCGATGAAGTTCAGCGCTTCAGCCCCCACGAGCAGCACGACGACATCACGCTCATCATTGCTAAACATCGAGGAAACTAAACCGGTCGCTTTACGCCGCCATCGAAAACCATCCATGCCCCTGGGTAGTGGGCCATCCCTTTCCGATTTGCGCGATCAGGTGGCGATGGGCAGACAAAGTTCGCTCTTCTTGCTATTCCGAAAACAAAGTTTGTCGGGCGACGGCCGCATCCGGCTCGAGGCAGGATAAATCCTCGATTACTTCCAGGCTTCTGTAATGGGCGCGGCGTTCGCATCCCCGGAATTCAACTGCGGCAAACTGAAGTTATCCTCAATCGTTCTTAGCACGCTGTAGTGATTGTATTCTTTGCTTACCGTCTGGTTTTTGACCATATCTCCGAGGAACACGGTATAGATCCGGTCGTTCTTGTCGTCCCCTTCGGATTCGTCGTAAGTTACAATCACGAGTGTCCCCTTCATCTCTTTCTGCTCCCAGGGAAACCATGTCGCGAAGAATGTTTCCAGCCAGTGCGACCCCTTTTGCAGCCCTTTCCCGGAGTTATAGAAAGGATCGTGTCCGTCGTCGTCTAGGTTAGGGGTATAGAACATGTATCGAGGCAGTGGGAATTTCTTCGGGTCTTTTCTGAACATTTCGACTGCCGTCACGAACGCATTGTGTGGATCTTTCGTGTCGACCGAAATTACGTTGCCATAGCTTTCTTTTTGAATTTTCTCAAAACTCAAAAACGGTACATGTTTGCGGGCATACTTCCCTTTAGCGGCGTCAAGATACGGTTGAACGCCGGAGGGATAGTTTTCTGCATAGTTCTTCCAATCGAGCAAATCGCCGATCGTTCTATGCTCGGCATCGTCGGGGAAGCTAATTTGGTGGTCGCTGTGCATCCCAAAAGAACTGCCGGCAATCATGGCGAGATAATTCGGGTAGGACGGATGATAGAGGTTTTTGAAAGTACTGAAGCTGGTTCCCTGGGCTGCCAGTTTCGCTAAAAACGCATTGCTCATCGCTGAAGTGTAGTTTTGGTTTTCCAGGACGATAATCAGTACGCGATCAAAATGTTTTCCGGGAGCCAGGACCGGGGTCTTGCCGTTTTCAGTTTGCAGGCCGCTGCTGGCAAATGCCGCCCCGCAGATTACGAGGATTGCCGCTACGAGAATTTTCGCTAATCCCGAAAATCGCTTACTTTTCATTTAAAGGCCCCTGCTCATAGCTGACATCCTCATTGATGTCTTATTCTAAGCAGTTGGCAAAGAAGCTTACTGCGCAAAAGTGAACACACTCCCGAGTTTTTGTCGACGTCGAGCCCCTTCTTCTCCTCCTAACTGAAAACTGAAGACTGACAACACAGAAAAAAGAGAGGCGCCCCAACCGAGTCGGAGCGCCTCTCCTGCTTCAGGGGGTGGAGGAAACTTACGGCTTTGGCTGCGCCTGCGTCTTCGCGTTGTGCTTCTTGTGATAGATGTTCTTCGAAGCCGCGTTCTGTTCCTTGTTGACCTGCTTCTTCTCGGAGGCCGTCAGCGTTCCGCCGTTGGCCTTGCGGTCCGCGGCAACTTGCTGGTTGATGCCCTTTTGCTGATTCTCGAGCTTGGCCGTTTCACCTGCCGTCAGCTGGCCGCTCTTGATGCCTTGGGCGATGCGGTCCTGCTGATTTTCCTGGCGCTTGCCCACTTTGCTGTTGCCGTAGTTAGCCGTGTTGGCGTTGTGCTTGTCCTTATAAATCTGCTTGGAAAGCTGGTTTTGCTGCCCGTTGATTTGCTTCTTCTCCGCCGCTGTAAGCTTGCCGCCGTTGGCCGCGCGGTCTGCCTTGGTTTCGCCGTTGATGGCCGCTTCTTTCGTTTCCAGGTTAGCGGTCTCACCGGCCGTCAGTTGGCCGCTCTTCACGCCCTGCGCGATGCGGTCCTGCTGATTTTCTTTGCGCTGCGCAATCGTCGGCTTGGGCTTTGCTGCCGGCGCTGGCGTTGCCGCTGGAGTCGCCGCCGGTGCTGTCGCGGGCTGCTGCGAGCCGGAAGACGACTGGTCCTGCGCCATCGCCACGCTGCCGGCCATCAGCACCGCAACGGGCAAGGCGCTCCACTTCATCCAGGTCAATTTCATTTTTCTCTCCTAATCTTTCTGGCTGAATTTTGCGATTCCCGGGTCCCCTGTAATTTCCTGAGTCTGAAGTGAAATGGGAGACGCCGCTACTGGTCGAAAGTCCAGTTTTTACATATTGGATAAGTATTTTCCGCTACTCTTTGGACACAATTTTGGAGTGCGGGAGCTTGCTCCCGCTTTTTCCGACGGCATCATCGCAGAAATCGCGCAGGCTCATGCAGTTAACAGGGAATGCCGTTCCTCTGGAATTCGCTTTTCCGCGCGAATGCTTGCCCGCAAGGATGATGAGATCCTGAGCGGAAATAAAAAAGGCGGCCACAGGGGCCGCCCCATCTCAAATCTCCAGGGAACTTCTGCGCGACTCCGCGCTACTTCTTTTCTTCGGCAGGCTTCTCTGCGGGTGGGGGAGCCGGCGTCTGTGCCGGCGGCGCCGGTGTTTGCGAAGTGCCCGCCATGCCGTCCTTGAAGCTGCGGATACCCTCGCCAAATCCCTTCATGATTTCCGGGATTCGCTTACCGCCAAAGAAAATCAGTATAACGGCCAGAACCACAAGCCAATGAAAAATGCTAAATTCACCCATGAACCGCCTCCACGCGCCCCGCTTGGCGGCGCGCTACTTAAACCCTACCGCAGGCAGCCCTGCGCGGCAAGTCTCTGCCGCCTCCTGCAGTTACAGGATAACACGCTCTTCCCCTACCCGGCGTGTCACATGTTCGCGGTCGAGGTATTCGAGCAGGGGGATGGCGTACTTCCGCGTGATCCCCGTCAATTCCTTGAACGCCAGCACGGAAATCCGGTCGCCCTTTGCTTTTTTGTAAGCCGAAAGTTGCTCCTTCAATTGAGCGAGGGCTTGGCGGTGAAAAACCAGCTCTGGCGACACGCGCACAAGGTTTTTATCTCTCAAGAGAATCTGCAAGAGCTTCTCTGCGCGCTTGGCTTCGACCGTAAGTTTAGCCAGCACCTCTTTCACCGATGGCACCGCCAGGCTCGCGGAGCCAAACGCCGCTTCAATCTGTTCTTTGGCCTTGACTTCTTCGGGGAGCAGGGCGATTACTGATCCCGCTTTTTTTACCAATTCTCCCTGCGCGTCCAGCTTCTTCTGCGCGACCAATTCTTCCAGCGCGGCGCGGAAAGTTTCGCTCCGCACGCGCTTTCCCAGGCTGGCGCGCAAATCCTCGCGCGAAATTCCCGGCAGCAACGGATTGTCCTTCTGAAATCTTTCGACCTTTTCGGTAATTTTCTTGCGTACTTCTTCAAACAATCGCCCTGAGACCAGCACCAGCGGTTCGGCCGAAACCGTTCTTACGCGTCCCGTTCCGTGAAGTTTTGTCAAAGCTCCCTGGATTTCTTTTTCCGTCCACCCCGTTCTCGCCACAATCTCTTCGTATCCCAATCCAAGCACCGCGCGTTCCGTCATCGCCGCCAGAGTCTCAGCGCCGTTCTTCCGCTCGAGTGTTTCCAGAAACGCTGTGCGCCCCTTATCTCGCAGCATCGGCCGCCGTGCCAGCGGGTCCAACACGGCGCCTCCGCCAATCGTCACGACCGGTGAAAACTGGCGCACGATAAAGCGGTCGCCCGGCAGCACCAGCACTTCATCTTGCAGCTTCAAGTTAGCAACCGCGGTAGCGCCCGGCGGCACTTCCTTCTCCCCGTGGAAAAATACTTCGGCGATGGTCTCCGCCGTTCCGGCGTGAAAGTGCACGCGCGCGCCCTGTTTCATTTTTCTCGCCGACGGCAGCAACTCGAGACGGACATCGATCCGGCGTGTCTTCCGGAATTTCCCCGGCGCCGCCAGCACCATCCCGCGCTTCAGCGCGGTGTGCTCGATTCCCGCGAGGTTCACCGCTGTGCGCCGTCCAGGCGTGGCGCGCTCCACGGCCTTTCCGCCGGACTGCACGCCGCGCACGCGCAGCCGCTCGCCGCGCGGGAATAATTCCACTTCATCGCCCGGGCCGACGCTGCCGGAAATCAGCGTGCCCGTCACCACGGAACCGAACCCTTTCATCGCAAACGCGCGATCGATGGGCAGTCGGAAATATTGCGCCGCATCCTTCATAGACGCGTTTGTTGCCGCTTCGCCTAAAGATCTCTTCAGCTCGCTGAGTCCGGCTCCCGTTTTCGCGCTCACCGCCACTATCGGCGCGTTCTCGAGGAACGATCCGCGCAGGAATTCCTCCGCTTCCATGCGCACGAGTTCCAGTGTTTCGCCGTCGACCATGTCGCTTTTCGTAAGCGCCACCACTCCGCGCTTCACTCCCAGCAAACGGCAAATATCGAAGTGCTCGCGTGTCTGCGGTTTGATGGATTCATCCGCGGCGATCACCAGGAGCAACACATCGATGCCTGCTGCGCCTGCCAGCATGTTGCTGACAAATCTCTCGTGCCCCGGCACATCTACAAAACCGAAGCGCACGCCATTTTCTTCCAGGAAAGCGAAACCGAGGTCGATGGTGATTCCGCGGCGCTTCTCTTCGGCCAGCCGGTCCGGGTGCGTGCCGGTCAGCGCTTCGACCAGCGTCGATTTGCCGTGATCGATGTGCCCGGCGGTGCCGATAATTACGCTCTTCGTCGGAGTAGACATGGATGCAGTGCGCGCAATCTTGCGCCGCTTTGGATGCTACTGGAGGAAAGAATCGGGGGTCAAACCGCAGAAGCTACTTGGCAGCGGCGATTTCGTCGACGATGGCTTGCGCCGCTGCTCGCGGATCGGACGCCGCAAGAATCGGCCGGCCAACTACGAGGAAGTCCGCACCCGCGCGAATTGCTTCGCTGGGAGTTGCCGTGCGCGCTTGATCGTCAGCCTTGGATGCTGATTTTTCGTCAGGCCGCACACCGGGCGTAACAATCAGGAATTCGCGGCCGCAAGCCTTGCGAATCGCTCTTGCTTCCTGCACCGATGCCACGACGCCGTCGACTCCCGCTTTTTTCGCAAGCTGGGCCAGTTTCACCACGTGAAGTTTTGGCGTGCCACCGATTCCTACTTCCTTCATGGACTTATGATCCATGCTGGTCAAGAGCGTCACTGCCAGCAAGCGCGGCCGGTCGGCGCCCATCGGCACGCCTGCGCTGATGGCCTGCACCGCGGCTTCCAGCATGGCTCTGCCGCCGAGCGCGTGCACGTTGACGAGCTGCACTCCGGTCATCGCCGCCGAAGAAAGCACGGCGCCGGCAACGGTGTTGGGTATGTCGTGGAATTTCAGGTCGAGGAAAATGCCTGCGCCGAGCGCCGCGACTTCTTTAACGGCAGCAGGCCCAGCTGCGGTAAAGAGCTGATTGCCGATCTTGAACATCCCCACAAGATCGGCGACCTGCTTTGCGAATTTCAGTGCGCTGGATAAAGAATCAAAATCGAGAGCGACGATCAGGCTGCTGCGCGGATGGGCGTCGAAGGTCAGGGTCATAGTTGACCCCGACTCCTTCGGGGTCAGTGCTTCTCGGGTAGCGCCATGAGTTCGAGCCGGACCTGGCTCACGCCCGAATGGATCAAGCCGATTTTCCGGGCGACACGATAGGATACATCAATTTCGCGCCCTTCTTGATAGGGACCCCGGTCATTGATACGTACTACCTCAAACTTGCCGGTCCGGGTATTCACAACGCGGACCATGGACCCAAAAGGCAGGTTGGGGTGGGCCGCCGTCAAAGCCTCGGTATCGAAGATCTCGCCATTGGCGGTCTTGCGGCCATTGAAGCCGGGACCATACCAGCTAGCGTTACCCAACCAGGTTTTAATCGGCTTCACCGGTTGATTCAGATGCGCAACCAGGGGGGCCTCCATCACCGGAGCAATGAGGAACATGAGAGGTATCCACCGGATTGCGGCCCAGATCATGAATAGTCTGTGTCTCATAGTGTGTTCTTTGTGCTACTCGGATCCAGAAAAGTGTAGCGAAAAAGACTCATTATGTCAACTGTTTTCTGCTTGAAATTTGTCTCTTATCTCATGCAAAGTAAAAGCTTTAGCGTCGAATAGTACGTTAGTAAGGGTCTCCACAAGTCCCTCACTGGCCCTCGGGTCAGCAAAGCTGGCCGTCCCGACCTGTACCGCCGAAGCGCCTATGGCCAAGTAATCAAGCACGTCCTCGACCGTCTCGATGCCTCCTAAACCTAGGATAGGTGTCTTGACGGCCTTCCGCGCTTCCCAAACCAGCCTCAAAGTAATGGGTTTAATGGCGGGGCCTGATAAGCCACCGGTTTTGTTCCCCAAACGCGACTTTCCGGTACGGAAGTCGATGGCCATTGCCGGGTAAGTGTTTGCCACGGTCAGGGCGTCCGCTCCAGCTTCCTCGGCGGCCCGGGCGATAAGTCCAATGTCTGTAACAAGAGGGGATAGTTTCACCCAAAGGGGCCTCTTATAGGCGGCCTGCCGGGCGGCACCGACCACCTCGGCTACCAAGGAGGGATCGCTACCGAACTGCATACCCCCCCTCTTGACGTTGGGGCAGGAGATGTTGAGCTCGTAGCCGGCAAGACCCTCGGCGTCCTCCAGGACCCGGATCACCTCGACATAGTCTTCCAGAGCATAGCCGAAGACGTTGGCGATGACCGCCGTATCGAATTTTCGCAGTACCGGGAGTTTTTCGGCTACGAAGGCCCGGACCCCGACATTCTGGAGCCCGACGGCATTGAGCATCCCGGAGGGGGTCGGGAAAAGCCGGGGGGCGGGGGCACCCTCCATGGGCTCGCGGGAAAGGCCCTTGGTGACGAAGCCTCCCAGGCGGTCGAGGTCAACGAGGTGGGCGAATTCGAGGCCGTAACCGAAGGTTCCACTGGCGGCGAGAATAGGATTCCGCAGGCGCACCGCGCCAATTTTTACGCTGAGGTCAACGGCGCCAGCGGAGCTCACTTCGTGCCAAAGGATAGCATGGACTGTATGCTGGCATTCACAGAATTTGGGAGTACAGCGAATGGCCGCGAATGGCGCAGAATAATTTGAATGGTTAATCGCAGTTGACGAAGTTGCGCAAAGGGCTATAATATGGCTAGATAATCTAGCCAGATAGGAGCCACCAATGGAATGGCGACTTGCAGATGCCAAAAACCGCTTCAGTGAACTCGTTACCCGCGCTCTTGCCGAAGGACCACAACGGGTCCGCCGTCACCATGATGCTGTCGTCGTCGTAGCAGAGCGTGACTACGAAAAACTCACCGGGAAGCGCCCAGATTTCAAGGAATTTCTTATGGGAGGAGGCCCTAGCTTCGAAACACTGAATCTTACCCGCGATGACTCTCCCATGCGAGATGTGAAGTTTTGAGAGTTCTTCTCGATACCTGCGTGCTTTCCGAATTGCGCCGCCCCAAAGGACATCCCGGGGTCCGCCGTGTGGTTGAAGCCCTCGAAAGCGATAGTCTGTTTGTCAGTGTCCTATCTATCGGAGAAATCGCCAAAGGGATTGCGCTTCTTAAGGAAAGCAAGAACAAACGCGAACTCCAGGCATGGTTGCAGGCGCTCGAACGCTATTACGCGGATCGAGTCCTTCCCGTCGATCTCGAAACCAGCCACACTTGGGGAGAACTCACAGCCGCCGCGCAGAAAGCCGGTAAGATCGTTCCCGCAAGCGACGGACTGATCGCTGCTACTGCGCGACGCCATGGCCTTCACGTCATGACCCGGAACACAGAACACTTTGAGCCCACTGGGGTATTGCTGCTCAATCCCTGGGCGGTTCAAGATTCATAGCTTCCGGAAACGCAGGCGAAGCAACCCGATGGAAGGACAACTCCCTCCCGTTCGAAGGAGCCGAAGGTCTTGGTAATGTTGTCGAAGGTGGCTTCAAGCGTTTCCGGCCTAGTAGTCATGATCGCTTGTACGGTAGCTGCGTCCGGAGGTTCGGAAAGACCAAAAATTTTCTGCAGATCTGCGGTTGTTTTCCCGATGCTGTCGGATGCGAGCACGTATCCGGTTGTCAAAAGGTAGTCCTGAACAACGGTTTCGCGAGGAACACCCAGAGCCGTCAGAAGAATGGCACTGAAGACCCCCGTTCGGTCCTTGCCGGAAGTGCAATGTTCGACAGCGGGAAGATCGCCCGCCGCCATTCGACGGAGAATTTTTCCGTGCTGCGGAGCGTCGGTGATTGCGATAATCGCGCTTCTCAGGTTGCGCCCGCATCACGAGCAACTCGGAAGTCGCATGGACGGTGAACGAGAGTCGCAAAGCGTGCCCACGCAGCTCAAAGCCACCTTCCGGCACGGATAATCTCGGTGTTGACAATGTAGCTTCATGAGGCTACATTGTAATTATGAAAAGCGTGGGACTTCGAGAACTGAAGAACCGTTTGAGCGAGTACGTTCGGGAAGTGCGGTCCGGCGAGGGCGTGCTGGTGACGGATCGTGGTGAAGTCGTTGCAGAACTCCTCCCGCCGGGGCAGGGACTGGATGAAAGCGGCGTCCCTTCCGGGCTGATCGCACTGGTAAGGAAAGGGCAGCTGACGCTCGGCGCCTCAAATGAGGCGACGTTGTATCCAAAACTTCCACCTCTCCTGAAGCGACATCGTGCCGCTGTGCTCCTCGATGAGGAGCGCGGTACCCGGTGAACATCTATGCAGAATCCAGCGCGGTGCTGGCGTGGTTGCTTGGGGAAGCGGCCGGCAGCCGCGTCCGCGAGGTGCTCCGCCATGCGGAGTTCGTGATGGCCTCCGATCTCGTGCTTATCGAGTGTGATCGCGTGCTCATCCGCGCGGTCACGCTCGGAGAAATCGATGAAGCGACGGCCGCCGATCGCCGGGCACACCTGAATGCGGCTGCTGCGCACTGGCACCTGTGCCGACTCAGTTTGGACATTGTTGACCGAGCAAGGCGTCCGTTTCCCTTGGAACCTGTGCGCACCCTGGACGCGATTCACTTGGCATCCGCCTTGGCCGTACGTTCCACCGTCCCGGGTGTGGAACTCCTAAGTCTTGACGATCGCATTCGGCGCGCCGGTGAGCAGCTCGGATTCCGACTTCAACCCAGGTGACCAGGGACAGGGCCCGGGATTACACACCAGCAGTTCCGTGACATTCGGTTCGCCGACAAAAATCCGTACTTGATGCGTGCCCCGCGCCTCGCCCCCAGTCTTTTGTGCACGAGACCGGTTCCAACCGCCTTGCCGTGATCGCTGACGATTGCGTGCTCCCGCTTAAATCGAAGCAGACACTCCATGAGGATTGCCGCGTCTGGCAAATTGTTCTGACGGTAGTGCGAGCGTTTCAAGGATTACCAGCTCCTGGATTTTTGGCCAACCACAGACAGACTAGAGCTCAAAAGGCAGGCGACAAACTCTGATTTGCGGGAATGCTCCTGCTCAGCTGCGCCGCTAGAGGGCTGCGGCAGCGCGTTAGGACCAGCCCATGATTTTACAGCGACCCTGCTTCGGACAAATAACCGCAGTTGCCACTCCTCCCTCGAACTCGATAGCGTGTTCCTCGGCCTCTGAATCCAGTAGGAGCATCCGTTTGTGACGGCGACGGCTGTCCGCTTCCATGTCACACACCGTGCCCTCACAGAAATGCGACTGGTGACCACAGTCGCACTCAAACGAGGAAGGAACCATACGCCGAGCCATGCCATTTTCCTCCTCGAACCGCATTTGTCCCGGCCTAATGGGCAGCCCGCTGCTGGGTTGGAACTTTACCAGCGTTGACGCGTTTCTTCAGCATGTTATGTTCAGCCGGGGGAGTAGCGGTTTTGTTCACTCCGTGCGCTCGGATAGTTTCCTCGATGCCTACCCGGCCATCTTTCGTTCGCGTTTAGCCTCTGTTCACCACCATTAGTATTACGTTTTTGTGACGGCGGGTTGTCGACTTCTGAGGATAAACAGATCTTTGTCGCGGCTGGACGCCTCCTGGACTTGACTAGAAGCTGTTGCATAACCCAATTTCAGCCCAATGGAATCAATAACTTAGCTGGGTTGTGCAATACGCTCTAGCCATCTGAACCGGCGTTCATTGCTCGACCGGAGGGCGCGCCTGTCTACCACGGTTTCCCGATTCTCAGTGATGTTGTCGTTGATGGATTCACCTTTGGGAAGATTACCGATTTCGAGAGCGAACCTTGCACTGAGGGAGATACATTTGTCATCGCACCTGACAATAGCAGGGCGGGATTAGTCTGGGAGGTCTCCGAAGATTCGTATTTTCAAGAGGTCTGCGCGGCAGATTCAGCCCGTTGGGGCGTGTGGGCAGTTTCGTTTCCCTATGGTGAAGATTTTGGGCGCGCGGGCGGAGTTGTGGCGTGGGCCTCGGCGGGTTTCTTCAGGGCGTCGGCGAGGACGTGGCCGTCGCGGGAAGCGAGGGTGATGCCGCAGAGGGCGGCGAAGGTTGGGGCGATGTCGGCGGGCGTGATGGGTTGAAAGTATTGGCCGGGTTGGATGCCGAAGCCCATCACGAGGACGGGGACGTGCTGGTCGTAGTTGTAGGGGACGCCGTGGCCTGTGCCGTAGGAGCGCTGCTTTCCAGTGGGTGTGCCGTCCATCAGCCAGTACGGTTTCGGCAGGATGAATAGATCGCCGCTGCGGCCGGGGAAGTAACTGTAGGCGAAGGCGCGGTGCGCGGGACTTTGTGTGGCGGGACGGTCGCGCAATTCTTCGGCGCGATAGACGGCAGCCACGCCGGGTTGTGCGAGCGCGGCATCCAAAACGACCTGCAATGCGGCGTGATCCTGCCGCAATTTGTCATAAACGCCGGGCGCGAAATAGATATCGCTGCCGGCGATGCGTGCAATGGCGGGCTTTGCGTAGTTGAAAGGCTCAAGGGCTTTTTCGATTCTTTCCTGCAACTCCGGCAAATGAAGCACGCCGGCGTCGGCGCCAGTCTGTTGCATATCTTCAGGAACCGGCACGACGCCGTGGTCCGCGCTCAGCGCAACGACGTAGTTTCCGCGGCCGACTTCCGTATCTAGGTGCGCAAACAATTCGCCGAGGTCTTTGTCCAGCCCCACCAGAATGTCCTGAACTTCCCAACTCCGCGGCCCAAAAGCATGCCCCGCATAGTCCAGAGGTGAATAGGCAATTCCCAGAAAATCCGTGCCGCCGCTTTTTCCAAGGCCGAGCTGGTCCACTGCTAACTCTGCAAGACGGGTAAGGTAAGTATCCGCAAACGGGCTCGTTTTCCATTGCTTGTAAAATGCGCCGTCTGGATCGGGGCCGGCAGCTTTACCGCGCAACGGATGTGGAAAGGAATGACTCCATCCGTCGGGTGGCACAGCACCAACAGCTTCTTCGGCGTAGAGATAATTTTTCTTGTCCAGGTGCAGATTCCAGGTCTTTCCGTAGTCCTTTCTTACGGGATTCTTCTTCACGTACTCGTCCAGAGAAGGGAGAGTCCCAAACGCGTTTGAAGTGACCCATGCTCCTGTGGTGTCGTCCAGCCAAACTACGCCATCGGCCTGATGTCCCGCGAGCGTGATGGCTGCCCGGCCTTTCAGGGAAAACGTGACCACCCGCGCCCGCGTAGCGGCCTGAAATCTCAATTCGTCAGCAAAGGACGGTACGGCGAGGCGGACGCCACTGTTTCCGCCTTCCTTCTCGTCCGACTCGGAATCACCATCCTTCAAGGAGGCGCCGCCGTACGCGGAGTTTTTGGCTTTCGAATCGGAGGTGCACGTCACACTTTTTCCGAGTTCGCGATCCCACCAGGCATTGGCGACCATGCCGTGGGTGGCGGGAAATGCGCCGGTTGAGATGGTGGCGTGGCCGACGCAGGTTTCCGTGGCCGCGTAAGGATAGGCCGCATCGCGGAACCACGCGCCTTCCTCAACGAGGCGCTTGAGGCCGCCGGTCCACTGGCCGAGGAACTTGTCCACGTAGTCGGCGCGCATCTGGTCGACGACCAGGAGCACAACCAGCTTGGGCCTTGCGGGCGCTTGCGACGCCTTGGGTGCTGCCGCGCGCGGCAGGGCTTGGGCTGCGGCGCACGGAACAAACGAAATACTGGTGGCAAGAGAAAATGTTGCCGTAATTATCCCGCGCTGCAAAAGGGTGCGCTTCCACAAGAATCCGCTTGGAACCATAGCCAATGCCGCCTCCCCAATCCGCCCAAGAGTCTACTACGAGTGTGTTACGGCTCGATGATGGCGGACTGGATTGACCGCGGCGCGGTCAGGAATGATAGGATTACCCGACCATGCGCATTGTCGAAAAGAGCCAATTGATGTCCGCGCCGGAAATTGACCGCACGCTGCAGCGATTGGCGCATGAAATCGTGGAGAAAAGCGGCGGAACCAAAAACCTGGCGCTGATCGGGATCGTGCGGCGGGGCGTGCCTCTGGCGCAGCGGATTGCGCAAGCCATGCGCGGGATCGACGGGGTGGAAGTGCCCGTCGGGGTGCTGGACATTACGCTGTATCGCGACGATCTTTCGAAAGTTGCGCCACAGGCGGTGCTGCGCTCTTCGAACATTCCGTTTGGCGTTGATAACATGAATCTAGTATTGGTCGATGACGTCCTGTACACCGGCCGGACGATTCGCGCGGCGATGAACGGGATATTTGACCTGGGCCGGCCTAAGCGCGTGTCCCTCTGTGTGCTGATCGAGCGCGGGCACCGTGAAATGCCCATCGAGGCACAGTACATCGGCCGCAACGTTCAAACCAGCGACACGGAAATCATTGAAGTGCGCCTGCGCGAGATCGACAAAGAGGAACGGGTCGTTCTGGTGGACCGAGTGGAATAGTTTTGAGATTGGCGTTCGAATGACCACATTGCCTTCAGAGAAGGGACATTGACTCACCGCTTCCGCGATTTGCTGGCCCTCGAACCGCTCACCGCGGACGAACTCGGCTTTCTTCTCGATCAAAGCAAGCCTTTTCAGGAAATTCAGAAGCATCCGCTGAAAAAACTGGCGACGCTGCGCGGCAAGACGGTGGCACTGGCCTTCTTCGAAACGTCCACGCGCACACGCATCAGCTTTGGGACGGCTGCTTCGCGGCTCGGCGCGGACACCATGAACTTGCAGGCGGAAGCGTCCAGCCTGAAGAAGGGGGAGACGCTGCTGGACACGGTTTTTAATTTGAACGCGATGAAGCCGGATTGCCTGGTCATGCGGCACGCGGCTTCAGGCGCGACGGATTACGTGGCACGGCATCTGGACATTCCGGTGGTGAACGCTGGCGACGGCACACACGAACATCCTTCGCAGGGCTTGCTGGACGCGCTGACGATTCGCGACCGGCTGGGGACGATCAAGAATCTGAACGTGACGATTCTGGGAGATATCCTGCACAGCCGCGTGGCGCGTTCGAACATTCATCTGCTTGGAAAATTCGGCTGCCGGTTTACGCTTTGCGGTCCGGCGATGTGGGTTCCGCGAGAGCTGGAAAAAATCGCACCGGGCACGGCAATTCGCTGCGTTTACCGAATCGAGGAGGCGCTAGAAGGCGCGCACGTGATCATCATGCTTCGCGTGCAGACGGAGCGGCTGGAGGATCCACCGCTTTCCGCGGACGATTATATTCTGTTGTACCAACTGAATGCGGAGAGGCTGCGGCGGGCAAGCCGGGACGCGATTGTGCTGCATCCGGGCCCGATGAACCGTGGGATCGAGATCACCCCGGAGGTGGCGGACGGGCCGCAGTCGTGTGTGCTCGAACAGGTCACCAACGGCGTGGCGGTTCGCATGGCCATTCTCTATCTGCTGACCAGCGGCGCTACGGAGGCTGACGCGCATCCGGCGCTCGAAGTAAAACCCAAGGAATCCGCCAATGCTACTGATTAAGAACGGACGCGTGGTCGACCCGGCATCGAAGAGGGACGCAGCACTCGACGTTCTGCTGGACGGAGAAAAGATAAAGGAAGTTGGGGCGGCCGGGAAAATCTCCGCGCCGCAAGACGCGGAAGTTTTCGATGCCAGCGGTTTGATCGTCGCGCCGGGGTTTATCGATCTTCACGTGCACCTGCGCGAACCGGGACAGGAATCTTCCGAAACCATCGAAACGGGCACGCGGGCGGCGGCGCGCGGCGGGTTTACAGCGGTTTGCTGCATGCCGAATACGAAGCCGGTGAACGACAATGCTTCCGTTACACGCTTCATCCTGGATCGAGCGAAGGTTGCCGGCGGCGTTCGTGTGTGGCCGATTGGCGCGGCGTCGGTGGGAAGCAAAGGCGAGGCCATCGCCGAAATCGCCGGGATGAAGGAGGCGGGGATCGTGGCGGTTTCGGATGATGGAAAACCGATTGCCACGGCAAAGCTCGCGCGGCAGGTGATGGATTATTGCCAGTCGCTCGATCTTCCGGTGATCGAACATGCCGAAGACGTTTCGCTGGCGGCAGGCGCGGTGATGCGCGAAGGCGTCACTTCCACTCGTCTTGGTTTGCGCGGGATGCCGGCGGCGGCGGAATCGGTTTGCGTGGCGCGCGACGTGCAGCTCGCGGAGCTTAGTGGCACGCGGCTCCATATCGCGCATCTCTCGGCGAAAGCGTCGCTCGAACAAGTTCGGTGGGCCAAGTCGCGCGGGCTGCACGTCACATGCGAAGTCACGCCGCATCATTTCACGCTGATCGATGAAGACGTGCAGTACGATTCGCGGTTCAAGATGAATCCGCCGCTGGCGGCGCGGGAGGACCGCGAGGCGCTTCTGGCCGGGCTCGCCGACGGCACCGTGGACGCCATTGCCACCGATCATGCTCCGCACGAGCCTGCTTTGAAAGATGTGGAGTTCGATCGCGCGCCTTTTGGGATTCTTGGTTTCGAAACGGCGCTGGCGCTGGCGCTCGAACAATTGGTCCATTCCGGCCGCTTGTCACTTATGAGAATGGTTGAGCTTTTCACTTCTGGTCCCGCGCGGGTTCTCGGCATCGCGAGCAAAATCGCCGCGGGGCAAGCTGCTAACCTCACGATTTTTTCCCTCGATGATTCCTGGACATACAACGTGAAGGAGTCGCCCAGCAAGTCTCGGAACTCGCCGTTTGACGGGCGCACTTTCAAAGGCGCACCCGTCGCTACCATCGTCGCCGGCCGCGTCAACTATAAACGATAGGAAACGAAACGCAGAGACATGGAGAACACAAAGAGCTGCATCTCCGGATGCGGACGAGTGAGCCGAATATTTAGTGGGCGGTGGGTTCGGCGGCGGGGTGCATGCCGTGCTGGGGGACTTCGTGGATGCCGCGGGCGGGGGGCTCGATGCGCTGGCGGTAGAAATGATCGAGCGGGATGCGGCCTTTGCCGATGGGGTAGCCCTTCTCGATGGCTTTGGTGACGTAAGCTTTGGCGAGAGTGGCGGCCTCGAACAAGGAACGCCCGGCGGCGAGCTGCGCCGTGAATGCGGACGCAAAGGTACAACCCGTGCCGTGGAGGGTTTCTTCCTTCACGCGGTCGCCGGCTAGCTGAAAGATTTCCGTGCCATCGAAGAGCACGTCGTTGGCGCGCTCCATGTGGCCGCCTTTGACGATTACGGCGCGCGCGCCCATTTCGACGAGCTTGCGCGCGGCGGCTTCCATATCGGCGACGTCTTTGATCGTCAGGCCGGTGAGAACTTCGGCTTCGGGAACGTTCGGGGTGATGACACTGGCGCGTTTGAGCAGCTCGGAAGCCAGATACTTGATTCCGGCGGTGTCTAGCAGCTCCGCACCGCTCGATGATTTCATCACGGGATCGAGCACCACGTGCGCAAATTTGTGCGCGTCGAGGAATTCCGCCACCACGACCGCGTTGCCGCGGTTGCCGAGCATTCCGATTTTTGCCGCAGCGATATCGCAATCCATTACGAGCGCTTCAAGTTGAGAACGCAATTCAGCGCTGGGCGTGTTGTGGACCGTTTCGACGCCCTGGGTGTTCTGAACCGTCAGCGAGGTGATCGCCGCGACGCCGTAGCAGCCGTGCGCGGCGAAAGTTTTCAAGTCGGCAGCGGTGCCCGCGCCGCAGGAAGGATCGAATCCCGCGATCGTCAGTAGAATCGGCGGCGCTGGGTGGCCGTGCCCGTTCGTGCTCATCGTTCTTTCTTGCTCCAACGACGAAAATAGCCGGTCGCGTCAGAGAAACGCACCGGCAATTGCGACTGTACGCGCGCTGATAGTTCAGTGCAAGAACAATTTTGCAGTTGGAGAGGCCGCCTAGACGTCAGCGGCCTTCTTCCGGGAGACTGAGCGAGCAAAAATCCGCCGTCTGGAGTTTATGGGAACAGGCCACGGACTAGAGTGGCTTCCGAGACGCGGCCGACGGCGAGGATCATAGCGCCAGCGCGCGGAGGGACGTGATGCTTGCGCATGGTGTCCACCATTTCGCGGAAGGCCCGCACCATGATCTTCTGCAGGCGCGCGTTCACTTCCTCGACGTCCCACATCAGCCCTTCCTGGTTCTGCACCCATTCGAAGTAGCTGACGGTGACGCCGCCGGCGTTGGCAAGAATATCCGGCAGGACGATGACGCCACGGCGCGCGAGGATTTCATCGGCGTGCGGCGTGGTGGGGC
>Ga0210400_10002572_pt1 | contig 16669 bp, 9 predicted proteins | sample IncBWH26MmetaG_FD_155456 | JGI IMG/M metagenome (GOLD analysis project Ga0210400, IMG submission 155456) | Forest soil microbial communities from Barre Woods Harvard Forest LTER site, Petersham, Massachusetts, United States - Inc-BW-H-26-M | ecosystem: Environmental > Terrestrial > Soil >... | reverse complement strand
ATGCCCAGCGGCACCAGACAGTGCTCCTCGAGATACTTGGGGCTCAAGCGCCGCGCCAACGCCCCCGCGGCCCCAGCCCGCAGATCGGTCGCGCTCACGGCTGCTTGGATTGTGGGTTGGATGGCCGGTTGGGTGCCGTGGGCGTCAACACACTGTCGATCGACTGCTTCAAGAGGTGCATCTTGTCCCGCTCATGCTCCAACAGCGAATCACTCTCCTCGTCGTTGGTCACAACGTACGGCGTGAGAAAAATCGCCAGCTCCGACCGCTGCCGGTCGGTCGTCCGCGAGCGGAACAGGTACCCGAGCAGCGGAATGTCCTCGAGCAACGGCACCCCGCTCGACGTCTTGGACAACGTGGAGCCGATGAGTCCCCCGATCACCACCGTGTGCCCGCTCTTGACGATCGCGCTCGTCTCCGCCTCACGCGTCGTGATGATGTTCGCGTTCTGCGCCGACGCGATCGTCTGCGTCGACAGCTCGCTCACCTCCTGCAGGATGCGAAACGTCACGTACCCGTCGTTGTTCACCGTCGGCAGCACGGTGAGCTGCGTCCCCACGTTCTGGTACTGCACCACCTGATCGACGGTCGCGCTGACGCCGGTGATCGTCGCCGACGTGAACGGCACCTCGCTCCCCACCAGGATACGGGCCTTCTCGTTGTTGAGCGCCAGGACGTGCGGCGCGGACAACACGCGCACATTGGTGCGCGACGACAGCGCCTGCAGCACGGCCGCCACGTTGATCGTCGACATGTTGATCACGCGGAGCCCGAGCCCGCCCAACGACGTCACCGCCGAGTCGGAGAAGTTGTTGGAGCCGAGTGTCCCGAGAATCCCCCGCGTGCTGTCGCCCGAGAACCCGCGTTGTCCAAAGAACGACCAGTTGACGCCAAACTGTGTGGCTTTGTCCAACGACACTTCGGCGATCAGCACCTCTAACAGGACCTGCGCCGGCCGCACGTCGAGCTGTTCGATCGTGCCTTGCAGCACCGAGAAGTTCGGCGCGGCCGTCCGGATCACGAGCGAGTTCGTCGCCTGATCCGGCACGATCGTCGTCCCCCCGACGAGTGCACCGGGCTGGCGGCTGTTGTTCCCGCTGTCCCCCTGCGTGGTCACGGTCGGCTCCACCCCCGCCACCTGCTGCCCGCGCTGCGCGACCGACTCGAGCGTCCGCTGCGTGAACCCCTGCAAGTTGTTGGACAGCCCACGCCCTTCCAGCGCCTGGACCCGCTGCCGCGACTGCGGCGCCGCGACTGTGGCGCCAAAGACCTGGCCGAGCGTCGACGCCAGCTCCGTGGCACTGGCATGCTTGAGCGGATAGACGAACGTGCTCAGCCCCGCCTCGCCGCCCGTCTTGACATCGACCTGGCGGAGCAGATCGAGATACCGCGCGACGTTCACGCCTCGGTCGGTGATGAGCACCGCGTTGGAGCGCGGCACCACCTCGACCCGCGCCATCTTGTTGGCGATCTCGCGGAGGAGCGACACCGCTTCATCGGCCCGCATGTAGTCGAGCGGGATGATCTGCGTCACGAGCCCGAGCGGGGGCGGCGATGGGAATTCCTTCCCCACCCTGAGCGGCCCGGTCGCCGGCCGCTTCTCCTCCGGCATCACCTGCGTGACGGGTCCGGTTTGCACGAGGACCAGGCCCTGCGACTCGAGAATCCCTTCGAGCACCGCGCCGGCTTGCGAGGCCGGGACCGGTTCAGGTGTCTGGAACGTGATCCGCCGGCTCGGCACATCCGTGAGGACCACGTTGACCCCCATCGCGATCGACAGGGACCGAATAACGTCGCCCAGGTCGGCGTTCACGTAATTGATGCGAATAGTGGCCGGCGCCGACGACTGGGCCACGAGGGGCGTCCACGAGACGAGCAGCACGAGACACGTGACGCAGGCTTTGACGAAGGCTTTCACAGTTTCTTGTGTGGGCTGGATTGCAGGTGAAGCACGAGTGGCCCCGACGGCCTATCGAGGGTGACCGTCGAGTCGGTGATCGCGACGAGTCGCGCGCCCGCGACGAGATCCCCCATCCGATGGACCTGCGGGCCCGGCGGCGACGATGAGGTGGCGTCGATGAGCGCGACCGCGCCCTGGGGGCCGATCGTTGTCCCGAGCAGTGTCAACGCTGGCGCCGACGGCACCGCGGATCGCGGCTTCGAGTCGGTATGCGCCACGTCACCCGGTCGCGCGGGCGCGGTGCGTGCGCGGGAGAAGATGTTGGCCGTCACGATCGGCGCATACGTCGCCGCCGGCGCGTCGCCCATGGACCTATGCTGTTGTCCCGCTGGTGGCACGGCCACCGACGCCGCCGGTGTCGCCGGCAACGGCGACGGGGCAACACGTAGCCACAGTCCAACGATGGCCATCACCGCTGCAACCGCGTATAGCGCGCGCACGGCCCTCACTGCGACCCGCCGTACAGTCCATGCAGCCGGACCGTCCACGACAACGCTTGCCGCCCCGCACTCGGCAGCCCGCCCAGGTCCGCCTCCGACCCGGAGTCCAGCGTCAGCTCGTCCACGACGAGGAGCTTGTCGCCATGTTGCAGCCGCTCCAGAAAGCTGACCAACCCATAGACGTCACCCCGCGCCTGCAATTGCACGGGGATGGCCAACAGTCCGGGCTTGTCTGGCCGCGGATCGCCGGCCACGTCGATTCGCTCGAGCTGCACGCTGCTGGCGGCGGCATACCCCTGCACGAGTCCCTGCAGCGTGGACGCGGCAAGCGCCGGCGTCGCCCCCGTGACGAGCCGGTCATCATCGGCGGCAAAGGCTCGTTTCTGCGCGTCCAGCGCGTGCTGCAAACGATCCGTGCTCGCCGTGAGACTCGCCAGACGCACCCACTGCGCGCGACTCGCGGCGTAGGTGGTCTCGCGTGCCGTCCAGTGGTGCGCGAACGGCAGCCCGACCCCGACGATCGCCAGCGCCGCCGCGCTCACGATCGCGCCGCCGAGGACGACCCGCCGTTCGCGCGGCTTAAGGCGCCGGAACGTAGCGGAAAGCGAGGGCGAAGCTTTCATAGGTCTGATTGGCCACCTGGGCACGATTCATGGCCGAGAGAAAATGGACGTCCGAGAAATCGTGGCCGGCGCCGAGGCTGGTGATGACACTCGCCGCATTGGGCGCGTAGCCGTCGACTTGCCAGTCGGCCGCCGAGCCGCGAATGTCGCGGATGAACGCGCCCGCCGGCAGACGTTGCGAGAGCGCCAGAAGGACGCGCAACGGGTCTGCCCGCTCGACCTCGATCTCGCCGATCGCCTGCGACCGGCGCGCCAGCGTGGCGAGCTCGGTCTGGAGCGCCAGCGCCGGCGCCGCCTTGGCGCGGATCGTCGCGATGTCGGCGTCGAGGGCACGCGTTGCCCGCGTGCGCGCGGCGTCGAGCGACGAGACCGCGAACACCGTCGCCGCGGCGCACGCCAGGGCGGCGGTCCCGACCGCGCGCCGGTGGCGCGCGCGAATGGCGCGCCCGTGCCGCGGTGACACGAGGGTTTCGGCGAACGCCGGGACCCGCTCCAGACCCAAGGCCGCGCCGTACGCGGCCGCGAACGCCCCCGTCACGTCGCCGATCGTCGGCACCGCCGCGAGCGATGCCGACGGCAACACCTGGGCCAATGCCTGGGCGCGCGCGTCGCTCCATGGGTCGACATAGACCGTGCGCGCATCCCCGATCACGTTCCCCACCCGTCCGAGCTCGCCAAAGAGCCGCCTGGCCCGCGTCACCCGCCCGCCGGCGATCTCGACAACCCCCACTCCGTGGTCGGCCCGATCGCACACCACGACGGCCGCATCGATCGCCGCCTCCGCCAACGCCCGCGCCAGCGCCACCGGCCCGGGCTCCACCAGATCGACAGGCGCGAGCCGCTCCAGGCACGAGACCCACGCCGTGAGTTGCGCCTCGCTGGCGGCAAACACCAGCCCATCGTCGGCGCGCACCGCGGACACGATCGCATCCGAGCGCACGGCGAAGAACCGCTCCGGCTCGAGCGACAGGATGTTCCGCCGCTCGTCCGCCGACAGCGCGGGCAATGCGACCCGCTTCGCGCGGAGCAACGGAAGATCGATCGCCAGCGCGATGCGACGGACCGTCCCCACGTGCTCCCCGAGCGCGCGCACCGCCTCATCGAGATGGTCGAGGTCACACTCGATCTCCACCACCCGCGCGCGAGCCCGCGGCCACCCCTCGATCCGCACCGCACGCATGGCGTGGACACCCAGCTCCACCCCGAGTCGCGCCATCAGTGGACCTCCAAGATCCTAGTCGCGCACGATACCTCCCTCCCGCCCGAGTACCGTCACGGTCACCGCCCCGTTGCACACGCGGTGTGCACTCCGTGAGATGCCGTGGCGGACTCGTTACAGCGTGCCTTGCGGCAGAGTCTGGTGGACCTGCGCCCGTCTAGTTGCTATCCTGGGGCCCATGATCGCCGCTCTCACCATCGCGTTGGCCCTCGGCGTCGTCGCCGGCCTCCGCACGTTCACCGCCCCGGCCGTCCTGCTCCTGGCGTCACACGCCCGCGTCGCCGGCGTGATCGTCGCCGTCCTCGCCGTCGGCGAACTGATCGCCGACCTCCTCCCCAACACCCCGTCCCGCACCGCGCCCACGGGGCTCATCGCCCGCCTCGTGAGCGGTGCGTTCGTCGGATGGTTCTCCATCGCCATGCGCGGCGGCAACACCCCGCTCCGCGTCGCGGGCGCCTGCGTCGGAGTCGGCGGCGCCCTCATCGGCACATTCGGCGGCCACGCCCTCCGCCTCAAAGCCATCGCCCGCATCGGCGCCATCCCCGCGGCCCTCAGCGAGGACGTCGTCGCCATCGCCATCGCGATCCTGGCGGTGGCCTAGCGCGATCGATTACCGGCGCAGCAGCTGCGCCAGGCACCCCACAAGACGACTCGCATCGACGGGCTTGGCGAGATGCGCGTGATACCCAGCCGCCAGCGCCCGGTTGCGATCGCCGTCCCGCGCGTACGCGGTCAGCGCGATCGCCCGCAGCTCGCCGCCCTCGTGCGCCGGCCGCTCACGGACCCGTCGGATGAGCGCATACCCGTCCTCACCCGGCATACCAATGTCGCTGAGCAGGACATCCGGATGGAACGTCCCGAGCGCGTCCACGGCATCAGCGACTGATCCGGCCGTCATGACGTTCGCGCCCACCCGGCGCAGCGTCGCGGCGACCAGCTCCCTCGCATCCGCCTCGTCGTCCACGACGAGCACCCGCACGTCGTCCAACGCCCCCGCGCCGCCGTCCGCGCCGTCCGCCACACTCACCACCCCCCGGGCAGGCGTCGCGACGACCCTGGGCGGCACCGGCAGCTCGACGATCAGCGCCGCTCCCCGCCCCGACCCCGCGCTCTCGGCCAGCACCCGGCCACCATGCTGTTCGACGATGTGTCGCACGATCGTGAGTCCCAGCCCCAACCCGCCGTGTCCCCGCGTGCTGGTGCTATCCGCCTGCCGGAATCGATCAAACACAAACGGCAGAAACTTGGCGTCGATCCCCTGACCGGTATCCGTGACACGGAGCGACAGCCACTCCCCGCTCCCGTCCGAGATGCGATCGAGCCGCACCGAGATCGAGCCGCCGGACGGCGTGAACTTCACGGCGTTGGACAGGAGATTCCACACCACCTGCTGGATCCGATCCGGATCGATGATGACGCGCGGCCCATCATCCGGCATGTGCACATGGAGCGTGAGCTGCTTGGCCGTCGCCGCGGGGCGGGCGGCGTCCACCGCGGCCCGGACGAGCGGCCCGAGCGTGACAGGCTCCAGATTGAGCTGCAACTTGCCCGACGTGATGCGCGACGCGTCGAGCAGGTCCTCGATCAGCGTCGTCTGCGCCCGGGCATTGCGGTCGATGACCTCCAACCCGTGCTTGATCTTCTCGTCGATCGCCTCCATTTGCAGGAGCTGCACCCACCCAATGATCGCGTTGAGCGGCGTCCGCAGCTCGTGGCTCAGCGTCGCCAGGAACTCGTCTTTGATGCGGTTGGCCTGACGCTCCTGTGCATACAGCGTGTTCTCGATGGCCACCGCGCCCATGTGCGCCACCTGCCGCAGCACCGCCTCGTCGTCGTCGCTGAACTCTCCCTCATCCCGCTCGGTCAGATAGATGATGCCGAGGATGGTCCCATCGCGGCCCGCGAGCGGGACGATCAAGACGCCACCCTGGGCGGGCGGAATGTTCGCCCGGCGCAGAATGTCCCACTCTGGATCGACCTGGCACTCGCTATAGGTGAGCCGCGTGACCTCACTGCCGCGCCCGACCAACGTGCCCGCCACGGCGCTGAGCTCGAGCTCTCGCGCGCGCCACTCCGCGTGCCGATCCGAAAAGCTGCCCACCGACACGACGCGCTCCGGGCCACCGCCCGGGCTCGGAAGCCACTTGGCCACGCACATCGTGATGGCCTGGTGCGCGCCGGTGACGTCGCGGGCGGTGTCGGTGATCGTGCGCAGCATGCGGTCGATCGACGGCGCGCTGTGAATCGCCAGCGACGCCGCGGCCAGCTGCTGCATCTGCCACGCCCGGTGCCGCAGCGACTCGGATTGCCGCTTGATCTGCTCGGTTTTCAGGAACAGATCCACGAACACCGCGACCTTGGTGCGCAGCACGTCCGCCACCACCGGCGTCCGAATGTAGTCCACGGCGCCCAATGAATAGCTGCGCACCGCGTGCATCTCATCGTCCATCGCCGTGATGAAGATGATCGGCGTGTGACGCGACTGGGTCCGCTGCCGGATCAGGCTCGCCGTCTCGAACCCGTCCATCCCCGGCATGTTCACATCCAACAGAATCACCGCGAAATCCCGCTGCAGCACGTGTCGCAACGCTTCTCGACCCGACTCAGCCCGCACCATCGGCTGGTGCAGATCTTCGAGCACCGCCTCGAGCGCCAGCAGCTTGTCGGGACGGTCATCAACCAGGAGAATCGCGGCCTGCGGATGATCGGGCATGTGCGGTTGGGTTATCGGTGCAGCCACACCTTGAGCATGGCCATGAGTTGGTCGATATCAACTGGCTTACTGATGTAGTCCGACGCGCCGGCCTCGATACACTTCTCCCGGTCGCCCTTCATGGCTTTGGCCGTCAAGGCGATGATCGGCAACGCCCGGAAGTGCGCCAGCTTTCGGATCGCGCGCATCGTGTCGTACCCATCCATGTCCGGCATCATGATGTCCATCAGGACGATGTCGACATCCGGGTGCGCTTGTAACATCTCGATGGCTCGCCGGCCCGTTTCGGCCGAGATGATGTGCATCTGGTGAGGCTCCAACAGGCTCGTCATCGCGAAGATGTTCCGGATGTCATCGTCGACGAGCAGCGCCTTCTTGCCGACCAACATGGCCGTCGTCCGGTGCAGGTCGGCGATCATCCCCTGCTGCGACTCCGGGAGCACGCGGACCGGCCGGTGCAGGAACAGCGCGACCTCGTCGAGGAGCCGCTCGATCGACCGCACCTCCTTCACCACCATAGTCTGGCCCAGGCGACGGAGATACGTCTCTTCGCGATGGGTCAACGCGCGATGGACGTGCACGATGATCGGCGTGTCCCCAAACCCCTGCACCGCGCGCAGCATCTCGACCAGCTCGAATTGCCGCCGGTCAGGCACATCACTCGACGTGATGACCAGGTCGTACCGCGCGGCGCCGCACGCAGCCACGGCGTCCGTGGCGCTCGCCGTCGCGGTGCCCTGCACGTCGGCCGCCGCGACGAGATCCACGGTGGCCGCGCGCAGCTGGTCGTCCGGCTGGACCAGGAGCACCCGCCGCATGGGCGACTCGGTGAACGTGCGAATCTTCTCGAACACCGCGTCGAGCGCCTCGCGCGTCCGGAGCGGCTTGGTCAGCGCCCCCATCGCCCCCATGCGGAGCCCGCGCTCACGCTCTTCCTCGGTGGAAATGATCTGCACCGGCACGTGCCGCGTCGTCACATCGTCCTTGAGACGGTCCAGCACCCGCCACCCATCGATGTCGGGCAGATTGATGTCCAACGTCACGGCGTCCGGCACGATCTCGCGCGCGATCGAGAGCGCCGCGGACCCACGCGCGGCAATGATGCCCTTGAAGCCGTGCTCGTGCGCCAGATCCAAGAGAAAGCGGGAGAAGTTGCTGTCGTTCTCCACGATCAGCACGACCCGATCGCCCGGCAACACGCTGTTGCTGTCGTCCACCGGCGCCGGCGTCGGACCAACTTCGGGCGCCGGCTCCGGCAGTGCACGTATGGGCTCGACGACGACCCCGCCGCTCTGGCGACGGTTGGCCTTGGGGGCGTAATTCTGCGGCAGATAGAGCGTGAACGTGCTGCCCACCCCGGCCGCGCTCTGCAGCCGGATGTCGCCGCCCAGCATCCCCGCGATCTCGCGGCTGATCGCCAGCCCCAGCCCGGTCCCGCCGTACGTGCGGCTCGTCGACCCGTCGGCCTGCTGGAAGGCCTCGAAGATGATCTGCTGCTTCTCGCTCGGGATCCCGATCCCCGTATCCGCCACAGTCAACGCCACAACCGTCGGCGCCTTGTTTAACGTCTCGTTCTCGGCGCTCCACCCGGACGTGACCGGCCGGATGTCCATCGCCACCCGCCCGCGCTCGGTAAACTTGAACGCGTTGGACAGCAGGTTCTTGAGCACCTGTTGCAGCCGCTTGGCGTCGGTGTGAATCGATCGCGGCAGATCGCCGTCCAGCGCGATCGTGAAGTCGAGCTTCTTGCTCTCCGCCACGTGGCGGAACGTGCGATCGACGTATTCCTGGAGATCGCGGAACGGGATCTCGCCGACATCCACGATGACCGTGCCCGACTCGATCTTCGACAGGTCCAGAATGTCGTTGATCAGCGTCAGCAGGTCGTTCCCCGAGCCATGGATCGTCTTGGCAAAATCGATCTGCCGGTCGCTCAGGTTGCCGTCGCCGTTCTTGGCCAGCTGGTCCGAGAGAATGAGCAGGGAGTTGAGCGGCGTCCGCAGCTCGTGCGACATGTTCGCCAGGAATTCCGTCTTGTACTTGGACGTCAGCGCGAGCTGCGTCGCCTTCTCTTCCAGCGCCTGACGCGCCTGCTCCACCTCGGTGTTCTTGCGCTCGACCTCGACGTTCTGGTCGGCCAGCAGCTTGGCCTTGTCCTGGAGCTCGGCGTTGGTCTGCTGCAGCTCTTCCTGTTGCGTCTGGAGCTCGCGCGCCAACGACTGCGACTGCTTGAGTAGGTCCTCCGTCCGCATGTTCGCTTCGATCGTGTTGAGCACGATCCCGATCGACTCGGTAAGCTGATCGAGGAACGTCGCGTGCGTGGGACTGAACCGGTCAAAGCTGGCCAGCTCCATGACCGCCTTCACCTGCCCTTCAAACAGAATCGGCAGCACGATGATATTGACCGGCCGCGCATGCCCCAGCCCCGACCCGATCGCGATGTAGTCGGCCGGCACCTCGGTGAGCAGAATCTTCTCTTTCTCGAGCGCGCACTGCCCGACGAGCCCCTCGCCGAGGAGGAAGCGGTTGTCGACCGTCCGCCGCTGTTCGTAGGCGTAGCTCGCCAGCAGACGGAGGCACGCCTCGTCATGCTTACTCGTGTCCATGATATAGAACACGCCCTGCTGGGCATCGACGACCGGGGCCAACTCCGACAGGATCAGCCGCCCCACCGTGAGCAGGTCCTTCTGCCCCTGCAACATGCGACTGAACTTGGCCAGGTTGGTCTTGAGCCAGTCCTGCTCCGCGTTCTTCAGGGTCGTGTCCTTCAGATTGCGGATCATCTCATTGATGTTGTCCTTGAGCGCCGCCACCTCGCCCTGCGCGGCCACCGCGATCGACCGCGTCAAATCGCCCTTCGTCACCGCCGTCGCCACCTCGGCGATGGCGCGCACCTGCGTCGTCAGATTCGCGGCCAGCTGGTTCACGTTGTCGGTGAGGTCCTTCCACGTACCGGCCGCGCCAGGCACGTTGGCCTGCCCGCCTAGCTTCCCTTCCACGCCGACCTCGCGCGCCACGCTCGTCACCTGATCAGCAAACGTGGCGAGCGTATCGATCATCCCATTGATCGTGTCCGCCAGCTCGGCGATCTCGCCTTTGGCGTCCACCGTCAGCTTGCGCTTCAAGTCGCCGTTCGCCACCGACGTCACGACCTTGGCGATCCCACGCACCTGATTGGTCAGGCGGTCGGCCATGAAGTTCACGTTGTCGGTCAGGCCCTTCCACGTCCCGGCCACGCCCTTCACCTCGGCTTGGCCACCCAACTTCCCTTCCGTGCCCACCTCGCGCGCCACGCGCGTCACTTCCGACGCAAACGAGTTGAGCTGGTCGACCATCGTGTTGATCGTCTGCTTGAGCTCCAGAATCTCCCCACGGACATCCACGGTGATCTTCTTGGACAGGTCGCCGTTGGCCACCGCCGTCGTCACCGTCGCGATGTTGCGGACCTGGTCCGTAAGGTTGACGGCCATGAAGTTCACGTTGTCCGTCAGGTCCTTCCACGTGCCGGCGACACCAGGCACGTTGGCCTGCCCGCCCAACTTCCCTTCGGTGCCCACCTCGCGGGCCACGCGCGTGACCTCCGAGGCGAACGCGCGCAGCTGATCCACCATGATGTTCACGGTGGATTTGAGCTCGAGAATCTCCCCCTTCACGTCGACGGTGATCTTCTTGGACAGGTCCCCGGCAGCAACGGCCTTGGTGACGTCGGCGATGTTGCGGACCTGCGACGTCAGGTTCCCGGCCATCGAGTTCACCGAGTCGGTCAGATCCTTCCACGTCCCGGCCACACCGCGCACATCGGCCTGCCCGCCCAGCTTCCCTTCCGTGCCGACCTCGCGCGCCACGCGCGTCACCTCGGCGGCAAACGACGAGAGCTGGTCGACCATCGTGTTGATCGTGTCCTTGAGCTCGAGGATTTCCCCCTTCACGTCCACCGTGATCTTCTTGGAGAGATCGCCCGTCGCCACCGCCGTCGTCACGGCGGCGATGTTGCGCACCTGACCCGTCAGGTTCCCAGCCATGAAGTTCACGTTGTCCGTCAGGTCCTTCCACGTGCCTGCGACGCCGCGCACGTCGGCCTGACCACCGAGCTTCCCTTCCGTGCCCACCTCGCGGGCGACGCGCGTCACCTCGGAGGCGAACGAGTTCAGTTGGTCCACCATCGTATTGATGGTGTTCTTGAGCTCCAGAATCTCGCCCTTGACCGGCACGGTGACTTTCTTGGATAGGTCGCCGTTCGCCACCGCCGTCGTCACGGCCGCGATGTTGCGCACCTGCGCCGTGAGGTTCCCGGCCATCGAGTTCACCGAGTCCGTCAGATCCTTCCAGGTGCCGGCCACGCCCTTCACGTCCGCCTGTCCACCCAGCTCTCCCTCGGTACCGACCTCGCGCGCCACGCGCGTCACTTCCGAGGCGAACGACGAGAGCTGATCGACCGCGGTATTAATGACATTCTTGATCTGCAGGATCTCACCTCGTACATCCACGGTGATCTTCTGCGTCAGATCGCCGGTTCCGATGGCCGTCGCCACCTTGGACACGTCGCGCAACTGCACGGTCAGGTTTCCGGCCATCAGGTTCACCGAGTCGGTCAGGTCCTTCCACACGCCCGCGACCCCGCGCACCTCGGCTTGTCCGCCCAGCTTCCCTTCCGTCCCCACCTCGCGCGCCACGCGCGTGACTTCGGCCGCGAACGACGACAGCTGATCCACCATGATGTTCACGGTGGATTTGAGCTCGAGAATCTCCCCCTTCACATCGACGGTGATCTTCTTGGTCAGATCGCCATTGGCAACAGCCTTCGTCACGTCGGCAATGTTGCGCACCTGCCAGGTCAGATTGCCGGCCATCAGGTTCACGTTGTCGGTCAAGTCCTTCCATGTGCCGGCCACACCCTTCACGTCCGCCTGTCCGCCGAGCTTCCCTTCCGTCCCGACCTCGCGCGCCACGCGCGTGACCTCGGCGGCGAACGACTTCAACTGATCCACCATCGTATTGATGGTGTCCTTGAGCTCGAGGATCTCGCCTTTGACATCGACCGTGATCTTCTTGGACAGGTCGCCCGTCGCCACGGCCGTGGTCACGGCGGCAATGTTGCGGACCTGCGCCGTCAGGTTGCCGGCCATGGAGTTGACCGAGTCGGTCAGATCCTTCCACGTCCCAGCAACACCCTTCACCTCGGCCTGACCGCCCAGCTTCCCTTCGGTGCCGACCTCGCGCGCCACGCGCGTGACTTCGGAGGCAAAGTTGTTCAGCTGCTCGACCATCGTGTTGATGGTGTTTTTGAGCTCGAGGATCTCGCCCTTCACATCGACGGTGATCTTCTTGGACAGGTCGCCGTTGGCCACGGCCGTCGTCACCGCCGCGATGTTCCGCACCTGACCGGTCAGGTTGCCGGCCATCAAGTTGACGCTGTCGGTCAGGTCCTTCCACGTGCCGGCGACACCCTTCACGTCGGCCTGTCCGCCAAGCTTCCCTTCGGTGCCGACCTCGCGCGCCACGCGCGTGACTTCCGACGCGAACGACCGCAGCTGATCGACCATCGTGTTGATCGTGTTCTTCAGCTCGAGGATCTCGCCCTTCACGTCCACGGTGATCTTCTTGGACAGGTCCCCGTTGGCCACCGCCGTCGTCACCGTGGCGATGTTGCGCATCTGCGACGTCAGGTTCGCCGCCATCGAGTTGACCGAGTCGGTGAGGTCCTTCCACGTGCCGGCGACGCCCTTCACCTTGGCCTGCCCACCCAGCTTGCCTTCCGTGCCGACCTCGCGCGCGACGCGCGTCACTTCCACAGCGAAGCTGCCGAGCTGCTTCACCATCGTGTTCACGGTCTTGGCGGTCCGGAGGAACTCGCCCGCGAGGGGCCGGTTGTCGATTTCCAGCGCCATCGTCTGCGACAGGTCGCCATTGGCCACCGCGCCGATCACGCGCGCCGTCTCGTGCGTCGGATGGACCAGATCACCGATCAGGGCATTGACTGATTCGACCGACTCCTTCCAGGCCCCAGTGACCACGCCGATCTGGGCCCGTTGCGCGATCTTCCCTTCCTTGCCGACGACCTGACTGAGTCGCTCGAGCTCCTCGCTCATGCGCTCATTCAGCTCGATCACGTCATTGAAGGCATCCGCGATCTTGCCGTCCATCCCATCCAGGTCGATCGGCAGCCGGACCGAGAAGTTTCCTTTCCTGAACGCCTGCAGCGCGAAGAGAAGCGCGGATTTGTTCAACTCCTTGATCCGGTTCCCGTTCAGACCTTCTCCCCGCTGTTCGCCTGCCCACAATCGTGAGCGCGTGCCGTTGGAGGAGGTCCTCGTCAGAGACTTGGTCTTTTTGGGCATACGCAGGGGGCTTGTGACGAATCTGTGGTCGTCGATGCACGACAATATCCACCGCACAGGGGCAGATGCCAATGGCGACAACATGCCGCCACGTGCGGAGTTACCGCTTTTGTAGGAACCCCTGTGCATTAAGCAGAGTTCGTGCCGAGCCCGCTAACCCTGCTCTGCGGGCCACGTTCAAATGTTTGCTAGTCGGTCCTCTTCCCACCCCGGCGACAACAGGCGCACCGTCAGCACAAACGCCGGGACCAAATAAACACGCGACATCGGCACCCACATCAGCACCGCGGCCAACGTCTGATCCTCCACCGGCGTCAATCCGCCCACGCGAGGCACACGTTCATACCATGAATGCACATCCGCGGCCAGGAGATACGGACTGATCGCCCCCCTCGGCAGCGCGCGAACGATAGGCCGGCAGAAGTCAATTGTTTACTAGTAACTCGTCGCGGCCGCCTCGGGTGAGCTCCACCGCCAGTGTTGGACCTCGGGCATGTCTTCATCGTTCTCCACGATGTACGCCCGATGCCGCGCCAGCGCCGCCTCGAACGGGTCCGCCCGCTCATCGCGACCCACGCGATGGAGCGCCTCGATCGCCAGATGGTACCGGCTCATGCGATTGAGCACCGTCATGTCGAACGGCGTGGTCGTCGTCCCCTCTTCCACATACCCGCGAACGTGAAACCGCTCGGGATTGGGCCGGTGATGCAGCAGCTCGTGGATGACGTTCGGATATCCATGAAACGCGAAGACGACCGGCGTGTCGACCCCGAACAGCTCCACGAACCGGTCATCGCTGAGACCGTGCGGATGATCGCGCCGAGACTGGAGCGCGAACAGGTCGACGACGTTCACCACGCGCAGGCGCAGATCCGGCGTGCGACGATGCAGGAGCCACGCGGCCGCCATCACCTCGCGCGTCGGCACGTCGCCCGCCGCGGCCAACACCACGTCCGGCCGTCCATCGTCGGTGCTCGCCCACTCCCACTCCGCCGCCCCGGCGTCGCAGTGCCGGCGCGCCGCCTCCGGCGTGAGCCATTGCGGCATCGGCTTCTTGGATGCCACGATCAAATTGATGTAACTCCGGCTCCGCAGACAGTGATCGACCACCGACAGCGCGCAATTCGCGTCCGGCGGCAGATACACCCGACTGATTGACGGCTTCTTCGTCAGCATCAGGTTAATGAAGCTTGGCCCCTGATGACTGTAGCCGTTGTGGTCCTGCTCCCAGACGTGGCTCGTGACGAGATAGTTGAGCGAGGCCACCGGCAGTCGCCACTCGGTCTCGCTCGCCATCTTGGTCCACTTCGCGTACTGGGCCATCATCGAGTCGACGATGCCCAGAAACGCCTCGTAGCAGGCAAACAACCCGTGCCGCCCCGAGAGCAGGTATCCCTCGAGCCACCCCTGGCAGCAATGCTCGCTCAGCACTTCCATCACCCGACCAGTCCGCGACAGGAACTCGTCAGTGGCCACCGTCGGGAGCATCCACGCCCGCCCCGTCGTCTCGAACACGGCCTGCAACCGGTTGGAGGCCGTCTCGTCGGGACAGAACACGCGAAACGTGCGCTCGGCGGCATTGGCCACGAACACATCGCGCACGAACTGTCCGACGACCTTGGTATTCTCGATCGTCGCCCCGCCGGGCGTCGGCACCTCCACCCCCCGCTCGATGAAGTCGGGCATCGTCAGCGGCCGCCAGATGGACCCGCCATTGGCCTCCGGCGCCCGCCCCAACCGAAGCGCTGGCGCGGGATAGACCGCCGTCACGAGCGCCGTCGGCCGCCCGTTTGCATCGAACAACTCCTCCGGCCGATAGCTCCGCATCCACTGCTCCAGCACGCGCAGGTGCTCGGGATTGCGCGCTGGATCCTCGATCGGCACTTGATGCGAATGAAACGTCCCCTCGAGCGGCTTGCCGTCCAGCGTCTTGGGATCCGTCCACCCCTTGGGCGTCCGGAGGATCAGCATCGGCCAGTTCGGCCGGTCGGGGAACCGGCCGCTCCGTGCCTCATGCTGCCGCTCGTGGATGCTCCACGTGGCCCACTTGAGCGCCTCCGCGAAGTCAACGTGCACGCGCGCGGGGTCGTCACCACCGACCTCTCGCGCCGTGTACCCGAGTCCGGCGAAGTACGCCTGCAGCTCCTCCGGCGCGAGCCGCGCCAGCACCGACGGGCCGGACAGCTTGTACCCGTTGAGATGCAGGATCGGGAGCACTGCCCCGTCGGTCGCCGGATTGAGGAAGTTGATCGACTGCCACCCGGCGGCCAACGGCCCCGTCTCGGCTTCCCCGTCGCCCACGATGCAGGCGACGAGCAGCTCCGGGGTGTCGAGCGCCGCGCCAAATGCGTGGCCCAACGAATAGCCCAACTCACCACCCTCGTGCAGCGTCCCCGGCGTGAGCGCGGTCAGGTGACTGGGAAGTCCGCCAGGCCAGGAGAATTCCCGGACGAATCGGGTCAGCCCGTCCAGATCCGGGGTGAATCGCGGGTACACCGCCCCCAACGTCCCTTCCATATACAGGTTGGCGAGCACCCCGGGCGCGCCGTGCCCCGTGCCAACCACGAGCAGCGTGCGCTGACCGCTGTCCCGGATCAAGCGACTCAGGTGCGCGTACACCAGATTGATCCCCGGCACGGTGCCCCAGTGTCCGAGCAGTCTGGCCTTGATCTGCCGCGCCTCCAATGGCGCGCGCAACAGCGCATTCTCGCGCAGATAGAGCTGCGCCACGCTGAGGTAGTTAGCGGCCCGAAAGGTCGCATCGAGTTCCGCGAGTTGCGTGGTCGTCAGCTCCATGGTGCGCTCCCACTGGTAGTAGTCGCCGAAACGAGTAGTGATCGGACGTGCCGCGCGATCATGAGCTCTTCGCGCGTCGCGATGACGCGCACCGTGACCGGCGCGTCCGTCGTCGAGATCACCGGCGCGTGCTCGGCATTGGACGTCGCGTCCAGATGGATGCCGAGCCAGCCCAGCCCATCCGCGATACGCCACCGCACCTCAGCGGAGTGCTCGCCGATTCCCGCGGTGAACACGAGCGTGTCCACACCTCCGACCGCGGCCGCCAGTGCACCGATCGCTTTGCGCACGGAATAGCAGAACACATCGATCGCCTCCGCGGCGCGTGGATTGGTCGGCGCCTCCGCGAGCAGTGCGCGGATGTCACCGCTCACCCCAGACAGCCCGGCCAATCCACCGGTTTCATTGACCACCCGGTTCAGCGCGTCTGGCGTGAGCCCCTCATGCCGCAGCAGATACAGCAACACCCCAGGGTCCAGATCGCCGGATCGCGTGCCCATCACCACACCGCCCGCGGGCGTCATCCCATGGTGGTGTCGACGCTCTTCCCGTCGCGCAGCGCGACGAGGCTGGCGCCACT
>Ga0210400_10002571_pt1 | contig 16675 bp, 15 predicted proteins | sample IncBWH26MmetaG_FD_155456 | JGI IMG/M metagenome (GOLD analysis project Ga0210400, IMG submission 155456) | Forest soil microbial communities from Barre Woods Harvard Forest LTER site, Petersham, Massachusetts, United States - Inc-BW-H-26-M | ecosystem: Environmental > Terrestrial > Soil >... | reverse complement strand
CTTCTCACCTCAAAGAAAAAACTACAACTCTCCTAGGTCGCGGTGCAAATATTGTGCTGGCGGCTGAGGAACCGGATAGCGATTGGGAGAGTCGCCTGGGCAAGGCACCCCCAATTTATTCCCGCGAGATCAATTACTGGATTTTCTCCGCCGCTATCGAAATTCTGCGTAACCGGCCTGAGATCGGTCTCCTTTATGTCCACACTACCGACTACCCCATGCATATGTGGCCGCCTGAAGCGACCGAGTCTCAGGAACACCTCTCGCAATTAGATATCATGCTAGCTCAGATGGCTGCTGCTGCACCAGATGCGGCCATTCTGCTTACTGCCGATCACGGAATGAATTTTAAGTCCCGTTGCTGGGACCTAGAAAAGGCACTGAAGGAGCGCGACGCCCCCATTCGCATTGCGATCTCCGCAGAACGCGACAAATACGTTAAGCATCATCGGGGGATGGGCGGAACTGTCTGGGTCTATCTTCGGGCGCCAGAAGATGAAGGGCGGGTGACAGCAGCTCTAAGGCAACTCGAAGGCGTCGAGCTTGTGTTGACGGGTAGCCAAGCCGCACAAGAGTTCAATTTGATGCCAAGCCGCATCGGGGACCTTGTCGTGTTAGGAGATCGGGATACGGTTTTTGGAGACCTTGAAACTGCCGTGGAGGTCCTCCCCAAGAGTTATCGGAGCCACGGCGCTCCTGCTGAGCTGGACATTCCGTTGGTAGTTCACAATGCGCCAGCAGCTCCATCTTCAGACTATTTCAAGCATAACCTCGATCTTGCTAGATGGCTATTCACCGTCTGAGCGGATTCGGAAATTCCCGCGACATCATGCAGGCGGCGCGCGATAATAGTCCTCCGCCCGCCGGGAACGCTCAACAATGGACACGATGTTGCAACCAAGTTGAGATGTCGCTTGCTCTGCAAAGTTAAAATGCGGCAGCTTCTGAGCTAGCCGGGGCCGGCGCAGCGCTACCCGGCAAGCTGCGTCGGGTCGCTGGCTGCTTTTTTCTTTCCGGAAAGACACGCCCTCCCATTGCCTCTCCGGGCGCACCGATTCGCCCGCGCGTTATCAACACCCACGATCTGCGGGGCCTCCGATCTGTTCCGAGCCCAACATATGGCACAATTTGCGCGTGCCCTGCCGCGCCGCAATGGCAGGAACCAGGTTAGGTGAAACGGTCTCGCCGCTGTTTGCTCTGCGGAATTAACTAGCTTTACCGGCGCTCCAGGGCACACAATGAATAATCACCGCCCCTAGCCTTGGTATCCATCGGTGACAGAGAGTGTTGCGCTCCCGCCTATTTGAGGGAAGCACCATGCCCCAGTCTCAACGCCTGTCGTCAGCCATTCCATTCGTTGCAATTGAGCGCCCCGCCTGTCCGGAGTGTAAGGCCCAGATGATGCTCGTCAGCATCGAACCCGTCCGCGCCCGCGTCGTCGACTTGCATACGTTCGAATGCGCTGTTTGTAATCAGGTGCTTAAGACCTTTGCCGCGTATGAAGATCCTATGAGGTCCAAGGGTCTTGGACGCTGGCTACAAGGCGATTTGCACCCACCGAAGTAAGGCCCGCCGGCGTGAAACCGGCATCGCTGCTCCCGCGGCCGGAGGATGCCATCCAAAATTCGAACGCAATAGCTTTGGGATGTTCGTCGCGGCGGCGAGTAGTACCGAGCGCACGTCGTCAACGTACTGTCCGGTCGCCTGCTTCCCTTCAACCAGGCGCTCCGAGACGAGGGTTGAGTTTCGGGTCAACGGACGGCCGACGATTTCGCCGCGCCTTCCCACAATTTGATAAATTTGCTTGGGAGTCTTTTTTCCCGAAATGGTTGCAAAATTTGAAGCAAGCGGCGACGGTATCCGATCCTTATCCTTTTCGCAGAGTCTATGCATGCTTATCACCGCGATCGAAAGCTTCGTTGTCTCGCTTCCCTTCGACATGGGCGGCCCGCATCCGTCGTTCGCGGGCCAGCCCTGGGACCATCTTGAGATTCTCGTGGTGAAGGTCGAGACCGACGACAATCTGGTGGGTTGGGGCGAAGCCTTCGGGCACGCGGCAATCCCGGCGACGAAGGCCGCCCTCGATACCATAGTTGCACCGCTGCTTATCGGACGAGATGCGGGCGACATCAACGCCCTCACCCGCGCCGTTCTGCACGGCACGCATCTGCTCGGGCGCAACGGGCCGTTCGTTTACGCCTTCTCCGGTGTCGAGATCGCATTGTGGGATCTGCTCGGCAAGCGTGCCGGGCAACCGCTGTGGCGTCTGCTTGGCGGCGCCCGAACCGGTGACTTGCCGGCCTATGCTAGCCTCCTCCACTATGGCGATGATGCCCTCGTCGCAAAGAACACGGCGGCGGCCTACGCGCAAGGCTATCGGCATATCAAGTTGCATGAAGTCACCCGCGACGCCGTGCGCGCGGCACAGGATGCATCCGGCGCCGGCAGTGCGCGGATCATGCTCGATGTGAATTGCGCGTGGTCGCCACCGGTTGCCCGCGCGATGGCCACCCGGCTGCGTGAGGTTGGATTGCTCTGGCTCGAGGAGCCGGTCTGGCCTCCCGAGGACGTTCATGGGTTGGCCGGTGTACGCGATTGCGGCATCCCGATCGCCGCGGGGGAAAACGTCGCCGGCGTGTTCGGCTTCAAATCACTGATCGAAGCTGGCGCCATCGACATCGCGCAGCCGAGCGTCACCAAGATCGGAGGCGTCGGCGAAATGGTCAGGGTCATTCATTTGTGTCAATCGCACGGCATCGAGGTGACGCCACACAGTCCCTATTTCGGACCCGGCTTCGTTGCCACGATTCATATCGCAGCGGCATTGGTCGAGAAGCCGATGATCGAGGTTCTCTGGCTCGACATGGAAGCAAATCCATTCGATCCCTGGGTCCGCGCCATCGACGGGCGAATACGGATCCCGGATGGCCCGGGTCTTGGCTGCGATCCCGATCCCGTTATTCTCAAACGTTATGCCAAAGGCGCGACGACACGCATCGAACGGAGGCCGAAGCCATGAAGGTGACCGCCGTTGAAACTCTTCCGGTGCTCGTGCCACTCGCCAGTCCGATCGGAAGTGCACTGGGCCAGATCCACAGTTTTGGCTGTATTCTTGTTTCCGTCAAAACCGACGCCGGCATCGCCGGTGAGAACCTCATCTTCACGCTCAATGGCCGCCGCACCAAAGTGCTGCGCCAGATGGTCGATGAACTTGCCGATTTGGTTGTCGGACGCGACGCCGGCCATATCGCGGATTTCTGGGCGCGCGCCTGGAAGGATATCAATTTCCTCGGCCACAAGGGAGTGCCGGTGGTCGGCATATCCGCGCTCGACGGCGCGCTCTGGGATGCGCTCGGCAAGGCTAGCAGCCTTCCGCTGTATCGATTGCTGGGTGGAGCAAAGACGGCTGTGCCGGCCTATCATAGCGGCGGGCTATGGCTGTCGTCATCGGCCGACGAACTAGCGGCCGAAGCCGGACGCTTCATCGCGCAGGGTTTCAAGGCCATGAAGATGCGGCTCGGTTCGCCCGATCCGAACACCGACATCGTGCGCGTGAAAGCGGTGCGCGACGCAATCGGTCCCCATATCAAATTGATGGCTGATGCCAATCAGGGTCTGAACGAAGCGCAGGCAATCCGGCTCGGTCGCATGCTCGAGCAATTCGACCTAACATGGTTCGAGGAGCCTTTGCCGGCCTGGGACCTCGAAGGCCTTGCGCGAGTATCCGCCGCACTCGATACGCCTATCGCCAGCGGCGAGACCGAATATACCCGTTACGGTTTCCGCCGCATGCTCGAATTGCGCTCCGCCGATATCCTGATGCCCGACCTGCAGCGTGTCGGCGGCGTCAGTGAGTTCATGCGCGTTGGCCATATGGCGGAAAGCCACGACGTGCCGGTATCAAGCCATCTGTTTCCGGAGACCAGCATCCAGCTGCTCGGCGCGCTCACGAACGCCATCTATCTTGAATACATGCCTTGGTTCTCGAAACTCTATCATGAAGAATTGGTGTTCAAGGAAGGCAACGCCATCGTCCCGGAGCGACCCGGCTGGGGCTTCACCTTCAATTACGACTACGTCCGGCATCTGAACCGGTAGGTCGCAGGATATTTTTCCGCCCGCCCTATGGACATTACGTCACGCTCAAGTTCACACTTGGCCGTTCAGATTATAGGCCGGTCACAAGCCGGAGCGATAAGACGGACGTCCGCAGCAACGACGGGCGCCGACAGGGGAAATAAAGGGAGGCCTTCATGCGCATTTCTCGTCGCGACGTTTTGGCAGGCAGCGCAGGCGCGCTTAGTGCCGCGACACTCCCATTTCCAAAACCCGCGATCGCACAGTCCGAGCCGATCAAGATCGGCTGCCTTGCCGCGATGACCGGGCCGAGTTCCGCGCCGACCATCGGCTTCAATCGCGGTGTGAATTTCGCTGCGGATGCCATCAACGCCGCCGGTGGCGTCAAGGGCCGCAAGATCGAGATCGTTGTGCGCGACACCCAAGGCGATCCGACCAAGGCGGTAAACGCCACCCAGGAATTGATCAGCCAGGTCAAGGTCCACGCGATCTGGGGGCCGCTCAATTCGGGCGAGGCGCTTGCCACTACGCCGATCATGGCGCGCGCCAAGATGCCGGACATCCATCCTTGTGTCGTCGAAAGCCTGATCGACACAAAGAAATTCCCGAATGCGTTCCGCATGGCGCCTTCGAACGGTCAATGGGACGACGCAGTCCGCGATTATTGCCTCAATATCCTCAAGACGAAAAAGGTTGCCGTAATCGCCGACACCACGGGTTATGGCGTGACCGCCCTCGGTGCTTCGGTGGCGGCTTTCAAGAAAGACGGTGCCGATGTGGTCTATCAGGCCAACATCGATTCGACTCAGCCCGACATGACCCCGGACATGCTGCGCGCAAAAAACGCCGGCGCCGAAGTGATTGTGGTCTGGAGTGTCTCCACCGGCATGGAAGCGCGAATGTTCAACACCCGCGCGGCAATGAACTGGGACGTTGCGTTCGTCGGCCATCCATCAATGGCCTCCGGCGAAATCGCCGGGCTCGTCGAGAAGCCCGCCAACTGGAAAAAAGTGTACGCCATCGGCTACAAGAGCTGCAGTTACGATGCCGCCGGCAACCTGCCGGCGAAGAGCGAGGATTTCGTCGGTCGCCTCCTCAAAGCCAACGTCGTGATCAACGATACGCTGCTATGGTGGGTTGCCGGCGGGGTCGATGCAGTCGAACTGATTGCCAAGGCTGTCGCAGAAAGCGGATCGACCGACAGCGAAGGCATCGTCAAATACTGGAACACACTTACGAAATACCCGGGCTACTTCGGCAACTACACCTTCACCCCGACCCAGCACAACGGCTATCCGACCGACGAGATCGTGATGTCGGAGGCCAGCACCGCCAAGAACGGCACCTTCGCGCTGGCGCCGGGGTACACATAGAGGCGGCGGAGAGCGCGTCAAATGCTCGCCTCTATTCTCGCATCTGGTCTCGCGGCTGGCGCGATCTACGCGCTGGTCGGCATCACTTACAACACCATGTTCTCAACCTCGAGAGTGATGAGCTTCACCGCCGGCCAGCTCGCCATGCTCGGCGGCGTGTTCGGCTCGATGTTCATGCTGAAGATGGGCATGCCGATCTTCGTCGGATTTACCCTCACGTTGCTCGGGTGCGCGATCATCGGGGTGATCACCGAATTCGTCGCGGTGCGGCCAGTACTCAAGAGCCTCGACCAGCATCTCTATGTACTGTCAACGCTGGCGCTTGCGCTGATGATCCAGCAGGTGGCCGCGATCAAATGGGGTACCGAACCACAACCCTTTCCCCGCCTGATCGGCTGGGGTAGCGGCGTATGGGACGAAAAATTCTGGCTGCCGGTGGTCGCCTGCGCGATCACCATCGGCGGCCTCGAATATCTCTATCGCCGCACTCTGGTCGGCCTGGCGTTCCTGGCGATCGCCGAGGACAATTTCGCAGCGCGCGCGCTCGGCTTGCCCGAGCGTAATTTGCGCGTCGCGAGTTACGCGCTCGCTGGGGTGATAGGCGGTGTCGCCGGATTCTCCGGCGGCGAGCTCTTGCTGGCGTTTTTCGCCAACGGCGCGCTGTTGAATTTCTACGGCTTCGTGCCGGTGGCGCTCGGCGGGCTCGGCAACAACCGTGGCACCATCATCGGTGGTCTGGCGCTCGGCCTGTTCCAGCAGGCCGCGAATTTCCTGGTCGGCGGCATCTTCTCTTCGATGGCGGTGTTCACGCTGTTCATCATCGTTCTGCTCGCAGCGCCGCAAGGCCTGTTCGGTTCTGCCACTGCACGGAGGGTGTGATGACCGCAGTCACCGCAGCGCCCGGACGCAGCGAGACAAACGCCTTTCGTGCGCTGCTGCCGCAGCTCGCGCCGTTTCTCGGCATCCTCGCAGTCGCAATGATTTTACCCTTCGTCAGCAACGATTACTGGGCGCTGATCGGCACCAGGGCGGCCATCTATTGGGTGCTGGTCTCCGGCCTCAATCTGGTCGTCGGCTTCGCCGGGCATCTCGCCATCGGCTATGTCGCGCTCCTGACGCTCGGCGCCTACGTTACCAGCGTGCTCGTCGCCGGCAATGTCCTGCCGCCCGTTCCGGTATTCGCGGCATTGCCGATCGCGGGCTGTGTCGGCGCAGTGTTCGGGGTCATCGTCGGCTTGCCGGCCTTGCGATTGCGCACGTTCTATTTCGCGATGTCGACGCTTGGCTTCGCCACCATCGTCACGCAGATTGCACTGGCTTGGCAGAGCGTCACCGGCGGCGGCATCGGTATTGTCGGTCCGGAATTTCCAGCGCCCTTCAATACCGCATGGGGCTACTACTATCTCTGCGTCGCGTTCGCCGCCTTCTGCACCTGGATGAGCGCTAACGTCGCTCATAGCCGGTTTGGCCGCGCTCTGATCGCAATCCGCGACGCCGAAGTCGCCGCGGAAGCCAGCGGCATTTCCAAACCGCGCATGCTGATCGCGATCTTTCTGTTCGCCGGTGCGCTGGCGGCCGTCGCCGGCGGACTGTTCGCGAGCTTGCAGACCTACATCACGCCGGACGCTTTCACCTTCGATCTGTCGATCTTGTTCTTCATTACAATCCTGATCGGCGGACGTGGCTCGATCCTGGGCCCGCTGCTCGGGACGATCATACTGACCATCCTGCCGGAGATCGCCGCCCCCCTGGCGGCATGGGCGACGTTCCTCTACGCCGCGCTGCTGCTGGTGATTGTACTGGCGATGCCCGGCGGCATCGCCGCGCTGCTGGATTTCCGCAACCGCCGTCCGCTCGCCAGCAACCGCGCCATCGTGCCGCGCCCAAGCGCGCTCGGCGCCATCGAGCGCAAGACCGCGGGCCACAAGACGCTCAGCCTGCGCAATATCGTCCTAAGCTTCGGCAATGTTCGCGCGATCGACGGTCTCGATCTGGAGGTTAAGTCGGGTCAGGTGCACGGCCTGATCGGCCCCAACGGCAGCGGCAAGACTACCACGCTCAACGTAATCTCCGGTTATTACGCGGCGTCCGCGGGAACGTTGGCGCTCGGCACGGATGCGTTGCCCGCCGGAAAGCCGGAACTCCGCGCGCCGACTGGCATCGCCCGCACGTTTCAAACTCCACGCTTGATCGGCGCAGCCTCAGTTCTGCAGAACGTGATGATCGGTGGCACCATCGAGGGTGAATCGACGTTTATCGAGGCGCTGCTGTCGCTGCCGCGTCACCGGCGCGACGAACGAAAGCTCGCAGCCTCTGCGCGCGCACTGCTTGGCGTCGTCGGCCTGGAGTCGCTGACCGACGTCCGCGCCGACCGCCTACAGCACAGCGAGCTTCGTTTCATCGAGATCGCCCGCGCGCTGATGCTAGATCCGGACTTTTTGCTGCTCGATGAGCCGGCCGCGGGTCTGTCCAGCGACGAGATCAAACGCTTGGGTGGACTGATCAAGGCGATCAGTCGACGCGGGACCGCCGTATTACTGGTCGAACACCATGCCGACCTGATCTTCGACATCTGCGACCGGGTTACCGTGCTGAATCTCGGGAGAGTACTCGCCGCGGGCACGCCGGCCGAGATTCGCGTCCATAAGGAGGTGGTCAGTGCTTACCTCGGCGCCTGAAGCGTTGCTCGCGGTTAATTCCCTCGAAGCCGGCTACGGCAAGATTCGCGTGCTGCATGGCGTCGATCTCGCGGTAGCGCACGGCGAAGTCGTCGCCCTGCTCGGTCCCAACGGCGCGGGCAAGACCACTCTGCTTCGCGCGCTGTCGGGATTGTTGCCGGTGACCGCGGGACAGGTACGCTTTGATGGCCGCGACACGACGAGCACCACGCCGCGCGCGGCCGCAAGCGCCGGGCTCGTCCACGTCATCGAGGGGCATCGGGTGTTCACCCAGATTTCCGTCACCGACAACCTCCTTCTCGCGGGTTACGACCTGCCGCGTGGCGAACGCGCGGCACGGGTCGAGGAGGCCTTGTCGTTCTTTCCGGAAATCGCGGAAAAGCGGCACGAGCGCGGCGGCGCGCTCAGCGGCGGCCAGCAACAAATGCTGACGGTAGCGCAGGGTTTGGTGCGCCGGCCACATCTGCTGATGCTGGACGAACCGTCGGCGGGATTGTCGCCGGTACTGGTCGATCGCGTCCTCAACGTCATCAGCCAGTTGCGCACGCAGGGCACCGCCGTGCTGCTGGTCGAACAACTGCTGGAAAAAGCGCTCGCCGCCGCCGATCGCGTTTACGCGCTGGTGCAGGGGCATATCGCGCTGGAGGCACCGACCAGCGAGGCAAATCTGCCGCAACGGCTCGAACACGCCTATTTCGGACATCAGTTGCAGGTATCTGCCCATGCCCAAAGAGTGCAAGAATAATTCGATGTCCGTCAAAACTCTTGCGAGTCGCGGGCCATCCACATGCCGCCGGGGTCCGTCCGGGCGCCGAGATGGGCCATGATGTCGTCCGTAACGACGGCAGAAGCTATACATCCGCCCGGAATGCGGTGATGCCAGATCAACTCGATCGGCGACTTGTCTTCTCGCTCAGGAGCTTCCTTTTCGAATTTTGTAATTGATTGCAGCAACGCAAACGATCAAGATCAATTGTTCGTTCGCGTTTGAGAGGCATCTCAATGACTTCCGCTCACTTGGCCTTGGTCGCGCGCGATGTCAGCGTCCAGTTCGAGGGTTTGAAGGCTTTGTCCGGCGTCACGCTGGCCGTGCCACGGCGACGCATTACCGGACTGATCGGCCCCAATGGCGCCGGAAAAACCACGCTCATCAATGTCTTGACGGGATTTCAACGCGCCGGCATGGGGACGGTCGAACTGGAAGGCGAAACCGTCAACGATGCGGCTCACAAGCTGCGACGCAAGGGCGTGGCCCGCACGTTTCAATCAGGCCGGCTGTTTCGCGAGTTGCGGGTTGAGGACAACCTTGAAGTCACCGGCGTAGGCCTCGGCCTGACCCGGCGGGACGCGATCGCCGAGGCCGAGCGCGTGATGGACTGGCTCGGCATATCGCACCTTGCAGCCGCAATCGCCGGGGCGCTGCTCTACACCGACGAGCGGCGCGTCGCCATCGGCCGGGCCATCATGTGCAATCCCCGCTATCTGCTGCTGGACGAGCCCGCCGCCGGCATGTCCGAGCATGAGAGCCATGATCTGGCGGCCATCATCAAACGGATCGCCGGCGAGCTCGGGGTCGGTGTGCTGCTGATCGAGCACAACATCGGCCTCGTGCTTGAGCTGTGCGAGCGCATCTTCGTGCTCGACTCCGGCGAGATCATCGAAGTCGGCCCACCGGGCCAGATCCTTGACAGCGATGCGGTCCGGCACGCCTATATGGGTACGCAGCGCGACGAAATCATTCCGGCGCTTGCGATCGGCAAGGCGGTCGCTTCATGACATTGCTGGCCATCGACAACGTTACGGTACGCTATGGACGCTTGACCGCCGTGCGCGGCATCAGTCTGACCATCGCTGAGGGCGAGATCCTGTTCGTGACAGGCCCCAATGGCGCCGGAAAGTCGACCCTGCTGAACGCGATCGCCGGCGTCGTGCCCCCGGTCTCGGGAACGATCACGTTGGACGGCGCCGAGGTGACAGGCGCCCCACCCGAGTCGATCGCCCGGCGCGGATTTTCCCTGGTACCCGAAGGCCGGAACGTCTTTGCTGCGCTGACCATCGAGGAAAACTTGAAGGTCGGCGCCGGCATGCGGACCGACAGGCAAAATGTCGCCGGCGATCTTGAATCCGTCTACCTTGAATTCCCGATGCTGGCCGAGCGCCGTCACGCAGCGGCCGGCATGCTTTCCGGTGGCCAGCAGCAGATGCTCGTCGTCGGCCGAGCCCTGATGGCCTCGCCCCGGCTCATGGCCATCGACGAACCCTCGCTCGGGCTCGCGCCCAAAATCATTGATCAGGTCTACGAAATCCTGATGCGGCTGCGGGCGCAGCGCAAGCTCACGCTCCTGATTGTCGAGCAGAGTTCGACGCGGGCCATGATGACCGGCGGACGGATGATCCTGATGCGCGGCGGAAGCATCGTTCTGGAGGGTGAGGCCGGCGAAATGGTCAAGGACGAACGCCTGAAACAGGCGTATTTCGGCTTTGGAGACCATTGAGCATGACCGAAGTGCTTCAGATCCTCTTCGACGCCCTCAGTCTGGGCAGCCTCTATGCCCTCGGCGCGCTTGGGATCGCACTAATCTTCGGCGTGATGCGGCTGGTGAACTTCGCGCATGGCGATTTCATCTCCTTCTGTGTGTTCGCGATGCTGTGGCCGTCAATCAATGCGGCAGCCATCGTCTTCGCCGGCAACTTGCCATTCTACCTTCTGGTTCCGCTGCTGCTGCTTGTCGGGGCCACGCTGTCGATGTTGTCGGAGGTGATCGTGTTTCGCCGTTTCCGCAACGCCAATCCGGCGACGATGATGATCGCTTCCTTCGCCCTCGGTTTCGCGATCCGCAATCTTCTGTTGATGCTGTATTCGAGCCGCCCGAAGTCGATCACGCTATGGCCCATTCTCAGCCTGCCGGTCGAACTTCTGGGGGCCCGCATCCCGATGCTACAAGTCGTGACGATCGCAATCACTGTGGCCGTGCTGGTGGCACTTACGCTGTTCCTGAAACGCACGCGCTACGGTTTGGAGATGCGCGCGGCTGCCGAGAACTTCACCATGGCCCGCATGCTCGGGGTGCGCGCCAACGGCGTCATTCTGCTGGCCTTTGCCGTCAGCGGCATGCTGGCAGCCGCGATCGGGTTGATCTTGGCGACCAACTCCGGCACGGCGGATATCGGGATGGGCGCCAATGTCATGCTGATCGCCTTCATCGCCACGGTAATCGGAGGACTTGGCAGCGTGCCGGGAGCCGTCGCGGCGGGCTTTCTGATCGGCGGCGCCAGCGTGGTATTTCAGGCGACGCTGCCGCATGACGCCCGCGTCTTCCGCGATGCCTTTGTCTATGGCGCCGTGATCGTGGTCCTGCTGGTGCGCCCGCAAGGGCTGTTCGCACCCAAATCGGCCAAGCAGAGGGTCTGACCGATGTCGCAGCGACCAGCGGTCATTTGGCGAACCATTGCGACACCGGTCATCCTGATCGTGGCGCTTCTCGCCATTGCGGCCCTGACCTATCAATTCGGCAGCAGGGCCTTCAATCGCACCGTGGTCGAGATGTTCATCAACATCATGGTGGTCGCCGGCCTCTACGTCTTTGTCGGCAATTCAGGCCTGTTGTCGTTCGGCCATATCAGCTTCATGTGTCTCGGCGCCTATGTGACCGCATGGTTGACCATTCCGCCGGTGATGAAATCGATCACGCTCAAAGGGCTGCCGGGGTGGCTGCTGCACACCCAGCTGCCGATGTGGGTCGCCACGCCGATCTCGGGCGTCTTCGCAGCCCTGTTTGCGCTCATCGTCGGACGCGTCATCATGCGTTTGTCCGGGATCGCCGCCTCGATCGCCACCTTCGGCCTGCTCGGCGTCGTCAACAACGTCTATTCGAACTGGGACTCGGTAACCGGCGGGCAAGGTTCGATTGTCGGCATTCCGGCCACCATGAATGCGTGGATCGGATGGCTGGGTGCCGCGGTCGCCATCGCGATCGCGTATCTCTACTCGATTTCGCGCTCCGGTCTGGCGCTTCGCGCCACCCGCGACGAGGCGGTCGCCGCCAGCGCCTCCGGAATCGATATGGTCCGCGAGCGGCTGATCGCCTTTGTCGTCAGCGCCTTCATCATAGGTCTCGCCGGCGCGCTCTATGCGCACTTCCTGAGCATCGTCAATCCGGGCTCGTTCTATCTGCGCACCACGTTTATCACCTTGTCGATGCTGGTGGTTGGCGGGATGAACAGCCTCAGCGGGGCCGTCTCGGGTGTTGTGGTGATTTCCGCACTAATCGAGATGTTTCGCGACCTGGAGAAGGGTGTCAGCTTCGGTGGCCTGACCGTCGCACTCCCGAACGGGGGTCAGGAGATCGCGATCGGCATTATCACGATCGCCATCCTGATGTACTTGCCAACCGGCCTCACGCGCAACCGGGAGTTCTCCTGGAGAGGATGGCCGCTCGAGCGGCGGCTGGCGCGATCTGTTCAGACGGCTTTTAAGGAATTAAATTGAAGTCCAGTTCACAAAACGGAGGAATCGTCAAATGCGCTTTACGACAATACTAGGTTGCTTGGCAGCGGCGACCGCGCTGTGGTGTACGCCAACCCTGGCAGCCGACGAGATCGTGGTCGGATTTGCTACGGCAGCATCCGGTTTCATGCAGGCCTATGACAAGCCAGCACAGGATGCCGCGCTGATCCGTATTGACGAGATCAACAAGGCGGGCGGTCTGCTCGGCAAGAAGATCAAGGCCGTGTTTGCCGACACCAAGACCGATCAGGCTGAGGGCGCCAAAGCGGGCCTCGCGGTGCTCGATCAGGGTGCGGACTTGGTGATCGTCTCCTGCGATTATGACTACGGCGCGCCGGCGGCTCTGCAGGCGCAGTCTGCCGGTAAGGTCTCCTTCTTCCTGTGCGCGGAGTCGATCAAGGCCGGCATCCCCGGCGTCGGTCCCTACTCGTTCTCGGCCTCGGTGCTGGCGGCGGTGCAGGGCGCGACCATGGCCGAATGGGCCTATACGAAGAAGAATGCCCGCAGCTTCTACCGGCTCCTCGACAGCTGGACCGTCTATAACAAAGGTATCTGCGACGGCTTCGACTGGATGATGCCGCATCTGAAAGATGCCGCGCTCGCCGGCAGCGACACATTCAAGAACGATGACGCCTCGATCGCGTCCCAGATCACTCGCATCAAGAGCCTGCCGAAGGAGCCGGACGCCATCATGCTGTGCACGATGATGCCGGGGGCCGTCTCTGCCATCAAACAGATCCGGGCTGCCGGCATCAAGTCGATGATCCTCAACGGCTCGGGCGTCGACGGCAGCTATTGGCTGAACGCCGTTCCGGACCTTTCGAACTTCTACGTGCCGGTACAGGGCTCGATCTATGGCGACGACCCCAATGCGAAGGTCACCGAGTTCAACAAGAAGTACAAGGAAGTCACCGGCGGCGATCCGTCCAGCCAGTACGTCTATCCCGGCTATGTCCTGATCGACGTCTGGGCGAAGGCGGTCGAGCGCGCCAAGTCGACGGACGCCGCGCCCGTCGTGGCGGAACTGGAGAAAATGACCAACGAGGCCACGCTGTTCGGGCCACGTACCTTCAGTAAAGAGCTCCATCACCAGAACCAGGGCCGCTATCTGATCGTCGATACCGAGGCTGGAAAGCCGAAAGTAGTGGATCAGTGGACGATTTCGGAGAAAATCCCGCTCGACTATCTGGTGTCCAAGTAAGGGCGGCTACACGCTGTCCAGGGCTTGCGCGCCCCCGGCGTTGCCTTGGAGCCGATCACCATGAGCCTGACGCCTGCTGAAGTCGGCATGCGTCTCGTTCGCCGGGTCTAACGATTTCGTTTTATATCGCGCGCGAAAGCAGCGGCGGGACAAGGACAAAGACAGATGGTCATGATCAATTGCGACATGGGAGAGGCTTTCGGCCTCTACAAGATGGGCGACGACGAAGGCCTGATGCCCCAGATCGACGTAGCCAACGTCGCTTGCGGATTCCACGGCTCGGACTTCAATCACATGCGCACGACCGTACGCCTAGCCAAACAGCATGGCGTCAAGGTCGGCGCCCACCCCTCTCTGCCTGATTTGCAGGGGTTCGGACGCAGGGAGATGAAGATTGGCCGCGAAGAGCTGACGAACTGCCTGCTCTACCAGATCGGTGCGCTCAAGGCGTTTCTGGATGCCGAAGGCATGGTCCTCAATCATATCAAGCCACACGGCGCACTCTATGGCATGGCCGCGCGGATGGAGGACGTCGCCGAGGCCGTGGCGGACGCGGCCGATGTCTACAAGGTGCCACTGTTCGGCATGAAAGGGACGCTGCACGAGAAGGTCTATCAGCGCCGCGGTCATACCTTCGTCGCCGAATACTACGCCGATCTCGACTACAACGCCGAAGGTGGCCTCATCATTACGCGCGAGCATGACGCCAAGGATCCCGCCGACGCGGCAGCACGGTGCCTGCGAGCCCTGACCGAAGGCAAGACGCGCACGATCGCGGGAAACGACATTACCGTCGGATCCGATGCCATCTGCGTCCACTCCGACACCCCGAATGCCGTCGCCATCGCCGTGGCGGTTCGCGACGCAGTCCGCCCCTATCTGGCAGCGCGCTGACGCGCGCCAAGGCCGAGTGATCAAACGACGAGGAATTGAGGAATTAATGACCGTACAGCAAATCCTTTCGCCCCTCCCAGGCATATTCTACCGCAAGCCGGCGCCGGACAAGCCAGCCTACAAATCCGACGGAGACACAGTCACGCAAGACGACACGATTGGCCTCATCGAGGTCATGAAGTCGTTCAACGAGGTGAAGGCGGGCGCAGCCGGAAGGATCATACGTTTCCTTACCGAGGATGAGGACGCGGTGATGGCCGGCCAGCCGATCGCCGAGATAGAGGTTTGAGGCCTTCGCACCTTCCATGACAATCCATAAGCTCCTCATAGCCAATCGTGGCGAGATCGCTGTGCGCATCATTCGCGCGGCGCGCGAGTTGGGCCTTGCGACTGTCCAAGTCTACAGCAAGGCCGACCAAGACTCGCTTGCTGTGCGGCTCGCCGACGAGTGCGTCGACATAGGCCCTGCGCAGGCGTCGAAGTCATATCTCAACCGCGACGCGATCCTCCTCGCAGCCAAGGCAACGGGCGCCGATGCCATCCATCCCGGCTACGGATTTCTTGCCGAAAATGCCGAGTTTGCCGCCGCGGTCGAGGCGGCGGGGCTCATCTTCGTGGGACCGACGGCGCGGTCCATCCGCCTGATGGGCGACAAGGTCGCCGCCCGGGAAGCGGCAGCGGCAGCAGGAGTTCCTACGGTTCCAGGCAGCCGCGGCCGTCTGGATTCGTCCGAGGCGGCATTTGCCTTCGCGGAAAAAATCGGCTTTCCCGCGATGATCAAGGCGGCAGCTGGCGGCGGCGGCCGCGGCATCCGCATCGCGCGCTCGGCCGAGGAATTTCATCATCTGATACCGCAGGCGCAGGCCGAAGCGCTCGCGGCCTTTGGCGATGGCGGGCTCTATGTCGAGAAGCTTATCGAAGGTGCGCGACACATCGAAGTGCAGGTGCTGGGCGACGGACGGAACATTATCCATTGCTTCGAGCGCGAGTGCTCGCTGCAGCGCCGCCGTCAGAAGGTTTGGGAAGAAGCTCCGTCGCCCTCGCTGCCACCTGGCATTCGCGAGAAGCTCTGTTCGTCTGCGGTTGCGCTCGCCAAGGCAGTGCACTACCGCGGTGCGGGGACACTTGAATATCTGTACGACGATCGCAGCCAAGAGTATTATTTCCTGGAAATGAACACGCGCATCCAGGTCGAACATCCGGTAACGGAGATGGTGACCGGTATCGATCTGGTGCGCGAGATGATCCGGATTGCCGGCGGCGAGCCCCTGCGCATCCGCCAGGATCAGGTGCGTGTCAATGGCCACTCGATCGAGGTCCGCATCAACGCCGAGGACCCGTCGAAAGGCTTCGCCCCGAACCCGGGCACCGTCACCGCACTCAGCGTGCCAGGTGGCAACGGGGTGCGTTTCGACAGCATGCTCTATGCTGGCTGCACGGTGCCGCCCTTCTACGACAGCCTGCTGGGCAAGTTGATCGTTCACGACGAGGATCGAGCAAGCGCGATTCGACGTCTCGATCGCGCCCTCGGTGAACTGAACGTCGATGGGTTGGCGACGACCAAGCCCCTGCACCAGGCGCTCGTTCGCGATCCCGACGTTCAGGCTGGCCGATTTCATACCGCCTGGCTCGAACCGTGGCTGGCTTCACATGGTGCAGGTTTTGCCGCCGCGAATGCTGCACCGGTGGTGCCGACCGCTCCTGCCCCCGTAACCGCAAAATGATCCGCCACAGCAACAGGAGGCCCGTGCCCCATGCAAACTCGATTTTCCTTCGGCGGCGATGAGCACATCTTCGCCGAAGTGGATGCATCCATGTCGCTCGAGGCTTTTTTCAAGAGCCTCTTCATCACCAATGCGGTGCGCGACGCCAAGATCAAGGGTGTCACCGAGATCTGCCCGGCCAACGCCTCCTATCAGGTGAAGTTCGATCCGGATCTGATCAA
>Ga0210400_10002570_pt1 | contig 16677 bp, 10 predicted proteins | sample IncBWH26MmetaG_FD_155456 | JGI IMG/M metagenome (GOLD analysis project Ga0210400, IMG submission 155456) | Forest soil microbial communities from Barre Woods Harvard Forest LTER site, Petersham, Massachusetts, United States - Inc-BW-H-26-M | ecosystem: Environmental > Terrestrial > Soil >... | reverse complement strand
CGAGCTGGCAGCAGACGATTCATTGGCCGAGATACGCGCCCTCAGCAAGTTCGGAATAGCGATAGCAGCGATAATAAGAATAATCGCTACTACGATCAGCAACTCAATCAGTGAAAAACCCTTTTGTTTCCGCATGTTTATTCCCTTCTTCTCCGTTTATCAGATGTGGTCTCAGTAGACCCAATTGCCGATTATGTTCGCATTTTAGCGGCCAGAACCAGAAGTTACTATAGGGTGGGTTCGGCTTTCTGGGCACTGTTTGTTTTCAATGGCTCAGCAATCTTCTGTAACCATTGTGCCTGAAGTGGGCCGGATCCGGAAGGTTCGTTTCTAGCAGATTTTGTCGGCAACATGACAAGTTGTGTCATTTTAGTCTTTCGCTAATGAGAATCAGTTCTGGGCTTCTAACCTCGCCAAAACGGAGGGCAGGATTTGTCCACAAATGCAAAAGGAGCAACAGATTTCTCCGTTGCTCCCCTGGCTTGCAACCCAGCTGGGTTCGCGAAATCTAGACTACTGCAACTGCGGCCAGGCGGCACTCGAGCACACCGTGTTGACCGTTTCCGGGGCGGCATTCCAAGATGCATTGAAGTGAATTACGCCGTCTTCGTTGGAACAGAAGCCGCGCACGCCGCTATAGTTGAAGCCCCCGGCTGAGCCACCCACGGTGTATTGCGTGAAGGGAGCCGCGGCCGAGATGCTGCCTATCGCGAAGTAGTACCCGCTTTTAGTCGTAGCCACGGTGGTGGCGTGCGAAAGGTTATAGTCAATCAAGCACGCCGCAGTGACGATCGGGCCGCCAACCGGGCAACCGGTAATAGCCGGCGGTCCGAGTGCAGTCATACCAGTCGCTCCCACCGAATAGCCGACGGTTGGGTAAGTAGAGTAAAAGCTGACCTCACCCGAGTTGGTGGTACGAATCGAACTGGCCGCAGACGCTTCATTGGCCGAAATTTTCGCGCGCAGCAGGTTGGGAATAGCCATGGCGGCAATGATCAGAATGATGGCTACCACAATCAGCAACTCGATGAGCGAAAAGCCTCTTTGTTTCCGGATTTTCTGTTTCACAAATGTCTCCGAAACGGGCAAGTCTCGTGATTCCCAACTTTAGACATGTGGCAATCTGATTGCCATCACGGATTAAGACAGCACGCTTGATTACTTTGGATTAAGTCTCATGTCTGCTATGGGCAGGAGCGCTGCGAGATCTGGGAGCAGTTCAGGCCGAGGAAGTTTGGTCCAGAGAACTGACAAATTCCGGCAACCGGTCCCATTTCCTGGTGCATTCCTGGAGTGCGGGGAGCATTCTTACTTGCAGTCTTTGGCTCAATTCCCAAGGTCCGTCGGAAGCTCGGCAGCTTCTCGCGGATGTCGCGGAACCCGATGCCGTTCGCTGCAGGCATGGGGCCGCGCCTACCGGCTAGGTTGCTTTCACCAGCATGCAAGTCACATCATCGTGTTGCGGTGTGAGGCCGACGAAGGCGTCCAAGTCGTTCATAATACGGCGCAGTAGTTCATCTGGAGTGGCGCCGACCCCGCCCTGCAGAACGTTCAGCAGCCGTTGTTCACCATATTCCTCATCGCGTGCATTCATCGCTTCTATCACGCCGTCGGTAAAGATCACCAGCCAATCGCCCGGTTGCAGTCTCAAGTTGCCGGGGTCATAGGTCTTATCCGCCCACATTCCGAGGGGCAGCCCGCCGTTCGACAGGCGTTCAACTGCGCCCGAGCTGCGCCGCAGGATCGGAGCATTGTGCCCGGCATTAATGTAGGTAATGGCGCGGGTCGTCGGGTCGAACTCTGCGAGGAACGCGGTAGTAAAGCGCAGGCCGCTTTGGCTGTTAGTGCAAGCATAGTGATTCATGCCCGTTACTAAGTCAGCGAGCGAACAGGAGGTTTCAGAAAGGGTCTTGAGGCTGGCCTGGAAAGTAGCCATGAGCAGCGCGGCCGGAATACTCTTGCCCGCAACATCGGCTACTGCCAGAAGGAAATGTGGTTCCGCGGAGTCCACAACTGGGCGGGCAAAGACGTCGTAGAAATCGCCGGCGACCGTATTCGCGGGGCGAGCGGCGAAAGCGATGTCGAGGCCCCGCACCGCGGGCGGTTTCGCGGGCAGCAGCCATCTCTGAATATCGCGTGCGATCTCGAGGTCGCGTTTCATGACCACGCGGTCAGCGACTTCGAGCATCAGCAGAACGAAGAGGACGGCTCCGCCCCAGAATCTAAGATCGAGTTCGACAACCTCGATTTCTCCACTCTTACCGTGATAGCTAAACCCACCGGAGGGAAAAATCAGCAGCACAACGCCCACCAGCAACAACACTCGGCGTGCCGGGGTCAACTTTTCCAGGATCGCCCAGGCGTACCCCTGCGCCGTATTCCAGAAGCCGTGTTTACGAGTCTCTTGTGGAGTCCGGGCTCGAAAGTCACGGTTATAGAGCCGGTAGCTGGCCCGTGCATCGGCGCTAAACTGCTTCCACAGTTGGCTGATTTCAAGTCCCTCGGTCACTCGCTGCCAGAACCTATCGAGTTGCACGAAGAAGCCGGGCCGGGGGACTGCGGTCGGTGGAGGCGGGCCGGGTGCGGCTTGTGAATTCTGAGGTTGCGTCACGATTGTTTGGAAGCTGACATTATAGAAGCTCGCAAAGGAAACCGCTTGAAGCGACGCGCGCTCGGAGCTGTCAGAATAACTTCATCTGCTCGTCGGGCTCAGATGTGGCGATGGGTCGAGACCTTTGGCTGTAGCGGTCGTAGTCACTTGGAATTCCGTGCTTCTGGCGCAGTCGCTTCATTAGCTGCGAAAGGCGCTGGCGGTACGAAGCAGGAAGGAAAGCACGGTCTTTATAGCGTTGCCGGTAGCTTTCTGCCAGATGAGGGAACTCTTTCTCGAGAAACGGCAGGAAAACGGCCGACGAGCAAGGCTTAAGGAACAGGGAATTGGCGTAGATGTATTTTCCTCCGGCCTGGACTGTGGCTCGAACCAGATTCTCCAGGTCCCGTGGCGAGTCGGTGATGCCGGGAAGCACCGGCGCGCAGATCACTCCCGCGTCGATACCCGCCTGGTTCAACTTCTGCATCGCCTCCAGCCTCAGATCTGGGCGGGGCGCGCGCGGTTCGAGAATGCGTGCCAGGTCCACTTTCAGAGTGGTGATGGTCAGGTTCACGAATAAGCGATTGGTTTTCGCGATCTGCTGGAACACATCAATGTCCCGAACGACAAGATTGGATTTGGTGACGATACCGATTTCAAGCCCGTGATGCCGGGCCAGTTCCTCCAGGATTGCGCGTGTTACTTCGAAGCGCCGCTCTGCGGGCTGATAGGGGTCGGTAGCGGTGCCGATCGCGATCTCTTCTCCCGCCTTGACCTGGCGAAGTTCCTGCCTCAGCAAGTCCGCGGCATGTTGCTTGACGAAGATTTTCTGCTCGAAGTCAACGCCATCCCTCAACTCCATAAATTCGTGGGTGTAGCGGGCATAACAGTATTTGCAGGCAAACTCGCAGCCGCGATAGGGATTGATGGTCCAGGTGAACGGCATGCGGACGCCGGTGCAACGATTCAGCAGGGAGCGGACCGGGAGCGTGAAGTATTCAATCTCGTGCCCTTGACGCAGGGTTTCTCCCTCCGACGCCATACGAGCTATGCCGACGAGTTTCGTTCTGGAATCCGGGAAAAAGGGGAGGGAGGACATGCGTGAATTCGCTTTTTATTCGCCATCAGGATAAACTTTCGGATTGGGTGAGTCAACAGTTTTCTTGCTGGCTGGAAAGGAGCGTAGAAGCATTAGAAGATTAAGGATTTGAAAGACACACGTGGCGTCAGGACGCCGGCTTCGGCCCGATGTTAGCTGGAACGCAGATGGCCGGTCTCCATCGAATAATTCTTTTTACTTCGCCTTACCTTCTGGATTCGTCGCCGCAGGCTGGGTCGGAGCTTCGCCCTTCTCGGCAGGAGGCGGCGGAATACTGATGTCCACCTTAATCACTGGGCCGAGAGACGCCAGGGGCTTGTCGAACTCGGCCGTGTTGCCTGCCACCAGCACCGCAAGTTTCTCCTTGTGCAGATATTTGGCTGCCGCGCGAGCCACGTCTTCCTTGCCAACTTTTTCGATCCCCGCGCGATAGCGTTCGAGGTAATCCGCCGGATACCCATAAAACTCGTAGGCCATGCGTTCGTGGAGTACTTTCTCCGGCGAATCAAAATTAAAGACGAATGAGTTCAGGATGGAATCCTTAGCGCGTTTGATCTCGTCGTCCGAAATCGGATTCTGCGCCAGACCGTCGATCTCTTTGTAAAGCGCCTGAATGGATTCCACGGTCGTCGCGCTTTTGGTACTCATGGAAATGCGCACGACACCGGGATGGTCAAAGGCCGCGCCTATTCCTCCGCCGACGCCATACGCCAGCCCTTGTGCGGTTCGGATGCTCTTGAACAAACGTGACGAGAATCCACCCCCGAATGCCTCGTTGAAAACCTGGGCGGCGTAGTAGTCGGGGTTATCGCGCCGGATGCCCAGTTCCGTCATCCGAATCGAACTTTGATTCACGTCTTCCTTCTCAACCAAGTAGTATCCCGGCTTCGCAGGTTGAAACTCGACTCTTTCCTCTTTTACGGGCGGTCCCTTGGGCCAATCACCGAAGGCCTGGCGAAGCTTGGATTCCATCGTCGCAGAATCAAAATCGCCGACGACACCCAAAATAATATTATTGGGATGTACGTGGGCGTGATGCCAATCGATAAGGTCTTGCCTCGTGGCGGCGGCAACCGTGGCGTACTCGGGCTGGCGGGCGTATGGATTGTTGGCGCCGTATGCCAGCTTCATTGACTCACGAGCAGCGATGGCGCTGACATCGTCATTGCGCCGAGCGATGGCGTCGTACATTTCCTTTTGCGCCAGATCGATCTTGTCGGCGCGGAATTCGGGTGCGTGCAGCACGTCGTTGAATGCCTTGAACACATCGTCGAAATCCCCCTTCAGGCAGGACCATGAGATTGTGGTGGAGTCTGCGCTGCTACCGGTTTCGACTTTGGCGGCGCGAATTTCGAGGTAATCGTCGAGTTGGTCGCCGGTCTGCGTTTTGGTTCCACCGGTGCGCCAGACCTCGCCGTAGATATCCAGCATTCCGACCTTGTTGGCAGGTTCGGAGCGCGATCCGCCCCGGATGCGCGCAGTGCCGTCAATGAGGGGTAGTTCATGATCCTCTTGCAGGAAGATCACCATGCCATTCGGCAGCTGAATGCGTTTGGGCTCCTGAGGATGAAATGCAGGCAAAGGCGGAATCGGAATCTGTTGCCAATCGTTGGCTTGAGCGCCGGTTCGCGGAACTACTGCGATCGAGAGAACGACAATCGAAAGGAAAATGAGCGGACGGTGACTCTTCATTGTGCCCCCCCTTTGTCGTCAGCTCCCGGAGGAGTGCTCTTGGTCTCGATAATTCCTACCGTACGATTGGTGGGAACGAATGTTTGATTGGCCACGCGGCGGATGTCAGCTTTAGTGACCTTATCGATGCGGTCGACCGAGCGAAACAGTTCACGCCAATCGTCGTAGCGGGCTTGATATAACGCCAGATTGTTGGCCAGCCCTTCGTTGCTGCCCAGGCTGCGGAGCAGGTTCGCCTTGGCTCGCGTCTTAATCATCTTCAGTTCCTCGTCGCTGATATCTTCTTTCTTCAGCTTATCGATCTCGATGTGAATGGCGTCCGCCATTTCGTTGGGTTTGTGCCCTGGGAGCGGGAATGCATAGAAGGCAAAGAGATGCGGATACTTGTTGCCGGGCAGCCCGGTAAAGCCCGCTGAATCGGATGCGATTTTCTGGTCGCGGACCAGCGCGCGGTACAGGCGCGAGGTGCGTCCGTTTGACATCAGGTCGGCGATCGCGTCGTAAACCGCGTCATCGGGGCTGCGGAAGTCGGGTCGGTGATAGCCCTCGAGATAGAGCGGTTGCGACATCTCCTGCAGCACGATGCGCCGCTCGGAGTTTTGCGGTGGTTCGGTGGTAGTGCGCTCGTCCGGCTTTGCGTGAGAAGGGATACGGCCAAGATATTTTTCGACGATCGGCATCGTCTCCGAGGCTTTTACGTCGCCCACGACGGTCACGACCATGTTCGATGGGATGTAATACGTGTCGAAAAACATCTTGGCGTCCGAAGCGGAGAACGAATTCAAGTCGGACATCCAGCCGATTGTCGGGCGATGATACGGATGCGCCTGAAAAGCCGCTGTGGTGAATTGTTCCAGCAGCCGCCCGATTGGGTTGCTGTCGACTCGCATGCGACGCTCCTCGATCACCACATTCCGCTCTTTGTAAAATTCGCGCATCACCGGATGCAAGAATCTCTCCGACTCCAGATAGGCCCACAACTCCAGCCGGTTCTCGGGGAATGAATAGAAGTAGTTAGTCTCGTCGTCGCTGGTGTTGGCGTTCAGATCCTCGCCGCCGTTGATCTCCACGATCTGAGGAAATTCGTTGGGCTTCACGTATTTGTCGGCCTCGGCGACGGCATCCTTCCAGGTCTTTTCCAGTTCTTTCAGTTTTTTCTCGTCCCGGCTCACGGGCTTATCACGCTCTGCGATGTAAGCTGCGTAAGCCTGTTCCACCTTCTCCAGAGCAACTTTTTCGGTGGCGTAATCCTTGGTGCCGATTTTGTCGGTGCCTTTGAAAGCCATGTGCTCAAACATATGCGCCAGCCCGGTCTCGCCGAGAGGATCTTGCACCGAACCGGCATCCACGTGAGTAAAGAAGGAAAACACCGGCGCCTCGGGCCGCTCGCAGATGACTACAGTCAATCCGTTGTCCAGTTTCTTGACCGTGGTGCGCTTCTCGAAAGAAGCCATATCTTGCGCAGCAGCCAGCGCCGCAAGTATCAGAACGAGTGCGAAAGATTTGAGAGAGCGGTGGCTCATCGGACCTCCAGGAGGTTAGACGTGAATGAAGGGCAGAAGTTTGAAATTACGTGGTAGCAGGGCAAGTTGTCAAACTCCAAGCCGCTCTAACGATTACAATTCGGCATCAAAGATCTACGATGCGAAAGAACGGGAAAGAGTCCACATGAGCAAACCGTCAGTTGTAGAGATCGAAGGCAAACACCTGAGTTTGACCAACCTGGACAAAGTCCTGTATCCCGCGACTGGGTTTACCAAGGGACAGGTGATTGACTATTACGCGCGCGTTGCTCCGGTTTTGTTGCCGCAACTAAAGGATCACCCTCTGACCCTGAAGCGCTATCCCGGAGGAGTGGACCAGGAATTTTTCTTTGAAAAAAATGCGACCAAGCACCGCCCGGATTGGGTGAAGACGGCGCCCATCTGGAGCGAAGGGAACCAGCGCGACGTAAATTACATTCTCGCGAACGATCTGGCTACGCTCATCTGGATCGCGAATCTCGCCGCCATTGAGCTTCACCCGTCGCTTTCACTGGCGAAGGATATCTCGTCGCCCCGCAGTATGGTTTTCGATCTCGATCCCGGAGCGCCGGCAAATATCGTCCAATGTTGTCAGGTAGGTATGTGGCTGCGGGAGATTTTCGAGCATTTCGGGTTACAGAGCTTCCCAAAAACCTCCGGCTCCAAGGGGCTGCAGATCTACGTTCCGTTGAATTTGCCTACGAGTTACGAGGTCACTAAACCCTTTGCCCAGGCACTCGCCCGATTACTCGAACATGAACATCGCGAGCTGGTTGTTTCTGACATGAAGAAACAGTTGCGCGTAGGCAAAGTGTTTGTGGACTGGAGCCAGAATGATCAGCACAAAACGACAATAAGTGTGTATTCGCTGCGGGCGCGCGAGCGCCCTAGGGTCTCCACCCCGGTGAAATGGGAAGAAGTGGAACAGGCGCTAAAGAAGAAGGACGGAACTCTGCTGGTGTTCGAAGCTAATCAGGTGCTGGATCGCGTGCAGAAAATGGGCGACTTGTTCGAGCCCTTGCTCAAATTGAAGCAGAAACTGCCAAAGGTGGCGGGGATCGCGGAAGTCGAGCCAGCGGCGGAAGCCGGACTCGAACTGGCGGCACAGGCGGAAAACCCCAAGAAGGCAAAGAAGCGCGCGAAGCCAGTACCTATGCGCTCCGCCCCGAAGAAGCGCCGGAAGGTATAATCCGGCTTTTGCCACATAAACTTTGGCGGAGCGAATCCATGGCGCAACTCTACGCCGGCACATCGGGATGGGCCTATCCAAGTTGGAAGCCCGACTTCTATCCCGCCAAGCTTGCCCAGGCGAAATTCCTGCAGTACTACGCCACGCAATTGAACGCAGTTGAAGTCAACTTTACGTTTCGCCAACTGCTAAAGGAAACCACGGCCCAGAAGTGGATCGAGGCCACGCCCCCGGGATTTCGCCTCAGCATTAAAGCACACCAAGTGATCACGCATATCAAGCGCCTGAAGAATACCGAAGATTTCATACCGCGCTTCTTGAGCACGATTGAGCCATTGGCGCATGCGGAAAAGCTGGGACCGTTGTTGTTCCAATTGCCCCCTAATCTGAAGGCAGACGCCGGGCTGTTGCAGGAATTTCTGGCCACTCTTCCTCGCGCAGTTCCTTCCGCGTTTGAGTTCCGGCATGCGTCCTGGTTCACGGACGAAATTTTCGCTTTGCTCAAGAACGGCAACCGGGCGCTTTGCGTCGCGGAGACCGAAGACCGGACCACCCCCGACGTTGTCACCGCCGACTTCTGCTACTACCGTTATCGCAAACCAAGCTACACGCCTGACGAACGGCGCACCATGGTCGACCGCATCCGTGAGCACCTGGGGCAAGGCCGCAACGTTTTTGCATATTTCAAGCATGAGGAAACGCCGGAGGGTGCGATTTATGCGGTTAAGCTGCTGAAGGAAGTAAGTCAGACGTAGAGAGGTTGCTTGCAACGCCTCAGACTCGCGAAGACGCAGCCCCGAAAATGCCAAGACGCAACAAGCTACGTCTCTGCAGCACCTGTCTTGTTACTTTCTTCAATGTCCGATAAGACGCATACTTTTGGTGTGCCTTCAGAAGAAAACTTTCGCGTGGTCTCTGGTTTTCTCGACTACCTGAAAGTTGAGAAGGGGCTTGCGCCGCTCACGGTTGCGGCGTACAGCACCGACGTTGGTCAGTTCAGTGGGTTCCTGGGAAAGCGCAAACGCACGCTGCTGAATACGCGCCGCAATGAGGTGCGCGATTTCATTGAGGAACTATTCGCCAACTCAGTCGATGGGAGATCGGTCGGACGGAAACTGTCAGCGCTTCGCCATCTGTATCGTTATCTGTTGCTCGACAAGCTTATCGAACACGACCCCACGCTCAACATCGACTCGCCGAAACAGTGGAAGGTACTGCCCAAATCGCTAGCTCGCGACGAAATGGAAACTATACTGCGCGCGCCGACGTCTGCATTGAAGCGAAAGCAAGGCCTAGCGATGGCGCTGCGGGACCGGGCCATGCTCGAAGTGTTTTACGCCGGAGCACTCCGCGTTTCAGAAATGACTGGAGTCAAACTGGAAGACCTGAAGCTCGACCTCGGCTACGTGCTGGTGCGCGGCAAGGGTGATAAAGAAAGAATCGTGCCTTTAGGGAAATCGGCGCAGGCAGCGCTTTCCGAATACATGAAGAATTCACGGCCTGTGCTGGCAGGACAGCGGACTTCGCCGCTTTTGTTTCTCGGACGTGGAGGGCGCAGGCTCACCCGTCAGCGCGTCTGGCAAATGGTTCGAGCCGCATCGTCGATCATGGGCCGCCATGCCAGTCCGCACATGCTGCGCCACAGTTGCGCCACCCACATGGTCGAGAATGGAGCCGACCTGCGCACCGTTCAGACCATCCTGGGGCATTCGGATATTTCGACCACGCAGATTTATACCCACTTGGCACTCGATCGACTAAAGAGCGTATATCAGAAACATCACCCGAGAGCGAAGGCTAGATAGAGGATTCGGTGAGACTGGTTAGGCATCTATGGTGACAAGATCCAGCCGTACTGCCGTTGAGAAATTCATCACCAAGTTCCTGTATTCGCTGCGCCAGCGCAATGCCTCCGTTCATACCGTCAAAGCCTACACACAAGACTTGAAAAATTTTGCCGCCTATGTCGGCTCGCGAACTTGGAAAAGCATCGATCACCTCACGATCCGCGGATTCCTGTCGCATCTCTATGAGAAGGGTCTGGACAAGGCTTCAGTTGCGCGTGCCTTGGCTGCGGTCCGCTCGTTCTACCGCTGGCTGGCGCAGGAAGGAGTGGTAGAACAGAATCCCGCCGCGCTGGTCTCCACGCCGAAACTTCCTAAGAAGTTGCCCCGCGTGCCCACAATCGAAGAAATGAATACAGTGCTCGATGGAGAAATGCCCGAGGTCGCGTCATTTCCCGAGCGTGACCGCATCATGTTTGAATTGCTTTACGGGTGCGGCATTCGCAACTCCGAGTTGACCGGCATCAATCTTGACGATATTCGCCTGAGCTCGGAAGCCATTCTCATCCGCGGCAAAGGCAAGAAAGAACGCTACGTACCTTTTGGCGATTCAGTTAGGACAGCGCTCGCCATTTACTTGCCGGTACGCCAACAAGTGTTGGCGGAACGCAAAAAAAGTACGACCGCGTTACTGATCAACCAGCGCGGCGGACGGCTCACCACGCGCAGCGTCGGACGCATCATCAAGAAGGTCGCCGTAGCAAAGGGGCTGTCACCCGATGTGCATCCGCACACGCTGCGCCACGCCTTCGGCACCCACATGCTCGAGGAGGGCGCCGACCTGCGCTCCATTCAAGAGATGCTCGGCCACGAGCGCCTTTCCACCACACAGCGTTACACCCAGCTATCCATGAAGCACGTGCTCGAGGTGTACGACCAGACGCATCCTCGCGCGAAGTGACCGACCCCTGTAGAAACGTTGCTTGCAATGTTTCGCTGGCACAGCCCCAAAGCGGAGACGTAGCCGAGCTATGTCTCTACAGACCGTAACCGCTCCCACATCGCCACTACACGCCGTCTTAACTCAGCAGTAAGGTCCTCGTAAGCTGACTCGGATGCTTTTACTTCCGGTGGGGGATAGATCGCATCGCCAAAAGTCATTTGCAAGGGTGCAAATCTTTGAAATGGCTTCCCACGTGGCCACGCTTCATGAAACCCTTCAATCGCTACCGGAACAATTGGAACTTGCAAGTGGATGGAAAGAATTGCCGCACCTTTCTTGAATGTTTTCGGTTCGCCGTCAATTGATCGCTCGCCCTCCGGATAAAGTAAGAGCACTCCCCCGCGCCGGAGGCCAAAGGCGCCGGCGCGCATGGCCGGAATCAGGTTTGCATCCGGATCTACCACCACGACGCGCAGCCACCGTGCCAATGTTTGCAGCAAGCCTCTACCGAAAATCTCGCTAGTCCCCACGGCGAAGCTGTTGCGAAATACCTGCCATGGCAGAACGCTCCCCAAGACGACGGGGTCGATAAAGCTCTGGTGATTGGAGCAGATGATATAGGGTCCGTGCGTGGGAAGTTTTTCCAGGGCGCTAACCCGCAGATGAAACCGGTCGCGCGCGATGATCTGTGCAAACCGGCTCACCGCATACCAGAACGTCTCGTTGAATGGTCTCCGTTGGAGCAGAGCCTGAAACTCGGGGTCGGCAGGCTCTTCTCGGAGCACAGCTTGCCAGCCAGCGAAGTGCGCACGGGGTGAGTCGGCTTTGCCAGTTGCTGTGCTCTCACAAACCGCGTCCACCAACTCGCGTACAGTGTAAATTTCTGATAGCCGCGATTCCTCCAGATCCCCTCCAATTTCTTGTTCCAGCGCAACCAGGAGTTCGACCCGCTGCATCGAGTCCAACCCAAGATCGAGTTCCAGGTTGTCTCCGGGGCGAATTGATTGAGGGTTGATTCTCGATGCCTCTCGTATGATTTTGAGAGCGCTCTGCACGTCCGGCTGGTCGAGCCATGCGACGTCTTCCGCACTCAAGGGTCTTTCTGATCCAGCTGCCGCATCCCCCCGGCTCCCTTCCGCCTGGTTTGCCCGCACCCGCTTTTCGATCTCAAACCGCTTCAACTTTCGTGTGGTCGTCCGTGGCAAAGCGTCCTGCCAGATTTCATAACTGCCAATCCGCTTGGTGGACGGCAACTGCAGCGAGAGGCTTTCAATGTCGTAGCGGATGACTTCTTTCGAATTGACGATCTTCCTTTGTTTGAGCACTTCAAAATTCGGGACCACCACAGCGTGCAGCCGATCTTCTCCCGGGCGGCTTTCTAACCCCATGACCGCAATTTCACCGACGTAGGGTGACTTCAGGTAGTGAGCTTCGATCTCTTCCGGATAAATGTTCTTTCCGTTGCTGAGGATGATGACTTCTTTCTGCCGTCCAGTGATGAAGAGATTTCCATCGGCATCGAAATAACCGAGATCTCCGGTGTAGAGCCAGCCATCTCGCAGAACGGCAGCTGTGGCGTCGGGCCGGTTCCAGTACCCCTTCATTACGATGGCTCCGCGAATGGCGATTTCACCAACCGCTTGCCCGGTATCTTCTTGCGGGTGCGGATCGACAATTTTCCCCTCAACGCCCGCAAGCGGCGTACCCACAGAGCCAACGACGTTGTTATCCGGAGAGGTCGCGAAGGCGGCTGCGCTGGTTTCGGTGAGGCCGTACGCCTGCAGGATGTCAATGCCCAGTGCACCGAAATCGCGTCCAATCTCCGGGTCGAAGCGGGACCCGCCCGTGACCAGATAACGCATTTTGCGGCCAAAAATGTTGTGGATTTTAGCAAACAAGATAGGGCCAGGATTCCACCCGAATCTTCGGCTGATCCGCGTGAACGCCATCATCGTTCGAAAGACCCAAGTCGCAACCCTACCGCGCTGCGACACTTCTCTGAAAATGCGCTCGTGAATCAAGTAAAAAAACTGCGGCACAACGGCGAATGCAGTAATGTTCCGCTCAGCCAACGCGCGAAGCAGCTCAGTCGTATTGAGGGTCTCGAGATAAACAACCCTTGCCCCCTTTACCAGTGGCAACAGCAGGTTGGCCATTTGTGACAGAACGTGAAACAGAGGTAACACCCCGAGCACTGCATCATCAGAGCCGATTTGTGCCCAGCCGAACACGGCCCGCACTTCGCCCATAAGGTTCGAGTGCGTGAGCATCACGCCTTTAGGATCAGCGGTAGTTCCCGAGGTATAAAGCAAAGAGGCGAGACTGTCGTCGCTTGAAGACACCGGCACAAAGTCCCCCGGCCCAGCCGCAAAAATGTTGTCAAGATGAGCTCGGGTGGGGGCAGCCGCCCTCGGCTGTCCAGCCGCGCGAAGATCGGCCGTCTTTGTGGCGCGGACACTCTTTTCCCCGTCAGCTCTATCAAGCGCCACAATCCCGATTCCTGATCGACCGATGGCTTCCTCCGCGACTTTCAAATGCCTCGCATCGCAAAAAAGCAGCGAAGAACCACTGTCCTGGAGCAACTTCGCAACCTGATCGGCATGAAAAGCCGTGTCCAATGGAACCGCAGTGCACCCGGCCGCGATAATCCCAAGGTACGCAGTGATCCAACGCGGGTGGTTATCGGCCAGGATCGCAATCCGAGCCTCCGGCTGAAAACCGCTCTCCGTCAGCCAGCGTCCAATGCTCTCCGTCATACGCCGGGCTTCGGCGTAAGTGATACTCTCGATCCGGTCGCGCCGTTGAATTTCCAGGGCGACGTTGTCGGGCCAACGCTCGGCGCATTCGCGGAATAGTTGGTAGAAGGTCGGCATAGACCAGCGGGAAAATATATCTGAAAACGTGCCTCGGCGCTGTGATCGGACGCCCTGCTGCAAGTCCACCGGAAATCCTGATTTTCGTTCGCGGTGGCTTAAGCGCTCCGGAGAGATTGTCTTGAAAGGACTTGCTCGCGACTTACGCGCTGCGCACGCATCTAATATACTAACCTTCTAGGATAGCGGGTGTAGGGCCCCTCAAGGATTCTCATTTGATTAATGCTTTGGTAGCCAAGGTCTTCGGGACCAAGAATGAGCGCGAGATCAAGCGTCTGATGCCTCAGGTCGGGGCCATCAACGCGCTTGAGCCTGCCATGCAGAAGCTCACCGACGAGCAACTGCGAGCCAAGACGGACGAATTCCGCCAGCGGATACAGGAACGCCTGACCAGTATTCCGGAGGAGCCCAATGCGGACCAGGATCGCCGGAAAGAACTCGACACCGAGCGCACCAGGTTGGTGAACGAGATCCTCAATGAGCTTCTGGTGGAAGCATTCGCTGTCGTGCGTGAAGGTGGCCGCCGCGTTCTCAACATGCGCCACTTCGATGTGCAGCTGATCGGCGGCATGGTCCTCCATCAGGGCAAGATTGCCGAAATGAAGACTGGCGAAGGAAAAACCCTGGTCGCCACTTTGCCAGTTTATCTGAACGCTCTGAGCGGGCGTGGCGTGCATGTGGTCACAGTCAATGATTATCTGGCCAAACGCGACTCCGAGTGGATGGGCAAACTATACAGTTTCCTCGGCCTGAGCGTGGGCGTGATCGTTCACGACCTCGACGACCAGCAACGTCGCGAAGCCTATGCTGCCGACGTCACTTACGGGACTAACAACGAGTTCGGTTTCGATTACCTCCGCGACAACATGAAGTTTGATTTGCACGATTGCGTGCAGCGCGGCCATAACTTTTCCATCGTTGACGAAGTCGATTCGATCCTGATCGATGAAGCTCGTACGCCGCTCATCATTTCAGGCGCCAGCGAGGAGTCCACCGACAAGTACGCCAAGGTCAATCGCATCATTCCCAAGCTCGAAAAGGGCGAAGAGATTGATGTCGCTCCCGGCGAGCCCAAGCAATACACCGGCGACTATGTCGTGGACGAAAAACATCGCAATATCACGGTAACCGACGATGGCTGGGAAAAAGTCGAGGGGCTGCTTGGCATCGGCAATATTGCCGACCCTGAAAACTGGGATATCAAGCACCACGTCGAAACCGCTGTAAAAGCGCACGCCCTCTATCACCGCGACGTTGAGTACGTGGTGAAAGACGGAGAAGTCATCATCGTCGACGAGTTCACGGGCCGCTTGATGCCGGGCCGGCGCTGGTCCGATGGCCTGCATCAGTCGGTCGAGGCCAAGGAAAACGTCAAGATCGAACGTGAGAACCAGACCCTCGCCACCATCACTTTCCAGAATTATTTCCGCATGTACAAAAAGTTGGCAGGCATGACCGGCACCGCGGAAACCGAAGCCCCCGAGTTCGACAAGATCTATCGGTTGGAAGTGATGGTCATTCCTACGAACAAGGCCATGCGGCGGCTGGAGAATCCGGACGTTGTCTACCGCACTGAGAAAGAAAAATACTTTGCCGCTGCCGATGAAATCCAGAGGTTGCACGCTACCGGACAGCCGGTGCTGGTCGGCACCACGTCGATTGAAAAGTCAGAGCGTCTTTCCGAACTACTGAAAAAGAAGGGCGTCAGACACTGGGTGCTGAACGCGAAGCAGCACGAGAAGGAAGCTGAAATCGTCGCGCAAGCCGGCAGCAAAGGCATGGTTACGATCGCCACGAATATGGCTGGCCGCGGGACCGACATTCTTCTCGGCGGAAACCCCGAGTTCATGGCTAAGCAGGAGTGCGTGAAGAAGGGAATCGCCCAGCCTTTACGCGCCGCGCAGGGCAAAGTGCAAGCTGTAGTTGACGACACCAAAAGCACCGTCTGGTATTACGCCGGCAACGAATACGTAGTTCCGACCGATCAGTGGACCGAGGTTTTCAATCGCTACAAAGAGCAGACCGACAAAGAGCATGACGAGGTCATCGCCGCCGGTGGGCTGCACATCTTTGGCACCGAACGTCACGAAGCTCGCCGAATTGACAATCAGCTTCGCGGCCGCGCCGGGCGCCAGGGCGATCCTGGCTCTTCCCGATTCTATCTTTCCCTCGAAGATGACTTGATGCGCATCTTTGCCAAGGAGTGGGTCTCGAACCTGCTCCAGCGTCTCGGCATGGAAGAGGGAGTCCCGATCGAATCGCGGTTGATCTCCCGCCGCATCGAAGCCGCGCAGAAGGCCGTCGAAGCGCAAAACTTCGAAGCCCGCAAACATCTGCTCGAATACGACGACGTTATGAACAAACAGCGTGAGGCCGTATATGGCCTGCGCCATCAGTTGCTGGAAGGTGTGGATCAGAAGGAACTCATCCTCGAGGATTATGTTTCCGGAATCCTTAGCGATTTGATGGATCAGTTCTGCGCCGTTAAAGTTCATGCCGCGGATTGGGATCTCAAAGGCCTGAAGGACGCCGTGTTCACCCGCTTTGGTGTGGATATTCTCGCGGAAGGCATTGCGCCCGAGACCCTGAACCGCCAGGAACTGGGCGATGCTATCTTTGATAAGCTCAAAGCCCGCTACGACGCCAAAGAAGAAATGATTGGTCCCGATGCAATGCGCTATCACGAGCGCATGATCATGTTAAGTGTGCTCGACGCGCAATGGAAAGACCACCTCCGCGACATGGACCACCTCAAAGAGGGCATTGGCCTCCGCGGCTACGGCCAGCACGACCCGTTGGTGGAATACAAGCGCGAGTCTTTCGATATGTTCGAAGCTATGATGCAGCGCTCCCAGGAAGAGACTGTCCGCTATCTCTACCTGATGCAGATTCTCGAGCGTCCGAGCGAAGGCGGACGTACCAGACCTGGAGATGGTGGCGGGTCCGGCGCAGGCCCAGAAGCCGGCGTGCCAGTTCCGCGAATG
>Ga0210400_10002569_pt1 | contig 16680 bp, 8 predicted proteins | sample IncBWH26MmetaG_FD_155456 | JGI IMG/M metagenome (GOLD analysis project Ga0210400, IMG submission 155456) | Forest soil microbial communities from Barre Woods Harvard Forest LTER site, Petersham, Massachusetts, United States - Inc-BW-H-26-M | ecosystem: Environmental > Terrestrial > Soil >... | reverse complement strand
AAAGATGAGCACCGGTTTCTGCTCACCAGGGAACGCCCGGCCGTGACGGAGGTGGTGGCGTGGGCTGCCAGCAACGGCGATCGCAGTGAAAACGCCGACTATCAGTACGGCAAGCGGCGGCTGCGGCAGATCGATGGGCGGATTCGCTTTCTCACGAAGCGAATCGAAGCCGCGGAAGTGGTGGACCCGGAAGCTCGAAGATCAGGGCAGGCGGCGACGAGGGCATTCTTCGGAGCGACCGTGCGTTTTGCCAACGCCGCGGGAACGGAACGAGTGGTGAGCATCGTGGGCACAGACGAAATCGATCTCAACCGCAATCACATTAGTTGGGTGTCGCCTCTGGGGCGCGCGTTGATGAAGTCGGCAGCGGGTGACAGCGTAGTCCTTCAATTGCCGGGCGGTACGGAATCCTTGACCGTGCTGGACGTGCGTTACGAGCACATTTCTGTGGAACCGTTCCGTGAACCACCTGGATCCGAGGCCTCGGCAAAGAGGCCCACTCGCGGACGCTAATCCACCTGACTAAGAAACAGTGAGATTAGCTTCTCTGCATCGAGTGCGGGGCTGCACTTCCAAGCGGGCGGGACCAGTGCTCTCTCGACACAATTTAGGATAAAAATGGTGCGACTGAATAAGATAATTAACGTACAGCACAGTAGTATAAATATGGGCAGCGTAATCAGATCTGCGCTGGTGAAAAAATGACTGGCGGGCGAGCCCTTCCCGGCGGCGCCGAAAGCTTCGTGCGTAGGCGAACGCTAAGTCAATTCCCGGTCTGCAGGCAGCAGAGAGGAAAGATTCTTCTGACCGGATGCGCTGTGTGAAATTGCGAATTGACAAGAATGCGTTAAAGGGGCGGGAAAATGCAGCTCTTCGCGACGCTCGGCCATAGGTTCACAGACGCCAACTGGTCCGCTTCACGCGAAATCAAGGGATAGCAGATCTAATGAGTGGTAGACTTTCGACGGGTGCTCTCTTTAATTACTTGGCAATGGATCGCCGGTACAGCGTTTCACGGGCCAGCGGCCACGAAGCTGCGGAAATCGGCGAAAGTAGAACGCGAAATTAGCTGTTGAATCATGCACTTCCACGAAGTGCCGGGATGGCGGAACTGGCAGACGCAGCGGACTCAAAATCCGCCGACCTTCGGGTCTTGGGGGTTCGACTCCCCCTCCCGGCACCAACCCCTAAAGCCCACAGAATACGCGGCTAGCTGGTGCTAGCTCCCGCATGAGATGCACCTTTGGGGCAGACGCAGCGGATTTTTCGTCATATATAGTTGCGAATGAAAATCTATCACATTGAAATGAGTAGGTTTATGGACACCTATGTAGTAGGTCTGGCTTACACGTCAGTTACACATTTTCGGATTCGCACCGCCTTTCAAGCGAATATAGATGGTGGGACTACGAATCAACCTTGAGGGCAAGGGTCACTTTCTACAAACGTCCAAACCACAGCCCGTAGCGCTCAAGCTATTTAGCAGGTAAAAAAATCGACGACCGAGCCAAGGCTTGAGCCGGGTTGTAGACGGCAAGGGGATGGTCGAGACCGCAAACCGGATACTAAGCCTTCGCACGGCATCGGCGGCGGCGAAATCCGCAAGCCTCAAGAGGCGTGTGAGAGTTCGACTCTATTCGCGCGCACCATGTTTTGCTCCGGCGTTGAGTTGTCGTCACTGACATCGATATTTGTCATCACTTCCTGGTGTGGAACGACGTATTGCAACACCTTCGTAAGTGTCCGGTCGAGGCCGTATTGACAGCGTCCGGGTGAGTTGAGGGGTAAGTGTTCACGTGTAGACACTTGTGAACAAGAGTGGGAAGCTATTTCGATGAGGACGGGACCCGCCGGTAGCGATATCCCCGAGGTTTGAGTTGCTGATTCACGTAGGTGCCTTTGGAGTCGGCGGCGAGGAATGCGGCGTATTCCTCGGCAGGCACGTCAAAGTATTGATAGACCTCGCCCGATTGACGAAACTCCAGTTCCAGCACGCGTTCCTGGGGAGCGTAGCCGATGCTGGCGATACTGCTGGACTCTACCGGAACTCTCTGCATTCTCGAATCGAGCGCCTTCCGGGCGCGCTCTCTCCTTGGATGCGAATGACGTCAAGGAAGGAACTCGCCCACTTGTCTAGACGGTCACAACCGGACGCTTACACCTTCATCCACTGCGCCCCCGAAGACCGCGAAAATTCGAGTTACGCCCACAAGCAAGACATTGGCGCAGCAACAAGGCGGCCGGCGAAAGGGACCGGCCTTCCGCCATCGTAGAGAACCACTCCCAGCTTGAAGTTATCGCCGCAGGCCTCCGCCAACTTTCGGAGTCCCTTGAAGTCACCAGCATTCACGGTAGCGCTCGCTTTGACTTCGATACCGACCAATGCGCCACCTCCCGTTTCGATCACAACGTCAACCTCGTCCTGATCTTTGTCCCGGTAGTGGTATAAAGCGCAGCTCTCATCAAACCAAGACGCCTGTTTCAGCACCTCAGAGAAAACAAAAGTTTCCAGCAATGGTCCGAAGATTGTCCGGTCTTTCGCGACCCGCTCAGCATTGGCTCCTAAGAGCGCGCCGAGCAGGCCGGAGTCAAGGAAATGCAGCTTGGGCGTCTTTACCAGACGCTTCAACTGGTTCCGAAACCACGGTTCCACCCGACGAACGAGAAACAACTGCTCCAGGATGGCCACGTATTTCCTTGTGGTTTTGTCGTCAAATCCAACTTGGCCGCCAATCTGCGTGAAATTGGTGAGCTGGCCAGAATGGTTGGCAAGAACCTGTAGCAGACGCGGCATTTGGTCGAGTTTTTCCACGTCGGCAACCTCGCGCACATCCCGCTGCACGATGGCTCTTACATAATCGCGTGCCCATGTCTGGCGTCGTTTTGGATCTCCGCGTCGCAGCATTTCGGGGTAGCCACCAATCAACACGGCTTGTACTAGGTCTTTGCCGATCATCAGCTCCGCAGGTTTGCCAAGCTTGCTATCGAACGCTGCTTTGAGGAAGCCCGGCTTCTTGCCTCGAATTTCAGCCCGCGAGAGGGGCAGAAGGCTCACGATCTCCATGCGGCCGGCTAGACTCTCTGAGACCTGAGGCAGAGTCAGGATATTGGCGGAGCCCGTCAACAGAAACCGGCCGGGCCGGCGATCATCATCCACTGACTTCTTGATAGCCCGTAGAAGGTCGGGCACTCGCTGTACTTCGTCAATGGTCGTTCGATCGAGAGCGCGCACCAACCCAGTTGGATCGCTGCGCGCTGCAGCCAGAACTGTGTCGTCGTCCATGCTGATGAATTCGCGTTTGCCCCCTACTAAATCGCGTACCAGCGTCGTCTTGCCGCACTGGCGCGGCCCCGTAACCATGACGACCGGCGTGTCCTTGAGCGCGGTAGCCACCAGGTCGGCGGAAAAGCGAGGAAAGAGGGCGTGATCGGTGTCGTCCATGCCGGGTAAAGGCTCCGTCTAATTCGGATTAATGTCCCGTCTATTTCGGATTATAGACTCGTCTGATCCGGAGTGGCGCGGGACCTGGCTGTGAGGTGCATGATGGCACCTTCCCGGACTCGATCCGAACTTGTATCTCGGCGGCTTCTTTGCGAGTGTCTCCATCAGCTCCGGTAGATGTTGGGTTCGTAGTTCATCTTCTCTGCCACTTGGCTTCTAGCTGCGACGAACGGGAAAACCTTCAAAACCGGCACACTTACTTACACACGTTCACGTCTTATGCAATATAAGCTATTTATTATCATAGCTATACTGCGATACGCAGCGGACTCAAAATCCGCCGACCTTCGGGTCTTGGGGGTTCGACTCCCCCTCCCGGCACCAGTCATAACCTCCACAGAATGAGCAGCTGGATGGTGGGCACTTTACCGCAGATAACGGTTCGTAACAGACGTGGCGGATTTCGCGTCCGCTACGATTCCCGACGGTAGTCATATCCAAATGAAATAATTGATGTTATCTGGAGTTCTACGAACGAACTGGACTTGTACACCTATTACACACTTGCCCGAAAGGAAAGAATCAGAGTCTCCGGTTCCTCCGCCACGGTCCGCCCGGCTGCCACACCTCGTTTTCCTCGTTCCCCTTCAAAACGCCGTCCACAACCGGCAGTACGAACTCTCGAATGACCTCGATTATTTCTTTTAGGGAAGAATCTGCCTTAAGCCCACTCTTCCGCAGAAACGCTCCCCATTGCATCTGCTTCGCTTGAAGTTCATAAAACGCAGCCCTCAATGCTAGCGGCGACGATCTTGGCAGAGTCGTGCGCCGCGTCTTGAATGTTGCCTGAATTGCCGCGGCGAGAGTGCTGCTCTCGAATTCGAACCTTTGTGCCAGCACCCAGAGATCATAGAAGTCCTTCATTCGGCTATTCGCGACGCCGAGTTTGACCATGGCTTCGAACTTTTCCGCAACCACACTCTCCTTGGAATAGGCGTGCAATTTGGGTGCAGGAAATTTAAGGAGCGTGGGGTACTCCACTTCCTCTGATGCGGGAACAATCGTGTCTCCGAGACCGACGTCAATCTGAAGGGGAACGCGCACATTCCCAAGCCGCGCTTCTATGCGTACCCGAAGCCCTTCGTAGGCTTCCTCATCACGGATTCTTCGCACACGAATCGTGTCTGGTAGAAACGTCAGGCCATCGTCCACCACATTTTGCGTGCACACCTCGGAGAAGACTTTCCGGAAGTTGATATCGGACGGCCCCCGTCCGAGCAGATCGAGATCTCGGGTCGGACGATACATCTCCGCAGTCCAGAGTTGCAGTAGCAGTGCACCCTTGAGGACAAAGGCGTCCCGATGGGGAGAAATGCTCAGGCGGTAGAGGAATCGTTCCAATCCATAACGGGTTAGGACAAGTCCAAAATCTTCCTTGCGTTCCGTCGCCAGATTCAACAGTCGCTGCCGGACGGAAGCCGACACGTTTGCAAGGGGTCTCTTCACGTGAGCGATTCCAGGTACGGTTGTATCACCCGTGCCACCCGGCAGACTTTCGCAGCCATGAACAGTTCGTCCATTGTGGCTTTCCGCCGCCGGTAGCAATCGCGCAGCGCCTCCAGAGCGACCTCCAGCCCTATCTTGTTGCGGTACTTGAAACAATCGGCGACAGTCTTCGCTGGACCGAAGACTCGCACGGCAACTCCTTCGAGTTTCTTTTCCTCAATGCCATAGGAAAGCGCCTTACCGGAAAAATGCACAACACGCATCGCCGGATAACCCGCGCTGGGGCGACGAGCCTTGTGGGCAATCGCTATCCAAACCTCACGCGGCGATTGCGTGGTGAGCCCGTGGAAGCGCAGCGCAGACAGCAGGCAGATGACACCCTGCGGTACGCGTTTCGCTGCCTCCACGAGCGTATGGTGCTCGGTTACCCGGCTACCGTCGGCCACATAAAGTCCTCTTCCCACTTGCCGCACTAGCCCACGGTCTTTCGCCTGGCGGAGATATTCCCGAGGGATAGCTACCCGATCCAGTTCGCGCGGCCGGAATACCCCAGCCTTCCTGACCATGCGGGCTACGATTTCTGCCTTCGAAACAGCCATGACGCCTCTTTACTATATGCATGCATATTATCATAAATGCCAACATATCGTAAAATAGAACGTCATGTCGATACCGATACGCCGAAAAGCGTTGCGGTGGACACTCATCGTAGGAACTGCTGGATCTATTCCTCTTGGGGCCAGACTCGATGATAACGATACTGTCGGAGCTTGAGCTGGAGGTTGAGATAAGTGCCTTTGGAATCGGCGGCGAGGAAGGCGGCGTGCTCTTCAGCGGGAACATCGAAGTATTGATAGACCTCTCCACTTTGTCTAAACTCCAGTTTCAGCACCTGTTGCTCAGGAGCATAGCCGATGCTGGCAATACTGCTGGGGTCTACAGAAACTCGCTGCATAGTTTCTTGGATGCGGATGAACCTACGAAGTATCAGATGCGTAGCCTCTGCTTCAAGTTCCCCAAGACATCTGTTCGTCGGCTCAGATGCGGAGAACGCGCAGCGGTATCGTTCATGCCGGGTGGAGGACTCCGTCTAATTCGGATTGATGGATCGGCCGATCTGGAGCGGAAAACTGAGATGGTTTCGGGAATCGGGTCATGCCCTCCCTGTCCATAAACACGCGACGTCTGTGGAAAAAGGCGGAGCGAGAGGATCCATGAAAATCCGAGAAACTTACACACTAACTTTCACACTTTCATATTCTGCTTCCGGATATGTCCTGTGTTATCAATAGTTAGCTGAACTACGCAGCGGACTCAAAATCCGCCGACCTTCGGGTCTTGGGGGTTCGACTCCCCCTCCCGGCACCAGTCATATCTTCATTTGAAACAAACACTTGGCCGAGTTTCCATTCGTCCGGTAATTCCGTCCCTTCATCTGCCGAGTACGTCCTTTACGCTTTGCAGCAATGCGCGAGAGGGGGCGAGATCCCTGAGCTCGGCGATCTGGGACAGTGCTTTGTCGATTCCGGCGTAGCCACAACGATCCAGCCATGCCGCAATCAGGATTGGCGACCGACTCATGCCCGCCAGGCAATGCACCAGCAGGTTTCCGCGACGGACGCCGATCGCCATCGCAAACATAATGTCATCGAACTTCTGCGCCGAGATCGGGCGCGAGTCTGCGATTGGGATGTGGATGTAAGTGATTTTCGGAGCTCGGTGAACCGACTGTTCCCGGCAGAGCGAAACCACGGTTGTGATGCGCTGCGGATTCGAACGAGCCAGTCGCTCCGCATCTTTGAGATTGCCGAGATAGAGCCGTTCCCAAATCCTCGTCACTTGTTTCCCCTGTCTCGGGCGGCCGCGAGCCTGCGGCCAGGCGTGCGAAACAGACCATCCTTCCCTTCTCAATGACGCCGCAGCATCATAACCGAGGTGACCAGGCGATTTCACGCATCGACGAGGGTTTTCAGGACCATCACTCCGTGGCTCTTTTTCGCGCCGTTACCGCTCGAAGGAAAGCTCCATCTGAGAGGCGCGCGCCGGAGAAAGGCCAAGTTGTCGGCAGCTTCTTTATTGAGGATGAGGTTGTCGAAGGTCGGAATCGTGCCACTCCCCCACCTTGCCCTTCCACATGGCTATTTACTTAGGTAAACAAAGACCTTAGAATCGGCTCGGATCGGTTCGGAAGCGAGCGTTTTCAGGGCATTTCAGCAATCGTGCCGAGGGTAGAGACCTGGCAGGCCAACCTACAAAGATCGGAAAGTACGACGTCCTCCGCCTGATCGGCCGCGGCGGCATGGGCGTGGTATACGAGGCGCTGGATCCGAAGCTGGAGCGCCACGTCGCCATCAAGATGATCCTGGGGGCCACCCCTGGATTGCTGGCGAGATTCGACCGCGAAGCCAGGTCGACCGGCAGCCTGCAGCACCAGAATATCGTCACCATCTATGAATTTGGCGACCAGGACGGCAGCCCTTACCTGGTCATGGAATACCTGGAGGGGATGAGCCTGGACGCGGCACTCTCCTCCGGTCGGCCGCTCAGTCTCGCCACCAAGCTCAGCATTTGCGTCGAAGTCTGCAACGGTCTGAACTATGCCCATGACCGCGGCATTATCCACCGGGACATAAAGCCCGCCAACGTGATGTTGCTGGAAGATGGCGGCGTCAAGATTGTTGATTTCGGAATTGCTCGGATTGGCGATACCGGCATCAGCCGGACCGAGGTCGTCGGCAGCCTGCACTACATGTCGCCGGAACAATTCCAGAGCCAGCCGCTGGATCGGCGGACGGACATTTTCTCGACGGGAGTCGTGCTCTATCAGCTGCTGACCGGCACTCAGCCGTTCCAGGCGTCGGGTGGTGAGGCAGCCGTGATGTACCGAATCATTCACGAAGATCCGGTGCCGCTGAGCTCCTACCTGCAGGATTATCCGCCGGAACTGGATGAGATTGTCCGCAAAGCCCTGGCCAAGAATCGTGATCTTCGCTATTCCAGCGCCCGCGACCTGGCTTTCGACTTGATGGCCGTGGTGGAGAAGGAGAAACACCAGGAAGTCCAGCATTGGATGAAGCGGGCCGACACCGCCATTCAGAGAACTGAGTGGACTAAAGCCGAGGATTATCTGCGGCAGGTTCTCAAAGTCGACAAGAATCACACACCGGCTCACCAACTGCTAACCAACGTGATGGGCCGGATTCGCGAACAGCGGAAGGCCGACCAGGTTCGGCAGTTAAGGATCCAGGCCGATGAGGCGTTTCTGGAGCGGCGTTACGAGGACGCCCTGCGCACGATCGAGCAGGCAGTCGCCATCGATGAGACGAACAAGGATCTCGTAAGTCTTCGAGAAGCGATTCAGGAAGCTAAGTCCCGTGCCGCCCGCTTCAAGGTGACGCTGCGCCGGGCGGAAGAAGCGCACCGTGCGGGAGATCTGGAGGAAGCGAGGCTGGCGGTTCGCGAAGCGCTCGAACTTGATCCCTATGAGAGTTCGGCAAAAGCCCTGCAAGTCGTGATTCTGAAAGAAGTGGAGGAGCACGAGCGGCAGCAGCGGCTACGCACTCTGCTTGACAGTGCACGGGAACAGATCACGGCGCGGAATTTGACCGCTGCCTACCAAACTCTGAAGGAAGCGGAGCAGGTGGACTCCTCCTCAGTGGAGTTTTATTCGCTGATGAAGGTGGTCAACGCCGCCCGCGAAGAGCAGTTCCGGAAGCTGGAGATGGAAAAGCTGACTCGAGAGATCGAGGAGGCGCTGACTCGCGAAGACTATGCGGCTGCCACCGCCATCGCCAATGAGGGACTGCAACGCCAGCCGCGAGATCAAGGACTCTTAAAGCTGAAAGCTCTGGCCGAGACGCAACTGCAGCGGGCGCAGCTCAAGGCTTACGCGCGGGATCAATTCCTGGCGGCCAGCGGCCTGTTGGAAACGGGCAGAACTTCCGACGCGCTTTCGGCCATCGAAAACGCGTTGCGGACGATCCCCGGAGATCCTCAACTCGAACGGCTTCGGGATATTGTCAAGGACCGGCTGGCGTTGGAGGAGGCGGAGGAGCGCAAGCGCCGGTTGGTGGGACGAGCGCAGGAACTGGTGGCCGCCGAAAAGTTCGACGAGGCGGTTGGAATCCTGGAAAGCATTCGCCGGGACTTTTCTGGAACCGAGGAATTCGAACCCTTGCTCGAGCGCGCCCGCGCCGCAGCCGCGCATGCGGGGATGGTGGCTCAGACTTTGGGTCAGGCGCAACAACTGCTGAACCAGGGCAGTAGCGAACAGGCAGTGCGATTTCTCGAAGGCAAGATCCTTGAACTTCCCGACGCCCGGCTGTTCGATGTGTTGGAGAAGGCTCGTCGCCAGCGGGATCAGTTCCATTCGGGATTGCAGGCAACCATCGAAGAAGGCAACGGCATACTGCACAGACAAGGAGCGTTGGAAGCGGCGAGGTATCTAGCCGCGCAGCCAACCAGGTACCGCGAGTTAGCGGAGTTCCGGGCGCTGGCCGAAGTGGTGGCCAGCCGCGTGGCCAGCGACGCGCTGGATCAGGAACTGATGGACAACACGGAGCCGGACGCACAAGTTCGTCTGGCGGAGGCGGCTCTTCGAGCGCATCCGGGAAACGTGGAGATCAAGAAAAGACTGCTGACCGTGCGCACCCGCAGGGATCAGATCCACGGGATTGCGGAAAAGGCGCGCGGGCTGGAGGTCTCGCTGCAATACCCCGAAGCGGCGAAAGAACTGCAGCAACTGCGCCAGATTTACCCGCAATATCCCGCCCTCGAGTCGGAAATTCGACGGCTGGATCGGCTCGAAGAACAGCGCGTGATGGAAGCGGCGCGACGCCAACAAGAGCAATTTCAGTTGGCAGTGCAGAGTGCGATCGAGGACGGCCAGCGAATCCTGCAAAAAAATGGCGCTTCGGGAGCGGCAAAATATCTGGCCGCGCAGCCGGCCAAGTACCGGGACACTCCGGAGTTCCGCCAGTTTGGCGAGGTGGTGGCGAAGCGTGCGGCGTGGGAAGCGTTGGACCGGGATCTAGTTGGCACGACCGATCTCGATGCACAGGTTCGCCTGACAGAAGCGGCGGTTCGCGAGAATCCCGGAAACGAAGAGATCAGGAAAAGACTTGCTGCCGTGCGTGGCCGCAAGGAGGAGATCAACGCGATCGCGGAAAAGGCACGCGTTCTGGAAACTTCGCGGCAATACGGGCAAGCCGCGAAAGAACTGCTGCGCCTGCGGCAGCTTCATCCTCAGTATCCGGGTCTTGAGTCGGAGATCGAACGACTGGACCGGCTCGAAGAGCAACAACAATTGGAAAACGCCAGGCGCGAGGCAGCGAATTTCCAGTCGGCGCTTCGGGCGGCGATCGACGAAGGCAACAGAATCCTGCAACGACAGGGAGGGATGGCGGCCGCTAAATTCCTGAGCGAGCAGCCGGCGAAGTACCGGGAGATACCGGAGTTTCTTGCCTTGGCCGGAGTTGTGGCCCTCCGCGTTGCCATCGACTCTCTGGACCAGGAACTGTCACGCCAGCCGGACCCTGAAGTACAAGTTCGCGTAGCGGAAGCGGCGCTGCGTCAGAACCCGGGACATGAGGAGATCAAGAAGAGGCTTGTTGTAGTACGTCGCCGCAGCGAGCAGATCCATGCGATTGCGGAGAAGGCGCGTTCCCTGGAAGCCTCGCGGCAATACCGTGAAGCCGCGACCGAACTGCAGCAACTGCGCCAGCTTTACCCGCAATATCCCGCGCTTGAGCCCGAGATTCGGCGACTGGAGAAACTCGAAGAACAACGGGTGTTGGAAGAGGCACGTCGCGCGGCGGAGCAATTTCAGTCGGCGTTGCGGAGCGCGGTCGACGAAGGCCAGCGAATCCTGCAGAAGCGTGGAGCCTCGGAAGCGGCAAAATACCTGAGTGAGCAACCGGTGAAGTACCGGGAGGCGCCGGAGTACCGGGCGTTTGCCGAGTTGGTCGGCAGGCGAGTGGCGGTGGAAGCTCTGGAAAAGGATCTGGCGGACACGACGGATCCGGACGCACAGGTTCGCGCAGCGGAATCGGCTCTAAGGGAGAATCCGGGGAACGAAGAGATCAGGAAGAGACTTGCCGCTGTGCGCAGTCGCACCGAGCAGATCAACGCGATTGCGGAAAAGGTACGCGTCCTCGAGACTTCGCGGAAATACGGCAAGGCTGCGAAAGAACTGCAGCGAATGCGCCAGGTTCACGCCCAATACCCCGATCTCGAGTCGGAGATTCGACGACTGGAAGGGCTCGAAGCACAATCAAAACAACCTAAGCGGAAGGCTGTCGTCGAGAAAACTAAAGCGAAAGCCGAAACGCCGAGCCTGGAACCCGTCGTCGACCACCATCAGCCGGAGGTTGGTGCCACCGTCATCATGGGTCGTCCCCGCGTGGAGGAGCCACCTATCGAGGTTGCTGGACGTACGCCGGGAGTGGGGGCTCCCGGCATCCAACCCGGCGCGCTACCGCAGGAGTCGACTGAACCCGTGTCGACTGAAACCTCGGCAAACTCTGTTCTGGCTCAACTCTCCCGGCTGCCACGGACGTGGCTGGTCGCCGCATTTGCGATCGTAATTCTAGCTGCCGTGGGGATCACATATGTATTCACAGGCCAACCCGCCACGGTGATGGTGAGTGTGAACCCCATTCCCGAGGACAGCATTGTTACTGTGGATGGCACTTCTTGTCCGATCCCGTGCCAGAGGCAATTATCGCCAGGACGGCATAAAGTAGCGGCCGAGCACGAAGGCTATACCAGCCGCACGGATAATATCCAAGTCCCGCGGAGCGGTTCGCCGAGTTTCCCGTTGCCTCTTTCCCGTGTCGAATCGTCAACAAACAACGTCGCGCTGGCCGGAGACGATCGGAATCCGGGAAACGCCAACGCTGGGACCGAACATGCTTCGGGTACTGGAGGGACGTCCGCAACTCAAGGTCGGGCTGACGCGGGTCACGGGCTCTCGTCAAGAACTGGGTCGACTGATACGAAAGGAACCCCCAGGTCACCATCATTACAGCCGAACTCTGGAACCGCTCCGCCAGCGATGGCTGAGGTTGTGGTAAGGAATCTTCCGACCACGGCGCGGGTGAAAGTGGAAGGTGGCGACACGTACCAAGCGGATGGTTCTGGTATAGCGCGTTTTGCGGTGCCCCCGGGCAATCACACGCTCCAAATCGCCGCCGGGGGCTATGTCTCCAGGACAATTCAGCAGTCGTTTGCGGCAGGCGGGCCGGCACTGGACGGTACGCTGGACCGCGATGTGGAATTGCAGGAATGGACGGCTGTGGAATCCAGCAACGACCGAGGGGTCGTACAAGCGTTCTTGAACAAGTTTCCGGCGGGCAAGCATGCAGAACAGGCGAAGGCAAAGCTGGATGGACTCGACAAGCTGACCGGTTCCAATCGCAGCGGTTCGCCCGCTGGCGGATCGAAACCCACGGGCGGCTTGACAGACAGTGATATGATCTCTGGCACACTGGGGCAATTCGAGCAGGCTTATTCCAACAAAAACGCAGGCGAGATTTGCGGCATCTGGCCCAACTGTAATCGTAAAACGATTGAGAGCGCATTCAAAGATGTACTCTCGGTCTCAATGAAATTTCAACCCTCCGGCCCCCCAATCATTACCGGAGACGTCGCGGTGGTCGCGTGCACTCGCGTGAGGGAAACTGTCCGAAAGGGGAGTGGTCACTCCGCGGGGACTGATACGGTGACTATCCACTTGAGCAAACAGGCCGGCAAGTGGCGAATCGATTCGATCAACTGAGTTTGTGACAGGAATCGATTCACAGATAAATCAAGTAACTGACTTCTTCAAGATTGGGTGGGGAGGACGGATCAATGTTAAGAAAGTCTCTGCGTGTGGTTTCTTTTGTCGTGGCGTATTTGGGGTTGAGCCTAGTTGCCCAGAGTCAAGTTCCAGGATTATGCGGTCAGACCTCCAACCAGAATAAGGTCGGATGCACGCTGCCCTACCTGTATAGCCCGACGGGTGTGCTGCCTATTTTCCAGGGTGGCGCGCCGGCGCAGGGCGGAAGCGGCTTCGACTTCGTGAGCAACCCGACCGCGCTAACCGCGACCCTCGGAACGGAACTCACAACTCTTCCGTTGTCCGCTCCTGGTTCCGGTTTCGTTTTTCAGCTGGACCGGGCCTCGGGGCTGGAGGTCCGCTCGACCCAGAGTCTAGGGCCAATTCTGGCCGAACGTGGAGACACCATCGGGCGTCACAAACTGTTCGTCGCCTTCTCGTACCAGTATTTTCAATTCGGCAGCGAAGACGGCATTAAAACCAATTCTCTCCACAACGTTATTCAGCACGAACAGGATCCCACGCCTGCAGCCGAGGACTCCGATCTGGTGACGACGAACGATGCTGTGGATTTGAAGATACATCAGTTCGCCGCGTTCGTGACCTATGGTGTGACTGACCGGATCGATGTATCCGCAGTGATTCCGATCTTGGATGTTCGCTTCGGGGCCTATTCGACGGCGACCATTCAGAATATTTCCCAACCTCTGGTCCATGCCTTTTGTGCGGCTCCTACCTTGGCGAATCCTTGTACGACCCAATCATTTTCGAATTTCAAAGAAGCAACCGGGATTGGAGATGTGGTGTTTCGGGTTAAGGCACGAGTCTGGGGCGGAGAACACACGAAGCTGGCGATTGGCGCCGATCTCCGCCTGCCCACCGGCGATGCGCTGAACTTCCGCGGATCTGGAACTTATGGAGGGCGACCCTTCGTAGCCCTTTCCTATACCAAGAACAGATTCTCGCCGCATGCGAATGTTGGTTTCCTGATTAACGGCGACTCGATTCTCGCGGGAGACTTTGCAACGGGTGTCAAGGCTCACCTTCCTAATGAAGCGACGTACTCCGTGGGGACCGACCTGGGTATCACGTCGAAGTTCACCATTGCTGCGGATTGGCTGGGGGAGCGGGTCATTAATGGCTTCAATGTCCGCCAATCGAGTTGCAGCGAGACCTATCCGCCGGCGACTGGAGTCGTCGCTTTTTGCACGCAGGGAACTTCGGCAGGCGGTGCCGGTACCACTACCTACCCCCTGACGGCGAGCTATCGGGGGTCCTATAACATTGATGACATCGCGGTTGGGGCCAAGATCAGTCCAGTCAAGAATCTGCTGATCACGTTGAACGGCATGTTCAAGGCGGATGATCCGGGTCTGCGCGCGAAGGTGGTACCGATGGTGGGAATCGGCTACACCTTCTAGCCAACTCCATCGTCGATTCTGTTGCAGTGCGAAACCAGCCTAAAAGGTTACGTTGTTGATCGGATCTCGTTTCAGATCTCGTTGAGATTGAGGATAAAGTTCTGTCGCGCATTCCCCCAATGCCTGCGACGGGCTTGTGCGCTCGGTAGTCCTGATTGACTTTCAGCAGCCGCTCCTTCCCGGGAGCTTCAAGAGAGAGGCTTCGCTATGCTTCGTCGACTCCAGCTGTTCCTGATTTTGTCTCTTCTGGCCGGATTGGCTGCCTGTGGAAGTCCGGGAAGCATGATAACCAACAACCCCACCCCGGCTGTTACTTCAATTGCCCCCAGCAGCACAGCCGCAGGCTCGGCGGCCTTCACGCTGACGGTGAACGGTAGTGGGTACATTGCGGCGTCCCAGGTTCAGTGGAATGGTTCCAATCGCGCAACCACGTTCGTAGGCTCCACGCAGATCACCGCTGCGATCTCGGCTGCAGATGTCGCGGCCTCGGGAACAGCTGCAGTCACTGTGGTCAATCCGCCGCCGGGCGGTGGAGTATCCACGGCTTCGACTTTTCACATCAACTCGAAACCAGCGCCGACGGTGACCTCGATCTCACCGACATCGGGACCAGCGGCCGGTGCGACAGCGGTGACGATCACAGGTACGAACTTCCTGACAGGAGCAACGGTAACTCTGGGGGGAACTGCGGCGACGAACGTGGTAGTAGTCAGCAGCACCTCGATCACGGCCAAGACGGCAGCACATGCCGCTGGCGCAGTCAGCGTGGTGGTGACCAACACTGACACTCAGAGCGGAACTCTGACCAACGGATACACCTATACCAACCCGGCGCCGACAGTAACTTCGATCTCACCTACATCAGGCGCGACGGCAGGCGCGACGGCAGTAACGATTACGGGCACGAACTTCCTGAGTGGAGCGACGGTGACGCTGGGGGGAACAGCGGCGACGAACGTGGTAGTGGTGAGCAGCACCTCGATCACGGCCAAGACGGCAGCGCACGCAGTCGGGGCAGTCAACGTGGTGGTGACCAACACTGACACCCAGAGCGGGACTCTGACCAACGGATACACCTATACGAACCCAGCTCCGACAGTGACCTCGATCTCACCGACATCAGGACCTGCAGCCGGTGCGACAGCGGTGACGATTACGGGCACGGGCTTCCTGAGTGGAGCGACGGTCACGATGGGGGGAACGGCGGCGACCAACGTGGTGGTGGTCAGCAGCACCTCGATCACGGCCAAGACGGCAGCGCACGCAGCCGGGGCAGTCAACGTGGTGGTGACCAACACTGATACCCAGAGCGGAACGCTGACCAACGGATACACCTATACGAACCCAGCGCCGACAGTGACCTCGATCTCGCCGACCTCTGGGCCAGCGGCCGGTGCGACGGCGGTGACGATTACGGGCACGGGCTTCCTGACTGGAGCGACGGTCACGCTCGGGGGAACAGCGGCGACGAACGTGGTAGTGGTCAGCAGCACCTCGATCACGGCCAAGACGGCAGCGCATGCAGCCGGGGCAGTTAACGTGGTGGTGACCAACACTGATACCCAAAGCGGAACGCTGACCAACGGATACAGCTATACCAATCCGGCTCCGACGGTGACCTCGATCTCTCCGACATCGGGTTCGACGTTGGGTGGGACCCCGGTGACGATTGGCGGCACAGGTTTCCTGACTGGAGCGACGGTCACGCTAGGGGGAACAGCGGCGACGAACGTGGTAGTAGTCAGCAGCACATCGATCACGGCCAAGACGGCGGCACATGCCGCTGGAACCGTCAACGTAGTCGTGACCAATACCGACGCGCAGGTTGGGACCCTGACCAACGGCTATACGTATAGCGCCACGGCTCCGACAGTGACCTCGATCTCGCCGACATCTGGACCAACGGCTGGTGCGACAGCGGTGACGATTACAGGCACGAACTTCCTGACTGGAGCGACGGTGACGCTGGGGGGAACAGCGGCGACGAACGTGGTAGTGGTCAGCGGCACCTCGATCACGGCCAAGACGGCCGCACATGCCGCCGGGGCAGTTAACGTGGTGGTGACCAACACCGACACTCAGAGCGGAACGCTGACCAACGGATACACCTACACGAACCCAGCGCCAACGGTGACTTCGATCTCACCGACCTCGGGTTCGACGTTGGGTGGGACGGCAGTGACGATTGGAGGCACAGGTTTCCTGACTGGAGCAACGGTAACGCTGGGGGGAACAGCGGCGACGAACGTGGTGGTGGTGAGCAGCACCTCGATCACGGCCAAGACGGCAGCGCACGCAGCCGGGGCAGTCAACGTGGTGGTGACCAACACCGACACCCAAAGCGGAACGCTGACCAACGGATACACCTATACCAACCCGGCGCCGACAGTAACTTCAATTTCACCGACATCGGGTTCGACTTTGGGTGGGACGCCGGTGACGATTAGCGGCACGGGCTTCCTGACTGGAGCGACGGTGACGCTGGGGGGAAC
>Ga0210400_10002568_pt1 | contig 16682 bp, 20 predicted proteins | sample IncBWH26MmetaG_FD_155456 | JGI IMG/M metagenome (GOLD analysis project Ga0210400, IMG submission 155456) | Forest soil microbial communities from Barre Woods Harvard Forest LTER site, Petersham, Massachusetts, United States - Inc-BW-H-26-M | ecosystem: Environmental > Terrestrial > Soil >... | reverse complement strand
CCTAACCCGGAAATGCGGAAGATGCTACAGACCCTACTGGCGGAACGGTTTCAGTTGAAGGTGCACCCAGAGACCAGAAAGGGCTCAGTATTAGCCCTGGTGCTAGCGAAAGGTGGTCCCAAACTCAAGGCGCCGACGCCTGATAAACAGCCCTTCGTGATGATTGGCCAGAAGGCGTTTATAGGCCAGAACGCAACCATGGCGCAACTGGCCGAACGGCTCAGCACGAGCCTCTTAAAACGCAAGGTGCTGGACCAAACCGGCCTGACAGCCCATTTCGATTTCCAACTCGATTACGGTTACGAAGACGGGCAATCGAGTGACACTTCCTGGATATTCTCGGCTCTTCAGGACCAGCTCGGGCTGAAGCTCGAAACGCAGCCGGGATCGACGGACGTGTTGGTCATCGACCACGCGGAAAAGCCCTCAGGAAACTAGGCCGCCCGCCCATTCGCGCCCGGATTCTCGGTACACTAGGTCTCCATGGCTCTGGATATCGCTGAAAGTGTGCGCGAGGACGTCGTCATCCTGACGCTGAAGGGACGATTGACGTTAGGAGAGTCGAACCTCGTCCGGGAACGGGTCGCGCAGCTGGCCGCGGCCGGGAAGCACAACATCGTGGTGGATCTGGCGGCGGTGGACTATATCGATTCCACCGGGCTCGGCATCCTGGTCATTTGCTTTACCTCGCTCAAAAAGGTGGGCGGCGCTCTGAAGCTGGTGAATCCGAACAAGCGCAATGTCGAACTGCTGTTGCTTACCAAGCTGCACACGGTCTTCGAGGTGTTCCTCGAGGTCCAGGATGCGGTGAACAGCTTTTTCCCCGATCGTCAGATCAAACACTTCGACATTCTGAACTTCGTGCAGCAGAGCGGCGACTCCTAAATAACGGCCCGCAAAACGGAGCCTGGGTCGCGGCTTGAGCGCGGGTCTCTTACGGCTAAATCGAAATCCGCGACCGGCCCTTTGCGGACCAAATCGCTACCTGCAGAGGCGGTACACGAACGTGCCTCCAACGCGCCCCGCCAGGCAGTAGCGCTTGAACCAAGCGGCGAGGTCCGGGTAGGCTGCAATATCCAGCCGCGGGTTGTACGCGCTGAGACCGTCCACAATTATCGATGGCGAACTGCGCAGCAGCTCCGCCCGGTTCTGCCGCGCCCAACCGGGATCTACGCTGACGGAATCGCGGAGGTGGCGGTCGGCGGGAACACCGGTCAGCGGCTGCGATTCCCACATCCGAGAGGCCACCGGCAGCCGCGTGTAGACCACCACGTTCGGCCGATAGCCCCATATAAGGATGGTGTCGCCTTCTCTTGTCACCGTTCGGATCAGCGCAGCCGCTTGGCGGCTCTCCTGATCCAGGGCGACGTCGCTCCAGGAGTGGGGCCTGGCTGCGAGGTCGTCGTCAGCGAGCAGAAAATAGCGCGGACCGAATCGGATCATCGCGACCAGAGCCATGACCGCCAGCAAACCTGATCCGATGCGGCGCGCTGGCAGGCGCTTCTCTTCGACCAGAAGGCAGATGCCGCGAGCTCCGGCGATGGTCAGGGGCGGGAGCACCTGGTTGAGATAGTGAGGTGAGAATCGCCAGCCGACACCGGCCGCAGCGAGTGAGATCACGGCCCAAGTTAAGAGGCGCAGACGCATGCCGTCGTCTTTCGCTCGCACGAAATACCACGCGGCGGCAATAGTCAACGCGGCGTGGAATCCGAACCAGTTGCGGACACGGATCAGTGCGCTTTCGAGGGGAGCGTCGCCGGGAGGCGCGCCGGCATACAAGAATCCCCAGCGCCAGACGCTCTCCACATAAGCCGAAAATGCGTGCTGCGAGACCAGCCATCCCAGAAGAAGCGCGTTCGGAATCAGAAACCCCGCGATCATGAGAGGCCATCCCGCTGGCGCAAAGATCAGGCAGGCAAACAGAATCAGCACCCCCTTGATGTTCACCGCAAACGCGAGACCAGCGGCCAGGCCGGCGGCCAGCGGTTTTTGGCGCCAGGCGAAATAAACCGCGGCCAGATGCGGCAGGATCATCAAAGTATCCGGTTCGAGTGGAATGGTCGCGGCGGGAAGATAAAAGATCAGCGAAAATGCCAGTAGTACAGCCGCCCAATATCCTTCGCGCCGGCCCCAAAGACCCGATGCGAAGCGGAAGACCGCGGCGCACGAGCCGGCGGCAATCAGGCTGCCCGCGATCCGCAGCGGCCACCCTGGCCAGGCTCCGAAAAGCACGGCCACCATCGCGCTTAAAGGAGGCTTGTCGTACCACAGGTCGCGGTACAGCATCTTGCCGTGGAGCAGCTGGATTGCGGCAGCCAGATGGTAGTCTTCGTCGGCCCAAAGGATGTTCAAGTGACACAGCCGGGAGAGCAGTAAAACTCCCGTCAGGGACACCCAAAACCACACCGAAGGACGTTGCATGCCGGACTATCCATTGGAGCACAGGGTTGGGGCAATCCTGCGATACACTACTAAAGAAGGAAAAACATGGCGAAAATCTCTGAAGTGCTGGGTGGCGCTGCGGCCATCGCCAAGGGAATGTCGGTGACGTTCCGGGAGATGCTGAATCCCACTCTCACGGAAGATTATCCCGAAGCTCCCGCGAAATTTCAGGAGCGTTTTCGCGGAGTTCACGAACTGCAACGGGACGAAAACGGCCTGGAGAAATGCGTGGCCTGCTTCTTGTGCGCCGCGGCGTGCCCGGCCGAATGCATTTACATCGAAGCAGCCGAAAATACCGATATACTCCGTATCAGCGGCGGCGAACGGTACGCCAAGGTCTACAATATCGACTACAACCGCTGCATTTTCTGCGGGTACTGCGTGGAAGCCTGCCCCACTGACGCGATCACCCACGGCCATGGGTTTGAGATCGCCAGTTACAACACCTCCACGCTGATCTACCGCAAGGAGCAGATGCTGGTTCCGGTGCCCGCCGGGGCGCAGTTTCCGCTCAAAACCGAACCTTCCCAAGCCGCCGGTGACGGGCACTAGGCCCCTTCCATTCCGACCCTGACATGATCCTGCCAACGACAGTATCCACGGTGTGGATCCTAGCAATCGTTGCTCTCGTGTGCCTGGGAAGCTGGGCCAATACGCTCAAGCTTGCGGGCAAATGGCGCTTTGAATTCTTCTACTTCAATTTCGTATTCGGAATTCTGCTGAGCGCGGGAGCGGCGGCGTTCCTGCTGGGATCGGCACGCCCTCAGGAGCTCACGTTTCAGGACAATCTGCTGCTGGTGGGCTACCGAAAAATAGCCTGGGCCCTGGGCAGCGGCGTGGAGCTGAATCTAGGCATTCTGCTGCTCCTGGCGGCCATGACCCTCTCGGGCATGAGCGTCGCGTTTCCCTTGGCCCTGGGCGTGGCACTGGTGATCGGTACGGTGTGGGATTTCGCGACGGCCGCGCAGGCCAACGCGGCTTTGACCTGGGGAGGAGTCGTCCTGCTGCTGGCGGCGATGGCGGTCATAGCGCTGGCCCACGTCTGGCGGCTGCAGCAGGAACAGGAAGCCGGGCAAACCGCGCTGCGAGCAGATCCGCGCGTGAAGACCAAACGCCCCAAACCGCCCGGGGGGGCGCTCGCAATTATCTTTGCCGTTATAGCTGGAATCGCATTAAGCATGTTCCCAAGAATCCTGGGCGAGGCCACCGATGGAGAAAATGCCATGGCGTCCTACTCGGCGGTTCTCCTGCTCGCCGTCAGTGCGTTGGTCACGTCGCCCTTTTTCGTGTTGTACTTCATTACCTTCCCGCTAGCGGGCACGGCCGCCAGCCCGGGTCGCTATTCGGCCGGTAGCGCAAAACAGCATCTGCTGGGCGTGGCAGGAGGAATCCTGTGGGGCGCCGGCATGCTCAGCAGTCTCCTGGTTGCCCAAGCGCCGCGGGAGGCGCAACCCAGCGCGGGGATCCAATACGCGCTGAACCAGCTGCTGAATGGCGCCGCGCTACTGGTAGACGCGGCTTGGGGTTTGCTCGCCTGGCGGGAGTTCCGCGGGGCCGGCCACCGCGTGCAAATGCTGGTCGTCGGGATGGTGGTGTTGTTTTTGGCGGGGCTGGGAGTAGTGGGCTTCGCCTTTGCTGCAAAATGACCCTGCACGGCCGGATGCTAGCCCGCGTCTTTTCTTACGAGATGAAGTGTATTGTCCGCTTCCTGGCGCTAATTGTGGCGGCCTATCCGGCATTCGGCGGAGAATACGTCGTGTTTACCAGCGGTCTGAAGCTGCGCGCGGACCGGCATGAGCAGTCCGGCGGCGTGATCCGCCTGTTCTACAACGGCGGAGTCACCGAAGTCCCGGCAAAGCTCGTATCCGCGTTCGAACAGGAAGAAGTGGCCGCGCCGGAACGCACTGCCTCAACAGTGGAAGCCACACCGCTCCCCGCGCCACGCCCCGCAATGCAGGATCCTAAGACTATGGTGCGCGATGCCGCACGCCGCTCCGGGCTTCCTCCCGAATTCGTGGAAAGCGTGGCCCTGGTGGAATCCGGATTCCGGCCCGGCGCGGTTTCGCCCAAGGGCGCAATGGGAGTGATGCAGCTGATGCCGGGAACCGCTAAGACGCTGGGCGCCGATCCACACGATACGGCTCAGAATATCGACGCAGGCACGAGGTTACTGCGCGAGCTGCTCCTCAAGTACGACGGCGATGTGGTGAAGGCTCTGGCCGCCTACAATGCCGGCGAGGGCGCGGTCGAAAAGTATCAAGGATTGCCGCCCTATAACGAGACGCGCTCATACGTAAACAAAGTGATCGACGCGTATCAAAAAGCCGGCGGCCAGTAGGCTACCTGCGCCACTTGAGGATTGGTTTCCGCGCGGCGGCTACCTCGTCCACCTTGGTTGTGCGCGTCGAAAGCGGAGCTCGTAACAACAGATCCGGATGCTCCCGTTCTTCTTGAGCGATAGAGATCAGCGCGTCCGCGAACAGATCCAGTTCCTGCTTGCTCTCGGTTTCGGTGGGCTCGATCATCAGCGCGCCGTGAACGATTAGCGGAAAGCTGACCGTGTAAGGATGGAAACCGTAATCGATCAGGCGTTTAGCGATTGCACCAGTGGAAGCGTGGCGGAACACGCATTCGTGCATGCTGGGCGCATGATAGGCGATCTCGTAGTGCGGTTCCAGTAATTTGCGCAAATAGTTCGCGTTCAGCAGCGCATCCAGGGTAGCCCGCCGCATTCCGTCGCCGCCATGCGCCATGATGTAGGCCAGCGCCCGCACCAGAACGCCAAAGTTTCCGTAGAATGCCCGCACCCGGCCAATGGACCGCGGCCGATCGTAGTCCCAGGTCCACCCGGAATGCGCGTGCTGGAGACGGGGAAGCGGCAGAAACGGCTCGAGCTGCTTCTTCACCGCCACCGGTCCCGAGCCCGGGCCGCCCCCTCCGTGGGGCGTCGAAAAGGTCTTGTGCAGATTCAACTGCATGAGATCGACACCGTAGTCGCCCGGGCGCGAGATTCCAGCAAGCGCATTCATGTTGGCGCCATCCATGTACACCAGCGCGCCCTTGGAATGCAGAATGTGCGCGACCTGGGTGATGTGCTCCTCAAACACACCCAGGGTGTTGGGATTGGTGATCATGATAGCGGCCACGCTCTCATCCACCATCCGGGCCAGCGCTTCCGCGTCGAGCATTCCCCGGTCGTTCGAGGCGACATTGACCACTTCGTAACCGGCCATTCGAACGGAAGCGGGATTGGTGCCGTGCGCCGAATCGGGAACAATGACCTTCTGGCGCGCATTTCCTCGAGCTTCGAGCGCGGCGCGTACCAGCAGGATCCCAGTTAGCTCGCCGTGCGCGCCGGCAGCCGGTTGCAGCGTTACAGCGTCCATGCCGGTGATCTCGGCCAGCGCCCGCTCGAGCTCGGCGAGGATCGCGAACGCGCCTTGCGAGAGAGAATCGGGCTGATAGGGATGAATCCACATCAGTCCCTCGGTTCTCGCCACAGCTTCATTCACGCGCGGGTTGTATTTCATGGTGCAAGAACCCAGCGGATACAGGCCGAGATCGATGGCGTAGTTCCAGGTGGAGAGACGTGTGAAGTGGCGGATGGTATCCACTTCGCTGACTTCGGGAAAATCCTCGATCTCCGCGCGCACATGCTCCGCGCCCAGCGTCTGCACCGGATCGATCGCCGGCACATCCAGTTGGGGAAGCTGATATCCGACTTTACCGGGCGAGCTTATTTCAAACAGCAGCGACTCGTTTTGTGAAGGATGCGGGCGGACCTTCCGGATCATTTCTTAATGCTCCGCTAGGCTCCGAAGGCCTCGGCAACCGCGTCCATATCGGCGCGGCTGGCCATCTCCGTGCAACACAGGAGCGCACTGTTCTCGAGCTCGGGATAGAAGCGATCGAGCGGCAGGCCGCCGACGATCTGAAAACCTAGCAGACGGCGGTTGATCTCGTCGGCCGACTGCACACCCGTGGCCGCCACGAATTCGTTGAAATACGGCCCGCGGAAGCGCCGCCACAACCTCTCCCCCAGGTAGCGCGCCTTGGCAAGATTCTGCTCCGCCAACTCACGCAAGCCCTGTTTACCGTAGAGCGCCATGAACACGGTGGCCATCAGCGCGATCAGCGCCTGATTGGTGCAGATGTTCGAAGTGGCTTTCTCTCTTCTAATGTGTTGCTCGCGAGTAGCGAGCGTTAGGCAAAAAGCCCGGTTCCCGTAGGTGTCCTTGGTCTCGCCGACCAGCCGGCCGGGCAACTGGCGCACGTACCGTTCCTTGCACGCCAGGATCCCGGCGAACGGTCCACCATAACTCGGCGCAATGGCGAAGCTCTGCAGCTCACCGGCGACGATGTCGGCGTCTCGCGGCGGCTCCAGCAATCCGAGTGAAACGGCTTCGGTGAACACGAACACCAGCAGCGTGCCCTTGGAATGCGCGATTTCGGCAATCTGCTTAGCGTTTTCGACGATCCCAAAAAAGTTCGGAGATTGGATGATCACCGCGGCCGTAGGATCCGTTAGCGCCTGCTCCAGCGACTCGAGATCCACCTGTCCCGACTCGGGATCATATTCGAACTCCGTCACGCGAACACCCTGATGACGCGTGTAGGTTCCCAGCACTTCCCGATATTCGGGATGGACGGTGCGGGCCACCGCGATGGCCTCGCGCCCGGTAATCCGCATGGCCATCATCGCGGCTTCGGGCATGGCCGTGGACCCGTCGTACATCGACGCGTTGGCTATGTCCATGCCGGTCAACTGGCAGATCATGGTTTGGAATTCGAAGATCGCGGTGAGCGTGCCCTGCGAGATCTCGGCCTGGTAGGGCGTGTAGGAGGTCAGAAACTCGGCACGCGAGACGACCGCATCCACCAGCACCGGACGGTAATGATGATACACGCCGGCGCCCAGGAAATTGGCGTGCTGGTTGGCGTTTTCCCGGCCGCGCGCACGAAAGTAATCGACGATTTCGTATTCGCTCTTGCCCGGCGGAATATTCAGCGCGCCGTGGAAACGCACGTCTTCCGGGAGATGCGCGTACAGGTCCTCGAGCGTGGACGCGCGGATGGTATCGAGCATCTGGCGGCGCTCGATATCGGACTTCGGTAAGTAACGCAATTAGGACGATTCCGTTCCGGCGTAAGCTTGGTATTCAGCGGCCGTGAGAAGCTGGCCGGCTTCGCTCGGCTCCGACAACTTGATTTTAACAAGCCATCCCGCGCCGTACGGATCTTTGTTGAGGATGTCGGGCGAATCCGTGAGCAGTCCGTTGACCTCCACGACTTCACCCGAGACCGGCGTGTAAAGGTCGCTGACCGCCTTAACAGATTCCACCGAGCCGATAGTCTTGCCCTGCTGGATGGCGGTGCCGGGCTTGGGAAGGTCCACGTACACGATATCGCCCAGCTCTTTTTGAGCGTGAAACGTGATGCCGATGGTTCCGATATCGCCTTCGACGCGCACCCATTCGTGCTCTTTCGTGTAGCGGAGATTCTCTGGGTCCATTTATCTTGTCCTTTTGTAAAAGGGAATCGGCACGGTCATGGCATCCACAGCAAGACCCCGAACCATTATCTGAATCGGTCTGCCGGCCTCGGCGTGCCTGCAAGGCAGGTAACACAAGCCGATGTTCTTGCTGAGCGTGGGAGACGGTCCTCCGCTGGTCACCCAGCCCGCTCCCGCACCGTTGATATAAACCTCGTATCCGTCGCGGCCGATGCCGCGTCCGGCCATTTCGAATCCAACCAGCTTGCGGGTGACGCCGCGATCCTTCAGACGTGTCAGCGCCTCGCGCCCAACAAAGCCGCCTTTGTCCATCTTGACGATCCACCCCAGGTTCGCCTCCCATGGCGTAATGGACGCGTGAATCTCATGGTCGTACAGAGCCATGGCTGCCTCCAGGCGCAGCGTGTTGCGCGCGCCCAGGCCGCACGGCTTGATCCCGAAATCGGCGCCCGCCGCGAGGATTTCCTCCCAGATACGCGGGGCGTCCGCGGGCGGAAGGTAGATCTCAAAGCCGTCCTCACCGGTATAGCCAGTGCGGGCGATCCGCGCCGGTGCACCGCTCGTCATCCCATTCATGGGGCCATCCACAAAGTGATAGTAGCGAATAGGCGCGAGTGGAACCGGCGTCAGCTTCTGCAGTGTATCGAGCGCGCGCGGACCCTGCACGGCTAGCTGCGCATAGCGCGATCCGGCGTTTTCGACGGCGGAGTCAAATTGATTATGCAAGACAATGTGCTGGTAGTCCTTGTCCTGATTAGACGCGTTCACGCACAAAAAGTAGTGCTCATCCGAGACCTTGTGGACCAGGATGTCATCGACGAACCCTCCGTGCTCGTAGAGCAGCGCCGAGTATTGCGCCTGCCCGACCCGGAGATGCGAGGCATCGTTGGTGGTGACGTAGTTCACTAGCCGGAGAGCTTCATGTCCGCGCACCTCGATTTCGCCCATGTGACTGACGTCGAACACGCCCACCCGCTGGCGCACGGCGTGGTGTTCCTCGATCAGGCTCAGGTATTGTACCGGCATGTCCCAGCCGCCGAAGTCGATCATTTTCGCGCCCAAGCGGCGATGAATCGCGTTCAGCGGCGTGGTTTTGAGGGGTAGCAGACTTTTAGGCTACCGCGAAAAACCCTGACACAAAACTCGCTATGCTGGAACTAGGTCGCATGACTGAATCTCAGATTCTCGCCATTGCCCTGGCATCTGTTCCGACCATGATCACGGTCCTGATCGGGATCCTGATCACAACGCCCGTTTGGGTGACATGAACGGCCGCCTGGGCGACGTGAACGCCCGTCTGGGCGATCTTAGGCACCACATTGATTCGCAATTCGACGAAGTCGGCCGCCGCTTCGATGACATGAAGGACGTGTGGCGGTCCGAGCTTCACCGCGTGGAAGAAATGTTGGACGCCAAGCTGAAACACCTGGAAGAACGGGCTTAAAGAAGTTCAGTACCTTCGAAGTACGGCGAGAACTTTTCCCTGGATCGCCACCGACGACGCAGGAACATAAATCGGCTTCATCGTCGCGTTGGCGGGCTGCAGGCGGACGCGGTCGCCAGACTCTTTGTAAAAGCGCTTGAGCGTGGTTTCAGTGCCGTCGACCAGAGCCACCACAATTTCGCCGTCACGGGCGGTAGCGGCGCGCTCGACCAACACGTAATCACCATCGCAGATGTGATCCTCGACCATGGATTCGCCTCGCACCTGCAGCGCGTAGGTGTTGGAGTCGGCGGTGAAGTCGGCGAAACTGACCGTGTCGTTCCCGGCTAGTGATTCCACCGGCACACCCGCGGCAATGCGGCCCAGCAGCGGGATCTCGAGCGCTGGCGGCGCCTGACGATGCTGGCGCTGCTCATCGTAATACCGGGTGGCGATTTCAAGCGACCGGCTCTGGTTAAAACCACGCTTCAAGTAATGTTTGGTTTCGAGCGCCAGGATGTGCTTGTGAACCGTGGCAAGCGATGCCAGGCTCAGCCCGTCCGCGATCTCTTCATAGCTCGGGCAGTAGCCATTCTTCTCCAGGAAGCCCGCGAGAAAATCCAGGAATTCCTTCTGGCGTTTGGTGAGAGCCATGGGCCCATTCTAGGCGAACAAAAGGGAAAAAGCAACGAAGAAGTTGGCGCTACGTCGATTTTGGAGCAGGTTTCGGAGCGCGGGGATTAATCGCCCGCTTCAGAAGCTCGCCAAAGGCCTTCCGCGTCATTCCCTTCGCCGGCTTTTTTGTTGGCGGTGGCTCTTCTGGCGTGTGGGGCTTCATGCCTCCACCCTATCACGCCCCGGTCTCTTGAAGGAGCCATGTGAAAATGGTTGCAAGTGTACCGAAAGCTGCTGATCGCCGCCGGAATTGCATTGCTGGCCGTTGGACCGGGCTTGGCTTGGAACCGGGCCGGGCACATGGCGATGGCGGCGATCACTTATGACGAGCTTCGCCGCGACGCTCCGGCCACAGTCGGACGCGTAGTGGCGATTCTGCGGCAGCATCCGCAATTCGAATCGAGCTGGAAGCCCCTGATCGCAGACATGAGCGAGCAAGATCGGGAACGGTACCTCTTCATGCTCGCGGCGCGCTGGCCGGATGATATTCGCGGGGACAAGGCATTCGATCACCCCGAGTGGCACTACATCGACTATCCCTACAGACCGCCGGGGCAGCCGGCCTCAGTTCCGGCGCCCGATCCGCCGGGCGAAAATCTTGTCGAAGCGTTTCAGCAGAATGTCGTTCTGGCGCAGAGCGCGGCGCCAGAAAGCCAAAAGGCCATAGCCCTGTGCTGGATCTTTCATCTGCTTGGCGATTCGCACCAGCCGCTGCATACGGTGTCACTGTTTACGACCCAATTTCCGGAGGGAGACAAGGGTGGGAACCTGTTTTACATTCGACCCAATCCGTCTCGTCTCAATCCTTCGGGCTCCGCGACGGTGAATCTGCATTCCTTTTGGGACAATATCCTGCTAATGGACGACACCTACGACGCGGCCCAGGCGCGGGCCGCGGCGCTCGAGAACGCTCACCCCCGAAAGCCCCTCGACGAGCTGGCCGAACCCCACTTTGAAACCTGGGTGCGGCAAGAGAGTTTCGAGCTGGCGGTTTCGGCGGTGTATCGCCAGGGAAACCTTAAGAGCGGCAGCGACCGGAATCAGGGGGCTCCGCTGCCTCCCGATTATGAGAACGAGGCTCGCGGCATAGCCGAGCGCCGTCTGGCGCTATCGGCTTACCGGCTCGCTGATTTTCTGCGCACCAACTTTCCCTAGAACGGTTTTGTACAGCAATCGGGCGCGCTATTCTGACGGTATGGGAACCATGCATTCGGTCTGCGCGCTGGACTGCCCGGATTGCTGCTCCATGCTGGTCCAAGTGGAAAACGGCCGAGCCACCCGGCTGCGAGGCGACCCGGATCACCCGGTCACTCGAGGGTTTCTGTGCGGCAAGGTCGCGCAATACCTGGAACGCGAATACTCGCCGAAGCGCCTGCTGTATCCGCAGAAGCGCGTGGGCGCCAAAGGCGAGGGCCGGTTCGCGCGGATTTCCTGGGACGAAGCACTCTCCACCATCGCAACGCAGTTAACAAGCGTTGCCGGTGAGTACGGCCCAGAATCCGTCCTGCCGTACAGCTACGCCGGCACCATGGGGCTGCTGAACAACGCCGGCATGGACCGGCGTTTCTTCCACCGCCTTGGAGCGTCACGGCTGGACCGCACCATCTGCTCTTCCACGGGCGGCGCGGCGCTGACCGCGACTCTCGGCTTCCGCTATGGAACGGAGCCAGAGCAGTTCCGCGATGCCAAGCTGATCCTGGCATGGGGTGCCAATATCCATGGGACGAATGTTCACCTGTGGCCGTTCATCGTGGAGGCGCGGCGCAACGGCGCCAAGCTGGTAGTCATCGACCCCATCCGCACGCGCACTGCGGCGCTGGCCGACCGTCACTTCGCCATCAACCCAGGGAGTGATCTGGCGTTGGCTCTGGGAATGATGCACGTGATCATCGGTGAAAAACTATACGACGCCGATTACGTGGAGCAATACACGAACGGCTTTGACGTTCTGCGTAAACGTGTCGAGAGCTATCCGCCCGAACGGGTTGCGGCGCTCACGGGCATCGCCGCCGCGGACATCGTGAAACTGGCTCGCGAGTACGCAACGACGCGGCCAGCGGCGATCCGGCTGAACTACGGTGTGCAGCGCAGCGATCGCGGTGGCGCGGCGGTGCGGGCCATCACCGCTCTTCCGGCGCTGGTCGGTTCGTGGCGCGAGGCGGGCGGAGGGTTGCAGCTTTCGACAGCCCAGGCGTTCCAGTTCAACCGTGCGGGTCTTGAGATGCCGGAATTGCAGAAACGCTCGGCGCTCGGCCGGCAAGCCCGCCTGGTCAATATGAGTGAACTAGGCAAGGCGCTGACCGGGCTTGACGCACCGCCGGTCAAAGCGACGGTAGTGTACAACTCCAATCCCGCCGCTATTGCGCCCAATCAGAATCTGGTGTTGCGCGGGTTGTCGCGGCCCGACCTGTTCACGGTGGTCCTGGAGCAGTTCCAGACCGATACCGCCGACTACGCCGATATCCTGCTGCCGGTGACGACGTTTCTGGAGCACACCGATATCTATCTCGCGTATGGCCACTACCATCTGCAACTCGCGCGGCCGGTGGTGGATCCTCCGGGAGAGGCGCGGTCCAACGTCGAGATTTTCCGCGCGCTGGCGCTGCGAATGGGCTTTGACGACCCCTGTTTCCGTGATTCCGAGGACGACATGATCCGGACGCTGATTGCCTCGGGCCACACATTTCTGGAGGGTATTACGCTGGAGCGCCTAGACCGCGAGCATTCCGTCCGCCTCAACATCTCTCCGCCCGGCGAGCCGTTTTTGCCCTTCGCAAAAGGCGGGTTCGGCACGACATCCGGCAAATGTGATTTCGGCGCAGAGAGCCTGAACTACGCGCCCCCGGTGGAATCGCGCTTCGGCGACCAGGCGCTGCGGCACAAGTATCCGCTGGAGCTGATCTCCTCGAAAAACGACGACAGCATGAATTCGACCTTCGGGAACCGCGCCGCCGTGGACGAAGAGACTTCGATCCTGCATCTTCATCCCGCGGATGCCGAGCCGAGGGCGATCCGCACGGGCGACCGCGTGCGGGCCTTCAACGATCGCGGCAGCCTGTTGCTGAAAGCGAGGGTTGACGGGGTGGTGCAGCCGGGAGTAGCGCGCGCGCCTTCCAGTCGCTGGCCCAAGCGCGCCTCGGACGGCCGCAATGCCAACGCGCTGACCTCGGACCGGCTGACGGACATGGGCGGCGGCCCGACGTTCTACAGTTGCCTGATTCAAGTGGAGCGATGCGGCGACTGACGGTTGCCGGATTGCTCGCGATCCTCCCAATCGGCCTGGCGTTGGCCGCGGTTGCCTGCAAACGAACCGCGAACCACTCGGAGTCCGGATCCGTGCCTGGGGCCACACCGGAGTTGTTGAGCGTGGTCGCCATGGACGACCCCCGCGCCGCCATCCAGCTCGTGCGTGGATTCTACTCGCCGGAAGGCGGCCCGTGGCGCTGGACCGCGGGTCAATTCAGCGTGATCCTGCGGCCCCCGCCCGGATCCGCGGCCCAGGACGGAGCGCGGCTGGAGGTGAATCTGAACATTCCGGACGTCGTATTCCAGCAGCTTGGCGCGATGACGCTTTCAGTCACGGCGGCTGGAATCCCGCTCATGCCTGAAAAATACACGGAACCGGGCAATCACATCTACACCCGCGATGTGCCTGCCAGCGCCCTGGCCGGCGACAGCGCGACCTTCGAATTCGCCACCGACAAAATGATTCCGGCCGGGAAACTGGAAAAGCGCGAGCTGGCTCTGATCGTGACCAGCATCGGGCTTGTCAGTAAGGCTCCTAATTGACGCGGCCGCGCAGGACAACCAGGCTGATCTTTCGCGTATTGCGGATATCGTCGAGCGGATTGGCGTCCAGCAGCACCATGTCGGCAACTTTGCCCGGTTCGAGCGTGCCCATTTCCTGGAGCTTGCCGAGATAGCGCGCGGGATTGCGCGTCGCGGTTTGCAGGGCCTCCATGGGCGTGAAACCCGACTCGACGAACAATTCCAGCTCGTCATGCAAACTGGTTCCTGGAGACGCGGGCGTGTTAGGTCCCGAATCGGTACCGGCGAGAAACTCGACGCCTGCACGATGCATATCGCCAACCAGTTTCTTGTAACGCTCCAGGAGCACGCCGATGCGCTCGATCCACGCGTCAAATTGTTCAGGAGTCAGGACCTTCATGTAGGCCATCCCACGGGCACGGTTTTTGTCCGCCAGAAAACTCTGTAGCAGGGCCAGGGTAGGCGTGTGCCAGGTGGCATTCTTCACGAACGTCTTGAACAGCGTCGCTGCTTTGGTGTCGTCATACGTGTCGAACAAGCCTTGCGGATCGGGAAAGCCGAGCTGAAGCTCTTGCTCCTCCCCGGAAATGACCTGGCTGTTCATGAGGGCGATGCGCTCGCGGCGCAACTCTTGTTCTCGAGTGGAGCATGCCAGTAGAATGTTGATCAAGTGTTCCTGGCTGCGCTGGCCGGCTTCGGAAGCCTCGGCGGGGCTGACGGCTTCGGGTACGTGCCCGGCGAACGGAATGCCGAGCCGCTTGGACTCCTGTGCGATCGCGAAATACGCATCCCGCGGCAGGCTGTTATAGACCTTCAGGAAATCCGCGCCAGCGGCCGCGAGCAGCGCGATTGCCAGCCGGGCTTGTTCGGCGGTTCCCACCGCGTAGGCGTCGGGCGGGGCCGGACCGGCATTCAGCATGAGCGGGCCATCCAAGAATCCCGCGGCGACGATGCGAGGATTGTCGGGGCGCGCACGCCACGCGGCCAGCGTCGCGATCGGGATCCCCGAATACATCTCGCGAATGCCGGTGACGCCGCTGGCTGCCAAGGCGCGGAGCGCGTTTCCCTGGGGATCCAAATGGACGTGCATGTCCCATAGGCCGGGAATCAGAAACTTGCCGGTGGCATCGATGAGGCGCGTACCGGGCGCCGGCTTGACATCTTTCGCAATAGAGACAATACGTCCGGCGGCGAGAGCGACCGAGACATCCTGGCGGGGCGGCGCGCCGGTAGCGTCGATGACGGTGGCATGCTCAAAGACGATGTCTTGCGCCAAAACGGCGGGAAGAAAGACAGCGAAAGCGAGCAGCCGTGGGAGCAGATTATTTCGACTCGGCTTTTTTATTCAACTTCAGATTGACGGTGGCGATTTTGCGGGTGTCGAAATTGCTCAGCCGCTTGTTGTCGCTGCTCATGCCGTTGTATTCGGCCTTGACCTCGTAATCGGTATCGGCCCGCAAGCCGGAAAAGCGGTAGTCGCCATTCGCCTGGGTGATGAAGGAACGAACCTGGAGCGTGCGGGCATCTTTCAACTGGACCACACCGCCGGCCACTGGCTTGTCGTCGGGATCGGTAACCTGACCCTGCAGCGTGCGGACGGTGGGATCGTCCTTGTCCTTGTTCTTCTGCGCTGTCAAGAGCCCGGCGCATGCCATCGCTAAAACGACCGCCAGCACGGTCCGCGAAATTCGTTGCACGGCTCCTTGCATAAGCCAGTCACCTCCCCTTTGATTTAGACTCGGGGATCAGCAGCAGAGTTGCATTGATCTGCTCCTGGCCTTGAATCTCAACCTCTTCGCGCGCAGTCTTGAACCCTTTTAATGTAGCGGTTACCAGATACGCATTGGGGCCAGGGGGCACCCGGAAGCTGAATTCGCCCCGGGGCGAGCTGATCTGATGCTGCAGTTTCTTGGCGGGCGAGCTCTTCAACGCCAGAACCACGGAAGCGCCGACTTGCGCGAATCCCGGGTCGCGGAAAACGGTCCCAGCGACAATGGCGTAGGGTTCGGCCCCTTTCTGCCTGGTTCCTTGAGCCAGGAGGCTGTGCGCCAGGAGCAACGCCGGGACCAGCAGGAGCAGGCTGACGGCAGACTTAGATTTCCTCCTCATCCTCATCGTCGTCGTCATCGTCATCCTCGTCGTAATCGTCCGGTTCCCCGTCTTCGTCTTCCTCGTCATCGTCGTCATCATCGGCATCCGGAGTCAGCTCCAACGGTGACACGCCGCTGACATTCAGGTTTGCGCCGCAGTCCTCGCAGATGAGAGAATCGCCTTCGTCCAGTTCTTCCTCGTCTACGTCAATCTCCGTAGCACACAGTGGACAGTGGATCATTTCCTGTCTCCCCTTCGGTCGCCTTTGCACGTCATGTTTGCACCTGATGCACCGGATTTGTCATGCACTCCAAAATTTTGTTTTACCACGCAAGGAGCCGTTGGGGCAGCGCCGGACACTGGGTTAAGATCCTCAGGCGGGCTGCAGATCCCCGGCGGCTCGCTGCAGGGCTGGAAGCGAGAGCGTGACCAGGGTTTTTTCCAGGTCCTCGCCGGATTCAATCATATACTTCAAGTGCCGTGCGGCCAGTCGCGTGCACCACGAGTCCGTGAGAGGATGGCCGGTTTCCGCGCTGAGCGAGAGCAGAAGCGGATGCGGCAGGGCGATCACTTTTTCCTGCTTAGCTTCCTGGTCCTCTGGCTTATCCTCTGAACCGTCCGTCCACAGGACGAACTTGACGTCAACGGTATCGGCGTGGCGGATGGAGATACCCGTTTGGAGCCACCGGAATTCCACTTCCCAGGTGCGGCCGAACGGATCGGGACCGGCCTCGAACCGGCGGATATTCTCAACCATGGAGTCCCTCAAGC
>Ga0210400_10002567_pt1 | contig 16685 bp, 16 predicted proteins | sample IncBWH26MmetaG_FD_155456 | JGI IMG/M metagenome (GOLD analysis project Ga0210400, IMG submission 155456) | Forest soil microbial communities from Barre Woods Harvard Forest LTER site, Petersham, Massachusetts, United States - Inc-BW-H-26-M | ecosystem: Environmental > Terrestrial > Soil >... | reverse complement strand
GACGGCGGAAACACGTAGGCCGGAGCCGCCGAGATTGCGAATTTGCATGGATCAATCCTGTGAAATGGGAGCGTCAGAGACAGATCGTATCCTCGCTCACCCATCTCCGGGGCGCAAGCTGCGGCCGTGCCGCGCAGATCACGTCGCACTCACGCTTATGCTACTTGTCAGCTGAAAAAAATGCGGCCCCGGCCAGACGCGGCGACTGACGGGGACCGCTTGTAGCGCGTGATCTGTGACGGGGGCCATGATCAGACGCGAGCGGAAGCTAGCCCCGTATTGTTACGTACCCATGACAGCCCCCCTTTATCCACAGGTGGTTGCGCGCGCCTCGTCGCGTTCGAGCGGCTACTCCGCGGCGTGGAAACGGCGGGCGAGGCTGCGGTCGCCGCCGCCGCGCAGCGATTGATAGTAGGCAGCGTCAGCAGGGTCGTCGGTATGGCGGACGAGATCGGTCACCGGCGTGTAGCTCAGCATTCGTCCGCCGTCGGGCAACGCCGTGCAAGAAAAGCGCAGCACCTCTCCATTGGCGAGGGTGATATCGATCGGCGTGGAATCGCCGACGCGCATCATTTCGGTTCGCTGCGCGATGAAGGCATTCAACTCGTCCTCCGGCAGTTCATAGGCGCCGGTGTCGCGGCCATGATACATCAGCGCGATAAACGGTGGTTTGCTGTCGGCCTTTTGGTCGGAAAACGAAAAATAGTCACGAAAAGCGCGGTTGATGAATTCGGCGCGGGTGTCGGAATCAAGCAGCACGATCCCGATGTCGACCTGATCCAGCGCCGCCCGCAGACGTTCCGCGGTGGCATGGTGCCTGCGCTCCCAGGCGAACGAATCCATCAGTCTTTTCCGCAGCAGGCCGGTGATCCCGGCAGTGGCGGTCGCGGTGACCGCCAGCATCGACAGCCGAACCAGATCCGATGTGTCATAGCCAGGCGCGGCGTTGAGGAAAAACAGCGCAGTGCAAGCCATTGCGATGGCGGCGCTGGCCATGCCTGAGGCAATGCCGCTGAGCGATGCTGCGAATGCGACGATGCAAATGAACAGCGGCGCGGGATTGGGAAGGGCGACAAGATGATGATCGACAAGGGCGGCGGTCAACGCCGTCATTGCGGTCAGAGCCGGACCGGAGATTGCGCGCCAGTCGAACTGCATGTCTGTTCTCGTTTCCTCACGAGAATAAGTCCGGTCGCATGACAATTAGTTGTTTTGGCGGGCGGCTTTCCGGCTCCATCCCTAATAAACGGTTGACTGAATGAATGCGGCTTTCCGATCTTTTGGATCGAATGATATCGATCGCGGATGGAACCGGGTTCCACGTTCATGTGTTAGCGCTGGATTTTGCCAGCGCCTGAATCTCGAAAGGATATCCATGCCCGCCGTTTCGCCGTCGATCCTGCCGGTTTTGATGCTGTTTGCCTCCAACGTGTTCATGACATTCGCCTGGTACGGCCACCTGAAATTCAAAGAGAGCTGGCTGCCGTTGGCGGTTCTGGTGAGCTGGGGCATCGCATTCTTCGAATACTGGCTGGCGGTCCCTGCCAATCGCTGGGGCAGCGCGGTGTACAGCGCGGCCCAGCTCAAAACCATGCAGGAAGTGATCACGCTGATCGTGTTCGCCGGCTTCTCGGTTTTGTACCTGAAGGAGCCGCTGGGATGGAATCACGCGCTGGGATTCGCGTTGATCGCGCTGGGCGCGTTTTTCATTTTCCACAAATGGTCGTGATCGGTTTCTGCTGGCGATCAAGCCCGGGGTCGCCTATCTGCCCTTTCTGAAGCTATCAGAAAGGGTGAGACATGGCAGGCTCGGCGCTGGTGGTTGGGGCGAGCGGTATTGTCGGTAATAGCCTCGCGCGGCACCTGCACCGACGAGGGTGGCGGGTGTACGGATTGGCGAGACGGCCGCCTACCGGCATCGAAGGTGTGCTTCCCGTGGCCGCGGATCTGCTGGATCCGGAATCGCTTCGCGTGGCCCTGCACAGTCTGCGCCCCACTGATGTTTTCATTAACGCGTGGCTGCGGCAAACGACCGAGGCAGAAAATATCAAGGTCAATCGCGCCATGGTAGGCAACGTGCTCGATGCACTGGCGCCGGCCGGTTCGGTCAAGCATGTCGCGCTCGTGACCGGGTTGAAACACTACCTCGGCCCGTTCGAGGCCTACGGTAAGGGCACGCTGCCGGCGACGCCGTTTCGCGAAGAACAGCCGCGGCTCGACCTGGAGAATTTCTACTACGCGCAGGAAGATGAAGTGTTTGCCGCCTCCGCGCGCGACGGCTTCAGCTGGAGTGTGCATCGCCCACATACGATCATCGGCTACGCGCTCGGTAATGCAATGAATATGGGCACGACGCTTGCCGCTTACGCGACGATCTGCAGGGAAACCGGACGCCCATTTTTGTTCCCTGGCTCTGGGGTGCAATGGAATGGCCTTACCGATATGACGGATGCCAGGTTGCTGGCCCACCATCTGGAATGGGCGACGGCGACGGATGCGGCGCGCAATCAGGCGTTCAATGTCGTAAACGGCGACGTATTCCGCTGGAGCTGGATGTGGAAGCGATTGGCCGAGTGGTTCGGACTGCAACCCGCGCCGTTTCCAGGAGAACGAGTTACGCTCGAACGCCAACTCGCCGATGCGGGTCCGATCTGGGCCGAGATCGCCCGGAAACATAATCTGGTCGTAACCGATCTCTCGTCAATTACCTCCGCGTGGCACACCGATGCCGATCTGGGTCGTCCCATCGAGGTGGTTACCGACATGAGCAAGAGCCGCAAGCTCGGATTTCTCGAATATCAGGCGACCGACGATAGCTTCTTCGACCTATTCGTCCGATTGCGCGACGCCCGCATCATTCCATGACGGCAGGTGCGTGCTGCTGGATGATGGCGCGATCGGCCTCTTCGCCGCGCGTTCCGGTGGCGATCAGCAATGACGCCGCCAGCAGGATCGCCACCGTCAGGGTCGCGGTAACAAGTACAACAGGTGACTTCATCCAAAGGACTTCATCATTGTCCGATCGCGATACTCGTCGTCGGGCGTTGCCGCGCAGCAAATGCCGATTGGTCCGGAAGAGATCTCGCGCTACACCGGAATCGGCATCGCCACGCTGACCTTGATCGAGAGCACGGTGAGAGCCACGATCAGGCACAGCGACAGCGAACCGATCGCGAGCGAGGCTGCGACGGCATCGATCAGACGGGACGACGCAACTGGCGCGGAGCGGCTATTGAAGCCCGCTGCGCCCGGCGACCGTGTCATGGCCGGGAATCCTTCAAGGCGCGGGCGAATCACCCGCAACGCGCCCAGATTCGCAGGGATCGCCGGCAATTTTGCGGCGGCAGCCGCCCGAAAATGGCAAAATGACGGCGATTGAAGCGGTTATGCCCGCTATTCCAGCTGTTCAAGCCTCGGCGGCGATACCCGCGGATTCATCGACACCGGCCTGGCGGCGCCAGTCCATGGATACGAAGCCGGGGGTCTGTTCGATCCGCCGCAACCAGGCGCGGATCGCAGGGAAGGTCGCGAGGTCGTAATCGCAGCGGTCGGCGACATGGGTGTAGCCGTAGAGTGCGATGTCGGCGACCGTGAGCTGGCCGGTGGCAAAATACTCATGGGTCTTGAGATGATTTTCCATCACCTGCAACGCAGCATAGCCGCGCTCCATCCAGTCTTCCAGCGCGTGGGTTTGCAGGTCGCGGCCACCCTTGACCAGCGACAACCAGAAATAGGCCGCGCCGATATTCGGCTCCAGCGCATGCTGTTCGAAGAACATCCATTGCAGCGCTTCGGCGCGTTCGATCCGCGTTTCCGGTGCGAGCGAGGTGCCGCCGGCGACGTACCAGAGAATGGCGTTGGATTCGGCGAGGTAGCGTCCCTCCGCGACCTCGAGCAGCGGGACCTGTCCGCTGGGATTCTTCGAAAGAAAGTCCGGCGTGCGGCTCTCGCCGTGCAGAATGTCGATCTCGATCGCGCGGTATGGTGCGCCCAGCAGCGCCAGCGCAAGGCGGACCTTGTAGCTGTTGCCGGACCGCTGCATTGAATAGAGCTTGTACATTTCGGATTTCGTTCGACCGGTGGGACGCGCCGTGCGCCGGGAAGTGTGGTCGCCTTGTCACTCCGCAACGCGGCTAAACAATGATGCCGATGCGGGTGCGTCGCAAGACCTGGAACATGGAAAAGGTCGAAAACCTCTGCCGCACTGCAACCGCAGAAGATCATGCCAACACGTCTCAACAAATCAGATCACGCTTGCTCACGCTTGCGCGATTCCACGGCGGCCGGCGGTCACGCTGACACGTTCGCGATCGAGCACAGCGCGCCGCAAGGTGAAGATATAAATCGCCAGCAACACCAATAGCCCCAAGGGTATGCCGGTGACGCCGGCTATGCCGCGCGCGAGCAGCGGAACGATCCACGCGGCGGCCAGCACGCTGATCTCGAAGCTGCGAAAACCGCGGTCAATTCCGTGGCGGGCAAAAAATGCAATCGCGACCGCGAGCACCACGAGGTCGTAGTCGAGAACGTAGGGTGTCGCGAGCAGGCTGCCGCTTGCCAGCGCCGAGGCCTTGAGTTCGAACGCCGCGTCGCTCTGCCACAGCCAGGCGAGGCTTGCGGCGAGTATCAGCGCCAGCGCCAGCTGCACGCTATAGGCGAAGTGAACGCCGGCGCCCCACATCCGCACCGCGGAAAATACCGACTGAATCTTCTCCCAGCCGGTGCCGCCCTGCTCAAGCACCACGGTCTGCGTGAAGGTCATGGAATCCGCAAAGGCGTGCCAGACGCCGGCGCCAAGCGTGACAAAGCTGATGGCGACAAGTGCGGCAACGGTGGCCATGGCCGCAGCGATGGTGCTCCATCGGCCGCCGGCCAACAGCGCGATCGGAATCAAAACGCCGAATTGCGGTTTATAGGCGAGACATCCGATCAGGATGCCTGCGAGCCAGGGCTTGCGATTGAGCCAATGCAGCGCGCCGCCGAGCAGCGCTGCGGTGAGAAATCCATTCTGGCCGTGGCCGATATTGACGACCACCGCAGGGAAGGCCGCCGCGGTCAGCAGCGTTTCCGGACGGGGCAGGATCGCGCGGATGACCGCCAGATAGGCCGCAAGGCTCGTCACCAGCCAGATCGAAAGACCCCAGGCATAGGGAACGGTGGCGACGAGAACGGCGACCGCAAAGAAGAACGGCGGATAATGCCAGCCGTAGAACGGCACATCGCGGCCAGCGAAAACGGCCCTCTCGGCGGCATGCTGGAGTGCCGGCTCATAGGCCTCGGCGGGGCGGCCCTGCCAGGTCAGTGCGCCGGCGGCATAGACGTTGGAGAAATCAGTGCCGAGCGGCTTGCCGTTGCGATCGATCAGGCCGTCCGATACCGCGATCCAGCCGACCAGCGCGATCGCGGCAATGACGAGCAGGATCAGGCTGTAACCGCGCGCCCGCGCGATAGTCAGCCACTCGCCGGATCGCAGCTTGTCCCAAAGCGGACTTTGCCAGAAATAAGCCATTTTGCCGCAGATTTTTATGAATGTTGCGCCGACCCTAAATTGCCCCCTTTAACGTTCCCTAAAGTTTGGGTGTATGGGCTCAAGCTTCTTGCGATGCCGCGTCACGCGCCTTAGGGTGCGCCGATCCCAAAATAGAGAGTCGTGGATCGATGCTGACGCCAGCCGCGTTCACGACGTTTGCAAGGAGATGATGATGCCGTTCCTGTCCGCTGCGCTCGACCGTGTGAAGCCGTCCGCGACCATCGCGGTCACGGATAAAGCACGCGAGCTCAAAGCGGCGGGCCGTAACGTCATCGGCCTTGGCGCCGGCGAGCCCGATTTCGACACGCCTGCCAACATCAAGCTCGCGGCGATCCACGCCATCGAGGCCGGCAAGACCAAGTACACGGCCGTCGATGGCATTCCCGAGCTGAAGCAGGCGATCATCGCCAAGTTTCAGCGCGAGAACGGCCTCACCTACAAGCCGAATCAGATCATCGTCGGAACCGGCGGCAAGCAGGTGCTCTACAACGCCCTGATGGCGACCCTCAATCCGGGCGACGAGGTCATCATTCCCGCGCCCTATTGGGTCAGCTATCCGGAAATGGTGGCGCTGGCCGGCGGCGAACCGGTGCCGGTGGTGTGCACGGCGGAGCACGGCTTCAAGCTGCAGCCCGACGCGCTCGAAAAGGCGATTACGCCAAAGACCAAGTGGATCATCCTGTGCTCGCCGTCGAACCCGACCGGCGCCGCCTATACCCGTGCCGAACTGAAGGCGATCACCGATGTGCTGGTGAAGCATCCCGGCGTCTGGGTCATGACCGACGATATGTACGAGCATCTGGTCTATGACGATTTCGTCTTCACCACGCCGGCGCAGATCGAGCCGAGGCTTTATGATCGCACCCTAACGGTCAACGGGGTGTCGAAGGCCTATTGCATGACCGGCTGGCGCATCGGTTATGCCGGCGGTCCCGCCGAGCTGATCAAGGCGATGGCGACGATCCAGTCGCAATCGACCTCGAATCCGTCGTCGATCTCGCAATGGGCGTCGGTCGAGGCGCTCAACGGTCCGCAGGATTTCATTCCGGTGAACAACAAGATGTTCAAGGAGCGCCGCGATCTGGTGGTGTCGATGCTCAACCAGGCCAGGGGCATCGATTGTCCGCGCCCGCAGGGCGCGTTCTACGTCTACCCGTCCTGTGCGGGCACCATCGGCAAGACCGCGCCGTCGGGCAAGGTCCTCGCCAACGACGAGGATTTCGTCACCGAGCTCCTGGAGACTGAAGGCGTCGCGGTGGTGCAAGGTTCGGCGTTCGGACTGGGCCCCGCGTTCCGCATTTCGTATGCGACCAAGACCTCCGATCTCGAGGACGCCTGCAAACGCATTCAGCGATTTTGCGGCAATTTGAGATAGTCAAATCACATCCAGTTTGGATTCTTGATGTTTTGACGGCAAGATTTGGAAGCGCCTTGTTTTGGACATGGCGCTTCCTTCCTGTCCGCTCCGCAAACTCATTCCTCATGCGGAGATCAAACTGATGAAATTCTCGACCCTCGGCATCGCTGTCGCCTCGCTGGTTGCGTCGGTCGCGAGTGCCAACGCGCTGCCGCAGGTACATGCTGGTATCCTGGAATGCGAAGGCGGTCAGAATGTCGGCTTCGTGGTCGGCTCGGTGACCAGTCTCGAATGCGTCTTCCAGAGCGAAGGCGGCCGTCCGGAGCCCTACATCGCAACCGTGCACCGCTACGGCGTGGATCTCGGCTTTACCGATCAGACCAGGTTTTCGTGGGCGGTGAGCGCACCGACCCTCCGGCTTGAACGCGGCGAACTCGCGGGCAATTACGGCGGCGTCGGCGCCAACGCGTCGGTCGGGGTCGGATTCGGTGGCAACTTTCTGGTCGGCGGTCCGCAGAATGCCTATGCACTCCAGCCCATCAGCGTGCAGGGCCAGACCGGGCTGAACGTCGCGGCCGGAATTGCCGATATCGAACTGGCGCCGGTGCGGTCCGGCCACCGGCATCACCGGCACCACCGCCACGGCTGAAAAGCCAACAACTTTAATGAAAGAGGCCCGCGCAAGCGGGCCTTTTTTGTGCGGGATTTGCCGTGTGGCAAATCTGGCATGCGCGCTGGTGTTGTGCCATAGAAAGAGAAGCGCCCGGGGCAGGGTGCTTTCCTCATTCTCTGCTCGCATCACATCAGCCGGAGATTTTCATGCGCCGCTCATTCATCCTTGCCGGTGCCGTCCTCACCACGCTGGTTGCATCTTGCGCCGGCGCCGGCGCGCAGCAACCGATGCAGCGCGTGCAGGTCGGCATTCTCGAATGCCGCGGCGGCGCGAGCGTCGGTTTCATCGTCGGCTCGGTGACCAATCTTGGTTGCGTGTTGCGCGTCGAGGGCATGCCGGAGGATCGCTACATTGCGACCATCCGCAAGGTCGGCGTCGATCTCGGCATCACCCAGGAATCGGCGCTGGCCTGGGGCGTCTACGCTCCGGTCGCCCGGCTCGGGCCCGGCGATCTCTCCGGCAATTACGCTGGCGCACAGGGGAGCGCGTCGGTTGGCATCGGGGTCGGCGGCAACGCGCTGGTCGGCGGTTCCAACAATTCGATCGCGCTGCAGCCGCTCAGCGTGCAGGGCCAGGTCGGCCTCAACGTCGCAGCCGGGCTGGAAAGCCTGGAGCTTCGGCCGGGCCGCTAAGAGAGTCTGTCCTTTACCTCATTGCCAGCCAACGGATCGCGCAACCGCAGGCCGGATGAGACGACAGGGCCGCGAAGCCATGCGGAATCTGGTCGTTAAAGCGGTCCGGATGGCTTCGCCGCTGACGCCGCGTCGCCATGACGGCAATGGATGACCTGGTCCGCAAGGATGCACTGCAGCGACGTTTTCCAGCTTGCCAAATCGTCGTTGTCGGGGGAGCATCCATGCCGCCGACCCAATGAAGGGCCGAGCTCCAGATGAGGAGGCGGCAATGGGACAGGACGTCAGAAGTCCCCGCGGTCCACGGTGCATTGCATTGGTGGGCCCTTTCCAAAGCGGAAAAACCACACTTCTAGAAACCATATTGGCGCGTACTGGCGCCATCCCGCGCGCCGGCAGCGTCGATACCGGAACCTCGGTCGGCGACGCCAGCCCCGAGGCACGCCGCCACAAGATGGGCGTCGGGCTCACCGCCGCCACGACCAGTTTCATGGGCGACAGCTATACCTTTATCGACTGCCCCGGTTCGGTAGAGTTCGCGCACGACATGCGCGCCGCGATCCCGGCGGTCGACGCCGCGGTGGTGGTCTGCGAGGCCGACGAACGCAAGCTGCCGCAGCTTCAGATCATTTTGCGCGAACTCGAGGATCTCGGGATCCCGCGCTTTTTGTTTCTCAACAAGATCGACCGTGCCAACAAGCGCATCCGCGAGACGCTCACGACCTTGCAGCCGGCGTCCCGGATTCCGCTGGTGCTGCGCCAGATTCCGATCTGGAACGGCGACCTGATCGCGGGCTTCGTCGATCTGGCGCTGGAGCGCGCCTTTGTCTATCGCGAACACAAGGCCTCCGAAGTGGTCGCCCTCCAGGGCGGCGATGTCGACCGCGAGAAGGAAGCCCGATTCTCGATGCTGGAAAAGCTCGCCGATCACGACGATGCGCTGATGGAGCAATTGCTGGAGGATATCCCGCCGCCGCGCGACGCGGTGTTCGACGATCTCGCCCGCGAATTGCGCGAAGGGCTGATCTGTCCGGTGCTGCTCGGCTCGGCGACGCGCGAGAACGGTGTATTGCGGTTGATGAAGGCGCTTCGGCACGAAGCGCCCGGTGTGGCTGAGACCGCGAAGCGTCTCGGTGCATCTTCGCCCAAGGATGCGCTGGCGTACGTCTTCAAGACCGTGCATTTGCAGCATGGCGGCAAGCTGTCGCTGACGCGCCTGCTTGCCGGCCATCTCGATGACGGCGCGACCCTGCAATCGTCCTCCGGCGAGAGCGGCCGGGTGTCCGGGATTTCGGCGACTTGCGCGCACGATACCAAGCGGGCCTTCGCCGAGGCCGGTGATACCGTCGCGCTCGGCAAGCTCGATACCATCAAGACCGGAGAAACCCTGTCGAGCGGCAAGACCGCGCCGCCGGCGCTGGCGCGCGTCGAGCCGTTGCCGCCGGTGCTGTCGCTGGCGCTTTCGGCCACCGACCGCAAGGACGACGTCAAACTCGGCCAGGCGCTGCTGCGGCTGAACGAGGAAGATTCCTCGCTGTCCATGATCCACAACCCGCGGACCCACGACATCGTGCTGTGGGGCCAGGGCGAGATGCATCTGCGGGTCGCGCTGGAGCGGCTGCGCGAGCGCTTCGGCGTCAACGTCCAATCGCATCCGCCAGCGATCGGCTATCAGGAGACCATCCGCAAACCCATCACCCAGCGCGGCCGGCACAAGAAGCAATCCGGCGGCCACGGCCAGTTCGGCGACGTGGTGCTGGAGGTCAAGCCAATGCCGCGCGGCGGCGGCTTCGAGTTTAACGAACGTGTCGTCGGCGGCGCGGTGCCGCGCAACTATATCGGCGCGGTGGAAGAGGGCGTGGTCGATGGACTGATGCGCGGGCCGCTCGGCTTTCCCGTCGTCGACGTGCAGGTGACGCTGACCGACGGATCCTATCACAGCGTGGATTCCTCGGATCTCGCCTTCCGCACCGCGGCGCGGATTGGTGTTTCTGAAGCTTTGCCGCAATGCCAGCCGGTGTTGTTGGAGCCGATCCATGTCGTGGAAATCGTCTGTCCCACCGACGCCACCGCAAAGATCAACGCCATTTTGTCGGGGCGGCGCGGGCAGATTCTCGGTTTCGACACCCGCGAGGGCTGGCCGGGATGGGATCGCGTCCGCGCCATGATGCCGGAAGCGGAGATCGGCGAGCTGATCGTGGAATTGCGATCGGCGACGGCGGGTGCCGGCGGTTTCACCCGGCAGTTCGATCGCATGGCCGAGGTCAGCGGCCGCACCGCGGACCAGATCATCGCCGCGCGTCGCGTCGCGGCGTGATGTTTGATTGTCGTTCCGGGGCGATGCAAGGCATCGACTACGATGTGCAATCGCACATCGGAGAATCTCGAGATTCCCCGATGCGCAATTGCGCATCCGGGATCTGGTCCTGCGGACCATCGGAATGACGCCTGAACTACCTCCCAATCCGGCCGCTTTCATGAACGCTGTCGCCAATCACGGCGATGGGTCCCACGATGCTTGATTCACGCCGAAATGTTGCATTGGCCTGCGCGCTCAGCGCACTGGCCGGCTATGTCGACGGCATCGGCTTCCTGCATCTCGGCGGGCTGTTTGTCTCTTTCATGAGCGGCAATTCGACGCGAATGGGTGTCAGCCTGGCGCAGGGGGACTGGTCGAACGCCGCCGCGGCGCTCGGCCTGGTCGCGCTGTTCGTGGTCGGCGCCGCCGCTGGCAGCCTGATCGTGTTTGGCCGCGGGGCCAATCGGCAGCCTTGGGTGCTGCTGGCGGAAGCGTCCCTGCTCGCGGTCGCCGCGCTTTGCCATACCGTTGGAGTGTCGAATGCCGCGGTCGCGGCAATGGTACTGGCAATGGGTCTGGAGAATGCGGTGTTCCAGATCGAGGGCGGCGCCGGCCTCGGTCTGACTTACGTCACCGGGGCGCTGGTCAAGGTCGGCCAACTCCTGGCGGCGGCGCTGACCGGCGGCGCGCGCTGGGCATGGTTACCCAATCTCTTACTGTGGGCCGCGCTGGTAGCGGGTTCGGTGTGCGGCGCGCTGGCCTATCACTGGATCAATCTCGGCGCGATCTGGTTTGCGGCCGGTGCGGCGCTGGCGTTGGGCGCGATCGTCGCGGAGACAATTCACCTGTAGAGCGGTTTCAAGTTCGATTCTATCGAAACGGAAAGAGCTCAGCATTGACAGCGAACGCGGCTTGTCCAATTTGAGCCGCAATGGCGCCTGTTCATCTGGCGCTGCAACAGGATTGGCGATGACTGCGATGACCAGACCCCGCGCCGCGTGCCTGATCGGATGGCCGGCGGCGCATTCGCGTTCGCCGCTGATCCATCATTACTGGCTGCGGACGCTCGGGATGGAGGGTGGCTACAATATCGAGGCGGTGCCGCCCGAAGGCTTTGCCGAATTCGTGCTGCATCTGTCGACGCATGGTTTCGTCGGCGCCAACGTCACCCTTCCGCACAAGGAGCGCGCGCTGGCGCTGTCGAAGCCGGACGCGCGTGCCCGTGCGGTCGGCGCGGCCAATACGCTGTGGTACGAGAACAGCGAGCTGCGCTCGACCAACACCGACATCGAAGGCTTCATCAATAACCTCGACGCCTGCGCGCCGGGATGGGACGAAATCGAGGATGCCCTGGTGCTCGGCGCCGGCGGCTCGTCACGTGCGGTGGTGTTCGGACTGGTCGAGCGCGGTATCAAGCGCGTGCATCTGGCGAACCGGACTATCGATCGTGCGCGGGCGCTGGCCGATCAATTCGGCGCCAACGTTCACCCCGTTGCATGGGATGCGATCGATGGCCTGCTGCCGCGCGCGGGATTGCTGGTCAATACGACGTCGCTCGGCATGCACGGCCAGCCCGCGCTGGCACTCGATGCCAGCCTGCTTCCGCCGCCTGCGATCGTCGCCGATCTGGTCTATGTTCCGCTGGAAACGCCGTTGCTGGCAGCGGCGCGCGCGCGGGGCCTCAGGACCGCCGATGGCCTTGGCATGCTGCTGCACCAGGCGGTGCGCGGATTTGAATTGTGGTTTGGACGGCGGCCTGAGGTGACGCCGGCACTTCGCGCGGTGGTCGAGGCCGATCTCACAAAGGATTGAACGGGAAATATCGCGGAAGCTTCGCGATCCACTGCTAGTGATGTCCGCCGGAGAACATCTCATGAGATCCCACCGTTTTGTCGTGCCGGTTGCTGCGCTCGTGCTGATCACGGCGTCATCACTCGCGGTCGCCCAGCAGCCGCCTACGCCATCGCGGGTTCGCGGCACCATCGAAGCCGTTGACGGCGATGTGCTGTCGGTCAAATCGCGCAGCGGCGAGGACGTCAAGCTGCGCATGACCGACGACATGAAGGTGGTGGGCATCATCAAGATCGCGCTGTCCGAGATCAAGCTCGGCTCTTTCATCGGCGCCACCACGGTGCCGGGAGCGGACGGCAGTCAAAACGCGGTCGAAGTGCACGTCTTTCCGGAAGACATGCGCGGCACCGGCGAGGGATCGCGGCCTTACGATCTGCGCCCCAACAGCACCATGACCAATGCGACGGTGGCCCAGACCGTCGCGGGCAATGACGGTCAGACCCTGACGATCAAATACAAGGACGGCGAGAAGAAAATCGTGGTCCCGCCCGATACGCCTGTCGTGACCTATGTCCCCGCCGGCAAATCCGAATTGAAGCCCGGCGCCAAGGTGATCGCCTTCGTGAAGAAGCTGCCGGACGGCATGTTCGAAACCAACCGCATCAGCGTCGGCCGCGATGGGCTGACGCCGCCGATGTGACACTCTCCTGTTGTCTTCCGTAAAGGGCAGGGGCGTCGCGGCTGGGTCATTCCGGAATAACTCCACTACCGTGGGGTATTCCCCTTGGACGGGCCGCTAAACCAAAGGTCTTTGAGGGAAAAACCATGCCGAAAGTATCTTCGTTAGTGCCGCGCGTGATCGCTTCGCTCGCGCTTGTGACCGTGCTGGGGTCGGCGACGTGGGCTCAGCAGCCGCCAACGGTCCGCATTCGCGGCACCATCGAGAGCGCCGATGGCCCCGTGCTGATGATCAAGTCGCGCGATGGCGCTGACTTGAAGGTCCGCGTGACCGATGACGTAACGGTGATCGGCGTCGCCAAGACCTCGATCTCCGAGATCAAGCCGGGTTCCTACATCGGCGTCTCGGCGATGCCGGAGCCCGATGGTACCCAGAAGGCGCTTGCGGTTCATATTTTCCCGGAAGCGCAACGCGGCGCGGCAGAGGGTTTCCGGCCCTGGGATCTTCGCGCGGGCAGCACCATGACCAATGCCACCGTCGCCGAGACCGTCGAGGGCACCGACGGCCAGAACATTCTGGTCAGGTACAAGGACGGCGAAAAGAAAGTCGTGGTGCCGCCGGAGACACCGATTGTCGCATTCGTTTCGGGTGACAAGTCCGAACTGAAGGCTGGAGCCAAGATCATCATCTTCGGTGCGACGAAGAAGAGTGACGGGACGCTGGAAGCCAACCGCGTCGGCGTCGGCCGCGGCGGGATCGCGCCGCCGATGTGAGGCGAAGCGTCATTCCGTGGCGCGAGCGAAACGAGCGAACCTCAGATGTGCAATTGCAATCGGGGAATCTCGAGATTCCGGGACTGGTCCTTCGGACCATCCCGGAATTGACGAAGGTTCGTTCCTGAATCAGCGATTTCAAATCGCCAGCACGTGGTCGTCGATCTCGGCGATGGTGTTGACGCCGCACAGGCCCATGGTCGTGCTGAGTTCCTTGGCGATGAGGTCGATCGCCTTGGCGACACCGGGGCCGCCGAACGCGCCGAGGCCGTGAATGTAGGCCCGGCCGATCATGCAGGATTTGGCGCCAAGCGCGAGCGCTCGCATGACGTCCTGGCCGGAGCGAATGCCGCCATCGAACATCACTTCCATCCGTGAACCGATGGCATCGACAATCTCCGGCAGGACTTTGATCGACGACGGTGCGCCATCGAGCTGACGGCCGCCATGGTTGGAGACCACCAACGCCTGCGCGCCGGTCTTGGCCGCCTCATTGGCGTCCTCGACGTCGAGAATCCCCTTGAGGATCAATTTGCCCGGCCAGATGCTGCGGATCCACTCGACATCCTTCCAGTTCAGCGTGGTGTCGAACTGCGTCGCGATCCAGGTCCCGAGCGCGGTGATGTCGTCGGTGCCCTTGAGATGGCCGACGAGATTGCCGAAGGTACGGCGCTTGCCGCGCAGCACGCCTGACACCCAGGCCGGCTTGGTGGCGAAATCGAAGAACTTTGACAGCGTCCATTCCGGCGGCACCGTCATGCCGTTCTTGATATCGGCATGGCGCTGCCCGTTCACCTGCAGATCGACGGTCAGCACCAGCGCGCTGCATTTCGCCGCGATGGCGCGCTCGATCAGCGCCTTGATGAAGCCGCGGTCCTTCATCACGTACAACTGAAACCAGAACGGCTTCTCGACATTGGCGGCGACATCCTCGATCGAACAGATCGACATCGTGCTCAACGTGTAGGGAATTCCGGCGGCCTGCGCAGCGCGGCAGGCATGAATCTCGCCGTCGCCGAATTGCATGCCGGTCAGTCCCACCGGCGCCAGGATCAGCGGCAGCGCGGCGGGCTCGCCGAGGATGGCGGTCGAAAGATCGCGCTTCGAGACATCGACCAGAATGCGTTGGCGGAATTTGATTGCCTGGAGATCGTCACGGTTGGCGCGCAGCGTTTCCTCGGCATAGGAGCCGCGATCGCAGTAATCGAAAAATGCCTTGGGCACCTTTCGCATATGGCGCTGGCGCAGATCCTCGATGCAGGTGATGTGTTTCATTTATGTTCCAAGCCTTCTTGTATTTTGACTTCTTGTATTTTGCCTTCTTGCGTTCACCGCTTTGCCTGTTCATCTAGCATGCTTGGGGCCCCCGCAAAAATTGCTTGACGGGAACAGCCTGCCAACCGGAGGACCTTGCCATGACCGGTCAGCGCTCCAAGCCCGAAAACGATAAAGACGCCGAAAAGCGCCGGCTTGAGGAGGCCCTGCAGGAAGGGCTGGAGGAGACCTTTCCAGGTTCAGACTCGGTCAGCGTCACCCAGCCGGCGCCCTCGAAAGCGGACGATCATACCAAGCACAGGGATTAAGTTGCCCGGGCCTGGAGTCGGAAGGTAAAATAATGCTCGTGTTAACAATATGTTAGTCGCCAATCGATGGATTTTCTATCGGAAATGATTCATCACATTTTTTGAAGCCATTTTAGCGCTGAAGGCCTTATAACCCCCTCTACGCAATGATGGTGGGCGTTCGAGGCTTCTCCGGGTAATCTGGGAGGCCTTGAGATTTGCTGGGGGTTTCATGAGCCGCAAATATTTCGGTACGGACGGGATTCGAGGCCGGGCCAACGGTCTGATCACGCCGGAACTGGCGCTCAAGGTCGGGCAGGCGGCCGGATTGGTGTTTCAGCGCGGCGATCATCGCCACCGTGTCGTGATCGGCAAGGATACGCGTCTCTCCGGCTACATGATCGAATACGCGATGGTGGCCGGCTTTACCTCGGTCGGCATGGACGTGCTGCTGCTCGGCCCGATGCCGACGCCGGCGGTAGCGATGCTGACCAAGTCGATGCGCGCCGATCTCGGCGTGATGATTTCCGCCTCGCATAACCTGTTCGAGGACAACGGCATCAAGCTGTTCGGCCCGCAGGGCTTCAAACTGTCCGACGATGTCGAAAGGCAGATTGAGCAGTTGCTCGACGAATCGCTCGACAAGCGACTGTCGCAGAGCGCCAGTCTCGGACGCGCCCGCCGCATCGACGGCGTGCATGACCGCTACATCGAATTCGCCAAGCGCACGCTGCCGCGCGATCTCAGCCTCGAGGGCATGCGCGTGGTGATCGATTGCGCCAACGGCGCGGCCTACAAGGTGGTGCCGGAAGCGCTGTGGGAGCTCGGCGCCGACGTTGTTTCCATCGGCGTCGAGCCCGATGGATTCAATATCAACAAGGAATGCGGGTCCACCTCGCCGGAGGCACTGAGCCGCAAGGTGCGCGAAATGCGCGCCGACATCGGCATCGCGCTCGACGGCGACGCCGACCGCGTCATCCTGGTCGATGAGCGCGGACATCTGGTCGACGGCGATCAGCTGCTCGCGGTGATCGCGCAGAGCTGGAAGGAAGACGGCCGTCTCGCCAGGCCGGGCATCGTCGCGACCGTGATGTCTAATCTGGGACTGGAGCGCTTTCTCGAAGGCCAGGGCATCGAACTGGTGCGCACCCCGGTCGGCGACCGCTATGTGCTCGAACAGATGCTGAGCCGCGGCTACAATCTGGGCGGCGAGCCGTCCGGTCACATCATCCTGTCGGACTACACCACCACCGGCGATGGCTTTGTCGCGGCGCTGCAGGTGCTCGCGGTGGTGCAGAAACTTCGTCGTCCGGTATCGGAAGTCTGTCACCGCTTCGACCCGTTGCCGCAGATCCTGAAGAATGTGCGCTATCGCAGCGGCAAGCCGCT
>Ga0210400_10002566_pt1 | contig 16686 bp, 16 predicted proteins | sample IncBWH26MmetaG_FD_155456 | JGI IMG/M metagenome (GOLD analysis project Ga0210400, IMG submission 155456) | Forest soil microbial communities from Barre Woods Harvard Forest LTER site, Petersham, Massachusetts, United States - Inc-BW-H-26-M | ecosystem: Environmental > Terrestrial > Soil >... | reverse complement strand
CCGTGGGCGAACGCATGAGGTCTTGTCCGAGAGCCGGATGCGGGCAATCCGCATGTCCGGTTCGATGAGCGGGGACTGGAAACGTAAGTCTATCAAGGACTTGTCCGCGCCAGTCCTCGACTCTACATGGCGCTCCCTACGGGATTCGAACCCGTGTACTGGCCTTGAGAGGGCCATGTCCTAGGCCTCTAGACGAAGGGAGCGAGGTTTTAAGCTCTGGCGCGAGAGCGCGGTATTATAGGCGGCTGCACACTTTGCTCAAGCCTTAGAAGCCATACTCCTTGAACTCACCTTTTGACCCCACGGCGACGGCCGTAAAACCCCGGATTATTCCGCGGTCCGAGCACTCGGTTTCCCGAGCACAAATCTCCCCCAATGCATTGAGAGTGCTGTATCGCCTGCGCGAGGCAGGCTTTCAGGGCTTTCTGGTCGGGGGTTGTGTGCGCGATCTGCTGCTCGGTCTGACGCCCAAGGATTTCGATGTCTCCACGGACGCACTGCCCGAGGAGATACGTCGGCTGTTCCGCAACTGCCGTCTGGTCGGCCGCCGTTTCCGTCTGGCGCACGTCTTCTTTGGCCGCGAAACCATCGAAGTCGCGACCTTCCGCGCCTCCAGCGCGCCCTCGCAGGCCGAGGAACCCGTACCTGACCTCGATGATGATGAGGCAGTTCCCGGAGAACCTTCGGACCTGGCCGAGGAGCCCGCTGCTGAGCAGGAGCCGGTCGGCCGCCGGCGGGATTCCTTTGATCAGGCGGCCGACACGCACCGCGCATTCGATGAATCCGGTCGCATCCTGCGCGACAATGTGTACGGCAATATCGATGAAGATGTCTGGCGGCGCGACTTCACCGCCAACTCCCTGTACTACAACATTGCGGACTTCTCGATCTGGGACTACGTCAATGGCGCGGCCGACATTTCTGCCCGGACGCTGCGCCTGATCGGCGATCCGGAAACGCGCTACCGCGAGGATCCGGTGCGGATGCTGCGCGCCGCCCGTTTCGAGGCGAAGCTGGGTTTCTCGCTGGACCCGGCGACCGCCGCGCCCATCACCACGCTGGCGGAACTGCTGGGCGGCGTACCGCCCGCGCGGCTGTTCGATGAGACGCTGAAGCTGTTCCTGACCGGCCATGGCGCGCGCAGTTACGAGGTCCTGCGACGTCGCGGCCTGCTCGCCGCGCTGCTGCCGACGGTGGACGCTTATGCGGCCGCGCACCCCGGAAATCTGGTCGAGCAATTGCTGCTGCAGGGACTGCGCAATACCGATGAACGGGTCGCCGCGGACAAGCCGATCACCCCGACCTTTCTGTTCGCCCTGCTGCTGTACGGGCCCATCGCCGGAATCATCGAAGCGATGCCGCCGGAACGCTGGCATGAAACCGGCGCCATCCTCGATGCCTGCGATCAGGCCATGCGTGAGGCGCAGTCGCATATCGCCATTCCGCGGCGCTTCGCACTCGGCGTGCGCGAGATGTTCGCCCTGCAGCCGCGCCTGGAGCACCCGCGCGGCCGGCGGGCACTGCGGGTGCTCGAGCATCCGCGTTTTCGCGCCTCCTACGACCTGCTGCTGCTGCGCGCGCAACTGGGACTGGCCTCCCAGGAGATGGTTGACTGGTGGACTCGACTGCAGGAAGTGTCGAACGAGGAGCGCGACAACATGGCCGATGAACTGGGCGGGTCCACGCCGCGCCGCGAGGGCGTGCGTCGGGGTCCGCGCCGTCGGCGCCGCAGGCCGGCCAGTTCTGCGTGATGGTGGCGTGGCAGCCCGCCTATATCGGGCTCGGCAGCAATTTGTCCGATCCGGCTGCGCAGGTGCAGCAGGGCCTGCTCAGGCTGGCAGACCTGCCGCGGACGCTGCGGGTCGCGGTCTCGCGGTTGTACGGCTCGCGTCCCCTCGGGCCGGTCGCACAGCCGGATTTCGTGAATGCGGTCGCCGCGGTGCTCACCCAGCTGACACCAATTGAATTGCTGCGCGCACTGCGCGCCCAGGAAGTGCAGGCCGGCCGTTCCGCAGTGCATGACCATTGGGGGCCCCGGGTGCTGGACCTGGACCTGCTGGTCTTCGGTCGCGAGCAGTGCGCCGGCGCCGAGCTGGTGCTGCCACACCCCGGTGTAGTGGAGCGCAACTTCGTTCTGTATCCTCTGGCGGATATTGCCCCGGATCTGGAAGTGCCAGGATATGGCCTGGTCCGGGAGCTGCTGGCCCGTGTTTGCGCTGATGGCGTCTGGCCCCTATGACTGTTGCTGCGACGAGATTTCGCTACATCGTTGTCGAGGGCCCCATCGGTGTGGGCAAGACCAGTCTCGCGCGTCGTCTGGCCGAGACCTTTGGCGGGACCCTGATCCTCGAGCAGGCCGCCGAGAATCCCTTCCTGGAGCGCTTTTACCGCAATCCGCGCGCGGCAGCCTTTCCCGCGCAGCTGTACTTCCTGTTCCAGCGCACCCAGCAGCTGCAGAGCCTGAACCAGTCGGATATGTTTTCCCAGGTTCAGGTCGCCGACTACCTGATGGCCAAGGATCGGCTGTTCGCAAGGATCACGCTGGATGAGGCGGAATTCGCGCTGTATGAACAGGTGCACGCCAAACTGGGCGGCGTGGCGCCAAAGCCGGATCTGGTCATCTATCTGCAGGCACCGGTGGATGTGCTGCTGGCGCGCATCGCCCGACGGGGCATCGCCTTCGAGCAGCAGATCGAACGCGCCTACCTGACGCGGTTGAACGAGGCCTACTCGCGCTTTTTCCATGAATATGATGAGGCCCCGCTGCTCATCGTCAACGCCGCGTCGATGGATCCGATCGGCAATCAGGCGGACTATGAGGATCTGCTGGTCGCCATCGACCGCGTCAAACGCGGCCGCAACTACTACAACGCCATGCGTCACGGAACCATCTGATGCAGACCGTCACCACCATTGCGGATGTTCGCGAGCGCGTGCGGGACTGGCGCGCGGCCGGGCAGCGCATCGCCTTCGTGCCCACCATGGGCAACCTGCACGCCGGACACATGAGTCTGATCGAGGCGGCCCGCCAGCATGGCGATCGCTTCGTCGCCAGCATCTTCGTCAATCCCATGCAGTTCGGGCCCAACGAGGACTATGCGCACTATCCGCGTACTCCGCGGGATGACGAACGCATGCTGGCCGCGGCGGGTTGCGACCTGATGTTCATGCCCGATGTGCAGGAGATCTATCCGAACGGACCGGAGAATGCGGCGCGCGTCGAAGTGCCGCTGCTGTCGCAGATTCTGGACGGGGAATTTCGTCCCGGGCATTTCCAGGGCGTGGCAACCGTCGTCACCAAGCTGCTGAACATTGTCGAGCCGGACGCCGCCGTCTTTGGTGAAAAGGACTTTCAGCAACTGACGGTGATTCGCCGCATGGTGGCCGATCTTTGCATGCCGATGATGATCATCGGTGCCGCCACGGTGCGCGAAAGCGACGGCCTGGCGATGAGTTCCCGCAATCAGTACCTGACCGCGGCCGAGCGTGCCGTGGCCCCGACCCTGCACCGGGAGTTGCAGCAGGCGCGTTCGCGGCTGCTGGCGGGGGCCTATGACCGGGATGTGGAGACCGAGGGAATTGCGGCGCTCAACGCCGCCGGCTTCCGTCCCGATTACTTCGCGGTGCGGGATGCCAGGGATCTGCAGCCGGCCGCCGTGTCCTGTCGCGAGCTTGTGGTGCTGGTGGCAGCGCGGCTCGGCAAGGCGCGCCTCATCGACAACCTGCGGGTGACACGCTGACCCGGGCAGCTCACAGCGGGTGCTGTTCCAGCGCCCAGTCGATGTGTTCACGCAGCAGTGGGGAGGCCTGGTCACGACGCGCCAGGAGACTGCGCCGTACCGGCGCTGCCGGCGGCGCATTGCCCAGCGCCACTGCGATGTTGCGCGACCAGCGTTCGTAACCGATGCGATGGATGGCCGAGCCGCGCATCCGTTCGCTGAACTGCGCCTCCGTCCAGCTGAACAGCTCCGTGAGCTGCGCGCGGTCGAGCCCATGACGAACCTTGAAGTCCGGATGGGCCGCGGCGCGCGCGAATTTGTTCCACGGACACACCAGCTGACAGTCATCGCAGCCATAGATGCGATTGCCCAGCGCGTGGCGCAATTCAACGGGAATGGCGCCGTGGTGTTCGATGGTCAGGTAGGACACGCAGCGGCGGGCATCCAGCCGCTGCGGACCCAGGATGGCCTGGGTGGGACAGATGTCGATGCAGGCGGTGCAGGTCCCGCAATGCGGGGTCGGCGGCGCGTCGCTCGGCAGCGGCAGATCGGTCAGGATCTCGCCCAGAAAGAACCAGGAGCCGGCATCCCGCGCCAGCAGGTTGGTGTGCTTGCCGATCCAGCCCAGGCCGGCGTTGCGGGCCAGCGCCTTTTCCAGCACCGGGGCGCTGTCGACGCAGACCCGGAAGCCGAAGGGTCCGATGCGCTCGAGCAGCTGCTGCGCGAGGGTCTTGAGCTGCCCGCGCAACACCTTGTGGTAGTCGCGACCCAGCGCATACCGGGACACATAGGCGCGCTGCGGATCGGCCAGCACGGTTTGCGCATCCGCCGCCTCTTGCGGGAAATAGTTCATCCGCACGCAGATGGCCCGCACGCTGCCCGGGGCCAGCCTCGCCGGTCGGCTGCGCATCAGGCCATGGCGGGCCATGTAGTCCATGTCGCCGTGGTAGCCATTTTCCAGCCAGCGCAGCAGATGCTGCTCATCCGGCTCGAGGTCCAGTGCGGCGACCCCCAGGGCATCAAAACCCAGCGCCCGCGCCAGGCTCTCAAGCTGCGCGCGGATCGCCGCCGGCTCGAGTGCTGCAAAGTTGGTCGGGTCAGCCATGGCAGCTCAGTATAATGAGCGCATGGCATTGCCAATCGCCGTTTATTCCGCCGAACAGGTCCGTGCGCTGGACCTGCGGGCCATCGAGTCGCTGCCGGTGTCCGGCTATACCTTAATGAAGCGCGCCGGTGAGGCCGCGCTGCGATTCCTGCGGGCCCGCTGGCCCATGGCGTACCGGATCGTCATTGTCTGTGGCGGCGGCAACAATGGCGGTGATGGCTATGTGCTCGCGCGCTTTGCGCAGGCCGCGGGCCTGGAGGTCAGCGTCATCACGATTACGCCGGTGACCGCCCTCAAGGGCGATGCCCGCCAGGCCCACGCCGATTTCGTGGCCAGCGGCGGCACCGCCCAGCCCCTGAGCAGCTCGCTGCTGCGCGAGGGTGAGGTGATTGTCGATGCGGTGCTGGGCACGGGCTTGACGCAGGCCGTGCGCAGCGCTGCCGCCGCGGCCATTCACGCCATCAATGGCGCGGGTCGCCCGGTGTTCGCCATCGATGTCCCATCCGGCCTGGACAGTGACAGCGGCATGCCGCTGGGAGATGCGGTGCGGGCGGATTCGACCGTGACCTTTGTCGGCCTGAAAACCGGTCTGTTTCTGGGCGAGGGCCCGGAGCGCGCGGGACGGATATTCTTCGATGATCTGGAAGTGCCGATCCCGGACATTCCACAATTCAGCCCGCGGCTGCAGCGCATTACCGAAGCCTGCGTGGTGCAGGCGCTGCCGCGGCGCCCACGGCAGGCGCACAAGGGCGACTTTGGCCGGGTCCTGATCATCGGCGGCGGGGTGGGGATGCCCGGCGCCGTGCGCTTGTGCGGCGAGGCCTGCCTGCGGGCGGGCGCCGGACTGGTCACCGTGGCCACCGCGCCCGAGAACCTGATGGCCATCGTCGCCGGCCGACCCGAGCTGATCTGTCTGCCGCTGCACAGTCCGGCTGATTTGCTGCCGGCCCTGGAACGCGCCGATGTGGTGGCCATCGGTCCGGGCCTGGGTCGCGGCGCCTGGGCCGAGGAACTGGTGCGCCTGACCCTGGCCTGTGCCAAGCCGCTGGTGGTGGATGCGGATGCGCTGAACATCATCGCCGAGTCCGCCAAGCACCAGCGGGACAATTGGATCCTGACCCCGCACCCGGGAGAAGCCGGCAGGCTCCTGGGCATTGAAACCGCCGCCGTGCAGGCCGATCGTCTGGCGGCCCTCGCGGCGCTGGTGCGCGAATACGGCGGCACCGTCGCGCTCAAGGGGGCCGGCACGCTGGTGGGTGCGCAGGGCAAGCCGCCGGGCCTGTGCGAGCGGGGCAACCCGGGCATGGCCAGCGCCGGCATGGGCGATGTGCTCACCGGTGCGATCGCCGGTGTCCTGGCGCAATGCGAGGATCCTTGGCTGGCGACGCGGGCGGCCGTCATGGCCCATGCGTTGGCGGGCGATGCCGCGGCGCGCCCGGGCGAGCGCGGCCTGCTGGCCAGCGATGTCGCCCGGGAGCTGCAGGCTTGCGTCAATCCCTGATTGCGGCCACGCCAGAGGCGACCGAGGCCATCGGTGCGCGCCTGGCCCTGGCGCTCCCCGTCGGGGTCTCCCGGGCGCTGCAGCTGCAACTGCATGGTGATCTGGGCGCCGGCAAAACCACGCTGGCGCGTGGTTTTCTGCATGCGCTCGGCCATGCCGGCGTGGTGCGCAGCCCGACCTACACGCTGTTCGAATCCTATGCACTCGGCGCCATCACGGTGGTGCATGCCGATTTGTACCGGCTGCAGCATCCGGATGAGTTTGAAGGCCTGGGGCTGCGCGATCTGGCCACCGCCGGCCATGTCTGGCTGATCGAATGGCCGCAACGCGGTGGCCATTGGCTGCCGGCGGCCGATGTGGATGTCACGCTGACGGCGCATACGGGGTTTCACCGCATCGACCTGCAGGCGGCCAGCCCGACCGGCGCGCAGTGGCTGGCGCAACCTTAAGTTGAATTGACCGCCGGGGAGTCGTAGATTACGCGACAAATGTTGTCGCGAAGTCCATGAAAATACATGCCTTTGTAGCATTGGTGCTGATGACGGCGCTGGCGGAAGCGCCCGCGGCGCCCGCAGCCGCGGCCCCGGCCGCGCAGGTGCGCGCGGTCGCCATCGCCGCCGATGAGGCGGGCGCGGCCATTTCGCTGCAGCTGAGCCGCCGGGTCGCCTATCGGATCGTCACGGCCGGGAGCCCGGTGCGAATTGCGCTGACGCTGCGCCACGCCCGCGCCGCCCCCGATCTGGTGTTGCCGCAGCCGCAGGGCATGGTCACCGGCGTGACCGCACAGCCGCAGGCCAATGGCGATCTGCGGCTGACGATTTTCATCACCCGGGCACTGCCGGTGCGTTTGAATTGGGACCGCGCCGGCAAATCCGCGCCACTGCTGGTGCTGCACCTGGATTCGGGCGCCCGGCGGGCGGTGCAGGCCGCGCATGCACCACGGGAGTCCGGTCGCGACATCATCATCGCGGTGGATGCCGGTCATGGTGGTGAGGATCCGGGCGCGACCGGCCATGCCGGCATCCATGAAAAGGATGTGGTGCTCGCCATCGCCCGCTCCCTGGCCCGCCGTATCGACAGCGAGCCAGGCATGCGGGCCGTGCTGACGCGCGATCGCGATGAGTTCCTGACGCTGCGCGAGCGCATCCGGCGTGCGCGGGTCGCGAACGCGGATCTGTTTGTCTCCATACACGCCGATTCGATCGCCAACAGCGCCGTGTCCGGTTCCTCCGTGTATGTGCTGTCCGAACGGGGCGCCAGCAACGAGGCGGCGCGCTGGCTGGCCGAGCGCGAAAACGCGGCCGATCTCATCGGTGGCGTATCGCTGGCGGACAAGGGCGACACCCTGCGCTCGGTGCTGCTGGATCTGTCGCAGAAGGACACCATCAGTGCCAGCGCGACCGCGGCCCAGAGTGTGCTGGGAGCGCTGCTCGGCGTCGGCCTGGTGCGCAAGCCCCAGGTGCAGGAAGCGCGTTTCGTGGTGCTCAAGTCGCCCGACATTCCCTCGATGCTGGTTGAGACCGCCTATATCTCCAATCCCGCCGAGGAGCGGCGCCTGCGCAACCCGGCGCAGCAATCCGCCCTGGCCGATGCGCTGTTTGCGGGGTTGCGCAGTTACTTCACGGGCAATCCGCCGGCCGGAACGCGCTTCGCGCTGGCGCGCGGCGCACACCCGCCGGGCCAGGCGGCCGGCACAGGGGCACCCGGCGCCTGAGTGATTCGGACTTCGGTTCAGGCATACTTTCGCGCCTATGCCTATCCGGATCCTGCCTGACGAGCTCATCGACCAGATCGCCGCGGGCGAGGTCATCGAACGGCCGGCCTCCGTGGTCAAGGAGCTGGTGGAAAACAGCCTGGATGCGGGTGCGCAGCGCATCGAAATCGATATCGAGCGCGGCGGCATCGGTCTGATTCGTGTCCGCGACGATGGCGTCGGCATGGAGGCGGACGAGGTGGCCCTGGCGCTGCAGCGGCATGCGACCAGCAAGATCGCCTCGATGGACGATCTGGAATCGGTGGTCACGCTGGGGTTTCGCGGCGAGGCCATGCCCTCCATTGCTTCGGTGTCGCGCCTGCGACTGCTGACGCGCACGGCGCGGGCGGGAAACGCGGTCGAGATCCAGGCCGATGGCGCCAGCCGCTCGAGTTTGCGTCCCGCGGCCCATGTGGTCGGCACCACCGTCGAAGTGCGCGATCTGTTTTTCAATGTACCGGCGCGCCGCAAGTTCGTCCGCAGCGACGCCACCGAAGCCGGACATATCGCCCGTCTGGTCGAGCGCCTGGCGCTGTCCCGTCCGGATATCGGCTTTCGTTTGCGCCATGGCGAGCGGGTCATGCTCGATGCGCCGGCCGGGGATCCGGCGCAACCGCTGGAAGCGCGGGTGCGCGCCATTGTCGGTCCTGACTTCCTCGAGCAGGCGCTGCCCTTTGAGCATGCGGCGGGTCCGGTGTGGGTCGGCGGCTGGCTGGGGTTGCCCACCGCCTCGCGGGGCGCGCCGGATCAGCAGTTCTGGTTTGTGAACGGGCGCAGCGTGCGCGACCGCCTGTTGATGAATGCGGTGCGCTTGGGGTACCGCGATGTGCTCTTTCACGGCCGCTTTCCGGCCTATGTGCTGTATCTGACCCTGGATCCTGCAATGGTCGATGTCAACGCGCACCCGACCAAGCTTGAAGTGCGCTTCCGGGATTCGCGCCAGATTCATGACTTCATCTTTCGCGCGATCGCCGCGGCGCTGTCCCACACCCGTCCCGGTGAGGCCGAACCACAGCCGGCCGCGGCGCTGCCGCTGACCCGCGGGGAGATCCGGGAGCCATCCCCGCCCCGCTACGAGCCGGGCCGCGACCCCTGGGCGCTGGTGGCCCGATTGCAGGATGCCCCGGTGCATTCTGATGCGCTGGATCTGGACGGCGCGGCCGGATCCGAAGCGATTGATGCGCAGGCCGAGCAGCCGCTGGGCACGCCGTTGGCACAGATTCGGGGCACCTACATCCTCTCGCAGACCGAGCAGGGCGTGGTGCTGGTCGACATGCATGCCGGCCACGAGCGGGTGCTGTATGAACAATTGAAGAGCCAGTATGCGAATGGCGTGCCCTCGCAGGCCTTGCTCGAACCGCTGGTCGTGGAGCTGCCCGCGCATGAGCTCGACGCTTTGCTGGAAGACCGGAGCGCGTGGGAGCGCGCCGGCTTTGAACTCGAGGCGCTGGGGCCTGCGCGCCTGGGTCTGCGGCGGGTGCCGGCCCTGCTGTCAGGCGCGAAAATCACCGAAATCGTGCGCGAGGTGGCACGCGACCTCGACAATCCCACCGCCGCGCATCATATCGAGGATGCCTCGGACCGTTTTCTGGCCACGCTGGCGTGCCGCACTTCGGTGCATGCCAACCGCCGGCTGTCGCTGCCGGAAATGGCCTCGCTGCTGCGGCAGATGGAACAGACCCTGCGCGCCAATCAATGCAATCACGGCCGACCCACCTGGGTGCGAATGAGCTGGATGGAACTGGACCGGCTGTTCCTGCGCGGCCGGTGACCACGCCGGTGCTGATCCTGACCGGGCCCACCGGCAGCGGCAAAAGCGAATGGGCCCTGCGTCTGGCACAACTGTGGCCGGTGGAAATCATTTCCGTGGATTCGGCGCAGGTGTTCCGCGGCATGGACATCGGTACCGCCAAGCCCGGCACGGCGGCGCGGGCCGCCGTTGCGCATCATCTGCTGGATATTCTGGATCCGGCGCAGACGTACTCCGCCGGCCAGTTTGCGCAGGACGCCGGCGCGCTGATCACTCAGATCCGTGCCCGCGGGCATATCCCGCTGCTGGTGGGCGGCACCATGCTCTACCTGCGCGCCCTGCGCTTCGGGCTGGCGCAATTGCCGCGCGCATCCCTCAGCGTGCGCCACTCCATCGATGCGCAGGCCGCGGAGCAGGGTTGGCCGGCAGTGCATGCACAGCTCGCGGCTCTGGATCCACCGGCGGCCGCGAGAATTCACCCGAATGATGCGCAGCGCATCCAGCGTGCACTGGAAGTGTGCCGGCTCACGGGCCAGACACTGACGAGCCTGCAGGGCGCCAGCCCTGCTGCGTTGCAGGGACCTGCCCCAATTTGGGCCTTGGTACCCGAAGCGCGCCGGCTACTTCACGAGCGCCTAGCAAGCCGCTTCAACCAGATGATGTCGCAGGGGTTTTTGGACGAAGTGCGGGCCCTGCACGGTCGCGGTGATCTGCGCGCCGATCACGCCTCGATGCGCGCGGTCGGGTATCGGCAACTGTGGGAGCACTGCGACGGTCATAGCACCTTGTCGCAGGCGGTGGAGCGGGGCCTTGCCGCCACCCGCCAACTGGCCAAGCGCCAGCTGACCTGGCTGCGCGGCGACGCCGGTATCCGCATCCTGGACCCGCTGGCGCCGGGCGCATTTGAGTCATGGAGCTTGGAGGTGGGCGTGGCACTCAGCGGTTTTCGCCGCTGATTTTATCCGCTGAACTGGCCCGTGGTAGAATGGCGCGGACGCCGTAGCTTGTGCGAGGTGTCCAGCTTGCTTGCTGAACCGAACAACTAGAAGCGCCAGAGAATAAGGAGAACCCCGATGGCCAAAGGCCAATCGCTGCAAGATCCATTTTTGAACGCCTTGCGTAAAGAGCGCGTTCCGGTCTCCATTTATCTGGTCAACGGAATCAAGCTGCAGGGACAGATCGATTCGTTTGATCAATTCGTGGTACTGCTGAAGAACAGTGTCAGTCAGATGGTCTACAAGCATGCGATCTCCACGGTCGTGCCGGCCCGCAATGTGCGTCTGGCCACCGATGAGAACGGCGTACCGACCACCACGGTCGAGCCGGCGGCGGAATAGGACTGTCGTTATTGGATTCCACATTCGTGCGATACCGTGATCGAACGCCCACGTACGGGTGAACGCGCGGTGCTGGTGCGCGTCGGGCTAGGCGCACCGATCGATCCGGAGGACCTGGAGGAGTTCACGCAGCTGGCGACCTCGGCAGGCGCCGTGCCGGTGGCCACCATCACGGCCCGGCGTGCGCGCCCCGATCCGAAGTTCTTCGTGGGCTCCGGCAAGGCCGATGAGCTGCGCGATGCCGCCATGGCAACCGAAGCGGATCTGATCCTGGTGGACCATGCGCTCTCGCCCAGCCAGGAGCGCAATCTTGAAAAACACACCGGACGACGGGTACTGGATCGCAATGGGCTGATCCTGGATATTTTCGCGCGGCGCGCGCGCAGTCTTGAAGGCAAGCTGGAAGTGGAACTGGCGCAGCTGAAGCATCTGGCCAGCCGCCTGGTCCGCGGCTGGACGCATCTGGAGCGCCAGGCGGGCGGTATCGGCATGCGCGGTCCGGGTGAAACCCAGCTGGAAACGGATCGGCGCCTGCTCGGCCAGCGCGTCAAGGTACTGGGCAAGCGCCTGGAACGCATTCAGCTGCAGCGGGAGACCGGACGACGCACCCGGATGCAGATCCCGGTGCCGACGCTCGCGCTGGTGGGTTATACGAACGCCGGGAAGTCCACGCTGTTTCGCGCGCTGACCGGCGCACCGGCCTATGTGGCCGATCAGCTGTTTGCCACGCTCGATCCCACGGTGCGGCGCATCCGCCTGCCGGGCGGCACGCCCGCCGTGGTGGCCGACACCGTCGGTTTCATCCGTGATCTGCCGCATGAGCTGGTCGCCGCCTTCCGCTCGACCCTGACCGAGGCGCGTGAGGCCACGCTGCTGCTGCATGTGGTGGACGCCAGCGACCCGCGACGCAGCGAGCGCATGGCGCAGGTGGATGAGGTGCTCGCGGAAATCGGCGCCGGGGAGATTCCGCAGATCCTGGTCTACAACAAGATCGATCGCCTGGAGCTGGCTCCGCGCCTCGAACGCGACGCGGATGGGCGGGTGTCCTCGGTATGGATTTCCGCCGCGCAGTCGCTGGGGATTCCGCTGCTGGCGGAGGCCATTACCGAGCGGATCTCCCGTACGGTGTATGTGTCGCGGGTGCGGATCCCGCCGGCCGCCGGTCAATTGCGCTCCCAGTTGTACGCCCGGGGTGTGGTCAAGCACGAACTGTTCCTCGAAGACGGGCAGATCGAGCTGCTGGTGGAGTTGCCGAATGTGGATCTGCTGGAGCTCGCGCGCGCTCCCGGCGTGATTATTGTTGAAACCGCCGGCAGCGATGCACCTTGTCGAGCCGACCCGGGATACCTACAATCCCCGCCGCCTGCGAGCGCGGCCAAGCTGTCCTAAAGGACCTTCGCGTGACACGCATAATCCAGGATTTCGGCGCCGCGGTGGCGCTGGTGTTCGTGCTGGAAGGCATACTTCCGTTTCTGTCGCCCGGGGGCACCAAACGTGCATTGGCCCGGATTCTCTCGTTCGGTGATCGCGAAGTGCGCATTGCCGGACTGGGCAGCATGCTCGTCGGAGTGCTGCTGCTGTTCCTTATCAACTGAGTAGGCATCATGGGAAAGTTCGTCATCGTCATCGGTACCCAGTGGGGCGATGAAGGCAAGGGAAAGGTCGTGGACCTGCTGGCGGACCGCGCCCGCGCGGTGGCCCGATTCCAGGGCGGGCACAACGCCGGCCATACGCTGGTCATCGACGGCCGCAAGACCGTGCTTTCCCTGATCCCGTCCGGCATTCTGCGCGAGCAGGTGCGCTGCTTCATCGGCAATGGCGTGGTGCTGTCGCTGGAAGCGCTGATCACCGAGGCCACCAAGCTCATCGATCAGGGTATTCCGGTATTCGACCGACTGCGCATCTCGCCAAACTGCCCCCTGATCCTGCCCTCGCATGTGGCGCTCGACCGGGCGCGCGAGCATGCCAGCGGCGCGAATGCCATCGGCACGACCGGCCGCGGCATTGGGCCTGCCTATGAAGACAAGGTGGCGCGCCGCGCCGTGCGGGTCGCCGATCTGTTTCAGCGCGAGCGCTTCGCCGCCAAGCTCGGACAGGTGCTCGACTTTCACAACTTCGTGCTGCAGAAATATTTTGGCCAGCAGCCGGTGGATTTCCAGAAGACTCTGGATGAACAACTGGCGCTGGGCGAGCGCATCAAGCCCTGTGTCGCGGATGTCACCCAGGCACTGACCCGGCTGCGGGCCGAAGATGCGAATGTCCTGTTCGAGGGTGCGCAGGCCGCCATGCTGGATGTGGATCTGGGTACCTATCCGTATGTCACGTCCTCCAATACCACGGCCGGTTACGCCGCCACCGGCACCGGCATCGGCCCGCGCGCCTTCGACGAGGTCTTGGGCATCGTCAAGGCGTACACGACCCGCGTGGGCGCGGGGCCCTTCCCGACCGAGCTGTTCGACAGCGATGGGGAGTACCTGGCCCGCGTCGGCCATGAGTTCGGCTCGGTCACCGGTCGCAAGCGTCGCTGCGGCTGGTTTGATGCCGTGGTGCTACGTCGTTGCGTGGCGCAGTCCAGCGTGACGGGCCTGGTGGTCACGAAACTTGACGTGCTCGATCAGCTTGAAACCATCCGCATCTGCGTCGGCTATCGCAGCGGCGATACGGTGATGAGCGAGATGCCGTTGTTTGTGGATGCCTATTCGGAAGTGGTGCCGGTGTACGAGGAGATGCCCGGCTGGCGGCAGTCCACGGTCGGCACCGTGCGCTTCGAGGAGCTGCCGGAGAATGCGCGCCGGTACCTGGATCGCATCCAGGAACTGGCGGGCGTTCCCATCGACATGATTTCCACGGGACCGGATCGCGACCAGACCATCGTGCGCCGGAACCCCTTCGCCTGCTAAAGCGGCTGTCTTAATTTGCCGACGTTTGCGATCTGCCGAGGTTTGCGGCGAACATAGCGGCAATTGCGGGGCAATTGTTACGCCACCTTTCGGCGAGCTTAAGCCCACGTAATTTTACTGTTGCTGCGTCAACTGGCGGCTCCCCGCGATGCTTGGGTGGGGGTAGACTGGAATGGACGGGAAACCGCTTCACTAACAGTCGGTTACAAGTCACCCCACACATTCTTCGGAGAATTGCATTCATGAAGTCGACCATTCAGCGCGCAGTGTTTGCCGTTGCGGTGGCAGCATTGGGCGCCGGGGCGCTGGCCACGGCCTCCGCCCAGACCACCTCTTCCGCGCCGAACACCACGCCCCCGCATCATATGCATCGCGGCCACTTCCGTGGATTCGGTGGCGATCCTTTCGTTCGGACGCTGTTGCGTGCGACAAAGCAGCTCGGAGTCCAGCAGCCGACGCTGGCTTTGACGCAGGGCCAGCAGGACACCATCAAGGGCATTCTGGCCAGTGCGCGCAAGACCCATCAGCCCGGCACGCAACCGCAGGGACCTGGCATTACGGTGCTCGGCAACCCTGGCAACCCGAACTATGCGACCGCGGTGGACGCTGCGGCGGCCGCTGCCAAAAACCGCATAGTGAATGAGTCGCAGCTGGCGACGAACATCTATGATGTGCTTTTGAAGCCCCAGAAGGATGCGTTGGTGACGGTGCTGGCGTCGATGCAGGCGCAGCAACAGGCACGCCGCGCGCAGTGGGCGAGCAAGCACGCGACCGGTAACGGCTGAAGGGGGTGACAGTGCGAGCAACGATCTACATCCTCAGCTTCGCCTGTCTGCTGAGCCAGGGTCTCCCGCAGTCTGCGCGGGCGGCCCTGGGCGGTAGCGCCGATTCTGTCGAATCCGATCGCGTCAGCATGAAGGCTCTGACCCGTCCGGCTCCGATCGGAACGTTGGTCAAGCAGGAGCTGCAGTTGCCCTCGGGCACCGTGGTCACCGAATACCTGACAGGTAATGGCCAGGTATTCGCGGTGTCCTGGCATGGGCCCATGCTGCCTGACCTGCACCAGGTGCTGGGCAACTACTTTGTGAATTACCAGGCCGCCGCCCGTCAACCCGTGGTGCGCCACCGCCTGGTGCGCCTCACCACCCCCGACATTGTGATCGAGTCCAGCGGCAAGATGCGGGCCTTCACCGGTCGCGCGTGGGTGCCGACACTGTTGCCATCTGGCGTCACTTCCGCTGACATCCAATAGCGTTGTAGTGTCCCTGCGTGGGCCTGGGCGGGCGCCTTAGAATCGCCACGCATCCTGGTGGTAACTCGGAGAAGCATCCTTGCGAAATCTCTTTGCCGGTCTGATTGGTCTGTCCCTGTTGCTGGCGGGTTGCGGAGGAGGCGGGGGCGGTACCCTGGCCTCATCGTCCAGCAGTGGGAGTTCGAGCAGCGGCAGTTCGAGCAGTTCGGGCAGCTCAAGCAGTTCCGGCAGTTCCAGCAGTTCAGGCAGCTCGAGCAGCTCCTCTGGCAGTGGCAGTTCTAGCGGCAGTGGCACCACGGCGTTCAACGTTGCCAATGCCATTGTCGATGAGGGCCCGGCGGCACTGATTGCATCGGGGACCGTGGCCTCGAACATCTTGTATGTGAAGGTGACGGTCTGCGCGCCGGGCAGCACCACCAACTGCGAGACGATCGATCATGTCCAGGTGGACACGGGCTCGCAGGGTCTGCGCATTCTGTCTTCGGCAATTACCGATAGCTCGCTGCTGGCAGCGCTGACACCGGTCATGGTGTCCGGTGGAGCGCTGGCGGAGTGCACCCAGTTCGTGGATGGCTACAGCTGGGGAACCATGGTCACGGCCGATCTGCACGTTGGCGGCTCGGATACCGCCACGACCGGTGAATCTGCGCCCGGAATTCCCATGCAGATCATTGGCACCAGCACCTACGCAGTGCCCGGGGGCTGCTCCAGCATCGGCGGCACGGAAGAAGATACCGTGGCGGAATTTGGTGCCAACGGCATCATCGGCCTCGGCCTGTTTGAAGAGGACTGCGGCACCTACTGCAGCGTCACCACGGACAACAGTCTTTACTACAGCTGCACGAGCTCGGGCTGCTCGCCGACCGCCGTTCCGGTGGCGGATCAGAGTGTCAATCCGGTGTTCGCGCTCGCCGCCAACAGTGGCGTCACGGACAACAACGGCGTCATCATCGAACTTCCGGCTGTAGGTGCGACGGGCGCCGCGACCGTTACCGGAACTTTGGTATTCGGCATCGACACCCGGTCAAACAACGCAATGCCCGCGAACGCCAACGTGCTCACGACCGACCCGTCGTCAGGTTATGTGACCACAACCTTCATCAGCCAGACCGATACGACCAGTTACCTCGATAGCGGATCGAATGCCATATATTTTGATGACAGCAATATTCCGCTCTGCAGCCAGTCCGAGGTTCAAGGATTCTTCTGCCCCGGCGCGGGCGTCGTCGATCCGTTTACGGCGACGATCACCGGCGTGAATGCAGTGGCAGCGAGCGTGAGTTTCACGATCGGCGATGCCTTTACGCTGTTCTCCAACAATCAGACCTTTGCGGCATTCAGCAATATCGGGGGCAGTGCGGCGTCGGGG
>Ga0210400_10002564_pt1 | contig 16694 bp, 18 predicted proteins | sample IncBWH26MmetaG_FD_155456 | JGI IMG/M metagenome (GOLD analysis project Ga0210400, IMG submission 155456) | Forest soil microbial communities from Barre Woods Harvard Forest LTER site, Petersham, Massachusetts, United States - Inc-BW-H-26-M | ecosystem: Environmental > Terrestrial > Soil >... | reverse complement strand
GTCTTCTGTCCCGGAAAGCTTTTGGTGCATTTTGGGCGATTGGGATGTTGAGCGGCCTTGCGGGCAGTCCCGCCACTGCACAGGTGCCGATGCCGCAGGACATTCAGACGGCCCTACAGCACACCACGGAGCTCATGCGAGCTCCTCTGCACGTGGACGCGCAGTTTGATTACACAATGACCGCTCGGGTGCGCCTTCTTCTCTTCTGGGTAGGTAAAGACGACGTAGGTGGCGGCTACATTCGCCGCGGCACTCTGCCTCGAGATCCGGCATCGGATGTGATTGAGCTCCTTATCGGCTCCGATCCAGCAAAGGCTCCCCGAGCCATCAATCGCTGGGGAGCGGCTTCCGAGATCGTCCACAAAGCTTCAGGGTCCAGCCATAGCGCAGAATCGAGCGCATTCTTCGGCTTTATGAAGGTTTCCGGCGGAACCTCTGCCGCGGAAATGGAAAAGGAATTGGCGCGTCAAAAGCGAGCCGGATCGTTCTTGTTCTCTGCGATCATCAATCAGGGTGAGCGAAAGTTCGACTTCGCAAAGGTCGTGCCATTCTCAAGCGACACGGATTTCACCATCCATCAGTTCGACCAGGCCAAGTCGATGGTCTTCGACCGATTGCTCGGGTCCGAGGGACGCCTTAAAGAAATAGCTTTAAGTGAGGTTCAGGCTTGTGGCCGCCGCGAGGGTTTTCTCGAATCTGTCGCCGAGCTAGTCGAACCCGCCATTGACGGAGGCGATCCACCGCCCTCTCTCTGCTATTTCTATAACGGTGTGCAACATCAATTGACCCTTGCGCAGGTTACCCGAGTGCCTAGCGAAACTGTCCGTCTTACCCTACGGGACGAGCCGCATGAATATGTTCGAACCTACCAGAACCTTGTGTTGGCGCGCTTCGAGAACTTCGATCAAACTACCAAAAAAAAGACGGAATTCGAGCTGCTTTTGGGAACGACAGGAAGTCTCCGCGGCGTACCGGTGCAGATCCACTATCAGCCGAACTGGTGGTTCCAGGTGATCCTGAATTTAATGACGCCGGAAGCGACCGGGAACGCCCTGAAACAGTAGCGGGTCGCGCCTCAACTTGCCGCTAGCACTGGTGCGACCTGACGCGCGGTCTGACTTGCAAAACTTGCTTGATAAGCGTCCAGCAAGTCGTCCAGGACGCAATTCCAGGACTTCCCGTTGGCCCAGGAGCGGCAGGCTTCCCGAAAGCGTGCGTGCTGTTCGGAATTTGTCATCAGCAGTTTCGTCTTGGAGAAAAAGTCCTTCTCATCAGTGGCGACAAAGCCCGTAATTCCTGGTTCCACCTGATATTTCGGCCCACCCTTCGACGTTACGACCACGGGTGTGCCGGACGCCATGGCCTCACTGACCACGTTGCCATAGGTGTCTGTCTCCGACGGAAATACAAAAAGATCCATGTTGGCATAGGCCCGCGCCAGAAGCTCGCCGTGCAGTTCTCCTGTAAAATCGGCCCGCTGGAGATTCCGCTCGAGCCAGGCGCGTTCGCCTCCATCCCCTACGATCAGAAAACGGTAATTATGGAAACCTTCGTGACACAAAGCGCGCTCGAGCTCGGCGAGGAAGCGAACGTTCTTTTCGGGACACAATCTCCCAACAAAGCCCAAGCGAAAGATGCGATCACTGACATCGCGCTTCGATGGAGAAAATAACAGAGCGTCCACTCCTCGGCGCATCGGGAAGACGGGCTTTTTCGTTTGGTGGTGTAGAAAGTTTATGTCTTCTCTGTTGGGGGCCAGAACGACTCTGGCAATTCTGTAAAAGCGAACGCAGGCTTGCAGAACGTACCGTTCGGTGGTGTCTGTCAGGGCGTGTCGCTGCGTGTCCGGAAGCAAAGCAGCCATCTTCGAAAGTCGTCGCGCGGCGAATTCGTGTAAATTCGTGTGCCAGGACGCGACGAGAGGTAATCCGAGGGCATAGGCCACACGTGCTCCAGTAATTCCGACGTCACCCGGGCCGGTAATATGAACGACATCGGCTCGGAATTCCCGGACAGCCCCCAGCACCTGGTTGTAATGCCGTACAAAAAGCAGATCGAACTTTAAATATTTGTCGAGGTTTAACGCGAAGGGACCTCGGTCCAGTTCGAGAACTTCCACCGAGCCATTCAGCGACCGGCTGATTCGCTCCCCTGCGTGCACTGCCAAGAACGGTAGACTCCGCCTGCGCGCCGCTTCCACGACGTTCCGACATGTCGTGGCTACTCCGTCCACGCCGTAAAAGGAATCGGAGAAGAACGCGACTCGAGGCCAGCCATTCATGGCGTTCCGCTTCCGGTCGCTTGAGAAGCCAGCCGGGCTGCCGTTCGCACTGGCGGGCTCGCCAGGAGCCCGACCACATTCAAGCATGGATCAATCCAGGCAGGTGCTCCCTTGGCCCAAACGGCGGAAAGCGGGCGCTCGACGCCGTCGTCGCAAAGGACGAAAACGCGGGCCACCCAGCGCTGCTTCTCGACAAATTGCGGATGCTCGCGCACGGCATCCCAGGCGCAAAGTAAATGCCGAAACGCTAGAGGCTCCCTATATTGAGGCAAAACAGCAATGTCGCTCGAGCGTTCCACGCGAATCTCCATCGCGAATTCGTTGAACGTCGCGGCCCGCGTGAGATTAATGGTGGCATTGGGCTCGAGCCCGTGGCGATCTCCGCCCGCAACCAGAGGGTGGTACGACTCTTTCGCAAGGCTGATGGCGCCCAGATTTTCCTGCCATGAACGCAGCCCGTTGATTTCGAGTGCGTGAATATGATGCCCATAGGTCCGAAGGAATTGCTTCACCAGAGCAAGCATTCTTGTAGAGCCGATGCCAGCCATATCCCAGAGCGGGTGATTGAGCACGATGAGAACGCCTGGATCGCCATCCAATGCCTCCAGCAGATGGCCGAATTCGGCGGGATTTGGCGCCTGCGTATATTCGGACAGCGTCTGCATCCACGAAATGGCTCGAACGGGGTCCAAATTATGAATTCCTAAATGAAAATAGGCCTGCTCATAGGGAACAGTCCACTCGACTGAGATCGGAACTTCACCAAACGCGCGACCCTGTTGAAGCAACAGACCGGCTTGGATGTTGTCGTGATCCGTGAGGGACACGATCGCCCGCAGACCTAGACTCTCGATTTGCAGACGCTCGACGTCATGTGCAGAGCGAGCGCAGAGCGGCCCTCTCCAATACGCTCGTGAGAAATCCATCGCCCGGCCAGTTTTCGTGTGGTAGCGTTTCCTCTCCCATTGAAGGAACTGGGCCACAACGGGCATCCGCTCAAGATAACGTGGCAAATCGCCGAGTCTTTCCTGTGAGTGCTCCGTGTGGCTATGAAGCGAGATGCCTGTTCTGAAGGCGCGAGTTACTGACCCATCCGCCGGCAAGAAGTACATTTGAGTTCGCGCTGGTCCCATCCGGTTCTCCTTTCGATCATAACTATTTCCGTATCCTAACCCTAGGCGGAACGTGTTACAGACCGGTAACGGGCGGATGAATGTCATTCAACTTGATCACCTTTTGAGCACATTTGGCCCAAGAGGAGCCGCAATCGTTCTGTAGCGGTTTGGACAATCTAGTCGGTTTGTCCTCACCGGGCTTCCCCGCGTTTTCCGAATCACCGCACTTGACAAACTATTAGCTGATGGATTACTAGAGTCTGGCAAATACCCAAGCATCGACAATTCTATAATTGGCGCAAGACAGGGCAGGCAGGCGTAATGACACAGGCCCAAAAACGCTGCGTCCGGACGATTCAATTCGATATGGAGGAACTGATGAAAAATCCGACAAGATTCTGCGGCGCCCTCTTCCTGGCTTTACTTTCGATTATTGCTGCGACGATGGCAGGCCAGTCGAAGCCCTCGTCTCCTGGCGACCAGCCGGCAAACCTTTTCAAAGAAGTGCTTGATCACAAAGGTCAGATTCAATGGAAACCCGCACCGCCGCCTGGAATTCCTCCTGACGTCTGTCAATTGTTCAAAGCTTGCGAGGACAAAGGAGCGCCGAAACTTACCATGCTTCCGCGCGCCACCGAGGGGGGCCAACCAGTAGGAAGGGGCCTATTCCTAAGCGGGACAAAGGATCCCAAGAACCCCGATGCCGTGATCCTTGAGCACCAAACCGTGTCGGAGTTGTATTTCTTTCTCGTTTCACCTGATGGCAACCTTCAAAAAGTGGCATACCTACAGCAGGGGAGTACCTCGTGGCTTCCCATCGCCATTTCGCTTGCGCGGCCTGTATTCGAGAAAGATAGGAATGACTGGCACGATTGGGTCATGAAACAGGGTGCAGGAAGCAAGTAGGGCGGGCGCAAAGTTTTCCTTACTTCAAAGCAAAACACCTTCCCGTCGAGATCCGGGAAGGCGCGAATCGGAAATGCAGTCCTCGCGCGAGTCATTCCGGCCATAAGATACCGATATGGAACCGGGACACGGCACGCTCGCGTCCATGAGCCTCGCCTTATCCTGCAACTAAATCAATTTAAGACATTTGGAACTAAATTTAGCACTTCTTGTTTGGCGGGCCTTGTGCAGTGGATTCTGGGGAAATTAGAGGCAAGCCCCATCCACAAGCAGTTTCGCGTTCACATAGGGAGAGACCGGTGAGGCTCATCGGCTGCTGTTTGATGTTCTACTGCGTATGCAGTGGTGCTGGTGCTCAACCCCAGTTGGCACAGAAGCGCGACCTGGCCTCAATCAGCCTCGAGGACCTGATGAACATTCACGTAACCTCAGCTTTCAAGGAAGACCAAAAGATGTCACAGGTGGCGGCCGCTGTTTTCATTATTGGACAGGAAGAGGTACGGCGTACCGAATCTTCGCAAAATACTTCAATCGCGGCCATTTGCCCGATCTTGCCGCCAAGACTCACCAGATAATTCTCAGTTGCTGCACTGTGGTTTTCGGGTTGACTCAAACGTTTCCAAGAGCGACGCCGTGACGCTCCAAGGGGACCTTTACGCCTGGGACGAAGGAACATCGATTGCACATTCTGTGTTCTCGCCCCCGGACAATCCAATCGAGTTCAGGCGAGCCAATTTGTCAGGGGGGAACATCCTGGGCCGGTGGAGCCGGCCGTTTTCCAGCAGGTCCAGCGTCACGGTACAGACTTATTTCGACAGGTACACTAGATCGGGTCCGCAGAGCTGGCGACCACGCGACGGGCGCTCACTTGTGCTTGACGAAATACCTCGACCGACCCTGGAGCGGTTCGCTCCCGCCACGCCTCAAACCGTTTCGCAAAATTCTCTAGTTGCACCGAAATGGTCGGGTTTTTCATCGCCTCGCGCTGGGCAGCTATAACGGTCTTCACTTTTCCCTAGACAATCCAGCCCTCTGCCGAATTCTCAAACAACATCTCGTCATCAATCAGCCCCGGTTCGACAGTCCGGCCGCCATATCCCAATACGATAAGACCATCCGGAGGCTCGCGCTTTCCTCGCTGCCCATCGGGTACGTCGACGCTATTTCCTGCGGCGTTTTGGCTTCAAACTGGCTATAAAGCCACGCGCGCGCCTGCCGCATCCGTGACTCACGCCGTAATTCCTACAAACGCATGAGAAGCCTGCTCGTGTGTGACTTGACCCATGGGGTTATTTCCTCCCAAATGAGCTTCCGGAACTAGATCGTTCCAGCAAATCGTGCAGCGCTTCACTCCCAATTACTTCCACGCGCTGCACGCCACTCCAGCGGATATTCTCCTGATTGAAGCGGCTTTGAATCCGGCGGCGCAGCTCCCGCGCGGCATCGTCCTGCCGGCCTGGAATCGTGCGAAGCTGCATACGCAGCATCACGCCATTTGCCCCAAACGATTCGATTCCGAGTACGCGCGGTCCGTCAACGAGAACAGGCGACCATGCGGGATCCGTTCGGAGTTCTCCAGACACATGTTCCAGCGCCGCGAGCGCTGCGTCAGACGAGCTGCCCGATGGCAAGGTGATGTCGACAAAGAGCTGGCCCCAATCCCGGCTGAGATTCGCGACCTGGGTGATCTCGCCATTGGGGATGCTGGCCAGGGCGCCCTGAATGTCGCGGATCACCGTGCGGCGCAGCGTGAGGTGTTCGACGCGACCGACAACGGTGCCGATTCGCACTGTTTCGCCCACTACGAATTGATCTTCCACGATCACGAAGAAGCCGTTGATCAGATCGCGAACGAGGTGTTGAGCGCCGAAACCAAATGCCAGGCTCGCGAGTCCCGCGACGGCAGCTATGGGCGTGATGTTGAATCCAAACTCGGGCAGCGCCGTAAGGATCGAGCCGATTATGATCACGGCCGTTCCCGCGCTGTAGAGAAGTCCTGCTAGCGTTTTCGTATGTTGCTCGCGCATCCGCGCGATTCGGCCTAGGCCTTCGGCGCCACTTGACGGGATCAGGCGGCGCGTCAACGTGCGCAACAGCCGGATCAGAATCAAGGCGATCAGCACGATGCTCGCGAGCCGGATGCTGTGCCCGAGCGCAAAATCAGTCCATTTGAATAGGTTTGGAGCCATACTATTCGGGTGAGATTATATCATCCGCGGCCTAGACAGTAGTGGCGGGTAACGGATGGCTCGAACTCGCGGGAGAATCCGATGGAGACTGGACGCAGGTCGTTTTTTTCATCTCTCGTGGTGACATGGCTCGGAATGATGGGGCAATTCACAGGGCAAACGCGGCAGGGACCTGTGCCCCGGCCGCCGCAGATTCCCGATGCCAGTGAGTCCGCCGGCTCGCCTGAGGATATGCCTGCACCGCGTCGGGATCCTCAGGAACAGTTGAAGGAGAATCAAAAGAATCTGAGGCGAGACGCCGGTCAACTGCTTCATTTGGCGCAGGAACTGAAGGACGAGGCGGATAAAATAGAACAGACGAACGTGCTCTCTCTTTCACTGCTTCACAAGGCTGAAGAGGTTGAAAAGCTCGCCAAACATATCAAGGGGCTAGCTCGCGCGTCATGATGCTTCAATCGAGACGAGTTTTGCGTTCGGGCTCTGCTTGGAGCTGACGAAAGTTTGACCGTGCTGGCGATGAACAACTCGGGTATACACTGAAAAGAGTGCCGAAGTGCTGTTGGGATCTTGACTACAATCTCGGGTCGATCGGAGTACGTATGCGGACCTATCGCAGAATTTGGGTTCTAGGCCTGTTTGGCGCGTCGATTTTGGCTTTCGCATCCAGCTCTTTTTCGAGGCAGCAGACGCCGAACAGTGCGGACGTTCCTGTGGTGAAAGGCGGGGCAGGAGCCTGCACAGCGGACTTCGTCGTGAGCGATTCGTTGGGGAAAGGCGTCTACGACGCAAAGATCGGGATTCAGATCAAGTACGGTTTTATGGGTCTTCACAAGCTGGATCTCACAGTCGGCACAAATTTTGAGGGGAAAGCGCGCGTAGAAGGTCTGCCTGAACAACCCAGGGGAGCAGCCGAGTTCAAGGTATCCCATGGCGACCAAAATAAGGTCGTGCCATATGAGCCCCAAGCCAATTGTCATCCGCGGCACGAAGTCATACTTGGGGGGAAATAGGGCGTTCTCCGGGAAGCCAATCTTCCTTGATCTAGTGACGATTAAAGGAGGGAATGGTGCGGCTGGGGGGATTCGAACTCTCGACCTCGTGCTTCGGAGGCACGAGATACCCGCAGAAACGCTACGCGATATTTGATTCAGAGACGAATGGACTCGGCCTGGCCATCTATCCCTCGGGCCAAAAAACGTTTTTTCATCTGCGGAAAGTTCTCGATTGGATTGATCTTGGTGGTCATAACCTTAGCGACATATGTGGGCCTCGTAGGAGGGAAGGGCTCGGGACCACATTCGGGACCAGACGGCTAGTATTGAAGTCCAGCGCGTTGGTGTGTGGAGATATTGAGGCATGGGCGCGGTCGTATTTGGAAGTTTGGCTTTTGATGTAGGTCCAAGGAAATTGGTGATCTTCAGGGTTGATCGGACTGATCTGCCGCATCTAACGTGCTCATGGAATAACCCGAGCAAGGAAATAGACATCCACTTGACTAGCCCGTCGCAGCGGAGCGAGTGCAAGCGACAATCGATTGTGAAAATTCAGGAGTCCGAACTTCGGGCGAGACTTCGCGAGCTCGTCCCACAGTTCTGCGCAATTGTGAGACACAGTCCGATTCAGTTCGTTTGGGGAGTTCAGCCGAAATGGCTAGCAGATAGGGGATACCGGCTCGTAGGGCCGCGCGACGAACCCGTCAGTGTTTGGTTTAAAAGGGCACTCACGAAAAAACGCGGAAAGTATCGGCTCGATGCGGAGAGCTTCAGACGACCTCCGGAGATGGTGACGTATAGTCCAACCGCGATGCGACTTGCGAAGTCACGGAACGAGGGGCAGGCTTACGCCGTCTCGATTAGGGGCCCTCATCGAGGTACTACGTTGATGCTAACGCCATTGAATTTAGGTTATTTGCCTGAAACTTGGGTAGCCGTTAACGTCGCTGATGTTGGACGGCTAATTCGAACGGTCAAGCAGAGCCGGCTGCTACCGAGGTGGTTCTCTGACTTATCGCCGGGCGGGTGGGAAAGGATTTATGTGGCGATGCGGTTGAAGGAGCTCGGTCTGTAGCGCAAATCGCAACGCGTTCCCGGGTAGACGACCTCTTATTTCGCAGTGATTTGAATCGCGGAAGAACATTCGGTTTTGCGACGGATGCAGCGCGGTGTTCCTTGACTTGGGATTAGCGTTTGCTATCTCCCACGCGTGCGGTGGCGCGCAGTTTCCGGTATTACCGCGGGCTAACGCCAAACTCCGCGCGAAAGGCATGATTGAAATTCGACACGTCGCCGAAGCCGGAGTCCAGCGCAATATCGAGCACCCGCGCCGGTTCCAGCACCAGCCGCGTCGCAGCTCGACGCAACCGAGCGCGGAGGACATATTGGTGGGGCGTAAGCCCGGTGAGCTGCTGAAAAATGCGAAGGAAATGGTAGCGGCTAAGTCTCGCCTCTCGGGCAATCGCAGTGAGTCCGTGCTGCGCATCAGGACAACTCTCGATCATTCGAATAATTCGCGTAACTCGCGCCTCCGCAGCGGATGAGCTCCCCCGGTTTGGCTCGCCACCGTTCGGGATTTCGAGCGCCCGCGCGGCCAGTTCGACGCTGATCTCCTCCCACTCTGTCATGCAAGCATTCGATCTGCTCGCAAGTTCCAAGGAATTTCTGGCCAGCTTCTCCGCTTCCGGAGTGAATGTGCTTTGCTCGCGGCCCGTTGCTGTGTCACCGGATACTTGGTCGATTAGTTCCGAGCGGGGGACGGCGTTTTGCGCCGTCAGTGGTGATAGGAAACAAACGACTTACGCGTTTGTTTCCTGGAGAGTTGCCGACAGCTTGGGAGTTGAACCCGTTCGCTATACCGTATCGCGGAGGTTGATGGCTATCAGATCTCTTCTCAGTTGCTATGCTTTGTGATTTTGCCGCGGTCCACGGCTGCGGCAGGGTTTTCATCCAATGGTCCAAGTCCATACGTGTAGCGGGAATCGTACCTTCGGCGTGAATCTGCCGGAGTGCTACATGGCTTCGACAGCCATTCGCGAACGGCGGCGCGCGCTGCGGTACCGCAACCTGCTGGTCCGGCAGACGGTGCAGATGAAAAATAAAATCGCCATGCTGCTGATGGAAGCCGGCGTGAGCTACAACAAGCAGCGGCTGCACCAGGCCGGCTACTTCCGCGAACTGCTGGCGACGAACCCCCATCTTCATGAGGGACTGGGTTCGCTGCTACGACTGTGCTGCGAGACGGTGGTGCGCCTGCAGAGAACGGAGAGTGCGCTGGTGCGCTCGCTGGAGCGGGATGCGTTGCTGACGGATCGCGTCCAGCGGTTGATGACCATTCCCGCCGTGGGCCGATCAGGCGTTGACCTGGGCTCTGGAGGTCGGGGACGTGCAGCGTTTTTCCTCGATCAAGAAAGCCATCAGCTATTGCGGGCTGTGTGGGGCGGAAAAAAGTTCGGCGAACACCGTGCAACGCACGCCGCTATCCAAACAGCGCAACAAACATTTACAGACCACGCTGATCGAGGCGGCGAAGATGGCGCCGCGCTACAGCCCGGACTTAGCAATGCTCTATGACCGGGAAAAGCAGAAAGGCAACGCCAATCGCGCCACGCTGGCGGTGGCCAGAAAGCTGGTGGCCTACTTGGTAGCCGTGGATCGCCGCCGCAAAGACTTTCTGATCGTAGAAAGCGAAAACCGCGCCGCAGCGTAGCGCGTGGTGGGTGCACAAGGAGGATTTCTTCGGCACGTGGCCTGCCAGGTCTTGCCGGTAAGCCGACTGGGCGAAGGAGCACAAGCTCTGGACGCTCCCGTTGATAAGTTTCGAGACTGGCAGGAGAGCACAAACTCAATCTTCTGTTTAAGACCACTCGCGGGTCTGGGACAACAAAAGGAAGTCTGGTTCTACAGGAAATAAGAACCACAGCTGAGAGGCCAACACAGGCGGCGAAGAATCAGAAAGAATCAACACCCGCGCTCCTCCGAAGCGCGCCGGGAGAGCTTTTGCCCTCTTGACAAAGACCTATCATGGAAGTCGGCAAACCGGCAAACCGGCAAACCGGACAAGTCCAGTCCTAGGACTCCACTTCTCCGGTTAGCGCGTTAATCAGGCACTAGGTCCGTTTTAGCTGGCGTGAATGCTCCTGATTCCAATCCTTCTCGCCATTCGCCTTCTTCTAATCGATCGACCCAGTTCCGATTTTTGCATGAAGAACTGTTACCTTTGACAGTTCCCATCGTGGCTGGGTAGCGCTATGTTCCCTTCAACTGCGACACACAGGAGGGTCCGGAACCCGACTCCACACCCCGGAATAAGGGTTTTTCAAGGCCCCATTCTTCTCACTGAGTCGACCGGGTCCTCCTCCATGTCAATCAGTTGGTGAGAACCTCTGCTATCGTCAGTCCAGATGCCGACTCGCCGTCGATTCAAGTCGTTCTCACTATCTGTGCCTGTTCTTCTTGGACTCATCCTTGGGATTTGGTGCGCCTCCAATTGTTCGGGTTATTCCGTCCTGACGCATGAAGCGATTATCGACACCGCGTGGAAAGAGAACATCGTGCCAGTGCTCTTGAAGCGTTTCCCGAACACGACGCCTGAGCAACTGCTCCAGGCCCACGCGTATGCCTATGGGGGCGCAATTATCCAGGACTTGGGCTACTATCCTTTCGGCAACGTGTTCTTCAGTAATCTCACGCACTATGTCCGAAGTGGGGATTTTGTCCTCGCCTTGATTGAAGAATCCAGAGATTTGAACGAATACGCATTTGCGTTGGGTGCACTCGCGCATTATGCTGCTGACACTTCCGGTCATCCAATTGCGACCAATCGTGCAGTTGCAATGTTGTATCCCAAACTGGCGAAAAAGTACGGGCCGGTCGTTACATATGAGGAAAAGCCCTCCGCGCACATGAAAGTTGAGTTTGGCTTTGATGTGGACCAGGTTGCCGAGGGAAACTACGCGCCAAAGGCCTACCACGACTTTATCGGTTTTGAGGTTTCGAAGCCGGTCTTGGAGAGAGCGTTCGCAAAAACATACTCAGTCGAGATGTCGAGCGTCTTTTTTCGAGTGGATCTGGCCATTCGCAGCTATCGCCATGCCGTTTCAACGGTTATCCCGCGTACGACCAAAGTAGCATGGCATCTCAAGAGGCGAGAGATCCAGAACAGCGACCCCAGCGAGACCAAAACAAAATTCATCTACAACATTTCAAACTCTGGGTACCGGAAGGAGTGGGGCGGCGATTACGAGAAGCCGGGTTTCTTCGCGCGCTTCAAGGCGTTCCTTTCGCACTTGGTGCCCAAAATTGGTCCGTTCAGCGGCCTCGCCTTTCATCCCCCCCCACCCGCTGTAGAACAGATATATATGCACAGTTTCAACGAGACCGTGGACCATTATCGATTGTTGCTTCTTGCACAAGTGGAGGGCAGACTCCAATTGGCCAACGACAACCTCGACACCGGTGGACTAGCCGAGCCAGCTGGCTACAGGCTCACAGATGAAACCTACGCGACATTGCTGGGCATGACGAGCGGCAAGCCTATTTCGGACACTTTGCGTCGGGACATTCTCGACTATTACGCGGATCTCGAGAGGAGATTTGCAACCAAGAAAGATCCGAAAGCTTGGCAAAAAGTACTCAGTGAATTGGATAAGTTGAAGGCCCTGCCGGCCACTGGTGCACCCGAGCATTGACATCCCTTCCATCCCGCCAAGGTAGTACCACGGTAAAACCAAATCGCTGCAGAACAGCACACGGTCTGAAAATATTCAATTTATAAGGGAAAATGGTGCGGCTGGGGAGATTCGAACTCTCGACCTCGTGCTTCGGAGGCACGCGCTCTATCCATCTGAGCTACAGCCGCACGCTTCCTTTTATACCACGGTTTCAAGCGTGCCATTGCGCTTGCCACCCGCGCCCCTCACCCCGAAAGCCATAAGTAAATATGCCTCCCCGTGTAAATGGGCCCGGATTATTCGGGTCTACAAGCCTCAGTTTCTGAATTGTCATCCCGATTGCTTCGCCAGTTAGCGCGAGCACCAACTCGGGCACCAGAGCCGATTGGTCCTGTACTTAACAGCCCTGTACCGAACTTGTACGTCAGGCCAATTGTTGCCTGCCAAGCTGGAGCATAGGCTTCCCCCATATCGGCGGCTCCTCACAGGTTTGTATGGCAGAGGGGCGCCCCTCAATGCCCGGCCGAGACAGCTGGAACAGCGTGGTGGGAATCAGAGCGCGCGGTACGCGGCCCATCATTCCTGTCCGAGAGGGCATTCACATGAAACACTCAGTATCGAAATTCACAGTTGCAACAACGTTCGCGCTGCTCGCACTTGGGATGGTCATAGGCGCCGGCAGCGTGTTTGCTCAAAATGCGGTCGATCCAGGACCCAGAGGCGTCCAAATCGGGGCGGGGACACCTATTGTCAATCTCAGCGCGGACCAAATGAGATTCTTTAACGACGCGCTACAAAGATTCAAACATAGCGAGATGGTAGCGAACGGCCTTGGTCCCACGTTCAACGGAGATTCCTGCGAAGCCTGCCATTCGCAGCCGGCGGTCGGAGGGACAAGCCCAAGTATGACGGCATTTCCGTTCGTGGGACCGAATCCGCAGGTGGCTCTCGCGAACGCAAACCAGGCAACGAATAAGATTCCTTTCTTCGTGACCGCTGACGGCCCCGTGCGTGAAGCGCGCTTCAAGTATTTCAAAGGAGATGCCCGCCGCAGAGTGGATCGCGACGACCCGGATGGCGGCGTGCACGATCTCTTCACCATTCAAGGGCGGCTTGACGCTCCGGGTTGCACGATGGCCCAGGAAGATTTCGATCTTGCGCAGGCACAGAACAACTTGAGCCTGCGCATCCCGACTCCAGTATTTGGAGGCGGTCTGATCGAAACGATTTCGGATGCCACAATCCTGGCGAACATGCAGGCCAATGCTGCCAGCAAGGCAGCACTGCATATTGCGGGAAAGCCGAATAGAAGCGGAAATGACGGGACGATCTCGCGATTCGGGTGGAAGGCGCAGAATACAACGTTAATCATGTTTTCGCATGAGGCTTATAACGTCGAGATCGGCGAAACGAACCAGATGTTTCCGCAGAAACGTGGCTTTGGCGGGAATCCTCCTCCAGCCAGTTGCATATTCAATCCGCTCCCCGAAGATTCCACGAACTACTTGTCCACGGGCAGCGATACCGTTGGCGTTCCGAGCGACGATGATGCCTTCGCGACGTTCATGCGGTTTCTCGATCAACCCACACCGGCTTGCACGGGTTCCAATTGTTCCAAGTCGATTGTGAATGGACAGAATCTGTTCATCAACGTCGTGAAGTGCGCTCTTTGCCACACGCCATCCATGACGACCAGCCAATCATCTTTTACGGCAGGACTTAGTGGCGTCCCCGCAAATCTATTCTCGGACCTCCTGCTCCATCACATGGGAGAAACGCTGGAGGACGATATCACGCAAGGGAACGCCGGACCCGATGAATTCCGCACCGCTCCTCTGTGGGGACTCGGACAACGCGTGTTCTTTTTGCACGATGGCCGAACAACTGATTTGCTCGCAGTTATCAAGGCACACGCAAGTCGTGGTTCCGAGGCCAGCGGAGTGATCCGGAATTTCGAGCAATTGACGGAGAGCCAGAAACAGGACCTCCTGAACTTTCTGCGATCACTCTAAGAATTAACGATAACGGCTGAATCGGGCTCACAAGCAATTGTTCTATCAATTCCTCCGGTCGCTGTAGTTGGACCAACAGAAAGATGGTGCTGTTCAAATTGCGAAGGGCGGTCCAACAAATCGGACCGCCCTTTTGCTGTTTGCGGAAGTACGTTGAAGTTTTTAGAACTTCACCTGCATTTCCAATTGCAGGATCCTGCCCGATACAGCGGAGCCCTGGAAGTTGCCGTAGGGGCTGCTGGCCGGAACGACTGTGTTCTGAAGCGTGCCAAAGGTACCGCTGAGTCTAAGATTGTCGGGGTTGCCGAAATTTCGATGGTTCAGGACGTTGTAGGCGTTTGCGGCAATCATGAAGTTGAGCCCACTTTCACCTCGTGAAATGCGAAAGTTCTTCCTGATTGAGAAGTCAGTATCGAAGTAACGCGGTCCGCGGAAACTGTTACGCGGAACGTTTCCGAAATTGGTTCGCGCCGCAGAAAACTGCGCCGCTGGCAGACATGCGAACGGAGTGTTCACCTGATTGTTGGAGACCGTGCAGCTGGGAATACTACCTCCGAGAAAGTCCGAAAGGATAAAAGCGTTGAGTGCCGAGTAATTCCTCAGCGTGCCCGGTGCGGTCGTCACCACGCTGTACGGTTGTCCGGACCGCTCGATCAAAGCTCCCGCGATTATCCATCCGCCAAGCCATCGGTTCGAAGAGAGAAATGGAACCTGCCATACGTAGTTCAGGTTGAGTACGTGCCGGAAGTCGTAGTCCGACGATGAGTAGTTGAGTCTGCGGAGATTCTGGGGATCGACTTGATACAACAGAGAATCTCCCAACTGGTTTAGGCTGTATTGGTCGATACCGCCGTTGGAAATATCATCCAAGGAATGACTGAAAGTATAGCTTAGCATGGCGGTGAGTCCTCTTACCTCTCTGCTAGTAAGGCTGGCAGTCAGGCCATTGTAGTTGGAAGTGCCCGAATTGGTGAGCCCAGTGACAATACTGAAGCGTGGATCCGGGGCAGCGCCGATTGGAAGGCTGTCAAACCCCGTTGGCGTGGTTGTGAACGCGTTCAGTCCGCTGGTCTGAAGCAACTCGTCCGTGCCGTGGCTACCGACATAGTTGACGCTGGCCACAAGCTTGTCAGTAATGGCGTGCTCGATCTGAAGGTTCCATTCCGTGTACTTCGGATTGACCATGTGCTGCGGCGTCGTGTAGAAGTTGGGCCCTACAAAGCTCGGCCCAGCCGCTGCCTTCATGCTGTTAAAAGTCCCGCCTGTGAAAAACTGACTGGTGAGGGCAGCATTGTTGGCAGCAGCTTGCGCGAAAACTCCGCCGGGGACGCCCGGAGCGATCGGGGCATTCGTTGCTCCAGCTGAAATCGTCCAAGTTGTGATATTGGGTGGGTTGGCGGTAAGCACGTTGGTTGATAACTGGGCAGGATACAAGTCACTGAATATTCCGACCCCGCCCCGCACAACAGTATTCTTGCCACCTGGCGACCAGGCGAAGCCGGCGCGCGGCTCCCATACAATCCGCTCCAGGCCTGGGAAGATGGTAGACTGTCCTGCCAAGATCGACTGGTTGTACGGTGTGTTGATAGAGTGGCTGATCCCAGTCGCGAAATCGCCGTTCGACCGACTAAAGCAGTTGGAAGTGCAGCTCTCGTTGGAATTGCGGTCTATTCTCAGCGACAGGGTCAATTTCAAGTTCGATTTGACACGCCACTCATCCTGTCCGTAAAAACCCACGCTGTAGTTGTTTATCTGAACGTCCTGGGCGTTGGAGAACTTCAACCGCAACGAACTCGGTCCCCCACTTGTAACAACGCCGTTGACGAAGTCAGTAATGCTTCTGATTCTTAGCTGACCTGTTTGAAGCGCTGAAGGATTGTGATCAGCGAAGTCGATCCGACGGAAGTTCACGCCGAACTTTAGGCCGTGATTACCCCTCGTCCAGGAAAGATCATCCACGAGCTGGTATTGAGTGAGATTGCGACCCTGCGGAAACCGGTAGAGCTCGCCACCCATGCATGAGAGGTTACCGTCGGCCAGAAAGCAACTGTTTCCACCTACAGCTTCTCCTATGGTTGTAGGAAAGACAGCAGTTGTTGCGGCGAGGTTTGCGGGTCCAAAAATCGCGCTATAGTAAAAACCTCCGATAATCAACTGGTTAACTAAATTTGAGTTGAAACTATGTGTCTCGGTGAATTGGCCTGCGTCCTGGGGTTGCCTGCTCAGGTCGTTAAAGATAGGATTGATTGGATCAGTGTAGCTTGGTTGGGTCCCCCGGTCTTGCCAATACCGCCCGCTTATGTGGTCCTTGCTTGAAAGTTCATAGTCCACACGAATCGATTGCAAGCGCTCAATGTTCCGATTGGTTACTGTCGTGCGGAAAGTCTTGGTGCAGGCTGGCTCTCCAGCGAGGCCAAAGTGTTGGCCGCCTAGAGTTTGAGTTCCAGTAGCAAAATCGCCGCATCCGCCTTGCTGTGTCGTCGAATCGCCGACCGGCAAGTTGGTTGCAGCGTTCCCGCCCGGCGC
>Ga0210400_10002563_pt1 | contig 16711 bp, 11 predicted proteins | sample IncBWH26MmetaG_FD_155456 | JGI IMG/M metagenome (GOLD analysis project Ga0210400, IMG submission 155456) | Forest soil microbial communities from Barre Woods Harvard Forest LTER site, Petersham, Massachusetts, United States - Inc-BW-H-26-M | ecosystem: Environmental > Terrestrial > Soil >... | reverse complement strand
GAAGGTGGCAACTCAAGAAAAGGAAATCATCGAAGCGGCTCTGCGAGAATGCCAAGGACGGGTATCCGGGCCATCGGGAGCAGCCGCCAAGCTAGGGGTCGCGCGGTCCACGCTGGAATCGAAGATTCGGTCACTGAAGATCAACAAAAATCGCTTCAAGGCTTAGCCCGAAGCTTCAAAACTCTGGTCTAACATTCGGTCAGTCGTCGACGCTTGGAACAACCCGACCAGCGCACGAGCACGTCCCTTCGTAAAATTCTTTCAGCCAAGCAAGCTCTTCGGTTTTGTCGTGCTGCCGGGATCTCGCCAATTGTCGAAAATTCGGGCGTTGCGTTGCGGGCTAAGCGTCTTCCTTTCAACAAATTGTGATTGGATACCGGATTGCACTCTCTCAATACGAATCTCGTTTAAGCCAAGAGTTGATCGTCAGCGAACTAATGTATCAACAGAACATTTACGACGAGGCAATTCGTGAGGAACTCTCACACGTTTTGGAGAGCTCGATGTTTGCTCAGTCGGACCGGCAAAGAACCGTTCGTGAGGAGCGGACTCGAATTGCCCGGGAACTCCACGACACGCTTCTGCAGAATTTCTTGAGTGCCTCGATGCAACTCGGCGTGGCGGTGGACAGCCTGCCTTCCGATTCCCCGGTCAAGCCACGCTTAGAGCGAATCCTTCAGCTGATGGACCAAGGGATCAAAGAGGGCCGGAACACAATTCAGGGCCTGCGCTCATCCGAGTGCCGCGGTGTAGACCTGGAGATGGCCTTCTCCCAGGTTCAGCAAGAAATTGGTGTTCAGCCTGAAATCGACTTTCGCGTCATTGTCATCGGCCGAAAGCAACCGTTGCGCTCGCGAATTGCCAATGAAGCTTACCGAATTGGCCGAGAGGCCCTGGTCAACGCTTTTCATCATTCTGGTGCAACGCGGGTCGAGTTGGAACTTGAATATACCGACACTGACCTTTGCATGTGTGTTCGTGACGATGGATGTGGAATCGATCCCCGCGTCCTCCACGCAGGGCGCGAAGGACATTGGGGCCTGACAGGGATGCGCGAGCGGGCCACCAAAATCGGCGGACTATTGAAGATATTTAGCAGCGCAGCCGGCGGGACGCAGGTCCAACTCTCGGTCACAAATGCAAATGCTGTTGCGTTCTAACAGTTGCTTCGCATCAAACGGTGGGAGTTTGCATGCTCAAAATTCAGAGATCAGGCAATGGCCGAATCGTGTTCACGCTCACTGGCCGAATTGAGACAGAAGATGTGACGGAGCTGCGACAACTCCTCGCCTTGGAGACAGAGGGTCAGCGCTTGGTGTTGGATTTGAAGGACGTGACGCTCGTGAACCAGGACGTGGTGACATTTCTCGCCAGCTGCGAGGCGAACAGCATGACGATCGAAAACTGTCCTGCCTATGTACGAGAGTGGATTGAGCGAGGAAAAATTCGAGCAAGGCCCCGGCGAATGCGATGAGTTCACCTCTAATCCAAAGATGCTGTGGCGTCTCGCTAGAATCCAACCCCCGGCAAGCGCCTTTTCATTCATCCCTGACCTCCCTGTGCGACCCTACTTCTTCATTTCATCGCCCTGGTCAGCCGTCGTAGCAAGGTTGATTGCAAACGCAAGACCGGCGTCATCACGAAAGCCGGCATATTTTCTGCCGTTGATAAAAACCGTTGGAATGGCCTGCACGTCGAAAGAGCGCGCTTCCTCCAAATCTATGGCCAAATGTTTTTGCGGGAATTCAGAGGCAATACATTCCTTGAAAGTTTCGCTCTGCAAATCTGTTGTGCCCGAAAGGAACTGATTGATCACAGAGGGAAGTCGCTCGGCATTAATTTCATTCTGTTTGGAAAAGAGCAGGTCATGAAATTTCCAAAAAGCGGGGACACTCTGCCGCGAAATACAAAAGCCCGCGCGCGCAGCCGGCTCCGCCCATTCATGGACCGGAAGAGGTAGATTGCGGAAGACAATGCGAATTCTTCCGGCATTCTCCTTTTGCCAGCGTTCGATCATCTGAGAAAAGGTAGCGCAATAGGGGCACTGAAAATCGGAGAACACAACGACTTCGACCTGAGCCGATGTTGGCCCCGTCTCCGGAGCGTGATCTCGTTTTGCATGCGCGGACAGTTGAGCAGCGATCTTGGCGTCTTCAAGGAGCGGGTCAACAGAAATATCCGTTAGGTTCGAGAAAACGAAATGCCTGTCCGGCGCCAGATAGAGTGTCAATCGCCGGTTGGAATTCTTTACGGCGAGAGTGAGCTGCCAGTAACACGTATCAAGCACGAGTTTTTCTTCTTCAATAGTCGGCATGATCGGTTCAGTATGAGCAGATCGCGCAACGATGCGGAGAATTCTGGTTCGGATCTCCGCATCCAACGGCTGGCACCTTACCGGATTCTGCGCCAATGCAACCCGAGGCCAGAGAAAAAACGAAAAACTCAATAACAACCAAGCCAAAGAGAAGATACGAATCATGCTTTCACGATCCTTGTAATCATTGAGTAGAGATGAAAACCGAACAAGCTCGCGGGAAATATATCCGGCAATCATGGAATTTCGAAAACGTAAAGTGGTGTTACAAGCTGCCGGTAAGCCAATACCAAGTCACCCTTCGGACTTAGACGATAACGCGGGTGGCTAATCCATTGACCGGGCCAAAAGTCAGATGTGATTGCCTTTACTTTCCCAGTTGTGCTATCGAGAATCGCGAGCTTACGATGTGCGACAACCAGACCGCTTTCCATCCCCAAGGGATAGATTTTGTTTTTCACGTCGAGCAGGTACACCAATATCGTGCGACCGTCTTCGGAAGAGTCTATGTAGCCCTGTGCGCTATTTGGAGCCAGTATTTGCCGAAGCAGCTTCCCGGAAGCGCTATCCCAAACTTGGATGGCTCCGCTCGCCTTTTTAGCGCTGGTATCTATTGAAAGCGTAAAGAGAAAGGGCGCGATTCCAGAGCTAAAAGAAATGGAGTCTCCGAGGGAAGAATCGGTCTGGATGGTTGATCTAAGTTGCCCCGTAACTACATCGAGAACAAGAACATTTCCATTATTCGTGGCCAGGGACTGGTCTATAGGGCGAAGCTCACAGAGCGAGATCGCTACAAGCTGCCCCGAGGAGTCAATGGCAATGGGCCGCTCTAAGGACTCGCGCCGCGCTTTGTAGAAGGCCGTCACATCGCTTGCCGTGTTTATGAAGGACCACGCTCGCAATAACTTTCCGGAATCAAGATCGTAAACTCTAAGCTCGCCACTCTCATAGCCGGGATGCCGGATTAACACGGCGGCACACGCTGCTGCAGAGCTGAATTCAATATCCGCCACGTAAGAACTCGAAACCATTTCCCGCAAAGTAGGGAGCTTGATACTCCGAGGTTGAGGCCACTGTGCAGCTTGCAAGTCAACATCTTTCAGCATATCGAGAGTTTTGGAATCGAAGACGAGAATATGTCCTTCGTCATAGAACGCGAGCTTTTCTCCACTGCCCACATACTTTACAAAGGATTCGGGATTCTCCATTGGGGCTGTAAGCGATGATGCACTTGGACGTGGGTCTCGCGAGATAGCCTTTCGGATCACCACTTCTTTCTTTTGCCAGTCCCAGATCTGAATCTCGCGCTTTGGCAGCTTAGGATTGCCAAAATCGATTCGATACGCGGCCAGAAATCGATTGTCAGGAGAAATATCTGCGGCCCAAATGTCCTTTCCTTCAACTGCATGCTGAAGAAACGTCTTGTCTCTAGCCGCGGACGGAAGCACAACGAGCAGCGCACCTGATACGACCGTCCAAGCAAGCCTGTGCAGCACGTTTGCCTTATTGATCGACGCTAGGCGGAGGACGCTGCCCCACAAGACTTTGAAGCGACGTGGACAGCTAACACCTGTCGTCGAGATCACCGTTGAACCATTGAACCAGATGTCCCCAAAGGTAATCCACAAATCCGTGACCAAACAGTCCAGCCAGATCTGCATTCGGGTCATACAAATCCTTGTGAGCGTGTGCAATCGTCACACTGCAATTGCCATTCGCATCGCATTGCGGAGCACCGAGTTGCTCGGCGTGCAGTCCGTTACCCCCGTCAAGTCTGGTCTGCGGACCAATGCAACCGCCCCAAGTCTGGTCGTCGCATTGTTGCAAGGCGTTATAGATCGCATCGGCCTGAGATGGCGTCAATCCATCAGCTGTTAGCACAGCATTGTAATGGCCACCCACTTCCGGAGAGGATCCGCTCACATTAAAAGGGTCATTGGGCAACGCATTGCCTTGTGAGTCGGTTTTTCCTTTCAGGTACTTGTTCACGTCATTTGCAACACATTGTTCGGCGGTTTTTTGAGCGCCGCCCGACCCATCACCGCCGCCCTCACCGCTCCCGTCGTTGCTGAGGCAACCCCAGTCGCAACCCATGCCGGGCATCGGGTAGTTTGCGATCCCGAATGGGTCCGGAAGTCCGCCGAGCGGATTTGGCAGAGAACCTCCGAAGCAAGACGGATCCCAATCACAACCCATCCCTCCTCCTCCGCCTCCGTCGCAACCCCCGAACCAGTCGCACCAATCTTTGCCCGATGGATCGGCCAAACTGATCGGATTATTCCGCGAATACGCGTATCGGTTCAGCGTCTGCGGATCGTTCGTGTGTATCGAAGCAGTGCCTGCCGGATCGGGCGAAGGCCAGCGTCCTTGTATGCCGTATTCGCGTGCGTCTGCGTCATACAGTCCGCCGCTTGTGTCTTGGTTCAATCCAGCGAACACGGGATCTGCAGTGCCTGCCTGCGCGTAAGTTTCGCCAAAGGGTGCATAGGCGGTCGATGAATACATGCTGGTGGCACTTGCGGAACCACCCGTCAGCGCGCTACCGGAGACGGCAACCGTGAACGAGGGATTAGTGAACGTTCCTGGCTGGCTTGTCGAAGAGCCCGCAGAGAACGTGTAATTTGTCGTTGTTCCGTTCGTCTTGGCGACCAAAACGAGCAACGAACCGGAGACGGTCGCGCTCACTGGGCTTGACGAGTTGCCGTTGACGGCGCTCGCCAGCGAACTCGCCAGCGTCAGTGACGTGGTTCCCTGGCCGTAACTCGCGGATGTTTGAACGCCATTCACAGTCACCCAAACCGTGCCTGTATCGTAAGTGAGTGTGCCGTTACTGCCGCCAGTCAGGGTTGCTCCCGAAACACCAACTGTGAACGACGGGCTACTGAAAGTTCCCGGCTGACTGGTCGACGAACCTGAAGTCAGCGTGTAGTTTGTATTCGAGCCTGTCGTTTTCGCCGTCAGACTCACAATTGATCCCGACAGGGTGGCCGTCACAGGCAAAGACGAGTTCCCGTTGATCGCGGTAACCATGGAACTTGCAAGCGTTGCCGTGGTGCTGTTTTGTCCGTAACTTACCGTTGTCTGGGCTCCATTTATCGTAATCCACACCGACCCTGTATCGTATGTGGTCGTCCCTCCGGTCCCACCAAACATTCCTGAGGCGCTCACATTTGAAGAACAGGAGCCACCACCGAAGAGCGTGCAGGTAATCGAGAGCGGATAGTTGGTGGTGGAACCGGTGGCCTTACTCGTGACATTCACCGTACCGGGACCGGAGTTGTTTCCTCCGCCACTAGCGGTCACCAAGGCTGAGGAGTTTGCGTTGATTTGATTCACTAGGGCCAGAGCAACCGGATCACCTGGCTCGCCTGATGAAAAATTCGCACTCGCGAGCTGCGATCCGTTGATGTAGAGCGTCACTTGGCCGGGAGAATTAAAACTGGTCAGGTACCAATTGAGACTATAGCTGCCACTGCTGTGAGTTCCCGAGCCGACGACGGATTGTTCACTGCCGCTCACTGTCCCAGTGCCCGTTCCCGCCGCGGCACCTACGGTCTTCGATTGCTCGGCGCCGTTTACCGTGCTAGTTCCTCTTCCCGCTGTCGTCGAGAGTGTCGCAGTGGACGCAAAGCGCGAACTGCCTAACCAATCTTTGTGGCGATAGTAGCCGAAGCCCGTGGTCGTGTAGATTGCAGTGAGCTTGCCGGGTAACGGCACAAACGCTTTTCGTAATGTCTGTCCGTTCATCAGTGCGAATTTCTCTCCGGTCGGTGCGAAGACGATTTGCGTGTAAGCGCCGGACCGGTTTTGCTCTACCATTCGCTTCAATGCATCGTAGGTCACGCTGACACCATCGGTCGCCACCGGACGGCCTTCCGCGTCCCAGGCGTAAGTATGCGTGCAATCGTTCAATACGTTGCCGTTCGCATCGTAAGAAACCGTGCATCCCGGAACGCTCGTGTATTTGTTGTTAGTGTGCCCATTTGAGTCCGTATATGTCGGCTGGAAACTCATGCTTCCCGATTTCGAAATGTTTCCGAATGGATCGTAGCTGAAAGACTGCTGCCACGTCGTAGCCGTCGTTGATCCAGGCGGAGTGCAGCCAACACTGGAGACACGCTTCAGGTCGTCGTAGCCGTAAGTACAAGTCTGATTGTTGGAAGTGTTAAATGGATCTGCGACCGCCAACTGCTTAAGCGTGGAGTTGGCATTCCAGGTTAGGTTCCCGATTACAGACTGACTGTCGAGATTGAATTTGTACTGCGTCATTCGCGTCGTATTCGGATCGTATCCGTATGCGTCGAAGTCGCCCGTACCCAGGTTTAACTGCGTCGGCTGGCTCGCTGCGTTGTATGTGACACCTGAGACCAACGTCAGCGCACTGGTCGAAGTAGAGTTCGTTCGCCCTTCGCCATCCACACCGTAGTTGAGGGTCGGCACACCGAGACTCCCACTTACCTGGGATGGCAAACCATTTGCCCAATACAAAGCGTTCAAATGGTAGTAACCGCTCGAGTGGGGTGTCGCCTGATAGATATCCGAAACTTCACCTCGTGTGGAGTAGCTGTAACCCATGTCGCTTGATTTTGCGCAGGTTTGGCACGTAGCCGTGTACGCCTCCGCGATGCGCCCTTTCACGTTTACCATTGCTGTCGCGGTCGGCGTAGTTGCAATCGTGGCTGCATCGTAGACAAAGTATTTGTTCGGTGTACTTGCGGCGTAGGGGCCGCTGTAGGTAATGCTCGTGTTGCGGTGTAATGCGTCGTAGACGTAACACGTGGTATTCCCCACCGCATCCATACGTTTCACTTTGTCGCCTGCCGATGTGCCGCACGTGGAATCCGTATCGTAAACGTAAGTCGTTGTTGCTGACTCAGGGTTTGTTTCCGATGTAAGCCGGCTCAAACCGTCATAAACATAACTGCGCGTCTGCTGTTGCGCGGCGGCCGCCTGAGCGTTTTGGATTACGCCGGTGAGATTTCCTAGAACATCGTAGGTATATTTTGTCCAGTAGCCGGTTTGAGTGACTGTTTGCCCGCACGTACCGCTTCCAGTCGCGCTGGTGATTTCGCAGACGGAAGCCAGCCTTCCCAGGCCGTCATACTCCATTTGTCGCTGCTTACTATTTTCTCCAGTTGGCGCCGGGCCGCTCACAACGAGCACGTCATTTTGCTTATAAGTGTTTGTGGTCGTTCCAGTCCCTGCGTCTGTAACACTCAGCACGCGACCCATCGCGTCTCGCACCGTGGCTTCTCCCGGCGCGGAAGCATTTGTCTGCCCCAGCGTTCCAAGATACGGCACTGTAGTTCGGCGCGGCATGCCAAGTCCGTCGTAATCCGTTTCCACGGTATCGAAATTCGTTGCCCCCGGCGATTGCTTTCTCTGTTGCAGGGAAGTTCTTCCCAGCCCGTCGAAGGTTTGTGTGAAATCGGAGATGGAGCTGTTCGAGTTGAACGTCATCGAGATCTCGCCGGTATTCTTACTGGCGTAGGTGAAACTGGTAACCGCATTCGCGGGATCCGTTTTCGATGCAGGCCGCCAGAAATAAGGGTCGCTATAAACCGTAGAGGTTTTCTTGCCGTTCTCGTCCGTTACCGAAGTCTGCACTCCACCGGTGCAATCCCAAGTTAGAGTTTCGCTGAGACCTAAACCTTCAGATATGGTCGTCGGGAATGAATTCCCGCAGGAACCGGTTCCATAGGTGTAGCTTGGTTGCTGCGTTCCATTCACGTCGGTAATTGTGTTGATGTTCCCGGTGTCGTAATAAGAGATGTGCTTGGTGAGCAGGGTAGTTCCTTGTACCAACGACTGCGTTGTGGTCAGGTTGCCGCGCTGTCCGGGAACACTTTGCAATTGTGGTGTCCCTGTAGTCGTCGTCAACGTGCCCGACTCGTCGTATTTGTTGGTAGTTTGCGAGACGACTGTGCCCGATCCATTGCAACTTGCTGCCGTTCCTCCTGGCGCGCATACCGTCACCGTTGCCGGGAACGATTTGATCGCCCCCAGTGATGCGTATGTGTATACCGTCTTCTTTAGCAACGCACCCGGTGCCCCCGTTCCATAGTCGTAGTCGTCTTCTTCCAGCAACACGCCGGAACCGTCGCTTGGATAGCTGTACACCTTTTTCGCGAGTTTTGCGTTCTGCCCCGGCTGTATCGTCACGCTCCTTTTCGTAATAGGCAGAGTGATCGCTGTCGCTGTGCAAGGAGAAACGCTGGCGTTGTAACAGGTTTGCGTCTCCTGCAAAAGATTCGAGGTTTGCAACGAACTTTCCGTCATCGGCACTGCTGTAATCGTCGGGCCCGAACCCTGGTAAACATCGCGCTGCGTTTCATAGATTCCCTGGAAATGAATAATGGTTTCGTTGCCCAGCGGGTCGATCACCGTCGTGATATACGCCGTTTGATTAGAATTCGTATACCGCTGGTAGTGCCATGTCCCATCCGGCGTCGCCCGGATTAGCCCCCATGTCGTCCCATCATTACAGTTCACTCCCGTATAGGTGTAGGAAATGGTGCCGCCTGTAGGCAGCTTGATTGAGGCCAATCTGCCGGTCACGTTGCCCGCATGACTGGGCGTCGCTTCATACGTTAGTTGATAGTAGCTGCCGTCTGCCAGCGTCACCTTATCAACAAGCGACGCTGTTTGCGGTCCGTATTCCGCGATCCCGCATCCAAAATTGGTCTGGACTGTATGAGATCCGTATACTTGAGTTACGGCAGCAGCAGCTCCCGACGGAGCCGTATACGTGTAGGTCACCGGATTCGGCTGCGTAGGTGTTACTATTCCCGCAACCGTTAATGCTACTGTCCCAAGCGTGTCCGTGAAATGTCCGCTCGAATCTTCTGAAATTGTGTTCCCGTTCCGATCTTTTACGTAGCCAACGCCGTTCGCCGTGTTGACTGGCGGCGCGATGTAGTTGCCCTCGCGTGAATTCAGATATCCATTGCACGTTGCCGTTGAGCCAGAAACGGAACACCCCGTGATCGTCAACTGGTATCCCGAACCATCCGTCGCCGCAACGACAACCGGATACGTGCTCGTTGTATTTGCCGGACATATGTTCGGATTCGGGCCTGGGAAAAAATGGGCTGTCCCTTGCCCATCGAAATAAACGAAATCGCAGAAATATACAGTCGAGCCCGAAACTACTGCGCTGAAATAGGTGCCTCCTAGGCTCGTCATCGTATCGGACCAACCACCAGTCAGTATGGGGTTCCAATACAAATTGACTCCATTCGAAGCCGGATACCAGAACGTCGTGTCGTAAGTCAGGTCCATGCTCACCGGCAATCCGCGCCCCGATTTGTGCAGCACAGGAAACGTCAAGTGCACATTTAGATTTGCCAGATTGATGTTGTCCGCAGGTCCGCCTGCGATCGAGCTATAGGGAGGCAAGCCGGTGACAACTTGTCCCGGAGTATTTTCCACCGCCACGGCAAACAGAATCACAATTAACAAACACTGGAACGCGCGCGTGATCATCGAATCGTCCCTCTCTCGAAGTTGTTATTGGAGATTAAATGCGCGACTGCTGAGGCCCGTGTTCAGACTGACTGTGTCGAACTGTAGATCGAGCACCAATCCGCCGTTTACATACTTTTGAACATGGTGCGGCACCTGTGTGCCGTTCACTGAGCGATAGTCCGAAAAGCGAATCTCGGTTGGCATTTTGCGCAGGGCATCGTTATCCGGATGCGTGTTGAACGTAATGCTGGCCGGCAGCAAAGTCGCCGCATCTAAATAGACTTCACTTTGGCTCAGGCTCTCCATCAATGGAGCGATTCCCGGAGGCATCTCCGAAAACTGGCGCGTTGTACTTAGGTGCTCGACGACCTTTCCATCGCGATTCTCCGTTCCCAGATGAGCTAGCCCAAATTCGGCGGACGAGGCCGCGCGCCGCAAGAACAGCACAGGGAAAAACCACGCGGCATCTGTCGCTAAGTTGTGCTGCTTCATCTCGTGCACCTTGCCATCCGGACCGCTCCATTGCCCAACGGGTCCCTTGGGAGAGCGAAGGATGACTTCGCTCTGCGCTCCGGAGGGGAAATCGAAATCCAGCCGCGTTTCACCAGTTGCCAACGCCTTCAGCACTGCCGTCCCCGTTTCATCGATGGATCCTGCCAGACGACGCGCTTTGCCGCTCAACGTCACATCCGTTGTCGTCGAGCGCTCACCAAAAGCCATCATGGCACTGTGTAATGTTGAGAGAGCCTGCGCCGAACGAGGAGCTGGACCGCCACTTACAGTTTGCGTTTGGCTCGCCAGAAGAGAGGCGGAACAAATGAATACAACAAGAACCAAGGCGCTGGAGCGGGGACGCATGAAGGACCTCCAGAGTCGAGCGGGAGTACCAACGCACTTCCGTTTCAACCGCGCGATTCTATAGTATCCCAGGTAATTGTCAAGTATAGAAGTAAGCGAATACTAATGAACGTTTCGCTGCTCTCATTCTGCAAAGGATTACCGCGCGGCAAAAGGCTTGCCACGCACCGTCGAGTAGACGGCATCAAAGGCGCTAAGGCCATGGATATTCGCAACGCCGCCCACGATGATCGGATCGCCTAAATAGCGAACCTTGCTCTCCACGTTGGTAAACGCCGGCCACGGAGGAAGACCCCCACTATTCGGATCGCCTGATCGCGCGAAATTGACCCAGTAGCTGGACATCTCCTCAGCCAGCTTCCGATCTGCCCCAGTCCAGTTCCAAGGCGACTGGTCCAGGTGGTCGAAGACGTACCAGAGTTCGGCGAAGTGGCTCGCGCCCCAACCCGCGTATACGGACGCGGCCGGGAACGGCGGCTGCTGTCGAAACGAATAGTAAAAGACAGGACTCTTCCCGGTTCCGGCCTGTAGCCGGGCCCAGGCCCACATGTCCCAGCCGAAGCGGAGGTCTCGCTCGAGGCCAAGCTGTGCCTGCCGCGCCTCTTCGTCGGTCGCGTGGGGATATGCGGCAACCAGCGCAGGGGGAAGCGGGCCGACGCTGCGTTCCAGGTCGTTGTCGAACGTGGCCGCGGTCTCGTGCGTGACATCTATCATTGCTCGCGCCTCATCGGCGTTGGAACCAATCAGCAGCGGGACATCGTTCTGCTGCCCTGAAGCAAACGCCTCGTAGGGTGAAAGGGGAAGCACATAGGATTCGATCACCGCGTGAACGATGCCACCGGCATTGCCGGTAAGCAGGGTCGCTGGAAGCTGGCGTAATTCCTTGAGCGAGGTCGCATGCAGCGAAGCGGCGTACTTCTCCCCGTCGCGTTCTGCATTGGCAAGCAGGAATTTTGGCGCCAGCTGGAGCGGCTCAAACAGGCCGCCGCTCTCTCCGATAGCGCGCTGAAACAAGCCTTTTGCAAGAGGTGAGGCCATCAGGATGCTGACGGATATAGAACCGGAGGATTGACCGGCGATAGTTACACATTTCGAGTCTCCCCCAAAGGCTGCAATGTTCCTTTGAATCCATTCTAGTGCGGCGATCTGATCCATCAGGCCGTAGTTTCCGGACGAGTGGTGCGGAGACTCACCCGTTAGCTCAGGGAGCGCAAGAAAACCAAGGGGACCAAGGCGATAAGCGATGGTGACAAAGATGACGCTTTTTTTCGCGAGCCGGTCTCCCCAGTACAAGGGCATCGAAGCCGACCCGTTGATGTATCCGCCGCCGTATATCCAAACGATCACCGGCAGATGCTCGTGCGCAGTCTTGGCCGGAGTCCAGATGTTGAGGTAGAGGCAATCTTCGCTCACTGCCGGAGGCGTCTCGCCCAGCATGGAGACTCCAACTTGCATGCACGCCGGAGCAAAAGTATCTGCCTTACGCGTGCCAGTCCAGGGTGCGGCATGTACCGGGGGGCGCCAACGCAAGTCGCCCACCGGCGGGGCAGCGAAAGGGATTCCTTTGTATACGCTCAACCCATTTTCGCGTACTCCGGATATGGTGCCAGACTCCGTTAGGACTTGCCGTGCGACAGTTGCATTCGCCAACACGGCCACCACCACGAATACAAACATGAACTTCCAACGGTTCCGCACGTGGGCCTTTCACATTGACTCTTCAAATTGCTGAAGAACTAGGACTGCTCGTTTGAACTTTCCACTTGGCCTGAGGCTGCTACGCTCGAAGTCCTCACAAAACAATTGTCTGCTTCCGGGCGTATTAGTCCTGTGCAATATTGCACGCGTGACAAAGATGGGACGCCGCTATCCGATTCCTGGCGCCGATTGCACAACGTGAGGCAAGGTGCTAGGTGAGCCTTCGGCAATCCAAAAGCTGGGTCCCCCGCCGGATAGGTATTGATGAGTCGGCTTGTAGGAAGTGGCCGCGATTGCATGTGGTTAACGGTGAACTCGAAAGTTATTCTGCCAATGGCTCTGCTCGCTCCGAGCCCTGTGACCCGGTGGTGACGCTTGGATCATCCAGGCGTATACCCGCTTCAGCACCAGCGCTATTCGCTGCTTGAAGTTGTCCAAATTCGGAACGCCGCCGTGAGATTCTCTCTCAATAACCGTCAGGTGGGCTTGCAAGTAATCTTGTTCCGTACAAATCCTCAATTTCGTTCTCCGCTCCTGCCAGCGAAACCTTGATCCGGACCAGGACAGCTTTCTACAAGCAACGACTTTTGGTGGGGCGGGCTAGCTTCCGTGCGGCCGCTCTGCGACCGCCTGGGATCCCACAGACACCGCAGCAGCATGAAGCCCTCCTCCGAACCCTTGCCGAACCAGTTTGAAAATCGTGCGCCGATTCTCCAGGATCGTTTTGAGCCACGCGAAGCGGCCCATTTGCGGAAAATAAATTCCCCGGAAGCAAAGGCGCGCGATGAAGATGTTGATGCGATAACCCAGTGGCTTGTGATTCAGCGAATCGACAGCTTTTTCGATTGCCTCCGGACTGTAGGCGTTGGCCCATCCAATTCGTACCTCGTTGTGAGCTTCCTCGATGCTCATCTTCAACGGCGTATGCGCCATCGCAAATGGGATGAACTCCCGCCAGTGCTTCGGCCGCGTCAACCGCCCGGCAACTTCCAGCCGCTTGTAAAGCGGCGTCGCCGGCAAAGGCGTGAGCAAGCCAAAAATGGGCAGCCCCGGAGGCCAGGTGCGGATCTCCTTGAGCGTCCGCTCCGCAACTCCGGGCGTATCGTTGTCCATGCCGAAAATGAATGAGGTAATCGCGTATACGTTGCGCTGCGCAAGCCGGCCAAGCACGGCAGCATATTCGCCCGGCTTATTGAACCCTTTGTTCACATCGGCAAGGTTGGCAGGGTCGATCGATTCCATGCCAATAAACACCCACTTGCCCCCGGACGCCGCAATCAGATCCACCAGCTCCTCGTCGCGCAATAGATTGGCGCTGATTTGGGCCACCCAATGCACTTGGGCCCCTGCGGCGATAATGTCGCGCAAAAGGGATTTCGTTCGTTTGATGTTGATAGCAAAATTGTCGTCAATAAAGAAGACGGCAATCTGGCCTCCTTCGCTTTTCGCACGTGCCTTCAACAGCAAAAGCTCGTTCACCACGCTTTCGTTGCTGCGAAACCGGATGGAGTCTCCAAAAAAGCCAGTCACCGTGCAGAACTCGCAGCCGTAGGGGCAGCCCCGCCCAGACTCCATCGGAATGATGCGAAAGGTTCCCCAGCCTGCACCAATCCGCTTCAGCATCTTCGCGGCAATCTTTGGAACCAAGTTGAATTGGCTGAGGTTTATCTTGTCCCACGGGATCGCTGGGTAGTCCTTGAGACTTGGTTTCCTTTCCTGGCCAAATTCATCGACAGGCTTGTACACATCCTGCAGCTTGCCGCGGACCGCGTCCTCGACAATCCTCGGCCAGGTCTCATCTGCTTCACCAAGAGCGACAGCGTCCGCATGGCGCGGCCCACCACTTCGCCCCAACGCTTCATCCGCCTCTTCCGTCACGTGCGGACCGCCCATCACCACCGGCACGCCAGTAGCGCGGATCGCATCCGCCATGCGGTAGGCTTTCGCGATCATCCGGGTCATCGCGCCAATTCCAACCAGGCCTATGTTTTGTTGGCGCACAAATCGCGCGATGCCTTCTTCATCCATAGGCTGCGCATTGCCATCCACCAGAACCACTTCGTGGCCCGCCGGAGTCAGCGCCTGAAGCAAAAACATCCAGAGGTGTGGCATGAAATTGCGCGTGACGCCGTTATCGGGGTTATAGAGGAGAATTCGCATCTGTGTTTGCGGTTTTTATCTGAGCTCCAATTCAGTCTTTTGGAGTGTAGGAGGTTGGAATCAGTGCTGTCTGGTCAATTTTGACCACTTTCTCGAATTTCCTGGTGCGAGACCGAAAAGCCCGCGGTTTGCTAAACTGCTGGAAAACGTTCAGGGGAAATGGATGGCTAAGAGAAAAAGGTCCAAGCCCAGAGAATTATTTGACCTAGCCGAGTATCTGGAAACGTCCGGAATCAAAAGAAAAATCCTGACGTATCGAAAAGGTCAGACTCTTTTTTCGCAGGGTGATGTGTCTCGGTCCGTACTGTACCTGCAAGCCGGCTCGGTCAAGATTACAGCGACTTCTTCTTCGGGAAAGGAAGCGATAGTCGCACTTCTGCACGCGGGGGATTTCTTTGGTGAAGGAGCCATCGCCGGTCAGCCGCTGCGGGTTGCCAGGGCCAGCGCCATGGGCCCGGTTTCCGTCCTGGAGATTGAAAAAAAAGAAATGATCCGCGTCATTCATGAAGAGCATGAATTCTCCGACCGCTTCGTCGCGCACATGCTCAAGCGCAATGTACGCGTCGAAGAAGACTTGGTCGACCAGCTTTTCAATTCCAGCGAGAAGCGCCTGGCTCGTGCTCTCTTGTTGATTGCCAGATACGGAAGCAAGGAAAAACCCGAGAAGATCGTGGCTCGGGTTTCTCAGGGCACACTGGCAGAAATGATTGGAACCACGCGAAGCCGCGTCAGTTTCTTCATGAACAAATTCCGCAAGCTGGGCTTCATCAAGTACAACGGCGGCCTGCACGTAAACGATTCGCTTCTGCGCGTTATTCTTCACGATTGATAGTCGACCCGTTCATGTCTCGGCCGTCGCATAACGAGTCGTGGGGTGCTTGCCCACCGCCCTACTGCGAATACCCGCAGACAGGGAAAAGCACAATCGCAGCCAAGTGACTGAAATGATTGGCGAGAGTGATAGGGATCAAACCTGCGACCTCATGGTTGCAAAGCATGAAGTCGACATTCAGATGAACCGCGCAGACATGACCGTCTACAAAATCGACTACCGTGCTGTAGACGAAAAAACAGAAAACGTGTGGAAGTGGTTGAAAAGATTGGTCGGGGCGCCCGGATTTGAACCGGGGGCCTCCTGCGCCCAAGGCAGGCGCGCTACCAGGCTGCGCTACGCCCCGACATGCAGTGCTTTACTCATTCTAAAGCACTTTCCAACCTTACTCCTAATCCGAACCATCATTTTCGTCCTCGACTGTGCACGAACTGTGCACGAATGAGGCTATTGAATAAGGGCTGTGCATAACGCCGGTGCGCCCAACACCTGCATCTCGTTGGCTTGACGATTGATTTTCTCCAGAGCTTCGCGCTTCATCTGGAGTTTCATTTGCGAATACTTCTTAAAGACTTGCGCATCTCCCTGACGAAGCATCTGTGTGACCCATTCGTCGGCTACTCCACCCGCGCTCAACCTGGTCGCGTAGGTCGAACGGAGATCGTAGATGCGAAAGTACGTTACTTTGGCTCTAGACAGCGTTCTCTTCCAAGCCTTCCGTAGGTTCTTGTGGTGCCCCGACGGATTGAGGTCACTGGGAAAGAGGAACGGACCATCGCCAGAAATGGCAAACTGGCGTTGAAAAGCCTGAACGGCCAAAGGGGTTAGTGGAACCTCAGCGATTCCGTTTGGGGTTTTAGAATCGGGTATCCAAACAACAGCGTTGGCCAAATCCACATTGTCTTTTCTCATGGGCGTGAGTTCTTTGTAGATTCGGAGGCCAGTCTCCGTAATGATCCGCACAATATTGGCAAGATATTCCGGAGCATGGGATTCGATACGCTGCTGTTCGGACCATGGAACGTAGTGAGGACGAAACATGCCCTTCACGGCAACTGGGAACTCCACTCCCGAACACGGATTGGCCGCCAAGAGTCTTTTCCGAACGGCGATATTGAGCATACGCCGCAGGACTCGGAACTCCTGATGGACGGTTGTAGGCTTTAGGAGGTTCGTTTCCCGGTAACCGCGCTGGCTCTTGATGCGGACACGTTGGCGGAGCCGGTCACGCAAATAGAGTTCAATCGCGTCCGCTGTGAGGTCCACAAGTCTGCAATTTGCGAATGCCGACTTGAGGTGCTTCACACAGCGGCCGTTCGTTGCGTGAGTCTTCTCCGCGCGCACGGGTGGTCTGGAATAGTTCTCCAGGAAAAAATCCGCCC
>Ga0210400_10002562_pt1 | contig 16715 bp, 19 predicted proteins | sample IncBWH26MmetaG_FD_155456 | JGI IMG/M metagenome (GOLD analysis project Ga0210400, IMG submission 155456) | Forest soil microbial communities from Barre Woods Harvard Forest LTER site, Petersham, Massachusetts, United States - Inc-BW-H-26-M | ecosystem: Environmental > Terrestrial > Soil >... | reverse complement strand
ACCCAGGGAGTCCCGATCAACATGGCCGGGCCACCGTCGGCGGTTTCACGCGCGAGTTCCTCGATCGCGGCACGGCAGGCCGACTGAAAGGCCGGCTTCAGGACCAAGTCTTCCGGCGGATAGCCGGCAATGAACAATTCCGACAATACCACGAGATCGGCGGCGTCGGCGCGTGCCTTCGCCCGCGCCACGCGCGCTTTGGCGGCATTGCCCGCGACGTCGCCCACGGTCGGGTTTATCTGGGCCAGTGTGATCGTAAACTGAGCGGCGTCCTCGGTCATTGGAGGATGGTGCCTTGCGCGTGGTGAAACTGCAATTGCATCCTTTAGATCACGCCCATGCGTTCGGCGATGGAGAACAACCAGAACAGCGCCGCCATCACCAGCGCGACGCCGACGGCAGCCGAACCCATATCCTTGACCCGGCCGATCTGCGGATCATGGTCGGTCGTCAGCCGGTCGGCCAGCTTCTCGATTGCGGTGTTGAGCAATTCGACCACCAGCACCAGAACTACCGCGGCGACCAGTTCAAAACGCCGCATCATGGTCACGCCGATCAGCCACGCGAACGGCAAGGAAAGCGCCAACGCGGCCAGTTCTTCGCGAATGGCTTGTTCCGAACGGATCGCGAAGGCGAGGCCGTTGCGCGTATTGATCGTGGCCCGCCAGAACCGCAGCAACGCTACAGTCCCGCCGCGACCGGCAACGGCTTGGCTTGCGCGCCGCGTTCCTGCTTGAGCAATTCGGCGATCAGGAAAGCCATGTCGATCGACTGCTCGGCGTTGAGGCGGGGATCGCAGACCGTATGATAGCGATCGCTGAGATCCTCATGGCTGATGGCGCGCGCGCCGCCGACGCATTCGGTGACATCCTGGCCGGTCATTTCCAGATGGACGCCACCGGCGTGGGTACCTTCCGCCGCGTGGATCGTGAAGAACGACTTCACTTCCGACAGGATGCGGTCGAATAGCCGGGTCTTGTAGCCGCTGTTCGAGGCGATGGTATTGCCATGCATGGGATCGCAGGACCACACGACCTTGCGGCCCTCGCGCTGCACGGCGCGGATGATCTGCGGCAGGTGATCGCCGATCTTGTCGGCGCCGAACCGGCCGATCAGGGTCAGGCGTCCGCCTTCATTGTCCGGATTGAGCACATCGATCAACTGCAACAGATCGTCCGGCTTGAGCGAGGGACCGCATTTCAAGCCGATCGGATTCTTGATGCCGCGGAAATATTCCACATGGCCGTGATCGATCTGGCGGGTGCGGTCGCCGATCCAGATCATATGACCTGATGTCGCGTACCAGTCGCCGGTGGTGGAATCGACCCGCGTGAAGGCCTGCTCGTAGCCGAGCAGCAGCGCTTCGTGGCTGGTGTAGATATCGGTGGCACGCAACTCCGGATGGCTTTCCAGATTGAGGCCGCAGGCGCGCATGAAGTTCAGCGCGTCCGAGATGCGATCGGCGAGTTCCTTGTAACGGCGCGACTGCGGGGAATCCCGCAGGAAACCCAGCATCCACTGATGCACGCTGCCGAGATTGGCGAAACCGCCGGTCGCGAAGGCACGCAACAGATTGAGCGTTGCCGCCGACTGGCGATACGCCATGAGTTGACGCTGCGGATCGGGGATGCGCGAGGCCGCCGTGAACGCGATATCGTTGACGATATCGCCGCGGTAACTCGGCAACTCGACGCCGTTGATGGTTTCGGTCGGGGACGAACGCGGCTTGGCGAATTGTCCGGCGATGCGGCCGACCTTCACCACCGGCAACGCCCCGGCATAGGTCAGGACCACCGCCATTTGCAGGAAGACGCGGAAGAAATCGCGGATGTTGTTGGCGCCATGTTCGGCGAAGCTCTCGGCACAGTCGCCGCCTTGCAGGAGGAAGGCCTCGCCGGCGGCGACGCGCGCCAGCGCCTTTTTCAGGTTGCGGGCCTCACCTGCAAAAACCAGCGGCGGAAACGTGGCAAGCTGCGCCTCGACATCCGCCAATGCCTTCGCATCGGGATATTCTGGCACTTGCATCACCGGCCGGCTGCGCCAGCTGTCGGGTGTCCACCGCTCGGACATGACGTTAACTCCTGAGCAAAAACCGCTACTTATGAGGGGATAGCGAAGGGCCGGGTTATACACAGGGTAATCCCGGACGGCTAGTTGGATTTCCGGACCCAGTGACAAACCCTTGCAGCAAAAGCCGAATTCGCCTTTGCTGGGTGACGCGCGACATTGCGGGGGTAATCGCGGTGACTGAGTCTGGGCTTGACGACGTCTTCATTGACGACATCGGTGGCTCGGCTACGCGCCGGGCTGGAGCGGCGTGGGCGTGGATTTGCCCAAAAGCGTGTTTCAGCAATGGGCCGGCTGGGTCATGAACCCCCGCTATCTGTTCGATGACCCCGTGCTCAAACCGGCGCTTTCGAACTCGCCGGGTAAAAGGCGCGTTGCGCTCGTTGTGCCTGTCCGACGATCCCTGGGCGACGCGGCCGGCGGTCGAACTTCTCTGTTCGGGATTTACCTCGGCCAAGCCGGAGATCCTGACCGTCACCCCCGCCGACGCCGGCGCGACCAAAATCGGCCATTTCGGCTTCTTCCGCCCCGAACATCGCGACACGCTCTGGCGCGGCGCCGCGGAATGGATGGAGGCGGCGGACTAGCGTAGAGGGTCTTTTCATCCCTCTGATCCATTTGTCAAAGCGCTAAGCCACATTGCGAGCGAAGCTTGACTTCAGACACACCTTCGCGTTCTCGCGGCGCCCGAGTTGTTGCAAGACTCCTTGCCAGGGAGCTGCGCCAGGCCGGGATCGAGGTGCGGATTGTCGACCCCAAACTGGTTCGCAGTTTCGCATTGTCGGCCGGACGCCTGGCAAAGAACGATGCGATCGCAGCGGCAGATGTGCGGTTGGATTGCGGAACAAAAGCCGCCACGGCGTCTTATTTTGATATGACCGATCTCATCGAAGATGTTCTCGCACCCACTGTTATCGAACGCGCGATGAGCGTCTTCGAGAGTTTCAGGGAGCGCGATCGTGGTGAAATCGTACAGGCTCGCAAGGCGCTCACGCCGCATTTGTTCGGGTTGATCGCATCCGGGCAAACGGACGAAGAGCGGCTGCTCGTCTCCGCCCTCATTTTTCTGAAGTCGCTGGAGACGCGAGCCAGGACGGACAAGCCATGAGGGCCGCCCCGGTTGCAAGGCGGGGATCATCTTGCGGGTATTGGCGCCAGCGTTCGAAAGCGGATCCGCTCCAAGGGAGGAGCCATGACGGATCCCTCAGACCTCATGCGGCGTGCGGCCGAACTCACGAACCAGGCTGACCATGAAGAGAGTATCGAGATTTGCGATCGGCTTTTAAGGATGGCGGCCTACTACGTCCAAATCGCGGAGAGCGAGGAATGGCTTTCCGCTCATCAAACCTCCCGCGGGTCGATGACCGGCCCGGCTAAACCCTGACGGCTGGCACCTCTACCCGCTTTTTCCGCGGTGATGACGGCGGCGACGGCGAGGTTAACTCGGCCAACTCACTGTTCGCGTGACCTTGTCTTGAACTCCAGGATATAGAGGTCGCTACCCGCTTCGTCTTTCACCTGCATGCTCCAATGGTCGCCGGGTCTCAGGCGTCCGTTGAGATTTCGAAGCAACTCCCCGCAGGCCGCCGTGGCTTCGACCCAGGCGGCCTCGCTGTCGGGAAGGTCGAGGCCCTCGTTTTTCAGTTTGGACTCGTGACCGTCCAGAACGGTAAAGAAGTATCGCGGCATCGCCGATGTCCAACGCTGATTTGGGGATGTAACCTTGGGGATGGGATGTAACCTTGGGGGGTTGGCTGCAAGTTGAAAACCCGCGACCAAATGTCCGATTTCGTACCCAATAAGTGTTCACTATGCTATAGCGTATTGGAATTGGCATTTTTTTAATGGAAGCACTCCTCCGCTTGGACGGTGGAGCAACCTCACAGGTTTTATGTTGGGAATCGGGCGGACGAACGTCCACCCGGGTAGCTATTTCGCTCCGTGGAGGCGTCGTCTTGGAACGCCACATTCATCCCTGCGGGAAAAGCCCCAGACCGACCGGGCGGGGGTATCCAAATTGAGCACTGACCCGCTGGCCAACCGGCTACTGGCAGAGTTACCGCGACCGGAATTCGATCTTCTCAGATCTCACCTGACCATTGGTCCTTTCGCGCAAGGCACCGTGCTTGCCGAAGTGGGCGATGAAATCGATCAGATCTATTTTCCTCTCAGTGGGATGATATCCCTTCTGACCATTTTGAAGGAAGGAAGGGCGATCGAAACCGCCACGATCGGCCGGAATGGCGTGTTCGGGGCCTCGGCTGGGCTTGGCTTACACAAATCCAGGGTGCGTGCCATCGTCCAGATTCTCATGGTCGCCGCGACCATTACGGCGCCTCATTTCAGGCGAGCGGCGGAGAGCAGCAAGGCGCTCCAGCAGCTCTGTTTCAAATACAACGAGGTTCTGCTGGCGCAGGCCCGCGTCACCGCCGCATGTAATGCCTTGCATATGATTGAAGCCAGATTTTGCAGATGGCTTTTGCAGACCAGCGAGGTCAGCGCGACCAAAACGATTACGCTGACGCAGGAATTTCTCGCCGAGATGCTCGGTGTGCGTCGTACTTCGGTGACGGAGGTCGCGACCAAACTTCAATCCGCCGGGCTGATCAGCTATTCACGGGGTGTCATAAACATCCTCGATCTTTCCGGCCTGCGGGAAAGATCCTGCGAGTGTTTTGAAACTCTTCAGGAACAGAACGCGATCTAGTGTCCCAAATCCGAAGTTCGCAATCTCTGCGGCGACTACCGGAGCGAACTTCGGATTTGAAAGGACACTAGAAAATTATCATTCTAGTGTGGTTTTGGTTCAGAAGTTCTCTTGAAGGTCTCGCGGCAAAGGTGAAGAGCAACGTCCTAGCGATCAAGGCGCGACAGCGCTTCGTTCAGTTCGTGTATCCGATAGGGCTTGCGAAGGATCGGAAACTCGCCTTTCGCATTTTGCGCCGCGTCGCTGTATCCGCTGGCCAACAGGATCGGCAGGTGGGGATTCCTTTTCTTTAGCTCGCGCGCCAAGGCAAGGCCGTCCATCTTGCCCGGCATCACGATGTCGCTGAGCACGAAGTCGACGCCGTCCCGGGCGATTTCCTTGAGGGCTGCGTCGGCGTCCGAGGCCCAGCGTACGGAGTAGCCGAGCTGTTCCAGCAGACCGGTGGATGCGACGGCGACCTCGGGATTGTCCTCGACCAGCAGGACGGTGCCAGTGCCGAAGGAGCTGACTTCTTCCTGCGGCACGGGTATTGCCATACTGCGCGGCAGATAGATCGTGAACGATGTGCCTTCGCCCAATTTGCTTTCCACCGTGACCGTGCCCCCGGCCTGATGCGCAAAACCGTGGACCTGAGACAGTCCAAGACCGGTCCCCTTGCCGATCGGCTTGGTGGTGAAAAATGGATCGAAAATCCTGGCAACAAGGTCCGGGGGAATGCCGACCCCGGTATCCCCAACGGTGATGGCGACATGGTCGCCCTTTCGAGTGCCGTCGTCGAAAACAACGTTGCTGGCCTGGACGGTCACCGTACCGCCGTCCGGCATGGCATCGCGCGCATTGACGGCCAGGTTGACCAGTGCCGTTTCGAATTCGGCGGGGTCAACGGTGATCGGCCATAGATCATCGTCCGCCTCGATGCGCAGTTCGATGATGCTGCCCAGTCCAGTGTTCAGAACTTCCCGTACCGAAAGGATGCTTTCACCTATGTCGATGGTCTGCGGGTTGACGCTCTGCCGGCGTGCGAATGTCAACAACTGGCCGGTCAGGGAGGCGCCGCGTTGACAGGCGGTCTCGATGGCCTGGACGGCGCGCAGCGCCTTCGGATCGCCCTGCGACGCCTTCCTCAGCGCGTTGACGCTTCCGGTGATGACCATCAGCAGGTTGTTGAAGTCGTGCGCCACGCCGCCCGTTAGCTGTCCCAGCGCGTCGAGCTTTTGCGACTGGGCGAGCTGCTGCTGGATTTTTTCGAGATTCTGCTGTGCTTCGCGCCGCTCGGAGATGTCACGGGTGATCTTGGCGAAGCCGAGAAGCCTGCCTTCATCATCGCGTATCGGATCGATGACGACGCTTGCCCAAAAGAAGGTGCCATCCTTGCGAACGCGCCAGCCCTCTTCATCATAGCGACCGTTCTCCACGGCGAGCCGGAGCGCGCGCGCCGGACGGCCGGCGGCCTGATCCGCCTTCGAGTAGAAGCAAGAAAAATGCTGTCCGATAATTTCTTCCGGAAGATAGCCTTTGATGCGCTGCCCCCCGGCATTCCAGTTGGTAATAATGCCGTCGGGATTGAGCATGTAGAGCGCGTAGTCGGTGACACCGTTCACGAGCAGCCGAAAATGCCTCTCGCTCTCTTTCAGCGCGTCGGCTGCCTTGTTCTGCTCGGTGACGTCGCGCGTGATCTTGGCGAAACCAATGAGTTCGCCCCCCTCATAGAGAGCATCAACCACGATCGACGCCAGGAACTTCGTGCCATCCTTTCGTACCCGCCAGCCCTCCGCCTCGAACTTCCCTTTCTCACGGGCAATGTTGAGTGCACGGTCAGGCAACCCGGCCTCGCGGTCCTCCTGCGGGTAGAACATCTGGAAGTGCCGGCCAATGACCTCATCCGCCTCATATCCCTTGATGCGTTTGGCACCGGCATTCCAGTTGATAATGATGCCGCTGGGATCGAGCATGTAGATGGCGTAGTCGACAACCCCCTCCACCAGCAGGCGGAATCTGCGCTCGCTCTCGAACACGCCGCGCCGGCCACTGGTCTTTTTCATCTGGATCTTTCCCGCCGCAACCCGGTCTAACGACCAGGGACACTTCTGGTTCCCGCCAAAGGCGGATTACGCCACTCCGCCAATACAGGTGTTTTGGATCCCGGACCGTTCGCTGAACGGCGGATGACGCGTCAATCACGCCGTGCGCACAGGTAGAATTAACGATACCTCGCAATCTTCCATAAATGCTTTGAAGTTAGCCTGCGCTGGCAAACCCCCTCCCGTGGGGTTCAACCCTGGAGGGTGACATGAATGCGATCCCGGAAGTTTTGACGCGGCACGTTCCCGAAACGCCGACCAACTACGTTGTGAACGTGCTCGCTGTGATCTGCGGTCTTGGCGTGGTCGTCGCCGTGTGCCTGGCCACGAACGGCCTGGATATGAGCGTCGGTTTCTTTTAGGCAATTTTTAGCAGCTAAATACGATCCGGAAACCGGATGATGAAGTTATCGCGATTGGGCATTTTCACCTTTGGCAGGCTTTGCGCGTCCATCGTATCGTTGGCGCCGATCAATTTATTTCCTGCCAGAATGTAGGCTGTCAGGGCGTAGACTTCGTCATCGGTGAGCGAGTGCGGCATTTGAGCCGGCATCGCGCGGCGAATGAAATCGAAGATCGTCGTTGAATAGGGCCAGAAATTCCGGATGGTCTTCTGGGCCGCCGAGATACCGGCGAGTTCACGATCGCTCACGACCGCGGCGGCCTCGCCGCCCTTGCCGTTGTCGCCATGACACGCGGCGCATTTTTCGGCGAAGATCGGAGCGCCCTGCGAAGGCGTGCCGCTGCCTTTCGGCAGTCCGGTGCCATCGGGCAGGATGCTGATGTCCCACGCCGCGATGGCGGCCTCATCGATCGGCTTGCCGAGATTGGGCGTCTCGGCCCGTGACGCGCCGGCCGTCGTCGCGAGCCATAATGAGGCGGCAAGGATCGCGTGCTTAGGCGTAAACATGCTTGACCTCCCCGTTGCTTCCGACGCCCCAACTGGTGATCGAGTTGTAGTGCTGATTGAGGAAGCCCAGCACCGGCGGTGGTTTCGTCAACTCGCCGCGCGCGGCCACGAATTCGGCGCGGGTCGGTTGCACATTGCCTGATTGATCCCACGCCCGGCTCAAGAGCGTGGCCGGGCCACCGTCCCATCGCCACGGCAGCCGGAAACGCGTGAAGGCCTTGCTCAATACCGGCTCCTGCAATGCTGCTTGCGCCCAGCTTTGGCCGCCGTCAGCGGAAATCATTACTTTCTCGATCGGGCCGGTGCCGGAATAGGCGATGCCCGATATCTCGTAGAGACCGGGGCCCTTCAACCTGTGGCCGTGCGAAGGATAGGTGATGAAGGATTTGACCTCCTGCAGGAAGTAAAACTGGTACGCCTTGCCGTTCGGCAGGATCGGCGAGTAGGTTCGCGCCTCATACATGCTCAGCGCGGGCTGCTCCACGAGCTTGATGCGGCGCAGGAACTTGACGTTCATGTTGCCCTCGTAGCCGGGCAGCAGCAGGCGCATCGGGTAACCGTTGCCGGGCATCAGGCGCTCGCCATTCTGGTAGAGCACGATCATGGCGTCATCCAGCGCCTTCTTCATCGGGACGCTGCGGCTCAAATGCGGCGAGTCCGCGCCCTCTGCGATGAACCATTTGGCGCGGGGATCAATGCCGGTTTCCTCGAGCAAGCTCGAAAGTTTGACCCCGGTCCATTCCGCGCAGGAAGCGAGCCCGTGCAAGGCCTGCACGGTCTCCTGCAACGGCTCGGGAGAAAACATCGGAGCGCTGTTGCCGCCGCATTCGACGAACGCCACGCGCGAGGTCATGGGATAGCGCGAGAGCGTTTCGAGGGTGAACTCCAGCGGCCGCTTCACCAGACCATGGATCACCAGCCGATGCTTGTCCGGGTCGATGTCGGGGATCCCGCCATGATTGATGGTGAAATGCAGCCCGTTCGGCGTGGTCGTTCCCTCGAGCATATGGTGCGGGGTGCGTGAATGTGAATTGCGCAGCTCATTCTTGGGATTGCTCAGCGTGCGCACAACCTTTGCCTCGAACTTCGAACGTACCTGGTAGGGTAGCGTCCGCTCGCCGAATTCAAGGCTCCATGGATCGTCGGTGAGCGGTTGAGCCGGCGGTTCGGCGGCCGCGGCTGACGGGCCAATGCCCGCCCCGATCGCACCCGCCAGCGCCATGCCGCGTCCCAGCAGCGCGCGGCGATCGAGTAACCCGTTGCCGGCCGCAGCGTCCAAAGCCTCACCACGTGCCTTGCGATCCCTGGATTTGGACATCCCGGCCTCCCCTTGCCGCGCGGACGTTATTGTCGTCCTTTTGCTACGGCGCGACGTTAGCTGGTTACGATATGGCCGTCTATATCCGGCAGATCGGCGCTCGGAAGAACAGCATGCGATCGTCAACGCGGCTTCGGCGATGCAATGATTTTCCGGGGAAGGTACGCATTTCCTATCGACCCGAGGCGTGGCGTGCGAACTGATTGCGAAAGCCCTGCCCGCTCTCAGCGCTTCCGCAGATGTTGCACCCCGTAAGATGGTGCTTCGCTCATCCGCCTACGGGTTGAAAGTCTGCCTTATCGCGTCAGCGTTTTCGCGCACCACCCTGTTGGCAAGGTTCAGGAAAATCGGAATAGCGACGATCAACAGCAGGATCATCACCAGGCGCGTGCGGCTCACAAGGGGCTTAGCGCGCTTGATGTGACGTACGTTCGAGCGGCCGAGGTCCTGCTGGTTTTCCATCATTGCCGCCGCTGTGCTCGTTGGCGCTGCCCAATCCTGATCGATCAAATCCCGGAATGATGGCTTCCGCGCGCCGAAGGTCGCCGCTACTCCGCCGCTTCCCGCACATACCGCGCGCTCGGCGTCCGCATCGTCACCAGCTCTTCCGCCGCCGTCGGATGCAACGCCATGGTCGCGTCGAAATCGGCCTTGGTCGCCTTCATCTTGATGGCGATGCCGAGTATCTGCACCATTTCGGCGGCGCCGTCGCCGACGATGTGGCAGCCGACGACGCGATCGGTGGTGGCATCGACGACCAGTTTCATCAGAACCCGGGTGTCGCGGCCCGACATCGTCGCCTTCATCGGCCGGAAACTGGCCTTGTAGATATCGACATCGCTGAACTGCTGGCGCGCCTCGGTTTCCGTCAATCCGACCGTGCCGACCTCCGGCTGCGAAAACACCGCGGTCGGGATATTCACATGATCGACCTGAACCGATCTTTTGCCGAACACCGTATCCGCGAATGCGTGCCCCTCGCGGATCGCGACCGGCGTCAGGTTGATACGGTGGGTGACGTCGCCGACCGCGTAGATATGCGGCACCGAGGTGCGGGAAAAGCTGTCGACCTGGATGCCGCCATTGTCCGGATTGACGGCGACGCCGGCCTTCTCCAGCCGAAGCTTAGCGACGTTCGGGTGCCGGCCGATCGCGAACATCACCTGATCGGATGCAATGCTCGAACCATTCGACAAATGCGAGGTGAATTCCTTGCCGTGCTTGTCGATGCTGCGGACAGTACAGCCGGTCAGGATTGTGATGCCGTCCTTTTCCATCTCGCTGCGCACGTGGGTGCGGACGTCCTCATCGAAACCGCGCAGCACGTTCTCGCCGCGATAGACCACGGTCACGTCGGAACCGAAGCCGGCAAAGATACAGGCGAATTCCAGCGCGATATAACCGCCGCCCTGAATCAGGATGCGCTTCGGCAGCGCGGCGAGATGAAAGACCTCGTTCGAAGAGATCACGTGTTCGATGCCGGGAATCGCCGGCCCGTGGTTCGGCGCCCCGCCGGTCGCGATCAGGACGTATTTCGCACGGACCGTCTCGCCGGTGGCCAGCCGCAGCGTATGGGCGTCCTCGAACACCGCGCGGGTCTTGACCACGCGCGCGCCGGATTTCTCCACATTGGTCGTATAGGCCGCTTCCAGCCGCGCGATCTCCTTATCCTTGTTGGCGATCAAAGTGGGCCAGTCGAAACTCGCCGAAGGGATAGTCCAGCCGAAGCCCGCCGCGTCCTCGATGTCCTGATGAAAGTGAGACGCATAGACCAGGAGTTTTTTCGGCACGCAGCCGCGGATCACGCAGGTGCCGCCCATCCGGTATTCTTCGGCGACCATGACCCGCGCACCGTGACCGGCGGCGATCCGGGCGGCGCGCACGCCGCCCGATCCGCCGCCAATGACGAACAGATCGGTGTCGAAATCAGCCATGTCAGCCTCGATCAGGATCGGGGACGAAGTCAGATGACCTTATTATATGTATTATATGTCCTTGCCGCGCTTATGCATCTCGGCACGGAACTGGGCAGCGACGACCTGGGAAAACGTCTGCCCCCACTGCCTCATATAGGCGATGCTGGCTTGAATGGCCTGCGGTTCCGCCGAGAGCAGTTTCTGGCCGAGCGGCGATTTATAGAATGTGACGAGGTCCTTCAACTCCTGCTCGGTAAACTCGTCGGCGTAGACCTTCGCCATACCCTCGCCGATTTCCTTCTCGCGGCCGGCAAGGCTCTGCGCGACGATGACGGCGACCTCGTTGAGATCCTTCTGGTAGTTGAGGTTGCTTTGCAGGAGAGCGGTCTTGGTTTGCTCCACGACACTGGGAACCGCTTGCGCGTACATCGCGTTCGCGTTCTTCAACGTCAGGATTTCCTTGGCCGCCGCGATGGCGGCGGGTGAAGCCGGCGGCTTGGCCGGGGGAGCGGCCGGCTGCTGCGCACTCGCCGGGACGCTGACCAGCGCCAGTCCCACCGCGAGGCCCGCGGCCAAAAAGATTCCCGATAGGCTCTTCATTTCCAGTTCTCCTCAATTGCGGCATTAGCGCCGTTCAACAACCCGAATTCCCTGAGAGCCCGCCAACATCGCCGTGCTGGCAAGACCGATGAACAGTCCATGCTCGACGACACCTGGAATTGCGCTCAGCAATCCCGCCAGATGCTCCGCCCTGGAAATGCGGCCAAGATGGGCATCGACAATCCAGTGGCCACCGTCGGTGACGAAAACGTGGCCATCCCGGCCCTTTCGGACCACCATTGGCCCGGAAACGCCACTTTCGGCAAACGCGCTGCCGATGGCACGCCGTGTCGCCGCCAGTCCGAACGGAATGACCTCGATGGGCAAGGGAAAGCGACCGAGCGCCTCGACCCATTTGGAATCGTCCGCGATCACGATCATGCGGTCCGACGCCGCGGCGACGATCTTTTCCCGCAGCAACGCGCCGCCGCCGCCCTTGATGAGATTGAGATCGGGATCGATTTCGTCGGCACCGTCGACGGTCAGATCGAGCCGGTCGATCTCGTCGAGCGTGGTCAGGGGAATACCGCAACGGAGTGCGTCGGCCCGGGTCGCTTCCGATGTCGGCACGCCGATGACATCGAGCCCGGCGCGGACCCGCTCGCCCAGCAGCTCGACAAAATGCTTCGCGGTCGAACCGGTGCCAAGGCCGAGTTTCATGCCATCCCGCACGAATTCGAGCGCACGACCCGCCGCCTGCCGTTTCAATTCGTCCATATTCACGCGTAAGCCACGTCCCTCGAAACCGCTGCCGACCGTGCGATCGGCAATATCAGGCCGGGCCATATCTAGCGTCGTTTTGCCGCGAGGAACAGCGCTATGCGCGCAGTTGATGAATTAACTTGGCGCAATCGATGGCCTTCCGGACGAGACCTCCAGACAAGACCTGCAGATGAAACTTCCGGCCGCGAATTATTCCCTGCTTGCGTGATCGTGTGCAGACCGCTAGCGATCCACGATGACCTCGCTCCGAACCGTCGTATTCGATCTGGATGGCACGCTCGTGGATACGGCGCCCGACCTGATCAACGCACTCAATTACATCCTCGTCCGCGAGGAGATGCCCCCGGTGCCGCTGCATTCCGCGCGAACCATGATTGGCGCGGGCGTGCGGCGGCTGATCGAACGCGGCCTGGAATTGGATGGCCGCGCAATCGAGATCGAAGACGTCAACCGGCTCACCGCGGATTTCATCGACTATTATGCCGCTCACATCGCCGACGCTTCGCGCCCGTTCGAAGGCCTCGAAAGCGCGCTCGATGATCTCGCGGCACGTGGCTATCGCTTTGCGGTCTGCACCAACAAACTGGAGTGGTTGTCGAAACTGCTTCTGGACCGGCTGGGGTTGAGCGCACGATTTTCCGCGATTTGCGGGGCCGACACCTTCGGCATCTCGAAGCCCGACCCCGCGATTTTGCGGCAGACGGTCGCGCGCGCGGGTGGCGAATTGTCCTCGACGGTAATGGTCGGCGACGCCGGCCCGGATATCGGGGTGGCCCGCCGCGCCGGCGTGCCCGTGATTGGCGTCGCATTCGGATATACCGAGGTTCCCATCGCGGACCTCAATCCGGATCTTCTGATCAATCACATGAATGAACTGCCAGCAGCTGTGGCAAGTTTGACATTTCCCTGAAGTAATCGACCTAAGATATTGATTTTGCTTTATAGTTTTATTGAAATGTTACTCGGCATTAACCATCAGTTAACGATCCCGGTCGGCACGGTTGCGCGACTGTCCTGACGCCCTTATGGTCCGCGCGGGGATTGTGGCTACTTACCACAGTAAAGTGACGGATTAATCATGCATCGTGTCATCGCGATTGCCGCGGCAGGCTTCAGCCTCGCGGGTTGCTCTTCGTTTTCGACGGACTATTTCAAGTCAACACCGCCAACCATGCAGGTTCAAATTGAGTCGAACCCGCCGGGCGCCGATGCAAGAACATCGCTGGGGCAGAGCTGCAAAACTCCCTGCTCGGTTACCCTGCCCGTTCCCGATAGCAGTGGCTTCACGGTCAGCTACGCCATGGCCAAGTTCCAGCCGGCGAACGTCCCGGTGCAGGTCGTCAAGGTGGCCGGCGATCTCTTCACCCCCGGAACCGCGAAGACCGACCCCAATCCGGTGGTCGCGGAGCTGCAGCCTGCAGGTCCACCGCCGAAGCCTGCCCGCAAGATGATGCGGCCGAAGAAGCCCAAGGCCACCGCTGCGGCCCCCGCTGCCGATCCCGACGGATCGGCGTTCCCGGCGCCCGCCCAAGGCGCACCGCCGCCACCGGCCGCCCCACCGGCCCGCTGATTGCGTGCAATGCACCCGCAAACTGCGCAAACAGTGGATTGTACCGGGGTTGCAACGTGCCTAGATTGAGCTGGCGAAGCGCCGTTTCCTGCTGAGACGGGCGCCGCGTCCAAAGGCACGTGTATGACCGAATCCTTGCTGAACCCACCCGCGTCGCTGTTCCGTCCGATGACCGACCCGTTCGGCCGGACGATCAGCTATTTGCGGGTGTCGGTCACGGATCGCTGCGATCTGCGCTGCTTCTATTGCATGTCGGAAGACATGACATTCCTGCCCAAGGCCGATTTGCTGACGCTCGAAGAACTCGACCGGCTGTGTTCGGCATTCATCGCCAAGGGTGTGCGGAAGTTGCGGCTGACCGGCGGCGAACCGCTGGTCCGGCGCAACGTGATGTCGCTGGTGCGCTCGCTCTCGCGACATCTTAAGTCCGGCGCGCTCAACGAACTGACCCTGACCACCAATGGCTCGCAATTGGCGCGCTATGCCAGCGAGCTGCGGGACTGCGGGATACGCCGCATCAACGTCTCGATGGACACGCTCGATCCGGCGAAATTCCGGACCATCACCCGCTGGGGTGATCTCGACAAGGTTCTGGCCGGCATCGAGGCCGCCCGCTCGGCCGGTCTCGCCGTGAAGATCAATGCGGTTGCGCTGAAAAATCTAAACGAGGACGAGATTCCGGCGCTGATGGAATGGGCGCACTGCAAAGGCATGGCGCTGACGCTGATCGAAGTGATGCCGATGGGCGACATCGGCGAGGGACGCATCGACCAGTATGTGCCGTTGTCCCTGCTCCGCGCGCGTCTCGCCAAGCACTACACGCTGACCGACCTCGACGACGACACCGGAGGCCCGGCCCGCTACGTTCGCGTCAATGAGACCGGCGGCAAGCTCGGCTTCATCACGCCGATGACGCATAATTTTTGCGAGTCCTGCAACCGGGTGCGGATTACCTGCACCGGCACACTGCATACCTGTCTCGGTCACGAGGACGCTTCCGATTTGCGCCGGCCGCTGCGCGCCTCCGCCGACAACGAGCTGCTCAGCGCGGCGATCGACCGTGCCATTGGCCTGAAGCCGAAGGGCCACGACTTCATCATCGATCGCAGGCACAACCGCCCGAGCGTCAGCCGCCATATGAGCGTGACCGGCGGCTGAATTTCCGTGCCGATGTGTCGAGCCTGTTGGTTTACCCAGGCCTCCGCAACCGCTTGATCCCACGTCAATTTGCCCATTTTCCAATTGACGCCGCGATGGCGCGCTGAAATGGTGCGCTGGCTTTTATGCCTGCTCGGCTGGATAAGCCGCTGCGCTGGATGAGCGCGGTCAAGATGGCAAAAGCGCAATTGGGGAGGCTTATCAGTGCGATCGCTCCTGAAAATGAGCCGTGGTTCTGCGTGCGGACGCCAGGCGATGCCCGTTGAAATCACGGGCGTGAATTGATGGCGAGCGCCGGGGAAAACACCATGCGTCCATTGCTGGCGATCAGCACGACGATCGACCTGATCAATGAAAAAATCGGCTACATTTGCAATTTCCTGGTGCTGGCCGCCTGCATCGTCAGTGCCGCCAACGCCATGATCCGTTATGCCTTCGGCTACAGCTCGAACGGCTGGCTTGAATTGCAGTGGTACATGTTCGCCGTTCTGGTGATGTTCGGCGCCTCCTACACGTTCAAACGCAACGAGCATGTCCGCGTCGAAATCCTCTATCTGTTTCTCTCCGAGCGCGGACAGCTCTGGCTCGACCTGATCGGAACGCTGTTCTTCCTGATCCCGTCGTGCCTGTTGCTTGCCTATCTGTCCTGGCCTTTCTTCCATCAGGCTTATGCCGTCGGAGAAATGTCGGGCAATGCCGGCGGCCTGGTCCGCTGGCCGATCAAATTCGTGATTCCATCCGGCTTCGTTATGCTCGCATTGCAAGGCGTCTCAGAGGTTATCAAACGCATCGCCGCGCTTCAGGGCCAGGTGACGATCGATGCGAAATATGAGAGGCCGACGCAATGATTACGCTGCAAACGATGCCGCCGCTGATGTTCGGCGGCCTGGTTGTTGCCATGCTGATCGGCTTCCCGGTGGCCTTTACGCTGGCCGCAGTCGGGCTTTCATTCGGCTTCCTTGCCATTCATCTCGGCTTTTTCGATCTGAATTTTCTCCAGGCGATCCCGGGCCGGGTGTTCGGCAGCGTGCTTTCGAACGAACTCTTGCTCGCGATACCCTTTTTCACCTTCATGGGCGCGATCCTGGAGCGCTGCGGGCTTGCCGAGGATATGCTGGATTCGATGGGCCAGCTGTTCGGGCCGATCCGCGGCGGCCTCGGCTATTCGGTGATCCTGGTCGGCTTCATCCTCGGCGCCATCACCGGCACGGTCGCCGCGCAGGTCATCGCGATGGCGCTGATCTCGATGCCGGTGATGATCCGCTATGGCTACAACATGCGCTACATCACCGGCGTGCTGGCGGCCTCCGGCACCATCACCCAACTGGTGCCGCCCTCATTGGTGCTCATCGTGCTGGCCGATCAGCTCGGCAAGTCCGTCGGCGACATGTATCTGGGCGCATGGGGGCCGTCGATTTTCCAGATCGTGTTGTTCGCCGGCTACACTTTCGTGCTCGGCATTATCAAGCCTGACTATTTGCCGCCGGTGCCGAAAACCGAATTGACGCTGACCGGCTGGGCGCTGTGGCGCAAATGCCTGCTCGGCATCATCCCCTCGGCGGTGCTGATCTTTGTCGTGCTCGGCACCATGATGATGGGGCTTGCGACGCCGACCGAAGCCGGCGCCATGGGCGCGGTCGGCGCGATCGTGCTGGCGGCGATCCA
>Ga0210400_10002561_pt1 | contig 16719 bp, 15 predicted proteins | sample IncBWH26MmetaG_FD_155456 | JGI IMG/M metagenome (GOLD analysis project Ga0210400, IMG submission 155456) | Forest soil microbial communities from Barre Woods Harvard Forest LTER site, Petersham, Massachusetts, United States - Inc-BW-H-26-M | ecosystem: Environmental > Terrestrial > Soil >... | reverse complement strand
CATCGCGCTCAACCCATTGACCTCATCCACGCTCACGGGCCACTGCCGTGCGGGCACGCCGCAATGCTGTTGAGTCATGAATTGAGTATTCCGTATGTTATCTCGGTACACGGACTCGATGCGTTTTCCACGGTTCAGGTAGGCGGTCGCTCAGGCGAATGGTGCCGCCGTATCTCTCGGCGCGCATACGGCTCGTCGAGCCGCGTGATTTGCGTGAGTGAGCACGTGGGGGAAGCGGTGCAGGAAGGAATGGATCGAAATTCCCATGTGTCCGTTGTTTACAACGGCGTGGATATAGAACGCTTTTCGACGGCACCCGTGCCGTCAGATGCAGCCTCAAAGATTCTAAGCGTCGGGAACCTGATCCCGATCAAAGGACATGAGCATCTCATCCGCGCTGTAGCTTCACTCGTGAACGAATTCCCAGAGCTTGAGTTGGACATCATCGGAAGCGGCTCGGAGGGGGAGAGTCTGCAGAGGCTGGTAGCGAATTTGCAACTTACCAATAAAATACACTTCCACGGTCGCCAGCCTCGCGCCCAAGTTGTGAAGGCTATGCAACATTGCACCCTCTTTGCCTTGCCAAGCCGGTACGAAGCCTTGGGGTGTGTGTACCTGGAAGCGATGGCCTGCGGCAAACCTGCCATTGGCTGCCGGGGGCAGGGGATTGACGAAATCATTGAGCACGGCATCAACGGCTGCCTGGTTGATTCGAATGCGGAATCCGAGAAAGAACTCTCAGTCGTCTTGAGGACCCTGCTTCGCGAACCCACCCGGCGCACTCATATGGGGAAGGCCGCGCGGGATACGATCACGAGGCGGCTCACTCTCAAACATCAGGCGGCAAATCTTCTGCGAATTTATCGTGAGTGCGTGCAATGAAGAGGCGCACGCTAATTTTAACGGAAATTATCGCTCCTTACCGCATTCCGGTTTTCAACGCGCTCGCGGCGAGGAGCGACGTCGATCTCCACGTTGTTTTCCTGTCAGAGACTGATCCAAATCTGCGCCAATGGCACATATACAAAGAAGAAATCAACTTTTCCTACGAAATTCTGCGGTCCTGGCGGCGACGGCTGGGAAAACATAATCTTCTTTTCAATGCTGGAGTCGGAAAAGCACTGCGACGTGCGCATCCGGAAACGATTATTTGCGGCGGATACAACTATTTGGCCTCATGGCAGGCGGCGTTTTGGGCCAAGCAAAACAATATTCCGCTCCTACTGTGGTCGGAAAGCAATTCTGCGGACAAGCGTTCAAAACATACTTTGGTCGAAATTCTGAAGAAGCGGTTCCTGAGGCTGTGTTGCGGCTCCATCGCTGCCGGAGTCGCATCCCGCGAATATCTTTTGGAGTTGGGTATGCCGGCAGAATCGATTTTTGTGGCGCCCAATGCCGTGGATGTTGAGATGTACGCAAGCGCGGCCAGGGCGGCGCGGTCGCACTCCTCAGGATTGCGCGCAGAACACGATCTGCCTCAACGCTATTTCTTGTGTGTTGGCCGACTGGTCGAAGAAAAAGGAGTGTTTGATCTTCTTGCTGCTTATGCGAGACTGGACGAAACCACACGCACTCGGGTAGCGTTGGTGTTCGTTGGAGAGGGTGCCGCTCGCGCGGATTTAGCAAGGCGAGCCTCACAAGTTCACACGGGCGTGATTAAGTTTTGTGGTTGGGTGCACCGGGAGCGAATTTCTGAGTTTTATGCTCTCGCCGAGGCACTTGTTTTTCCGACGCACAGCGATCCCTGGGGGCTTGTGGTCAACGAGGCAATGGCATGCAGTCTGCCCATCGTCGCTTCGGAAGTGGCGGGATGCGTCGCGGACTTGGTGCGTGGTTCAGAGAATGGATTTACGTTTCGCCAGGGAGATATAGATGGCTTGGTCAACTCGTTGCAAACCTTTGCGGAACAGCCTGATCTGAGTAAACGTATGGGCGAGCGGAGTTTTGAGATCATTCAGGCAAATACGCCGGAGGCTTGCGCGGCCGGCTTTTCGAAGGCGATCAGCTTTGCCTGCGGTGGGATGCGATGAAAGTCGGATCACGTGCTCTCGGAATGCTGGTCATGGCGGTTCTGCTGATCCTATGGGTTACAACGCATCCGGCGTACCTCAGCAACGTCAGCTACCTGGGCGGACTGCTCTTGTTGGAATTGGTTTTGGCGTCGGTCTGGCACTACGAAAAGTGGTTTTGTGCGATTTTGATGCTGGTCTTCTTGTGGGCGGGAAGTGATCTTCCGCTGTCGAATGTCGCATCTGCGACGCGCTGGCTGTTCCTTATAGTGGGAGGCTTGGTTGGCGTGATCAAGTGGGGCGGGCGGCGTGAGAAGCAAAGAATTTCAACCATTCACTTAGTTGCCGCACTATGTGTTTTGTCGGCCCTGGTTTCTGGCGTGGTGTCGACGAAGACACAAATGTCGCTGTTGAAGTCCTCCAGTTTGTTTCTCCTGTTTCTGTACGTATCTTTCGGTATGCGAACATCAGTCTCTAATAACGCGGGCAAGTTTTTTGAGGGGTTGGTCACGGCTTGCGAGGCCTTGAGTTTCATTTCCGGAGTTGCCTATCTTGTGTTGGGATTCGCCTTGTTCGGAAATCCCAACTCCCTGGGCGCGATTATGGGAGTAGCGGTTATTCCCATATTGTTGTGGGGCTTCCTGATTTCGGATGATCGGCAGGTCCGCCATCGTCGGATGCTCGCCCTCTGCGTGGCGGGATATCTGCTTGCCTCATCCGTCTCCCGGGCAGGATTATTGGCTTGCGGCGTCACGCTAGTGGTCATGTGTCTGGCGCTGCGGCGAGGTACGTTGCTGCTCAAGGGGAGCTTGGCTTTAGCGTTCTTGATCACGATCGTTGGCGTCGTGCAGCCTTCCAGATTGGATTCACTGATCTCCTCATTAACCGAACAAGTGATTTACAAAGGGCAGGCGGACCAAGGCCTTTTGGGGTCGCGGCAGACCCCGTGGCAAACTACCGTGGCTGTGATCAAAGAGAGCCCGTGGTTTGGCAGCGGTTTCGGAACGGACAGCGTTCCGGGCGTAGTTGTAGAGGATTCTGCGTTTCGAACTTTTGGAGGCGCTACCCGCGAACACGGGAGCAGTTATATGGCATTGTTGCAGTATGTCGGGCTGCTGGGTGCGATTCCCTTCGCTATTCTACTGATGCTGGTTCTTTCGCAAATCTATCGGACATGGGCCTGGATGCGGAGCACAGGGGATCCGAAGAATTATGCGGTGCCACTAGCCATGGTGTGCCTGGCCGGACTTTTACATGCTGTTTTCGAGGACTGGTTGTTCGCGGTGGGCTACTACCTAAGTCTTTTCTTTTGGACTTGCGCCTTTCTGCTTTCTGACTTCCTGCCTCGCCGGAAGGAGGAGACTGCCTTCGTTGCAACGGCGATGTACACGCCCGCGCAAAGGGAGGCTCCAACCGCGGTTTTTGCGGGCAAATGATGCGTCTCTTCATCAACGCCTTCGCGGCCAGCGCGGGCGGTGGACTCACCTACCTGCGCAATGTAATTCCCCATCTCTCCGAGCGCGATGATGTCCAGACGACCGTGTTGCTGTCGGGGCGGTCACAGAATATGTTGCCTCAAACAAAGAACATTTCTTTTATGCAACCCGACGATTCGGCTGCAACAGCGGCGCGTTTCTGGTTCGAACAGCGGGCGGTTCGTGAATACGTAAGGCGGAGCCAAGCGGAGGTTCTCCTTTCGGCCGGGAATTTTGCGATCTTCAATTCGCCGGTTCCGCAGATCCTTCTCAGCAGAAATTCACTCTATACCTCGCGTCACTTCACGTCCGACTTGCGCGATCGAGGCGACTATCGTCTCTGGATAGAAACACAGCTGAAAGCAACTCTCGCCAAGCGGTCGATCGAAGTCGCGGAGTGTACTGTGGCTCCCAGCGAGGCGTTCGCGGAGGAACTCCGGCAGTGGACCGGGAGAAACATCCGCGCGATCCATCATGGCTTCGATCGGAGTGCGTTCGTTGCTGACACCTCACCTCTTCCCGCGTGCATTCAGGAGCGGCTCGCTTCCAAAGCAAATGCCTTCCGTTTGTTGTTCGTGAGTCATTACAACTACTATCGGAACTTTGAAACGTTGTTTCGCGCCATACCATTGATCAAGCGGGGTCTTGGTTCCCGAGAGGTAGTTTTGTTTCTTACGTGCAAGTTGGTGTCGGGGGCTAATCCTGGATCGTATCGTACTGATTTTGCGGCGTCATTGGTTCGAGAGCTTGGGATTTCGCGCAACGTAATCGAACTGGATGCGATTCCGTATGGGCAACTGCATCATGTTTATCGGGCAGCCGATCTATACGTAAGCCCGGCGTATGCTGAGTCCTTTGCGCATCCGCTGGTTGAAGCTATGTCCAGCGGGTTGCCCGTGGTGGCCTCAGATCTTTCCGTGCACAAAGAGGTCTGCGGTTCTGCCGCGCGCTATTTTGAACAATTCTCGCCGGAACAACTCGCAGAACGAGTTGTGGAAATCGCTGGGTCCCCGGAATTGGCCGCTAAACTTTCCAAGGCAGGTGTCGAACGTTCCACCAAATTCAGTTGGAAAAAACATGTGGAGTGTATTGTCGAGTTGGCGAAGAATCTGAGATCTACACTGACTAGCTTTTCAGAAGTGTTGAAAACATTTCCGTAGGACATGCGAACAGATTCTGCAGCGGCCGCACGAGGGCGATATAATCCTCGGCTATGTCCTTTCTGCGTTTTCTTATGCTCCTGTCGCTGGTCTGCTGGATCGGCGGGCTCATCTTCTTTGCATTTGTGCTTGCGCCGACGGCGTTTTCTGTTCTGCCGACCACTCATCTGGCCGGCAATGTGGTAGGGCGCGCGCTGGGCAAGTTGCACTGGATTGGCATGATTTCCGGAATTGTTTTTCTCGGCAGTTCGCTGCTCTACAGTCGTATGGTTGACGGCACGCCGCATGTGTTTGCGGCGCGGCATGTGCTCTTGTGTCTGATGCTGGTGCTGACCCTGATCTCGCAGTTCGGAATCATTCCGCGCATGGATGTATTGCGTGCTTCCCTTGGAGAAGTGAGCGCTGTCCCGATCGACAATCCTGCGAGATTACAATTCGATGCGCTGCACGTCTGGTCGACGCGGGTGGAGGGCGCAGTGCTTTTGCTGGGATTGGCAGTGGTGTATCTAGTTGCTTAGCCATAGGGGCCGAATCCCTAATTCGCGTAGCAGCAAAACAATCCCCATCCCCTTCGGGAAGGGAAAATTCTGGTCGGAATCACAGATTCTAACTGGGGTTGTTTATGCCTTCTGCGCCTCGCGCTTGAGCGCGCGTTCGAGGGTTTGATCCATAGCCGCCTTCGCTTTCTCGTATTCTGCCTGTGAGATTTGGCCTTGCCGGCGCTCGACTTCGAGTTGGAAGAGCTCTTCTTTCAAGCCCTCAAGCAGCATGGAACTGGGGCGCGAAGTTGCTGCCCGAGCCGCACCCGCGGCGGGAATTTCAGAGGGCGCGTAGTCATCTTCCTCTTGAAGGGCCTGCGTCGGCGAACCAATTCTTTGCCGAACCATAGCGCGCGCCGCGGATTGCTGCCGCGAGGCCACGTAGACTCCTCCAACAACCAACAGGGCCGCGAAGCCTCCAAGAATCCACCAACGATACTTTTGCAAAGGATCGGGAGCGTCGATTGGCGGACCCAGTCCGCCGCCGGGCCGATTGTTCGCTCGCGCGTCGCCACCACCCGAGTTTTGGCCGCCCTCGGGCGATCCTTGAGCAGTGCTCTCCTGAGGAGATTGCAGAGTGCCTTCGCCTGAGATCTTGAACGCGAGTTTCTGTCCGACAGTCGTACTCGAAGCGACCTGCACAGCCGCCTCGGGCTCTTGCGGATAGTTGATCTGCTTGAATCCGGCGCTGCTGCTGGCGGTGAATTGCATCGCCTTGGGAATCATGACTACGAAGTGTTCCAGCGGATATACCGACTTGGGATCAATATTAGCGCTGCCGGAGTAAGGCATCTGATAAGCGACCTCGAAGCGCGTGAGGCCCGGACGCAGAGGGAAGATAAAGGAGTAACGATTCTTCTCGCCCTCAGGCACCGGCGCGGATTTCAATGGGTTGCCGTTTTCGGTTGTGGCTGTGCCGGAATCCGGGATGATCTGTGCGCCGTCGGGAACGTAGAACTCGAGGTTGCGCTCGCTCATCTGGGTGCGGGGAGGCTTGGAGGTATTTTGCACACCGAATTCCCGGACGACCTCAATCTGTCCCTGCGCAGCCTGCACGCGCATGATGTCCGCCACGACCTCAATGCCTTCGATTTTCTTGCCGACGTCATAGACCTCGACTTCTACAGAGGTGGTTCCGGGAGGCGCCATGCGGTGATAGGTGACGTCCTGGTGAATGGCGCGGATCAGGTGCGGGGCCTGAGGGTCATCGAGCTTGAAACTGAACTGGCCTTTGGCGTCGGTTTTGGTGCGTCCCGCTTCCTCCATTCCCTGCGCGAGTTTGAGCAGGATGACGTCGTCTCCGGCAGCGGGCTTGCCGGTGGTGGTGTTCTTGACGGTGCCGGTGAGGGTTTCCGCGGCGGCTAGAGTCGCGATGAGGAAGGCGAAAGCGACGACGGCGGCCGTTCTAACGAACGGTAGTAAGAAACTGGAAGCGCGCGCCTTATTAGGACTCATGCAACCGTTGAGGAACAAGGGATCCGTCGACTGCGTGCAAACTTTGCTTCGCGAAGTTCTTACTTCGCTCAGGCTGACAGTGCGTTTTAAATCGTTCAAGATCGGGATCCTTTTTGGGGCGTGGGATTCGTTTCCAGGCGGGCGATCTCGGCCATGATGGTGGCGGCCTCGTCTTGGAGTGACGATTTCAGAGAAGCGTAGTCGGCATCGGGAACTTTGCCGGCTCGGTATTCGAAGTTGAGGTCGCGCAGGTTTTCGTAGACTGCTTCTTTGCGCTCTCGCAAATATCCGGCGCGAGTTTTCTCCGGGCCAAGAAAAAGATTTCCCGGAAGATAGAAAACGTAAAACAGAGATGCGATGGTCATCATCAGGCAGCACGCAAGCCAGATCATAGATCGGTCTCCTTGCGAGCCTGGTCGCGGAATTGTTCGAGTTCGGCTCCGCGGATAGGAGGCAAGCCACCCGCAATCGCGGGCGTGGGACGATTTTTCCAGGAACGGACGACCAATACGATCAATCCAAATCCCAGGACTAGAGCCACAAAAGGCACGACATAGGCCGCACGGTCAAACCCTTTGCCGGTGGGTGCGGCCAGAACGGTAGGTCCGTACTTTTGCACGAAGCCTTGCTCGACCAGGCCGTCACTGTCTCCGCGATTCAGCGCGGCCATCAGTTCGTTGCGCATGCCGTCGGAATCGGGACAGCCGACGTGATTGCACTCAAGCAGAATCTGATTGCAGCCGCAGATGCACATCATCTGGTGGCCGATCTCGTTGAACCGGGTGGCGGGATCAGCCGCGCCGAGCAGAGCGAAGACGGCGGCGGAGAGCAGGAGCGCTTTCACACATCTGCGGGTGAGTTGGGCTCGCTCCGATTTTGCGGTTGAATTTGCCATCGACATTTAGCTGTAAGCAGAGTCTTTCTGATTAATCCCCAGTAGCCACCGGAGCCACTTCGGTGCGCTCCAGCCGCACGGGCGCAGCCACGCGGACGGGCGCAGGCGCATTCGGAACGAGCGCAAGAACTGTGCCACCGAGCATGATCCACACGCCCATCCAGATCCACATCACCAACGCGTTCAAATGCGCCTTCAGAATGGGATGGCCGTTATCCGGGTTCAGTCCTTCGAAGACAACATAAAGGTCTTCGTTCAGGCCTGAACGGATGTCAGGCATGGTGGAGGTCTGCTGGCTGGCCTTATAAAAGCGGCGGACGGGCGTCATCGTTCCAATCTGCTTGCCGCCTTTGTAAACGTCCAGCAGCGCCCACTCGCTGGCATAGTTCGGGGCGTCGTCGTCGGTGTAAGAGCGGCAGACCAGGGTATAAGGTCCGATGGTCATTTTGTCGCCGTAGCCCATTTCCTGCTCTTTATCCAGATTGAACGCAGCGCCTGCGAAGCCGATGATGACCACAACTACGCCGAAGTGAACGATGTATCCACCGTAGCGGCGTGTGTTGCGGTGCGTAAGTTGCACCATGGAGGCGAACATGCCCTGGCCCGTGTGTTTGGAGATGACTCGGCCGCCCCGGTAGAACTCGCTGGCCACAGTCAGCGTCACAAGCACGGAAAGCGCGATGGCCATCAGCGAATAGAAGTATGAAATATCCTTCCACGGCTTGAGACCGAAAGCCGATCCCCAACTCTGCGGGGTGAGCATTAGAAAAATTGCCACCGCAATCGCGCCGATCGTCGGCCACAGGAAATTGCGCTTCAGGCTCTCGATCGAAGTTTTGCGCCAGGCCAATAGAGGCCCAACGGCGGTGAGGATCAGGAGCAGCAAGGCTACAGGAATGGCAACGCGGTTGTAGAAGGGCGCACCAACCGTTACCTTGTTCCCCTGCACGAGCTCTGAAATTTTTGGAAACCAGGTTCCCCACAGCACGGTGAAGGTAAGCAAAACGAAAAGCAGATTGTTGAATAGAAAGCTGGACTCGCGCGACACCAGCGATTCGAGCTTATGCTCGCTGCGCAGGTGAGACTTGTTCTTGAAGAAGAAAATTAGAAATGTGATCAGCGTGATCCCGAGGAACCAGGCGAACCAGTCGCCGATAGATGATTGCGCGAAGGCGTGGACGGAGCTGATGATTCCGCTGCGGGTGAGGAAAGTCCCGAGGATGGCGAGCCAGAACGTGGCGAAGACTAGCCACATATTCCACATCTTCAGCATGCCGCGCTTTTCCTGCATCATCACCGAATGCAGGAAGGCGGTGCCCGCGAGCCAGGGCATGAGCGAAGCATTCTCCACGGGATCCCAGCCCCAATAGCCGCCCCATCCCAGTACGGAATAGGCCCAATGGGCGCCGAGAAAGACTCCGCACGTAAGGAAGGCCCACGTGACCATGGTCCAGCGGCGCGTGATCTGAATCCACTTCTCGCCCGGATACTTCATGATCAGCGCGCCCAGGGCAAAGGCGAACGGCACGGTGAATCCCACGTAACCCAGGTAAAGCATTGGAGGATGGATCACCATCTCCGGATACTGCAGCAGCGGATTCAGCCCGTTTCCGTCAGCTGGAATTGTGCCCTGCATGATGGCGAAGGGATGCGCGGCGAAATTAAGCAGCAAAAGAAAAAATATCTGCACACCGGCCAAAATTACGGAAGCGTAGGCGAACAACCGCGCGTCGGTCTTATAGCGCAGGCGCAAGACGAATCCGTAGGCGGCAAGCAGTAATGACCAGAACAGCAGCGAACCTTCCTGCCCTGACCACAGCACGGCGAACTTATAAGCGCCAGGGAGGTCGCGGTTGCTATGGTGAAAGATGTAGGCAATCGAAAAATCGTCGCGGAAGGCGCAGAAAACCAGAACGATCGATGCGAGAAAAACTGCGCCGAAGGTGGCGATGCCGGCGTGTCGAGCTGTTTCGCCGATGCGCTCCGAGCCACTCCGCAACAAGGTGGATGTTGAACCCCGATGGGTGGAAGCGGAATTCGCGGCGCGGCGAAGACTCGGGCTGCCCAGGGGCGTGGCTATCTGAGGGCTCTGGGCCTGAAATAGCAGCGCGATCAGCCCGGCCAGGAACGAATAGAGGCTCAACGCCAACGCGAGAAGGAGTGCGAAACTACCTATTTCCGCCATGTGGGGAAACCCGATCTATTTTTTCAGAAATGCACCCGCGCGGCAACCGCGTCAACCGAAGTGGTGGGAACATAGTGCCACAGAGGAATCCAAAGTCAAGTTTTCGAGTGGCGCTGGTCGGTCTTTACCCGGGGGCGTCATCCTGAGCGGAGCCGTTCTTCAGGCGAATTGAAGGATCTCCCACTCACCTAGCTCAGCGCGTAAACCAAAAATTTCACCCAATAATTCACCCCTACCAGTTTTCGCGTAGCTGAGCGGTCAGCCAGGGTGAGGTACGAGAAAGCGGCAGTCTAAGATCGACCACCGCCCATTCGTGACCCGATTACGCGCTGTGTTGCCGGTAGCGCTGCCGCACTTCGCGTTCTGCGTTGAGCCAGTCCTCGGCTTGATTGCCTGGGGTTGCTCCGCGTTGCTGGTAGAGTTCATACGCGCGGCGGCGAATTTCGTCATCCAGGTTAATGGGAACCACATTCCTTCGCGGTTCGTTCTTGACGACTTCCATCCTCCGAGGTTCGGGGGAGACACGAGCTTCGCCCAAGGGACTGGCCTCACTCGCCCGGACCGAATTGGCTTCGGCTGCGGTTGTCGAGTCCGGTAGAGGCACAGATCTGGCCAGCGGTTGTGCTGGAGCTGGTGTCGGCTCAACTTTCGGCGTGGCATCAACGAGTGTCGCTTCCGTTGCGATAGCTTTCACTTCCGAAGCTTCTGTAGAGTTGCCATTGTTTGCTTGTGCTTTTGTGGCGCGCGTACGATTTGGTTTGGCGCCTGGGGACTTCGACTTTGCCATATTGGATACTCCTTACCTGTTTAAATCAGGGAATGAATTAGGTTGTTCAGCGAACCGCATACACACGTCTCACAACGTTATGAAACCATTGAAAGATTGAGTTGAAGTTTCATTGAGTATAAACCTTGAGTAGGCTGTGAAAGGCTGTTTTTGCGAAGAAATTCGCCACAGAGGCTTTGTTATAATCGAAGCTCTTCCAGATGGCGCTATCGTCTAGGGGTTAGGACGGAAGATTCTCAATCTTCAAACCCGGGTTCGATTCCCGGTAGCGCTACCAATTCTCCTTCAATCACTTACAACATTTCCTGACACGGTTGCTTCAGGCGACTGTGGCCACTTTTGTGGCCAGCTTTTGCACAGCTTCCACAGACGCCGCTAACAACTGGTTCCGCCGCTCGATCGCTTCCCTGATCTGCTGCACATTGGAGTGCGTGTAGATGCGTGTGGTATTCACCGACCCGTGCCCCATCGCATCCATCACCGCCATGACGTTGCCTGTGCCTTCCATCGCATCCGTTGAGAAACGATGACGCGCACAGTACAGAACGACAGATTCGGGAATACCCGCCAACCGCTTGGCTTCGAGCCATTGCTTCGAAACCTCGCGATCCGTGATATAGCCGGATTGGGCTCGCTTCGAAGGAAAGATCCATCCTTCGTTCACGCTTTCCTTGCGAGCCAACAGTGCTAGCTTGACGCGCTCGGTTAGCGGGACGTAACGCCGGGATTTACGGGACTTGCCACGCGGGTTGAAGATCAGCCCTTTCTCCCAGTGGATGTTTTCCCAGCGCATGCGGAAGATCTCGCCTGGACGAAGACCGGAATCCAGCATGATCAACAGCACAGTTCGAAACGGCTCCCAGCCCACGCGCGACTTCCTGCCTTTTCCGGTAAGACGCGAGCCCCCGGTTACCGCCAGCAGCCGTTGCTCCATCCACGGCTCGATCAACTCTTCCCGCCCCTGTTCCTCCACGAGTTTGACAATCGGGACCGTAGATAGCAACTGCCACTCTTGCGCCTTTTTCAGCATGCGCCGAAGCGTGCGCAGAGCGTTGTTGGTGTTCGCGGCGGACGATCCCTCGATGGTCAAGGCGTGATCAGCCGTGATGTGATCGAGTTTCATACCAGCGACGGATGTGGACTCCAGGAGTAGCCATCCCACCCGGTAATACCTGCGGGTTGGCGGTTTCGGCGGACGGTCCGCCGGCAACGACTCCAGCCATTTAAAAAAGCGGTTCGAGAGGCCGGTCAGCGTAGGAACTTTTTTGCTCCATGGCAAACGACCGTCTTCCAGTAACCGCGCGAGCACCAATGCTTCTACGTTTTTGGCCTCAGTCTGCCGGGAGGTCTTGCAACTCCCCCGGTAGCGTCTGCCATTCCAGCGAAACGCAAAGTGCCATGTGTTTCCACGTTTAAAGAGCGACATGTTTTTCCTCCATTGTCGCTCTCGCTTTTGAGACACGCAGGTTGCGGAGGATGAATTTCTCCAGCGCAACAGCATCATATCTCACCAATCGTCCGAGTTTTGCATAATTGGGACCGTCCCCACAGGCTCGCCAGTAGCGCAGCGTATTCACACTCACGCTCAGCCGTCTCGAAACCTCTTGCTCGTCCAAGAGTTGAATGTCTGTCATTCGCCTTCGCCCTCGCCTCGGCGCCTTGTGGTGACGGCGTCGACCGTAAATTTCCAAAGAAGTTGACGCGGATCAAGAAGCCTTAGCAACCCGCCATCGCTTTCTGAGACAAGTTACCTCCGAAGAGAAATGCAGAGCTGGGGCGGTTTGTAAGCGGTTTCTGAAATTCAGTCAAACAAGGACCTCACTCATGCTAGGAAATCTGAGTTCCGCGCCCGTTGCGTTAATGCGAAACCGGTGGCAAGCCTTGATTTGACCGAAATTTCAAATGGGCTTACTTTGTTCACGCTCACAGTGCCGCGTGTGACGGGCAGATGAGCTAAATGTATGTTTCCATCCTTTGAAAACCTTGCTGAGGGACTGCGAGGAAGCGGCTACATCGCTGATTCGATAGCCACAACAACCGTTTACCTAGCAGCAAGACTACAGAAGCCGCTGCTGCTGGAAGGCCCGGCGGGCAGCGGGAAGACGCAACTCGCATATGCGGTTGCCGAGGCTGCAAACACGAGTGTCGAGAGGCTGCAGTGCTACGAAGGCATCAACGAAGAGAAAGCCATTGGGAAATTCGACGAGCCGTTGCAGAGACTTTGCGTCGAACTGAAGGCCAAGTGCAGCAGCGTCGACTGGGAGTCCCTGCAGACTGAATTGCATAGACAGCAGTTTTTCAGCGCCGGTCCTTTGTTACGCGCTCTTCAGTTCGAAAAGCCCTGTGTTTTGCTAATTGACGAGCTAGACAAAGTAGACCACGCGTTTGAAGCCACGTTGTTGGAACTCCTTAGCGTTTGGACACTGAGTATCCCGAAACTCGGAACAATTCGAGCCAGGAGCATTCCATTTGTTGTACTCACATCCAACGAGGAGCGGCGCATCGGCGATCCGCTGCGCCGGCGTAGCTTTTATCTTCGGGTTGAGCACCCCACGGCCGAACGGGAGGCGGAAATTGTGGCGCTGAGAACCCCAGATTCCACGCGCGAATTCCACGCAGGTATGGCGGGACTTGCCAAGGCTTTGCGCGGCTGGAGCCTGGAAAAACCGCCGTCCGTCTCCGAAATTCTCGATCTTGCGCAGGCCCTCAAAGTTCTCGGGACAGAACAGATTATGGCGGAGATGAGGGACATTCTCCTTCCGTTGCTTGCTAAGACCGAGGCTGACCGGAGAAAGCTGCTTCTCCGCGACGGATTTGCCAGCCTAATTTACGACGCGCAGCAGTACACAGCTGAGGCCCTACGAGGGAATACGACATGAAATCGGTACTCATCGTGACGCAAATGTTTTGCACGATCTCGATCTGCTGGGCGCAATCCGGCAGGGCACAAACACAGATTGAAGCTGAGAACTACGTAACCGCTTATGCGAAACACTATCGAGTGCCCGTTGCGCTGGCACACGCTATTGCCATGCGGGAATCGAATTGGCAGTCCTGTGTGATCTCTCCTAAAGGCGCTGTGGGGCTAATGCAGTTGATGCCCGCCACTGCCAAGCGGCTGGGCGTGACCGACCGCTGCAATGTCGAGCAAAACGTATCAGGTGGCGTGCGCTACCTCGCTTGGTTGATGCGGCGGTTTCAGAACGATCTCAGGCTCGTGGCGGTCGCATATTACGTCGGCGAAGGCCCGATCGGCAGGCGAGGCCTCGCTTACCGAAACTCGGACGTCGTTGCCTACGTGTCAACCATTAGAACAATTTACCTTCGAGAAGCGGGCATTGAAGCGAGAAGCACGAACACCGCACAGAAAAGAGATGTGAGATGAACAAATGTTTGAGTTTGGTGCATCTGATAACGACCTGTTTGCTGTCTTTCCAAGTGGCTTCGGCGCAAACCGAGTTGCCGCAGGCCCGAATCGTGAACTTGAGTCTTGAGCCGGAACAGGTTGTCATCTTGCACGTGCGGCCGGGATATGTCAGCTCGGTACGAGTGCTGGAGGAAGTTAGCTCGGTTGTCCTGGGCGACCCAAGTTCCTTTAAGGCCGAACACTCTGAAGCCGAGCCGCAGCTCGTGTTTTTCAAGGCAACGAGCGCCAAGGCAGCACAAACTAATGCTCTAATCACGACCAAAGGGGGCCATGAAATCTCCCTTAGCCTGGTGAGCCAAGGAAAATCAGACCATAGCGAAGTAGTCGACTATGTCATTAAATGCGAGCGGCGGCCGCACGGTTTTCTGATCACGTCAGATCATCCCAGCTTTGTGGTCGGCGACACGAAGAATCTTTCGCTAGACGACCCGCACACCGCCGCCTTCCAAGAGAAACCCAGCAGCCAAGAGCCACAACTGCTGAAGGCGCAACCGCTTGAACATCCGCATTGGGAAGGTAAACTGTTGCGGGTTGCGGTAGGACAGACCACGGAAAAGGAACTGCAGATGGCCCTGCCTTTTGCCGTTCTTAACGCTTCTGCACGAACCATCGAAGTGCTGCCACCGCAGATACAGCTTGCCGTGACCGAGCGCTGCAATCTCGATCACAACATCTCAGGTGGCGTGCGTTACCTCGCTTGGCTGATGCGACGGTTTCATAACGATCTCAGGCTCGTGGCTGCCGCTTATTATGCCGGTGAAGACACGATCGGCAGGCGAGGCCTTGCTTATCGAAATTTAGATGTTGTTACATACGTCCGAGCAATTAGAACAACTTACCTTCGCGAAGCGGGGGCTGAGTCAGAAAGCAAAAATACCACTGCGAAAAGAGATGTGAGATGAACAAATGTTTGAGTTTGGTGCATCTGATAACGATCTGTTTCCTGCCCTTTCACATGGCCTCTGCGCAAACCGAGTTGCCGCAAGCGCGAATCGTGAGCTTGAATGTTGACCCCGAACAAGCTGTGGTCTTGCACTTGCGGCCAGGATACGTCAGTTCGGTTCGGGTGCTCGAAGAGGTCAGTTCGGTCGTACTGGGCGACCCCGGGGCATTTAAGGCCGACCACTCCGAAGCTGAACCGCAGTTGGTGTTTTTCAAGGCAATCAGCGCAAAACCTGCGCAAACCAATGCCCTGATTACCACCAGAGGCGGCCATGAGATCTCGCTCAGCCTGGTTAGCCAAGGTAAGTCAGACCATAGTGAACCCGTGGACTATGTCCTCAACTGTGAGCGCCCGCGCAGCTTTCTGATTGCGTCGACTCATCCCATGTTTGTGGTCGGCGAAACAAAAAATGTTCCTCCGGAAAATCAGCCAATCAGCACTGCCCCAGAGAAGCCTGGCAAACAAGAGCAAGATTTGCTCTGGGAGGAACGGATTGAGAATCCACATTGGGAAGGCAAGCAACTGCAGGTTGCGGTAGGACAGGCGATAGAGAAAGAGCAACAGATGGCCGTGCCGTTCGCCGTTCTGAACTCTTCTCCACGGACCATTGAAGTACTGCCGCCGCAAGTACAGCTTGCGGGCACATCGAAAGACAAGCATCGAAAAGCGATTAAGGCCGAACCGGTCGCGATCAAGGACTACTGGATTACCTCCCGTAGACTCGCGCCTGGCGCTAGGGCCGATGGCATCGTTGTGTTCGACCGGCCTACTTTCAAGGAATCCAGGGAAAGGCTGTTGCTCGCGGTTGCCCAAGCGGAAGAGGTCGACCGTCCTGTCCTGGCACCGATAGCGTTTGTGGCTCCAGCCTCGGGAGGTGCAAAGTGATCCATCCAAACGGACACAACGACAACGGCAACGCTGCAGTCATTCAGGAGCCAGCGGAAAATGAAGCTCGCAATAACGATCACCCGCTCCCTCCAGATGCAACCGTCCCATTGCCTGGGCTCGCAACTAGAGCAAAACAGAGAGGCAGGCGGCAGATCCAACAGAACCGCTTTGTAATCATCGGAGCGGGAGCGATCGTCATCGCGCTGCTGATCTTCGTTGCGACGTCCATGCCCCATCGGGGCGCGCCACAGAAAGTGAAGAGTCGTGGCGCCACTCCTTCTGAAGACTTGACCTTGGAGAGCGGCACCGCGAGCAACGATAAGAGTCTGTTTCCGATCACTGACTCTGGTCGGCCCGTCACAAAAGAATCTCACGAAGGCTTCTTAAACGAACGAGATCTACAACGAACCGCAACCAAGCCGGCGGCGGGAAGGACGGTGGCGACCGGAGCGGGAACTTTGGGATCGATACCGCCTTTCGGAGACCAGCAGCCCTGGCAAGCGCCGCCGTATCAGCCAGGCTCGGGTGCCGGCACAGAGACTCCAGACTTGGGCAAAGCAGAGCGCGAGGCCATGGAGAAGTCTTCGCTAATCTACGTGCGAAACGCGTCTGCAAGTTCGGGCAGTGCTCAGGCCCGCGAAGTCAATGATCCAGCGCCAGAACTGGGACTGGGCCTGGCCACTGGGACGCGGTTGCGTGCCCGCCTGGAATCAGCTGCCAGCACCGCAGTGCGAACGCCGGTCCTGGCGGTGATCGAGTACAACTACGAGCGGGATGGAGAAATTATCGTCCCTGCGGGCGCAAAAGCGGTTGGGCACATCCGGAATGGAGATCGTTCAGGTTACGTTGACATCCAGTTCGATTCTCTGCTGATGCCGGATGGTGCGGTCGTTCCCATCGAGGCCGCCGCCACGGGTCTGGACTTGCGACCGCTGAAAGGAAAAGTTGAGGGCAAG
>Ga0210400_10002560_pt1 | contig 16723 bp, 15 predicted proteins | sample IncBWH26MmetaG_FD_155456 | JGI IMG/M metagenome (GOLD analysis project Ga0210400, IMG submission 155456) | Forest soil microbial communities from Barre Woods Harvard Forest LTER site, Petersham, Massachusetts, United States - Inc-BW-H-26-M | ecosystem: Environmental > Terrestrial > Soil >... | reverse complement strand
GTTGATCCTGGTGCCCCAATTATCGTTGCCAAAGACCACCTGGGCCCCGGTGCCGGTTCCGGGCGCCGCCAGGGCAACCGCGGGGCACTCGCGCATGATGGCCTGCACGTCATCATTTATCAGGGTCTTGGTATTGCCCATGCCCATGTGGACGCCGCCCCGGTTCATGGTGCCGGAGCCAACGAACAACATGTTCGATCCCATGGCAGCGATCTGCTGCTGTACCTGCTCCTGCGCGCCCTGGCCCAGCGCGACCATGGCGATGACCGCGCCCACGCCGATGATGATGCCCAACATGGTAAGGGTGGAGCGCATCTTATTGCGGGCCAGGGCACGCAACGCTAACCGAATTGTGGCGACGAGTTCTTCCACGGCTAGTCCTCAACAGCCGGCAGGGTTTTCAGCACGTTTTCCGCAATCGAGCGATTCGCAATCGTGTCGTCCTTCTTGATTTTGCCGTCGCGGAAGACGATGGCGCGTTTGGCGAACTGGGCGATATCCGGCTCGTGCGTGACCAGCACAATCGTTAGGCCTCGCTCTTCATTCAGCCTTTGAAAAATCTCCATGACCTCAACGGAGGTGCGGCTATCCAGGTTGCCAGTCGGCTCGTCTGCCAGCAGAATGGCAGGCTGATTGACCAGCGCCCGGGCAATGGCGACTCTCTGCTGCTGGCCGCCGGAAAGCTGCGAGGGAAAATGGTCCATCCGGTCACCCAGGCCTACCATCTCCAGAGAGGCTTTCGCCCGCCGCAAGCGCTCCTGCTGCGAGACGCGCGCATAGAAGGCCGGCAGCTCAGTGTTCTCCAGCGCCGTGGTGCGCGCCAGCAGGTTGAACCCCTGAAAGACAAACCCGATCTTCTGATTGCGGATGGCGGCCAACTGCTTCTTGTTCAAGGTGGAGACGTCAATTCCTTCCAGAAGGTAGCGGCCGCTGGATGGCTGATCCAGGCAGCCAAGAATGTTCATGAAGGTAGATTTTCCGCTGCCGCTGGCGCCCATCACCGCCACAAACTCGCCTCGAAAAATCTCAAGGGTCGCGCCCCGCAGTGCGTGGACGCGATTCGAGCCTAGCTCGTAATACTTGTGTACCTCTTCCACGCAGATCACCGCATCGCCCGATGCGCGGGCCGGCACATCCGGTTCCACGGTACTGGTAACGGCCTTGGCCATGTTGCTTACCTGCCCCGTGGCGGGCCTCCAAAGCCGGGGGCGTTCCGGCTGGCCTGGCCTTTTGTAGCGCCGGTAATCAACGGATCGCCTTCATTGATCTGCCCCTTGAGCACCTGCACCAGAGCAGTGGTTGCGTGGTCGGTAATGCCGGTGCGGACCTGCACCGGCTCCAGTTTTCTGGTGGGGAGCATCTTCCAGATTACGGCGATGTCCGTGGCCCCGCGCGCCTCGCGGCGTTGTTGCTGCGCCTGCGCGCCATTGTCGGACGGCGCGGTGGCAGTTGGGCGGGGAGTCTTTTGCTGCTCTCCGTCGCCCTGGCCCCGCATGCTGGGAGGGGCGATCCCGGCATCTGCGTAAAGCTGGCGAAGCTCTTCAGGTTTCAGATCGGGTTTATAGCGCAAGGCCGCGTTCGGGACCTTCAGCACATCGTGGGCCGAGGCCACGGGGATGGTTACGTAAGCCGTCATACCTGGAAAAAGCTTCAGCTCCGGGTTATCAAACTCGATGATGGTGTCGTAGGTGACCACATTCTGCACGGTGGTCGCGTTCATGCGAATTTGCGCGACGCGTCCGTGGAATTCATCGTTGGGGAAAGCGTCCACTTTAAAGGTCACTGGCTGGCCTGATTTAATTTGCCCTACGTCGGACTCGTCCGTTTTCGTATAGACCTGCATCTTGGTCAGGTCCTGGGCAATGGTAAATAGAGTTGGAGCCTGCAGCGAAGCGGCTACGGTTTGGCCAATGTCGATACTTCTGCTCACCACCACGCCGTCGATGGGTGCGCGAATCACAGTATGGTCCAGGTTGGTCTGGGCCACGGTTACAGCAGCATCTTTCTGAGTGACTTGCGCGTTGGCCTGGAGCACTCCTGCTTCGGCGGCTGAAATCGCCGACTTGGCCGCATCTTCGTTTGCCTTGGAAACATCGAGCGCCTGCGCGCTCATCACGCCCTGAGAGGCCAGAGGTTTGGTGCGCTCGTAGTCGGCGCGCGCCTGGGCTTCTGCGGCCTTGGATTTCTCCAGATTGGCTTTGGCTGCGCTTGCATTGGCCCGGGCGTTCTCGAGGTCAGCCTTGGCCTGCAGCAAGGCCCCCTCAAACAGCGATGGATCGATGCGAGCAATGACCTGGTTCTTCTTTACCTTGGAGTTGAAGTCGGCATAGAGCTTGTCGATGGTGCCGGAGACCTGGGAGCCCACTTGCACCGTGATGACTGCGTTGATGGTGCCGGTGGCTTCCACAACGTCGCGAATGTCGCCGCGACCAACCTTTTCAGTGAAGTACTGGGTAGAGTCGCGTCCGGTCAACATGCGTGCCGCGATGGCGCCGATGGTTACAGCCACAATAAGAAGAGCGATCCAGATTTTTTTGGCTTTGTTCACGGTTGTTCTTAATTAACGATCCAGTTAATTCCTGCTAAGAGATTAGACGGAACGCGCCCGGAAAAGTCTCCCAGTATAGGGGTGCTGGGAAAATGCAGCTCGCCCAGGAAAAAATGTTCCATCACAAAGATTCTAGTCCGCTGATAACTCCTGAACAATTCTAGCTTTACACTAACTGCAAAACGAAAAATGGTATCCCGTTTGCGCTCGCAAAGATAGAGGGCCTTGCCTGTTCTTAATTATTCTTAATAAAGCTTGTCACACGAGGACGACTCGAAGGAGATTGTGGGCATTACCCGATGATTAACTTTTCGCTGGGCTATCCGCTTGAGCAGCGGCTTGTATGGCCTTCTTCTTCCGCCGGCTCAGCACAAACGGGCGACGCCGGCGGCGCTCCACTCGTTTATCGATCTTCTTCCAGAATCCGACAAAGTAATCCCAGGCGGAAATTACCGAGACTGCCACCATGAACCAGATGGCCATGTGCGCCGTAAGACGGACTGGAATAATGAAGAATTTGAAGTCCCAGAAATCCCACTGCATGGCTAGAATTGCGGCCACCACAGAGACGATCTGGACCACCATTTTGAACTTGCCCAAATCGCTGGCTTCAATGGTGAAGCCCTCAGAGGCGGCAATCGAGCGCAGCCCGGACACCAGGAATTCCCGGCCAATAATAATCACCGCGATCCAAACGTTCACAACCGAAGGAATGAGCTGTACCAGGGTGATGTAGGCGGCGGTGATCATCAGCTTGTCCGCCAGCGGGTCGAGCAGGATTCCCATGGTAGTGATCTGTCCGCGCCGCCGCGCCAGATAGCCGTCCAGGCCGTCCGTGATTGAGGCCAGGATAAAGAGGACGGAAGCCAGGACCACACGGTCCGCGTAGAAGCTCGCAAAATGCGGACGGTTGAAATAGGGACTGGTAAGAATCCAGATGAGCAACGGAATCGTCGCTATACGCGAGAGCGTAATGTAGTTCGGCAGGTTCACAAGGGTGAGCAGCCGCAGGCACGGCTGCTCAGATTATCCTCAGAAAACCATGCCAGCGCAAACTGAGAGCGATCATTTTCGTCCGTTCACGGTATTCAGGCATTTCGTATACAGGTCAAGCAGATGGGCGGCGTAATCTTCCGCTTTGTTGACTGTGCCACCCTGGAATCCAGCGCCCGGAGTGCCGGTTTTTCCGTAACTGGTTGTGACGGCAATAAACTTCATCATGTCCAGGGCGATGTCTTCATTGCGCCGAGAGCCTACGAGTGATGAGAGCGGGTCCATCGTTCCTCCAAGAAACATTTTTTAGGATGCCAACTCTATTATAAAGATGGGGAGATCTCGAATCGGGTGATCGGGTGATCGGGTGATCGGGTGATCGGGTGATCGGGTGATCGGGTGATCGGGTGATCGGGTGATCGGGTGATCGGGTGATCGGGTGATCGGGTGATCGGGTGATCGGGTGATCGGGTGATCGGGTGATCGGGTGATCGGGTGATTTAAACCTAAACAATAATCATACTAAATATTTTGAGGACTTTGGCGGCATTTTTCTGGGACAGAGTCGTAACGAATCGAAGCTTCAGTGATTAAGCGAGTCAGATTTTAATTTCCGCCTTTGATTTTCAGATCACCCGATCCCCCGATGTCCCGATCACCCGATTCTTCTATGTTTCGATCGCGACATGACAGATGCGTCCAACAATGTAGTCCGCAAATGCTTTGCCGTCTTCAATAGGAACAATGGAGACCGGGTAAGACTGATTATGAGGGCGGAGCACCAGGTTGCGTCCCGCCAACTCTACGTACTTCACCGTTGCCCCGCCATCTCTGCGAACGGCATACATATTGGGTTCGCTCTTGCGGTAGGGCTCCAGCGAGTTGTAGTGGCGATCGATCAGGACCGTCGCCCCGGGCAGCAGGCGAGGATACATGCTCATGCCGTCATGGGTGTCGACTTTGACCAGGACAAAGCGCTGCCAGCCGTCGCGGGGAGACTCCGTAGCCGGGCGCAAGCGTTTCAAGAAACTCTTCTTAAACTTCAGGATGTCTTTGACCTTCTCGCTGGTCACCAGCGGCTCGCCGGCCGCAATGGTGCCTTCCACCAGGAGAACGTTCTCAAAATCATCTTCACTGGGCGGCAGGATGCTCGCGCGTTTGTTGATCTCCTCGGGATCAAGCAAGTCCAGCACCGACATTTTTTGCACGTTCAGAACGCGGTCCATGGCTTCCAGGCTCAGGGAGCGCTTGCGATTGAGGAAGTTTGTGATGTGAGGCTGCTTGAACCCGGTCTGGCCGGCCAGGCGCAACGCGCTCAGATGCCCATGCGATATGCGCTCCAGCAGCCTGCGCCGAAGATTGTCCTGCAACTGGCGGAACTTCATTCAGCGATCATAACTTTGAGGAATAGCCGATGTAAATTATCAAATCAAAAAGAAATACCAATCTTTTTTCACTTGTTCGGTCTGCTACGCTCCGAAAGCATCTAAAATTTGGTTATGGACATGACCTGGGTTACCGACCGAATCGCGGTCGGCGGTGGAATATGGAATGACGAAAACATGGCCGAACTGGTTAGGATGGGCGTAAGCCACATCATTGACATGCAGATTGAGTTTGACGACCGTCCCCTGGCCAGACCGTACGACGTTACAGTGCTCTACAACCCCATTGACGACGATTTCCAGCCCAAGCCCCCGGATGTTTTCCAGCGGGGCGTGGAGTTCGCACTGGAAGCTCTGGACTCGCCTGAAAGCAAAATCTACATCCATTGTGCCGCAGGCGTACATCGCGCACCCATGATGACCCTGGCCATTTTGCGCTCCATGGGCTGGTCGCTGGATGACGCCAAAGAACTGATCCAGGGCCGCCGCTACGTAGTGGACTTCGCCGACGTCTACGTGCAAAGCGTGGAAGATTTCATGGCGATCTATGAGAGATCGCAAACGGCGGGATCGAGTAGCAAGTAGCTGCTGGCTACTAGCTTCTGGTTGCTAGCTAAACCATGCGAGCAAAAACTGATTTAGCCGCGAATTCACGCGAATTAACACGAATAGGACAGAGAGACTCTGGGCCCTGACGTAAGGTTGGTGCTCTTTCCGGCCAATTGCTATTTGCCAATTGCTAATTGCTGGTTTGGCTATTTGCCAATTGCTTTCCCTGTAAAATATCTCGCTATGGCTATCGAAGCAGTGCAGCATGTCAGGCGCATGCGCGGGGGCGCGCAGTCGCATCTTATGCGTGCGGCTGATGGGCACTTCTATGTAGTCAAGTTCCAGAACAATCCTCAGCACGTGAAGGTGCTGGCCAACGAACTGCTGGCCACGCGCCTGGCGGAGCACATGGGACTTCCGGTACCGGCCACAGAAATCATTGAAATTGGCGACTGGCTGATTCAGAACACGCCTGAGCTGCGCATGGAAAGCGCTGGAAGCTCGACCCTGTGCAAAGCCGGACTACAGTTCGGAGCCCGCTTTGTCTGCGATCCGGACGAGGGGCAGGTATTCGACTACCTTCCTGAAAGTCTGTTTGACCGCGTCAAGAACAGGGAAGCGTTTGCCGGGATGCTGGCATTGGACAAGTGGCTGGGCAACGCCAACGGGCGCCAGGCAGTCTTCTGGAAAAAGAGCGGCGAGCGCAAGTACAAAGCCACATTCATTGATCAGGGATATTGTTTCAATGCCGGCGAATGGACTTTCCCCGATCTGGCCCTGCATGGCGTTTACTATCGCAACTTTGTTTATCAGCATGTCAGAGGCTGGGAATCTTTCGATCCCTGGCTCTCTCGCATTGAGAACTTCAGCCCCAAGACGATCCGTGAAATCGCCGGCGATGTTCCGCCGGAATGGTGCGGCCATGACTGGGACGCGCTGAAGGCGATGGTGGAAATTATCATCGAACGCCGGCAGCCAAGGGTGCGGGAGCTGATTGCGGCATTTCGGGACTCATCCCGAAACCCATTCCCGGCATGGGGCCGCGTGGTAAGCGAGCCGGTGGCGCAAGCCTACGTGATGTGAAACCGATATGGAAGCCAAACAACAATGCAGCTTCTTTCTCCTGCGCTACGCGCCCGACGCGGTGAAGAATGAGTTCGTCAACTTTGGCCTGGTCCTGTTGCCGCAGAGCGCCCCGGCTGAACTGCGTTTCAGCAAAGACTGGTCGCGGGTTCGCGGGCTCTATCCCCAGGCGGATTTCGAACTGCTGGAGGCGCTGGAAAACGAACTGCGTGAGAAGCTGCAGAATGCGTCACCCGACCGGGATGCGGTCCTCAAGAGAATGCAAGACTCATTTTCCAACGCGCTGCAGGTCTCCGAGATCAAAGCCTGTCTGGCGGATTCGCCCGCTCAGGAAGCCGATTTTCTGGCCCGGCTCTACCTTGAAGCGCCGCGGCAGCGCCAGACCCGCGAAGCTAGTGCACGGCAGAGAATCTTCCGGCGGATGCGCTCGGAATTCGAACGGGCCGGCGCATGGCAGGCCATGAACAAGAACATCGTGGTCTCAGATTACACGCGCTCGGGCGACCCTTTGAAAATCGATTGCGGTTACGGCGTAGAGTCTGTGGTTAAGATGTTTCATGCCGCATCCCTGAAGAGCGACGTGAACACCGCCAAGGTGCTGGCCTTTACCTTCCCCCGGCTGACGGAGGGGATCAGGCGCGCCGACGGCCGGCGCGCGGAGCTGACCGCGGTGGTGGAAGATGATCTTGATCGCACCGATGAAAGCACCGCTTTTGCGCTGGAGATTCTGGAGCAGCAGGCCATCCACATTGCCCCACTCACGCAAATGCCGGAAATCGCCGCGCTGGCTGCGAGAGAGATAGGAATCTAGCCATGATGGGGGCCCGGCACACCCCACAGTGTCAGCGCCTCTTCGGCAATTATGTCAGGCATTTCCTCCGGAAAGAACAGCTTGGCCCCTTCTATTAGGCGCACACCGCGTGACTGGGGAAGCGTTTGATCGAGCCATGCGGCCCAAGATGCCTCAAAGGTAGTGTCCGCCGCGCCCCACACGATCCGGGCAGGGGCCGGGCACCGCTTCAGAGCAGGTTGGATGGCAACCAGAGGATTCGGCTCAAACGAGACCGCGTAGCGATTGCACTGTGCTTTCCGCAAAGGGGAGCTCACCAGCGGAGCAAAATAGCAGTCGATGGCCTCGTCGGTGAGATTGACGGGGTCGGTGTAGAAAGCGCCCAATCCTTTGGGCGAACGCGCAAGCGCCTTATCAGCCAGAAGACGGGCGAAACCCTCAACTAGAGCACCCTTCCGCGCTGCTTCAAGGAACGGCAGGAACGACGGAGGAGGGCTATTCGTATCCACATCGCAGTTTGTGAGAAGCAGTGTCCGGACGCGTCCGGGGTATCGCGCAACGAAGAGTTGGGCAACCTCCCCTCCGCTGTCGTTGGCAATAACGTCCACGGAATCGATCGATAGTGAGTCGAGCAGCCCCGCAAGCATGTCGGCCTGGGCCGAAGGTGAGATGTCCTGTTGCTCAGGTGTTTCCGTGTATCCCAAGCCCATAAAGTCCGGTGCGATACAGCGCCGGTATTTCGATAAACGACTTAATGCGCCGCGCCACTGGAATCCGTTGAGGGGAAAGCCGTGCAGGAACAGCGACGCTGGCCCGTGCCCCTGTTCTACGTATGCGATGCGGCCATAAGGCAGCTCCGCAAAGCGCCGTGATTTGTGAAACGCTTTCGCATCCAGGGGTCTCGCTTCCCTTGGTTTTGCGCCCGCAAATTCCCGGGACAGCAGCATTGTCCCTGCAAGACCCGCGGAGGCCTCCAGAAATTTCCTTCGTTCCATTTGATATTCTCCTGTGACTATGACTGGAGATTGGCAGCATTCGCACAGCCAACCTCTGGTCACAACTCTAGTTAGCGCGCGAACGAATGTCGCGCATATTCGGGTGCAGAAGAGCATGTTTGGACGGAAAACGAAGGGAGCTTACTTCTTGCCGCGAGGAGGAAGGCTATCAGCCATCTGTCTTATATCGCGAGGTGAGATCCCTAAAACTCGACGCATGTGATGTGCCAAGTGACTCTGATGGGCAAAGCCGGCGATCAAGGCGATTTCAGCGATCGACAGCCTGCCTTCGCCGAGAAGGGTCTTGGCCCGTTCTAACCGGCGACGGACCACATATTGATGGACCGGCATGCCGGTCGACTCGCGGAAAAGCGTCTTCAAATGCGAAACACTCACACCGGCAACAGAGGCGATTTTGGCCAATGACATGTCTTCGGCGAGATTGCCGTCAATGTACGAGATCACATCCTTGAGTTTGCGTCCCCGCAGGCCGCCATGCCGTTCCATGGTAGGTCTTGCGATCGAGCTGTGACAGGAGAGAATTCTCGAAGCAACCGATACCGCCAAGCTGTCTGTGTAGAGACGGCCCGATGGATAGGCGGATTCCATTTCAGTCTTCAGCGCCCAACAGATGTTCTCTATTTGGGTGTCGCGCACCTGGAAGCGATTTCTGATTTCAACGCGGCGTGGATCAAAACCATATTCTGCCGCCACCGTGTTCAGCAGCGCCGACGGCAGGCTCAAGATCAGGGCGGTATCATTTGCGTCCATGATCTCCCAGCGACTAGAGGTATGCGCGGGAATAATGTCGATGTCGCCGTGGACCGCAGTGCCGTAATGGCTGTGGCCCCCTCTTCGGCAAGAAATCTTTGAAGAGCATCCAACGTGGATCGCTACTAATAGATTCGGCACGCCCGGAACTTCGAGCACTCCGGCGGGATCAGAACGGAGTAACAGAGCTAATCCCTCGGCGTTTCTTCCATACTCCAGAACCTGAGGCGGCAATTCACGGCCTGGTTTGGTGCTTCCGAATACGTGTGCTGAGCTCATTATCTAATTCGCACAGAGGACAGGACTCGGCGCTCGATCAACGCCTCGGCATATGCCAAGTATACTGCAGGAGCGGCAACGAAGGGCTGCCACAGCTACGGCGCAAGATTGGTATACAGGGCATTGCCTGTCCCTGAGATGAACATCATTTTTTTTTGACTCTTGCAGACCAGTGTTCATCAGCGGAAATCAGCGGTTCAACGTTTTTGCTCTCCGCGATGCCTGGGACTTCTGAGGTTTCACGCAGGCAACGGGCTTGGTCTCATGGCCCCAGCCAAATGCGCGGAAGCGGTCTCCTTCGACGATCTTGGTGCGGACGCCATCGATTTCAGCCGGGATGGAGGAACGAAGCTTTCCCTGCTCCACATAAACCACCAGCGCCGGTTCACCCGGACCATCCTCACTGCGGCCTACACCTACTCCCATGATTCCCTCCTGCGCCATCAGTTCGCGTACCCGGGCGTCCTTGACCGTGGTCGCGCTCTTGATGCCCTCTAACGTCAGGGCTGGAACCTGCGTTGTGTAGATCAACTTGGTGCGGACGCCTTCGAGCTGTGCAGGGATGGGTTTTTCGGGAGTCCCGCTGACGAAGATGGTCAACGCGGCTTCCTTAGGATTGTCGTCGCTTATGCCCACTCCAACCCTGCTAATTGCGGGGTCTCTCATCAAATCACCGGCGTGCCGTTCTTTCATGGCAGTGGCGCGGTCGAGTTCTTCGGTGGTCAGCGTGGAGGAAGCGGTTGGGGCCTGGCTGGTCGCGGAGGCGGTTGTAGTGGTTGGAGCACAGCTGACCGCGTGATCGCCCCCGCCTACAATGGTGGCGGCATTTGGCCCACTTTGGAACGCAGCCAGCACATCTGCAATGGGGTTTCCTGTACTGGTGGTGCTATTGCCGGCATACAGCAACGCAACAGGACGCGCCGTATCAGCGGTCACGATCAATGATCCGGAATCGCCGGAGGAGCTGAATGTGCCGCCATTGACGATGACCTGGTTGGAGAAGGTAGAGGTAAAGGCCTTGGCGCCGCCGCAGGCGACATCGTAATCAACCGAGACCGAGGTACTGATCGATTGCAGGGTCGAACAGGTCAGCCCGGTGCTTCTGCCGCTCTTGGCCACTCTTTCATTGGTGGAAAGCACGGTGGCTGGTATGGCCGGTGTGCTGGAAGGCGGTGCTGGAGCGATGCTGGAGGCTCCCTCTGTTCCAAGGTCGAGGATGGCGCCCGTGGTATCAACGGTTGCGGCCGAAATGATCTGGGCGATGGCGGCGTCCACGTTGCTGGGCGCGGGGCCAGTGGTGCCACTCGTGGGTTTCAGGGCTGCCGACTGGCTCAGAGTGGCAACCGGGGTCCCTGGGTTACAGTTGTTGTCCACCAGGCCGGGCTGGCCGATCTGGTCGCCCGCTTTCCCCGTATCTGATTTATCGAGAACGTGGTTGTTGCTCAGGATGAAAAAAGTCCCATTGCGCACGACCAGGGCGCCCAGGGTGCCGGAGCAGCAGGTAGTGGTACTGCCACTGGTGACCGAGTCGGTGACGTTGCCGCCGCTGGTCCCCAACTTAACAGGGACCGTTTGCATTCTGGCATTGTCGCTGGGAAACACCACGGTCACCGTGGCTGTGGCTGTCTTGGTGGCGTCCGCTTGCGAGGCGGCGGTAATGGTGATGGTATTCGAGGAGGGAAATGTCGCTGGGCCGATATATTTTCCGTTCTGATCAATTGTGCCGACCGTGGCGTTGCCCCCGGAGACGTTGTTTACGCTCCAATTCGAGGGCACGAGTGCGCCGGTTCCAGAGCTGGGATTGGTCGCGCTGAATTGCTGCGTTCCGTTCAGGGCCACCGTGGCCGAGCCGGGACTCACCGCAATGCTTGGTGGAGGCGGAGGAGGTGGCGGGGTGGAGCTTCCGCCACCACCGCCACAACCTATGACTCCAAGAATCGTGATTCCAAAAATTAAAGAGCTGCTCAAAATAATCTTGTGGAAATTGCGCATGAGAAAAGTTGCCCCTGGCCTGGATAAGTTAAATGATGAGTTAAACACAGCCATTCAGTTGAAAGTCGCTGCAAAAACACGCAAGTGCGAAGATTTTACATTCCGAGCTGGATCCACCTTCAGAGTAGTAGCGCAATTACCGCTAAAGGTTGTATCGACAGCACGAACGTCGAGTCTAATCAGCGATATTCGAAGAATTAGCCAGAGGCCAGCAACTACTTCTATCCAATGTCTTCGTTGAAAGTCTCCAGGTAACTTCTGACTGCGACCATGAATTGATCGGCGTCGGCGCCGTCAACGATTCGGTGGTCATAGCCCAGCGTCAGCCGGATGATGTGACGGACGGCGATCGAGTCATTTCCGTCTTCATCGGTAATCACGACCGGCTCCTTAAAGATGCCGCCCATGCCAAGGATGGCTACCTGAGGCTGGAGAATGATGGGTGTACCAAACTGCGGGCCAAAGATCCCGGGGTTGGTGATGGTGATGGTGCCACCCTGGACCTCGTCGGGCTTCAGCTTCTTGCCGCGGGCCCGCTCGCCTACATCGGAGATGGCCCTTTGCAGCCCGATAAAGCTCAAGTTCTCAGCCTGCTTGACCACCGGCACAATCAATCCCCATTCGAGCGCCACCGCAATGCCGATATTGATGTTCTTGTGGTACTGGATGCTATCGCCCACAACTGAAGAATTGATGATCGGTTTTACCCGGACGCCGTGCATGAGCGCTTTGGCGATAAAGGGCATGAACGTAAGCTTGGCTCCGTTGCGTGCCTCCCACTGCTTGCGAACCTTCTCGCGCATCTTCACGATGCGGGTCATATCCACCTTGAAAACCGTGTGGACATGGGCGCTGGTGCGGCGCGATTCCACCATGCGCTCGGCAATCTTTTTGCGCATAGGCGTCATAGGCACCAGTTCGCCTTGAAGCTCCGGTAGCATCGGTGCCGGCGCTGCTGTCACGGCCGGACGAGGCTGGGGCTGATCTGGAATTGGCTGCGGTACTGAGACTTGCGGTTGAGGCTGAGCTATCGGCTCGCGAGGAGGCTCGGCTGAAGCTGCCGGACGTCCGGTGCCTGCGCCGTGCTGCTGAATAAAATCCTGGATGTCGTGCTTGGTAATGCGACCGCCCAGTCCGGTGCCGGGGACGGCCTCCAGGCTGACATTGCTCTCACGTGCGATTCTGCGCACCAGGGGTGACGAGCGAAGGCGCTCGCCCTGCTGGGCGCGGTCCACCGCCGGGAAATCAATCACCTGCTCGCGCTTCTCGGCTGCTGGGCGCTCCGCCGGCCTGGCTACTGGAGCCGGCACTGCCGGAGCGGCCGCCTGGGCTGGAGCGCCGGCCCCGCCAATGACAGCGACCACTGTATTTACCTGGACCGTGCTGCCTTCTGGCGCTTTAATCTCTCGCACTACGCCGCTGGCAGGCGCGGGAATCTCCGCGTCTACTTTGTCCGTGGAAATTTCAAACAGAGGTTCATCGCGCTGGACTTTATCGCCAACCTTTTTCAGCCACTTGGTAATAGTGCCTTCAAATATGGATTCGCCCATTTGCGGCATTACGACATCTGTGGCTGGACTGCCATTGCTGCTGGCCGGGGCGCTCGCTGGAGCTTGCAGCACCGGAACTATCTCGGCAGCGGGAGGCTGCTGGGGCGCGGAAGTTCCATCCGCTTGAGCCGATCTGTCAGTAGAAGCTGCGGCGGTGGTGGCTGCATTTTGGACCGGTTGCGGAGTCGGTGCGGCGCTGGCTGCAGCAGCCCCTTCGGCGTCAATCAGGCCGACCACCGTATTCACCTGCACGGTCGCGCCTTCCGCTACTTTGATCTCTTTCAGGACGCCGCTGGCCGGAGCCGGGATCTCCGCGTCTACTTTGTCGGTGGAGATCTCGAACAGCGGCTCATCACGTTGGACCTTGTCGCCGGGCTTCTTCAGCCATTTGGTGATCGTTCCTTCAAAAATCGACTCCCCCATTTGGGGCATGACTACGTCAGTTGGCATGAGTTCCTTCCACTGGTATGAATCGGCTGGCTAGAGCAACCCTAAATTATAAATGCTTTTCCGAATCCCGAAGTCGTAGGAAGAAAAAACCTACCACGGAGGCACGGAGGCGCGGAGAAAATCAAAGGCAAATTCACCGCGGAGGCGTTGAGACGCGGAAAAGGCAGGATCAACGTCAAAGGCCACGGAGCGGGAGCAGAGGAAACACTGCCGGGATCAGCCTTACTCGCCGGTAAGAAATGCAAACTGCTGGGCGGTCAGCGGTACCACTGAGAGCCTGCCCTGGCGCACCAGGGGAGAATCTGAGAAGAGCTTGTGCGCCTTCATCTCTGCGAGCGTGACTGGCTTAGGAAGCGGCTTGCCGGCCTTGATTTTTACGAGCGGAACTCTAGGATCGCTGGCGTCCACGGACTCTACCGTCGCAGTTCCCACCGCCTGTTTTTCGTCGCCGGTGTGGTAGATCACCAGCTTAGCGCCCGTGGGCATCTCACGCAGATGCTTCACCGCAACCGGGTTGGTCACGCCATCCCACACGGTAGCCTTCTCACGTTGCAGGTCAGCAAAGCTGTAAACAGTTGGTTCAGTTTTGAGCAGATAGTGCATGGAAGAATTTTCTAATTTTGAAATTTCAATTTTGAAATTTCAAATCTCCTCTCAATATTTGTGCAGCTTTCTCGCCTCCCGCACCACATCCTCTACCTTGGGCAAGAAGAAATGCTCCAATGGTGGTGAGAAGGGAACAGGGGTATCGAGCGCGGTAATGCGCACAATCGGGCCGTCAAGATCGTCAAAGGCTTCTTCATTGATGATGGCCGCCAATTCACCCGCCAGTCCGCCGGTCTTGGTGTCCTCGTGCAACAAGATGACTTTGTTGGTCTTCTTTACTGTCTGGACAATGGCTTCGCGGTCCAGCGGCATGAGAGATCGCAGGTCCACGATCTCAACTTCAATGCCTTCCTTGGCCAGAATGTCGGCAGCCTCCTGCGCGGTATGCACCATGGCTGCGTAGGTGATAATGCTCAGGTCGCGGCCCTGGCGATGTACTCGGGCCTTGCCGATGGGAACGGTGATGTCTCCCTCCGGCACTTCCTCCTTGATCCGGCGATACAGAAACTTATGCTCCAGGAACAGCACCGGATTGTTGTCGCGTACCGCCGATTTGATCAATCCCTTGGCGTCCGAAGGAGTAGCGGGAGCAACCACCTTCATGCCGGGCGTGTGGACAAAGTGCATCTCCGGGTTCTGGGAGTGGAAGGGGCCGCCATGCACGCCACCTCCAGCGGGGCCGCGCAGCACCAGGGGCGCAGGCGCGTTCCAGCGATAGTGTGACTTGGCCACCATGTTGACGATCTGGTTGAAGGCACAGCCGATAAAATCCATGAACTGAAACTCTGCCACGGGCCGCATACCGGTCAGCGACGCTCCAAAGGCCGCGCCCACAATTGCGGACTCGGCAATGGGCGTATCAATCACCCGCTGCGGGCCGAACTGGTGGATAAAGCCGTCGGTGACTTTGAACGCGCCGCCGTAGACGCCAATGTCTTCACCAATGCAAAAAACTGAGGGATCGGCTTCCATCTCTTCCCAAAGTCCCTGCCGGATTGCTTCCAGGTATGTTGTCTGTGGCATAAAATCTCAGCTTCTAGCTACTAGCTGCTGGCTAAACAAATCCGATCAGCGCCAGCCAGTCTATCTCGTTATTGCCGTATTCTTATCTGCTCGATTCGCTCGTGGCCACCAGCATTTGGCCAGCTAACTTGTTTTGATTCGCGTTTATTCGCGAAATTCGCGGCCAACAGGTTTGGCTTTGTTTAGCTAGCAGCTAATAGCTAGTAGCTGCTCACTTAAAATGTATCGCCGCCTCAGTTTCTTTCAATTTAGCCGTACCGCGTTTATGGATTTTCGGCACGCCGTACTTAGGCTTGATCTTGTGGCAGCCTTCGTCGCAGTAGACACCTTCTGCGGCGGTATGCGGTTCAGGCATGGGCGAATTCACGGCAAACTCGCGCTCGCCTTCCAGCTCTTTTTCTACTTCGTCGATCAGCTTCTGGTTCTGCTCCGCTGTGAGCCACTTCTTGCGCAGTAGAAATCTTTCAAAACGATCAATGGGGTCACGCTTACGCCAGAACTCGTGCATCTCTTTGGGCACGTAGGTCGCAGCGTCGTGAATAGCATGGCCCTTCATGCGCATCATCTTGGCCTCGATCATAGTGGGGCCTTCACCGCGATGGGCGCGCTCCACGGCTTCAAAAGTAGCGTCATAGACCTGGCAGGCGTCGGTGCCGTCGATGATCACGGCCGGCATGCCATAACCGATGGCGCGGTTCGCCAGGTCTTTCACGTTTACCTGGTATTCCGTGGGTGTGGAATAGGCCCACAGATTGCTTTCCACGATCAGCACCAGCCCCAGCTTGCGCACCGCTGCAAAGTTGATGCCTTCATAGCTCACGCCGGTGGACTGGCCGCCATCGCCGATCCAGGTCAGGCAGGCAAGTTCCCGGCCTTGCAGTCGCGCGCCCAGCGAGACGCCCGCCATGACCGGCAGCAGGTCGCCCAGCATGGAAATAGGCGAGACCATGTTGCGCTTTTCAATGTCGCCGTAATGCGAGGTCCCATCTTTGCCGTGGGTGGGCGAGCCGGCCTTGGCCATGTACTGCATCATGATGTCGCGGGCGTGGAAGCCGCGCACCAGTTGCGCACCCTGGTTGCGGATCATGGGCGCAAACCAGTCGTCGGGGCCCAACGCATAGGCAGAGGCGCAGGAGCAGGATTCCTGTCCCAGGCCAAAGTACACGCCGCCCACGACCTGTCCCTGCTTGTAGAGGTTTTCGAGCGCCTGCTCCATGCGGCGGTTGAGCAGCATCCAGCGGTAAATCTCCAGGTACTGCTCTTTCTTCAGGTACTTGGACTCGCGGATAGGCGGGACGGGTGCATCGAGATGGCCACGAATCTCGTAATGGACTTCCCGGCCCTCACTGATCTCAATGACCTCAAACTCCGGACGCTCCAGCCGCCAGTCAGGAATGCCGTATTCATTGACATGGGGTGATGGGACATGGGGAGGCGGAATTTTGGCGCCGGCTCTTTCATTACCGCTGATTCTTCCATTAGCGGAAACAGCCGTCTTGGGTGGGTTCTTATGATTCGATGCCTTGCCGGTTTTTGTCTTCGTCGCCATGGGACGAATAACAGTTTACCTCAATCGGCACCCGGGATTCGGTCTCTCAATATTCTTAAACCTCATGCCAGGTAAACATCTTCCTCTCCCGCCAAGTCCCGCAATTCACGTGGAGGGCGCGCCGGTGTATCTTGCGGCGCAGTGAGCAGCGCATCCAGCG
>Ga0210400_10002559_pt1 | contig 16726 bp, 18 predicted proteins | sample IncBWH26MmetaG_FD_155456 | JGI IMG/M metagenome (GOLD analysis project Ga0210400, IMG submission 155456) | Forest soil microbial communities from Barre Woods Harvard Forest LTER site, Petersham, Massachusetts, United States - Inc-BW-H-26-M | ecosystem: Environmental > Terrestrial > Soil >... | reverse complement strand
GGTTCGTGAGTTGATCCCCGAACGCTTTGGCTCGAACTATCTGCCGGAAAAGCCCAACTATTACAAATCGAAGAAGGATGCGCAGGAGGCCCACGAAGCGGTGCGTCCCACCGATGCCATGCGCGCCCCGGAAGACGTCCGCAAGTATCTCGACGAAGACCTTTTCAAGCTTTACCAACTGATCTGGCAGCGCTTTGTTGCATCACAGATGCTTCCGGCGATTTTCGATCAGACTACCATCGACATTTCCGCCGGCGACTACACTTTCCGGGCTACGGGCACCGTCCAGAAATTCGACGGCTACCTCCGCGTCTATCAGATGCCCGCATCGATCGCCGATCGCGAGGAAGACGAAAAGGATGACGAAGGCGAAGGCCGCGCGCTTCCTCAGGTGGCGGAGAGGCAAACTCTTCGCCTGGACAAGATTCGACCCGACCAGCACTTCACCGAGCCCCCGCCGCGGTTCAACGACGCGACGCTGGTCAAAGAGCTCGAGGAAGACGGCATCGGGCGGCCCTCGACTTACGCTTCGATCATTTCAACGATTGTCGAGCGAGAATACGTCACCAAGAACCAGGGACGTTTTTCGCCCACCATGCTCGGCGAGCGCGTCAGCGTGCTGTTGGTGAAGAGTTTCGAAGACATCTTCGACGTCACGTTTACCGCGCGGCTCGAAGAGGAACTCGACGAAATCGAAGAAGGCAAGCTGCCCTGGCGCGAAGCCGTCAAAGAGTTCTGGGAAAAATTCGTCATTGACCTCGACAAGGCCGGCGACGAGATGCTTTCCTACAAAGCCGGCATCCCGACCGGGAAGAAGTGCGAAAAGTGCGGCCAGGGCGAATTGCTCGAACGCATCAGCCGTCACGGTTTCTTCCTGGGCTGTTCGCGCTATCCTGAATGCGATTTCATTCAAGACCTCTCGCCTGAACTTCCCGAAGAGACCGGCGGCGAACCCAAAACCGAGTTCTGCGACAATTGCGGCAAGGAGATGGCCATCAAGCGCGGGCGCTTCGGCACCTTCCTCGCCTGCACCGGTTACCCGGACTGCAAGACCACGCGCCGCCTCGTCCAGGGCACGCGCATCGCGCACCAGCCCGATGAGCCTCTCGCCGAATTGTGTACGTTGTGCGGGAAAAATCTCGTGAAGAAAAGCGGCCGCTTCGGCGAATTCATCGGCTGCTCCGGCTACCCGAAGTGCAAGTACACGCGCCCGATCACCATGGGCATTAAATGCCCGAAATGCAACGAAGGTGAATTCGTGCGCCGTGGCAGCGCTGGTAAGGGCGGTCGTGGCCGCCCACGAGTGTTCTACGGTTGCTCCCGTTACCCGGATTGTGATTTCACATCGCCCCACATGCCCATTGCTGAACCGTGCCCGAAGTGCGGCGCGCCGTTCATCGTCGAGAAGCGCACCAAGATCGGAACCGTCCACTCTTGCCTCAAAGAGGGCTGTGATTGGGAGAAGCTTATCCCCGAAGCTCAGCCGCAAGCACAACCGGAGGAAGCTCCCGTGCCCGTGGCAGCCAAGTCCTGACCCACCTGCATGTAAGGAAACAGTGCCGTGATTTCGCTTTCCGCGGATTTGTCCGCGCCTATACTGTGTTTGGGTCTCTCCCCCGGAGCTGTAGCAGCGAATGAAAGAAGCAATTGCGAAATATCTCCAATACCTTCAGTCGGTGAAGAATTCTTCGCCGCATACGATTCTGAATTACCGCAGGGACCTCGAACAATTTCTGGCGTATCTGTCGCCGCCCGGCGCCCGGCCGCCTGCACTTACGGGCGTCGCCCACCCCATGATCCGTGAATTCGTCGCGCATCTTCACGATCACGGCCTCGCGAAAAGCTCGATCGCGCGGAAACTGGCAGCCCTGCGCTCGTTCTTCAAATACTGCGTGCGCGAGGGCCATTTGAAGGAAAACCCGGCGCGTCTCGTTCCCACTCCGAAGTTGCCGAAGCGCATCCCTTCGGTCGTCTCTGCCGAGGAGATGATCGGCTTCCTCAATCAATTGGGCGCGACGGGACAAGCCGCAAGAGGCGGCCGCGCGTCTTCCAAAAAGCGCGCTTTGCTTCCACCGGCATCCGTGAAACCGCAAGGCAGGCAGAGTCCTTCCGTGCCAGTCGAAGAAAGCTTCCTCCTTCGCCGCGACCGGGCGCTCCTGGAACTTCTTTACGCCGCTGGCCTGCGCGTCAGCGAACTCACCGGCCTCAATCTTGCCGACATGGATCAAAAGGAACGCATTCTCCGCGTCCGCGGCAAGGGCAATAAGGAACGCATCGTTCCTTACGGGGCTAAGGCTCAGGAAGCTCTGGAAAAATACTGGCCGCTGCGCGAAATGCTCCTGGAGCCAAAGCACCGGACGAGTGGTGGGGACGGGCCGTACACCGAAGCGGTGTTCCTCAATTATTCGGGCCGGCGGCTTACGCAGCGCTCCGTCGGGCGCATCGTCAAAAAATACGCGCGCATCGCCAACGTCAACTGGGACCTGCATCCGCACTCGATGCGCCACGCTTTCGCCACGCACCTTCTCGCGGACGGCGCCGACCTCCGCGCCATTCAGGAACTTCTCGGCCACCAGTCACTCTCCACCACGCAGAAATACACCCATGCTTCCATCCGCCAGCTGATGGATATTTACGACAAGGCGCACCCGCACGCCTGATTCCTGCATCTATTCCAGTTTGCCGGGATGTGAGACTGCGCTACTCTGGGGAGCTTTCAAAAAGTGAAGATGCGACTCCTTACTGCGTTCTCGATCCCGTTTTGTTTGTTCGCGTGCACGGCCTTGCCGCTGCCCGCAAGCGCGCAAGGGAACTATGAAGTTCAGGTGTATCCCTACGAAACCGTCGAGCCCCGCCACACGATGGTGGAACTCCATTCCAATTTCACTTTTCAGGGCTCCAAATCCACCGATGACGGCACGCTGCCGACGAACCATCAGTTGCACGAAACCATCGAGATCACCCATGGACTCACGGATTGGTTCGAAACCGGCTTCTACATTTTCAGCTCCGCGAAAAGCGGCCAAGGTTGGGATTACGTTGGTAGCCACATCCGCCCCCGCGTGCGCGTTCCTCCCAAGTGGCACTGGCCCGTCGGCATCAGCCTTTCGAACGAAATCGGCTGGCAGAGCCGCCGGTACTCCGCGGACACGTGGACGTGGGAGATCCGCCCGATCATTGATAAGCAGCTCGGCCGATGGTATCTCTCCTTCAATCCCACTTTTGACCGGTCCTTCCATGGTCCGGGCGTGAACCAAGGTCTCGTTTTCTCTCCCAACTTCAAATTCAGTTACGATTTCACCAAGAAGATCGCCGGGGGCATCGAGTATTACGGATCGCTGGGTCCGGTCACAGGCTTCGATCCGGTCAGCCAGCAGCAACAGCAAATCCTCCCCGCTATCGACCTGAATCTCTCGCCCAAGTGGGAAATCAATTTTGGGGTGGGCGTAGGCGTGACTCGCTCAACCGACCATTTGCTTGCCAAGATGATTCTCGGCTACCGTTTTAATTTTTGAGGCGTCCTTTGTAGTTCGAGCGAGCCTCCATTGCGTGCGGTGACAAAACGAGCCGCGAATGCAAAGATAGGCCCGTGAGGCCGATACTCACCGCGCATCTTTTTCCGAAGCTCGATGCCATGTTGCTCGAATTGCTTCGTTCCCTCACCGCCGAGGACTGGGAAAAGCAGACGGTTTCACCCAAGTGGAAGGTCAAGGACGTCGCCGCACACCTTCTGGATACTCCGCTTCGCGGCGTTTCGATCGCCCGCGATGGATATTTGCCAGAAGCCCCGAGAATCAGCTCCAGCGTTGGACTCGCTGCATACATCAACCGTTTGAATGAGGAAGGCGTCCGTCTCTATCGACGCCTGAGCCCCGCTGTCTTGATTTCGCTGATGCAAGTCGCGTCCCAATTGCTCGCCGAGTATCACCGCTCCCGGGATCCCCATGCCAGCGCGCCCTACGGCGTAAGCTGGGCAGGCGAGGAAAAATCCGCAAATTGGTTCGACACAGCCCGGGAATTCACGGAACGCTGGCACCACCAGCAGCAGATCCGGCTGGCGGTGAACAAACCGGGCATCATGACCCGCGAACTTTACCATCCCGTCTTGGATTGCTTCTTGCGGGCCCTGCCGTTCACTTATCGCGCCGTTTCGGCAAAGCCCGGAACTTACGTTCAGATCAACGTTTCCGGTGAATGCGGAGGCAGTTGGTATCTTTCTCGCACGGAACAAGCATGGCAGCTTACCGAAGAGCCGCTCGGGGATAAGCTTTCGGAAACGATCATCCCGCAGGAAATTGCATGGCGCATCTTCACTAAAGGTATCGACCGAGAGTCCGCTCTGCTGCAGGTCAAAATTTCGGGTGACACCCAGCTCGGTCTCCATGCGCTCCAAGTGGTTTCCATCGTCGCATAATGTAACATTGCGCAATCCCACGCCTTAATCGTTCGTTGACGGTTTGGGCCGGGAACCCCTATAATTAGGGTTTGCCTTTAGCGCTTGGAGGACAGATGTACGCCGTTATTCAGACCGGGGGAAAGCAGTATCGCGTCGCGCCCGGCGACACCATCCGCATCGAGCGGGTCGATGGCAAGGTAGGGGAAAAGGTGAACTTTGGCTCCGTCTTGGCCGTCCATACGGACGACAAGAAGGTCTTGCTGGGCGCCGATGCCGGCAAGGCTTCGGTGAGCGGCAAAATCGTCTCACAGGGCCGCGGCAAGAAGCTCACCGTGCTCAAGTTCAAGAAGGGCAATCAGTACAAGATTTCACGTGGCCACCGTCAGAATTACACGGCCATCGAGGTCGGCGATATCAAGCTCTAACTCTTCATCTAGTTCCGGGCTTCCACCGGGCAGTTTTTCTCGAAAAGGATTACATCATGGCAAGTAAGAAAGGCGGCGGCTCCTCTACAAACGGCCGCGATTCACACGGACAGAGGCTGGGCGTCAAGCGCTTCGGCGGGCAACTGGTCAACGCCGGTACGATCCTGGTGCGCCAGCGCGGCACCAAGCACCAGGCCGGGGAAAACGTCGGGCAGGGCAAGGACGACACGCTCTTCGCAATGGTTACTGGCGTCGTGAAGTTCCAAGACAGGGGCCGTCACGGCCGCTTCATCAGCGTCCTGCCTGCTGAGCAAGCCAAGTCCGCCGCGAACTAACTGCATTGCGCTGCATTGTATAGGGGCAGGCTTCAGTCCGGCCTTCTTCCCCTCTTCCGCGGTCTGGCTCCGCTGGACCGCGTTTTTCTTTTCGACCCGGCTATTGCCCGGAAATGCAGGACAACGGCCCGCCGGGAAAGAATTTCTTATATGCGCTCCGTCCATGCGCCGGAATGATGGCGAGTCCCGGCAACTTTTCGTGAAGCTCACTGAGCCTGCTGACGATTTGGTTCGCAAGCGCCATGTCACTGTCGCTGTCCTGCAAGATCAGAGATTTCCTGGCGCGCTCCTCGAAACCGCGTTCGTCATCGACGGCGTCGCCAACGTAAAACAGGCGCCGCGTGGGCGATAGGTTCACGAAAATGCCCACGCTTCCGGGGGTATGGCCGCGCAACGGCACGACGACCACCGAGCCGTCTCTGTAAAGATCGGCGCTCTCGTCAAAAGTTTCGTAGGGCGCCGGTTCGAATCTTAGCGTGGGCGCGGCGATCGGCGGAAACTTTGGGGTGTGCGCGGCAATCACGTAGCCCTTGGCCTGAACGCTCGGGTCGGCTGCAAATTGCAGCTCTTCGCGCGTGAGCAGTACCGGCAGAGGCGGCAGATCCATCAAGCCGCCGGCGTGATCCAAGTGCGCATGCGACAGGATGGCCCAGCGCAGCTTCGCGGGATCTTCACCGATACGCCGCAGCAAATCCGGAAGCGGCACTTTCGGCTTAAGCAGCCCCGCGAGCGATTTGAGTTTAAGCCACGTCGCAAAGGGGAACCCGGAAATTTCCTGATCGTAGTGACTGGAGTTTCCGGTGTCGATCAGCAGGTCGCCCGCAGGATGCTTGACGAGGACGCTTCCGGCAGTCGAGCCGAAGGAAAAGCTGCTGAACGTTTTCGCCGTTTCGACCCAGCACGCGGATAGCCCCGGAATCGTGGAGATCACCGGCACAGTGCGCTCGTGAGGGACCGCTGGAGGCAGTGGCGTTCGCCGGAAGTAGAGCAGGTAAAAGGCGGCAGCCATTACGGCTACGAACGCTAGAAGTACTAGGGTAATGCGTTTAAGCGCGCGGAGCATCGGGAGGCGGCCTCGTTGGGGGTTTCGCGTTTCAATAGTTTGCTTATGTTATCTTTTTCAAGGGTGACCGCCTAGCGGTCAACCCTTACGGAGTCTTATTCCTGTGTTCGTTGATGAAGCAAAAATATTCGTGAAGGCCGGCGATGGCGGCAATGGCTGCGTGGCCTTCCGGCGCGAAAAATACGTGCCCCGCGGCGGTCCCTCCGGCGGCGACGGCGGCCATGGCGGCAGCATCTATCTCGAAGCCAACATTAACGACAACACACTGCTCCGCTACCGTTACAATCGCGAATTCAAGGCCGATCGCGGCCGCCATGGCGAAGGCTCCAACTGCACCGGCCATTCCGGCAGTGACATGATCCTGCAAGTTCCCGTCGGCACGCTGGTGTTTGACGATCATGGGGCGACCATCGCCGATCTCGCCAGCCCCGGCCAGCGCGTACTGATCGCACACGGTGGACGCGGTGGACGCGGCAATCAACACTTTGCCAAACCCTGGCATCAGGCCCCGCGCGAACACGAGGATGGATTTCCCGGCGAAGAACGGCATCTTCGCCTGGAGCTGAAACTTCTCGCCGATGTCGGCCTGGTGGGTTATCCCAATGCCGGCAAGTCCACTTTGATTTCCGTTATCTCCGCGGCGCGCCCGAAAATCGCTAACTATCCCTTTACCACGCTGGAACCGAATCTAGGGGTCGTCAACGCCGACGGTGGCACCGGTGGGCACGGCACCGAGCTGGGCCGCACTTTTGTCGTCGCCGACCTTCCCGGCCTTATCGAAGGCGCGCATCTAGGCGCAGGCCTCGGCATTCGTTTTCTCCGCCACGTAGAACGCACACGCCTCCTCGTCCATCTGATCGACACGAGCGACTCAAACGCCGATGATCCGGTCCACTCGTTCGAAGTCATTAACGGCGAGCTCGAAGCCTTTAGCGCGTCCCTCACCGAAAAACCGATGATCGTTGTTGCCACCAAGCTGGATGCCACGACCGATCGTACGCGGCTCGAAGTTCTTCGCGATTCTTGCAAGCAGCGCAACCTTGAATTTCATTCCATTTCCGCTGTTGCCGGTGACGGCGTGAAAGATCTGGTCCGTTCCATCGCCGATGCCCTGGAGAAGATTCCTCGCCCTGCTCCCGATTCCACGCTGGACCCGCCCGGTCCCGCCGAAAATGGCGAGGGCCAGGAGGATCATCCTCGTTCGTCCGCGCCTGTTGACCGCTCGGCGGTCGCAAGAAACAATGAAGATGATTCGTGAGAGAATCAATTATGTCGTGCGCGGCCTCGATCCACTCCGGGCCGGCAGCACTTTCCCGGGAGGCGCATTGGCCATAGCGCAGGGGCACCGCACCGCCGCAAAGCATCATCCTCGGCGCATCGCGATTTTCGGCGGTTCCTTCGATCCCATCCACAACGGCCATCTTTCCGCCGCTCGTGCCGCCGACCGCCGCTTTAACTTCGACGAAATCCACTTCATCCCCGCGAGCCGTCCCCCGCACAAATTAAAGCAGCACCTCGCTCCGTTTCCGCACCGGTTTGCCATGGTCTCGCTCGCTTGTACCGAGCATCCGCACTTCGTTCCCTCGCTTGCCGAAGCCGGCGAGGATTTCAGCGGCACGCAACTCCATTATTCCGTGGACACCGTGCGCTACTTCCGTCGCGTCCACCACGGCCACGGCGATCGCCTCTTTTTCATCATCGGCGCCGACGCGTTCCTGGACATCCCGATGTGGAGAGAATACGAAACGCTGCTGGGTCTTTGCGATTTCATCATCGCCAATCGCCCGGGCATCCGCTCGGAAGCCCTGCGCCTTGTCATTCCACCGGACTTGATGGCCCGGCCGGATGCAAGAAAAGAAGCCGAGCACCCCTCCCAGGTCGTTGCGCACCTTCACAAGACCACTGTTTATCTGCTCGAAAACGTTTCCAGTGATGTTTCCGCTACCGACATTCGGCGCCACGCGCAACGCGGCCAGTCCATCCATGGGCTTGTTTCCGCGCGCGTCGAGGAATACATTCTCAAACAGGGCCTATACCGGTGAAATTCGAATCCTTGCCTCAGGGCGTCCGCCTCGCTGTCGAAGCCGCACAAGAAAAGAAAGCCGCGGGCATCACCGTGCTCGACCTCACGGCAGCGGGCGCCTTCACCGATTATTTTGTGGTCTGCACCGGCTTCAGCACCCCGCAGGTCCAGGCCATCTGCACCGAAGTCGAGGCGCAGCTCTACAAAAATCTCAGCCGCTCGCCCGAACATCGCGAGGGATATCGCTCCGCCGAATGGGCGCTGCTCGATTTCGGCGGTTTTGTTGTGCACGTTTTCAGCGAGCAGGCCCGCCGCTATTACGATCTCGAGCGCCTCTGGCGCATGGCGCCTAAGCTCGATATCCCCGACCAGCCTGACGGTCCTTCTTCCGAGCGAGACATGCCTGATTCGCCCTTCGAACGTCTTTCCAGCGAGGCCGCTTCCCGCCGGCCGCAGAGCGGCCGTTCGCGGCAATGACCGCGGAACGATTGCCGTGGATCTCCGCAGACCCCGCATCGCTCCGTCTATTTGAACTCGCAGAGAAAGTCGCGGCCGCTCCCGCTACTCTCTTGATCACCGGTGAAAGCGGCACCGGTAAGGACCATCTCGCCCGGCTGGTTCATGAACTCGGCCCGCGACGTGACGCGCCGTTCCTGAAAATCGATTGCGCTAGCCTTCCGCCGCAGCTTGTCGAAAGCGAACTCTTCGGCCACGAACGCGGCGCCTTTACCGGCGCGGTCGAACGCAAGCTCGGCCGCTTCGAGCTCGGTGGCAACGGCAGCATCGTCCTCGATGAAGTCGCCGCACTCTCGCCTGGAGCGCAGGGCAAGCTCCTTCGCATTTTGCAGGAGCGCACGTTCGAACGCCTCGGCGGCACGGAAACCCTGCGTATCGAAGCTCGCCTTATCGCCCTCACCAACGTCGATCTTCCCGCCGCCGTGAAGTCCGGCAGCTTCCGTGAAGATCTTTTTTTCCGGCTCAACGTTCTCACTCTCGAGGTTCCGCCGCTCCGCGAGCGCCGCGCCGATATTCTGCCTCTCGCCGATCATCTTCTGGTGACGATTCGCTTCGTCCATGCCCGCCCTAAGGCAAAATTGAGCGATTCTGCGCGCCGCATGCTCGCGGCCTACGCCTGGCCCGGCAATGTCCGTGAACTCCGCAATGCTCTCGAGCGCGCGGTGGTTTTCTCGCGTCCCGGCCGCAGCGCAGCGGCTGCCAAGAGCGATTTACTCGAACCCGAGAATTTTCCGGAAAATATGCGCGCCGCTGCGTCTGGCGCCGCCAGCCCGGTCGCCGGCCTGCGTTCCCTGGAGGAAGTGGAGCGCGAAGTCATCGCCGCCACGCTCGAAGCCACGCATTACCAGATAAGCCGCTCCGCCGAAGCCCTCGGCATCAGCCGCAAAACCCTCCTCGAAAAGCGCAAGAAGTACGGTTTGAAATGATGTCGGAACGGCAGAGTCCGGAGTCAAAACTCTTCTTGCTGGCAGGAGAATTCTTCCTGTGAACGTTCAACCACTCGAGTGCAATTCATTTGTTCTTACTGACAACGGAAAACTGACGACTGAGAATCTCCCATGCGAATTCGGCTGTTGATGATCGGAAAAACCCGCCGCCCAGAAACGCGCGCCATTCTCGACGACTATGTGAAGCGCATCGGCCGCTGGTGTCCTATCGAAGTCACAGAGGTCCGCGATGGTGTCGCCGCCATCAAGAAACTCGACGCTGATCGCGCCGCCACCGTCGTCCTTCTCGACGCTGCCGGCAAGAATCTCGATTCGAACGCCCTCGCCAAATGGCTCGGCGAACTCCGCGACCGCGGTACCCGCGAACTCATCTTCCTCTGCGGCGACGCCGAAGGCTTCCCGGATGACCTCCGCCAGCGCGCCCACCAGAAATTTTCACTCAGCGCCATGACCTTCTCCCACGAACTCGCCCGCGTCATGCTCGCTGAGCAGCTCTACCGCGCCTTTGCCATTCTCTCCGGCAGCCCCTATCCGAAATAGTTCACGTGGTGTAAAACTGTAAATATTATGTCCATCCATATCTCTCCCGACGCCAATCGGCCCTCTGCGACAATCGAAATTCCTCTCGAGAATCCACTCCCCGATTACGACCTGCTCCAGCTCGAGCAGCCCACGCCCCGCGATGTGGACGCTGTCCTCGTCTCGCAGGGTTTCCGTGACCTCGTTGATGACGCCCGCGGCGTCCTCATGGATCTCCTCGCCCACCCTCCGTACCAGGCGAGTTCTCCGGAGCACGCCAATCTCGATTTCACTCACTCGGCCCCGCTGCCTCTCGAACTCACGCAGTTGACCGGCGCCATTTGCCCCGGCGGTGATGAGAGCTACCGCCCCGGCCTGTGGATCGTTCTTCGGGATCCCCACGCCAAGCCGGGGTCCTCGCTTCCTCCCGGATCGCAGGAACGCGTCGCGTCCATCGTCGCCGAACTCGTCAGACGCCTCCAGCTCGCGTGATGGCCTCTCTCGCCGCCCAATCTAGGAGTTGGCAGGACCGTTCCTGCAATCCTCATTGTTGTGGAGCCGCGGAAATTCTCGCCACGCATCACATTCGCTCTGCATCAAAGAAATGCCATGCGCCGCAAAGCTCATCGTAATGTCACGATTCGCAAACCTCGCCCCTGGGGTGCGCCTCCCTGGACCGTTGATTTCCGTCCCGCCCCGCGCGCCCTCCCGGATCATGTGGATTTCGCCATTGTTGGCGGTGGCTTCACGGGACTTTCCGCTGCGGCCTGGTTGCGCAGGTTTGCTCCTGGGCGGTCCGTCCTTGTGCTGGAGTCTGCTTCGCTTGGTGGCGGCGCCAGCGGCCGCACCGGCGGCATGGCGCTCGCGGAAACCGCGGCCGGCACGCTCCCCGGCCTCGGCGACGTGCTCGTCGGCTACAAAAAAATTCTCCGCGCTCTCCGCATTGACTCGCGGTTAACGCTTCCTGGCGTCTGGGAGCTCAGCCGCTTCGCTCCGGCGACCAAAGGTTGCGGCCCTGTCGGAAAGCCTTCGCCGATTTCCTGGAGCGACTCCGGGGAGCTGAAAGTCGTCCGCCGCGTGCCGGGCGGCACTGTCGACCCTGGCAAAGTGCTCGCTGGCCTTGCGCGCGCTGCGGAAATCGCCGGCGCCCAGATCGTCGAGCACGCCGAGGTTCGCGCGCGGGACTTCTCCAATCCGCTCCGCTTGCGCGTCCGCCGCAAACTCCGCGGCCACATCCACCACAAAGAAATCCGCGCGGATCAAGTCCTTCTCGCCACCAACGCCTTCTCCCTGGACTTGTCCGGCCTGCGCGCCGCGACCGCGCCGAAACTCACCTTCGCCCTTGCCACGGCTCCGCTGTCCGCCGCGCAGCTCCAAGCCATCGGCCTCGGGTCGCGCCGCCCGTTTTACACCGTGGACTTGCCCTATTTGTGGGGACGCCTCCTCGATTCGAACGGCGTCATCTTCGGCGCCGGCCTCGTCCCCCCGTACATGGGTACGCCTTCCCGGTTTCCCATCGGGGCTCGCTCAATCAAAAACCGCGCGTACAGTTTGCGCCGCTACGATGTTCGCAAGGGCCAAGCCGCCGCGCGTCTCCGCTGGCTCGAAAGCCGCGTCCGCCATCTGCACCCGGCCCTCGCTAACGTGCGCATCACTCACCGTTGGGGCGGCCCAATCCTTCTCACCGAAAAAATGCGCCCCTTTTTCCGCCGCCATCCTCGCAGCAAGAACGTAATGCTCCTCGCTGGCTACAACGGCCACGGCGTCGCTCTCTCCGTCTACCTCGGCAAATGGGCCGCCGAAGCCCTCCTCAACCGCCGCCCCCTCCCTCGCTGGCCCCTCCCTGGCTGACATTGACACAGACCCTTTCGCCGCACCCATGCCGGGAGCAACGCTTCTTCCGTTTCCATCCTCTCCATCGGTATAGAATGGGTTTCCGTAGTTCTAAGGGCCCAAAACGAGAGAGCCAGAAACGAGTCAAACGATGAGAAAAATGCTTTTCGCACTCCTTTTATTGTTCAGTGCGCGCCCCTTGCTCGCGCAAACGGCGCCGGAAGGAATCTGGCAAGGATATGACGGTGAGTGGCGCCATGTGTCCAGCCAATTGCTGGCATTGGCCGAGGCCATGCCCGAGGAGAAATTCGCCTGGCGTCCCGCACCCGGAGTGCGCTCCACCAGCGAAGTCTTCATGCACGTCGCTCTCGCGAATTTCTATCTGCTCAGCGTGACCGGTCCCAAAATGCCGGCCGAGATGAAAGAAGGCATGGAGAAATCGGTCACCTCGAAGGCCGACGTCATCAACTGGCTGAAACGTTCCCTCGACGCCGTGAAGTCCGCCCACTTGGCGGTCACGCCAAAAGATCTCGAACGCAAGGTCCATATTGAGGATCGCGACGCCACCGTGGACGGCATGTATCTGCGCATCATCGTTCACGCCAACGAGCACATGGGACAGCTCATCGCCTATGCCCGCATGACCGGCGTCACTCCCCCCTGGTCCAAAAACCAGTAACCGACATGGAATTTGGAGAGTCGGAGATTGTGCCGCACACTCCGGAAGAAACTCGGATCACAATGATAGAATCCACGGCGGTTTTCTGAGGAGGAACGGGATGGGCAAGAAGATTCGCACGTGGATGATTCTGTCACTGGTTGGAGCGGCGCTCGCTTGTGGGCAAGCTGCCGTGGCGCAGCAGGAGCCGGACTGGTCCAAGGTTCAAATCAAAACGACCAAGGTCTCCGGCAACATCTACATGCTGGAAGGCCAGGGGGGAAACATTGCCGCCTCGGTGGGCGAAGACGGCATCGTCATTGTGGACGACCAGTTCGCTCCGCTGGCGGAAAAAATCCAGGCCGCACTGAAGGAACTGAAAATTACCGACAAGCCCGTGCGTTTCGTCATCAACACCCACTATCACGGAGACCACACTGGCGGAAACGTACCGTTCAACAACGCCGGCTCAACGCTCATCGCACAGGATAATGTCCGCAAGCGCCTCGAATCCGGCGGCACCGCCGGCAATGGCGGCTCCGTCAAAATGGAAGTGAAGCCTGCGGTCAAGGCCGCGCTTCCCATCATCACCTTTGAGCACGACGTGACCGTGCACTTGAACGGCGAGGACATTCGCGCGCTGCACTTTCCCTCCGGCCACACGGACGGCGACTCCATCATTTTCTTCCCGAAAAATAATGTCGTGCATATGGGCGACGACTTCGTGCGCTACGGCTTCCCGTTCATTGACGTGGCCAGCGGCGGCAGCGTGCAAGGCATGATTAACGCGATGGAAAAAGCTACCGCGCAGCTCCCGGCGGACGTGAAAGTCATCCCCGGCCACGGCGCTCTGTCCAACCTCGACGATGTGCGTGCGTTCACCAAAATGCTCAAGGAAACTTCCGCCGTCGTGCAGAAAGCCCTCGACGATCACAAAACACTGGACCAAATGAAGCAGGAAAAAATTCTCGCGCCCTGGGCGAAATGGAAAGGCGATTTCGTCAACGAAGATGCGTTTATTGAGACGCTCTACAATTCGCTCACCGGCCACAAAGGAGAATTTGTAAAACACAACTAGGCGGAACCGTGGAGGCGCCTTTACGGCCGCGCGTTAGGCGAGAAGAACCCGATGGGCAAATCGCGAGCTGTCCGCAAGCCGGCCGGCGCATCAAGAATCACGGGGATCGAATTCACGACCACCGAAGCCGTCGCAATGTCGCCATGCGAGCCGCCCGGAATCACCAGGCTGATGTTCGGATGGCCGGTGAGCGAAATCGTATCCGCGGGATCTTTTGCGCCGACGTACATCTGCAGCTCGAGGTACACGAGTTCTTTGCCGTCTTTCGAGAGGCCGCGCGCGATCTGGTGCACGCCCGCCGCCTGCCCCGCTTCGACGGTGAGAAATTCGGTCTGCACGCGTTCGGTGGCGATTTTCGGCTCGATCGTTTCGCTAATTTGTTCGACGGGGAAATTCAAGCTGTCCGCCACCATCGCCACAGACTCCGGCAAGCCGACGTGCTTGATCACGCCCGCTTTTACCTGCGCGCGAAATTCTTCGACGGTCATCCCCGCGCCGATTTTTTTCTGCAGCGGCAGACGCCGCTTCGAGGCATCCACCACGCGCAGCGCTTTGGCGTGCTCGATGCGCTGCGAAACCGCCGCCAGCGTCACGACCAGCTTGTCCATCACGAAGCCGGGATTCACGCCCGTGCCGACCAGCGCCACGCCCCATTCCTTCGCCGCGCTATCCAGCTTCGCCGCCAGCTCCGGATGCGTGCGGAACGGATACGACAATTCTTCGCAGGTCGAAACAATGCAACATTCCGCTTCCAGGCACATCAGCAACTGGTCCATTACTTGCGCGAGCGACGACGACGTCGAATGGATCACCACGTCCGCGTTTTGATCCAATACTTCTTTCGCTTCCGCGGAAACTTTCACGCCCCACGGCGCATCCTTCGCGCCGGCCACTTCGCCAAGATCGCGCCCGGCCTTCGCCGGATCGGTATCGATCGCCCCGATGATTTCAATGGCCTGCTTTTCCCGCATCAGACGCACGATGGATGCGCCGATGGGGCCGACGCCATACTGGATGGCGCGAATTTTCTTTTTCACTTCGTTCTCCGTCTCTTTATGTTGCCGACCGCTCTGCGGTCGCCGGAACATTGACCACTTTGCGGTACGAAAACAATGACACACACCGCGTATTTTTGTCTCTGGAGAAACCCCTACGATAATGGAATTCTCGCGCGCATTCAATGAAGAACCACTCCAAGCACTCACACGGTTTGCAGATCGCGGTGGAGAAGCTGGAATTGTTGCTGGGGCAGAGTTTGCGCCGCATAATAGCTGGAGAGAACGCCAGCCGATTCCGGAGGAATGCGACATGCCAGCAAAAAAACTTTCCGAAGCCGAGATTAAAACGCTGCTTTCCAAGGCCACGGGCTGGAGTCTTGTCAACGGCAAGCTCCACCGCGAGTTTGCGTGCAAGGATTTCGTCACCGCGTTCGGCAATATGACGCGCGTCGCGCTGGTGGCCGAAGCGATGAACCATCATCCAGAATGGTCCAACGTGTGGAACAAAGTCGTCATCGACCTGAATACTCACAGCGTGAAGGGAATCAGCGACTTTGACTTTGTGCTGGCGGAAAAAATCAACGAAATTTTCGAGCCCTCCCCAGGCAGCGGAAAAAGTCAGTGATTTTTTCCGCGCTTGATGTGTTCGCATCGAAAAGATCTTCCGATAATGAGCGCAGACACCCAGCAGCAAAAATCCAGCCGAAGCTGGATTTTTCTTATGGCACGTTGGGCGGCGGCGCTGCTGATTCTTGGAATTCTTTTTTATCTGCTGCCGGTGGCCCCGCTCCGCAACGCTTTGTCGCGCGTTCCTCTGACACGTTTTATTGCCGTGCTGCTGATCTATCTGGTGGCCCTGACCGGCGGCATCACCAAGTGGCACACCGTCGTGAATTCTGCGGGCGCGCGACTTAGCTTCGCGGTCAGCGCGCAGTGCTACACCAGCGGACTATTCGGCGCGCTCTTTCTACCATCGATTATCGGCGGCGACGTCGCGCGCCTCGCCGTCGGCATTTCGTGCAGTCCGCATCCGGCCGCGGTGATCACCGGAAATGTGGCGGACCGCTTTCTCGATGTGGCCGCTCAGCTAACACTCGTTTCGCTGGGCTTGATGCTGCTTCCGGGTTCCTTGCCCGTTCCCCTGCAGGGACCGGCGAAGCGCGCGCTCCTTGCCGGCGTTCTTGCCGCGGCGATTCTTTTCGGTCTCGTCGTGGCATTGCACCGGCCGCTCTTGCGCGGCCGCTCCATTCGTTTCCGGCGTAGGCTCGCGCAACTTCGTCACGCGATCCGCGCGGTCTCGCGCCGTCCTCACCGGCTGCTTTTTGCCTGGTTGCTGGGAACTTCCGTGCAGGGCACCTATGTTCTGCTCACCGCTCTCCTGGGAGTCACTTGCGGACTGCGTCTCCCGCTGCGCGTGTGGCTCTTCGCGTGGCCATTGGCCAAAATCGCCGCGGTCATGCCCATCACGCAAGGTGGCATTGGCGTTCGCGAAGCGGCACTCGTCGTGCTGCTCGCGCCGTTTGGTGCGCCGGCGTCGCAAGTTCTGGCAACGGGAATCGTTTGGGAGGGCGTGATCATCACCGCGGGCCTTCTCGCGGGACTAACGGCGTTTCTCTTGCGGCATTCGCAATCTCGCCCGCAGGGCACTTAGCTTTTCCGTCACTCCCAGCGAAGTTTGCTTGACTCCTGCCGCCCCTGCGGCAAAATGGACAAACCCCTTCTAATACAGTTGATTGTCCAGAGGACTGCCCTCTCCAGTCTCGTGAATGGAGCTAGCTTGCGGCGAAGTGTCGCATCAGGTGGACTGCCACCGGATTCGAACCGATCGCAGTTCTTGAAGCACGCGATCCACTTTCTCAGCAAGCCTTCGCGGAATCGAGTTAACCCGTATGATCAAAAAAAAGCTGCGCATACTACTTGCGGAAGGAGATCCCA
>Ga0210400_10002558_pt1 | contig 16728 bp, 12 predicted proteins | sample IncBWH26MmetaG_FD_155456 | JGI IMG/M metagenome (GOLD analysis project Ga0210400, IMG submission 155456) | Forest soil microbial communities from Barre Woods Harvard Forest LTER site, Petersham, Massachusetts, United States - Inc-BW-H-26-M | ecosystem: Environmental > Terrestrial > Soil >... | reverse complement strand
CCACCACCCACGTCCCCGGACTCTCCGTCTCCGTAGTCGAAAACGGCCAATACGAATGGGCCGCAGGCTTCGGCCTGGCCGACGCCGAGAACAACTCCCCCGCCAGCGAACACACTCTCTACCGCCTGGCCTCGATCTCGAAGTCACTCACCGCCACCGCCGCCCTGCAACTCTACGAGCGCGGACAACTCGACCTCGACGCCCCCGTCCAGAAATACTGCCCCGCATTTCCGACCAAGCAGTCACCGATCACTACCCGCGAAGTCATGGGCCACCTCGCCGGCATCCGCCACTACAAAGGCGGCCCCGACGACCAGGAAATCGGCAACACGAAACACTTCGATAATCCCATCCAGGCCGGCCTCGACTTCTTCAAGAACGACGCCCTGGTCTCCGATCCCGGCAAAACATTTCACTACTCAACTCAGGGCTACACGGTAGTCGGCTGCGTGATCGAAGGAGCCTCGTCCACCAGGTACGTGGACTTCATGCGCCAAAACGTTTTCCTCCCCGCCGCCATGGACCACACCCAGGTCGACAACCGCTTCGCCATCATCCCCTACCGCACCCGCTTCTATCAGAAAACGGATTCAGGCACCGTCCAGAACGCCGACTTCCTCGACTCCAGCTACAAAATCCCCGGCGGCGGATGGCTCTCGTCCGCCGAAGACATGGCGAAGTTCGAAGTAGCCATCCTGAACGACAAACTGCTCAAGCGCCCCACCCGCGACCTGATGTGGACCCCGCTCAAACCCTCCGACGGATCGAAAGACGGTTACGCCCTGGGCTGGGGCAAAGGCGAAGAAGCCGGCATCGAAGTGGTCAGCCACACCGGCGGCCAGCAAGGCACCAGCACCGCCTTCCTGATCGCCCCCGCGCAAAAGGATGGAGTCGTGGTCCTCACCAACATGGAAGACATCGACGCCAGCGGCCTCGCGGTAGAGATTCTGAAGGTGCTGGTCGGCACGACGCCGAAGAAGTGAGGCTCGCAACCTCAACAAGCGCAATCGCGATTTTGCGACAACTGACCTAACGCCACTGATTTACCGCGAACGAGAAAAGTCTCTCGCCACTTCTATAATCATGTAAGGACCTGTCGGGAATTGACGCCCATTCGCCTCGATCACAAACCTCATCGTCTCGCCTTTTAGCCTACCGCGAGCCGCCGTCGCCTCCGACCCTATTGAGAGAGTCTGACCGGGCCAGAGCCGCTTGTCCACCAGCTTGGATTGTGCAATTCCCAGAGGATATGGACGACAGTAGCTTCCCGCTGTATCGAGAAGCGTATTCCAACTATGCGTTCCCGTGTCCAATTGCTCAAGTCGGTACGCGACGCTGACTCCATGAGCCCCTGCGTCCGAAACGAATTCACATCTCTCGATTGTCTCTGGGAAGATGCCGAAGTTTGTAAGGTGGGCATCAAACATTTGCGTGATGCCCGGTATTCCAGTGTCTCCCTCGGAGACGGTCACATCGGCGTGCAGTCCATATGGAACGAAGTGACCGTATTGCGAGCGATGGCGAATTTCAAGCACGCCAATCGCAAGCACGAGAATCGAAAACACGGCAACCGAAGTCAACCACAGGGGGCGCACTCTGAAAGGGATCTGCATAGCATCTCATAGTAGTCCGGACTCAGCGAGCAAGCCAACGCAATCGCTGTGTTAGCGGAATCAATTGGCAAAATCAGGCCCCAGCGCTTGAAACCAAGGTACTGTCAGCAGAACTTTCGCCAGAAAACCGGCGATGGATTCAATGCCCCGAGTGATACGGATGCCCCTTCAAAATCGTGAACGCCCGGTAAACCTGCTCCAGCAAAACCACGCGCGCCAATTCATGCGCCAGTGTCATCTTCCCCAGTGAAATCGTATGCTTCGCCGCGGCCCGCGCCGCATCGCTGAAACCATCCGCGCCGCCCACAGCAAACACGAGCGGCAACGGATTCCGGTCCTGATAATCCCCCAGAAACCTGGCAAACTGCTCGGAAGAAAATTCCTTGCCCCGTGAATCCATCAGCACCAGCGTAGACTTCGCTCCCGCCTTCGCCGACGTCCCCGAACTCCGCCCGCACATTTCCAGCAGCACCGCCTCATCCCGCAGAGAAACTCCTTCCACCTGCGCATAGCGGGCAATGCGCTTGAGATACTCGTCGGTCAAGGCCTGAATCGCCGCCTCTTTCGTCTTCCCGATCCACGCAATCTTGAGTTTCATGCGAAGCCGACTTGAATGTAGGGACAGCCGCCCTTTCGACAAGCTCAGGGCAAGCTCTCAGGGCAAGCACTCGCCTGTAGGGTTGTCATCCCGAGCAAACGCGAGGGACCTAGGTTTCTGCCGACGCTGGAATGATTCCTGGAGCAGGCGGAAACCCAGGTCCCTCGCGTTTGCTCGGGATGACAAGCCGGGGGCAGTCCGTCGAGCGCAGCTCGAATTTTCTGGCACAGGCCCGACCTACTTCGTCCCCGAAGCCATCACCACCGAAACTCCAAACGCAACTTTATCCCCGTCCACGAACTTCCGTACCGCCGCGTGCACCTCGGCATGAATCTCCGGCCACTTCTTCGCCGGCACCCGCTCCAGCAGCGGCCGAAACGGCACTGCCACCGACTGCGAATACTCCCACAATTCCTCCACGGGCCCCGGCCAAATCCACGGCACAGTTCTGGTCTCTTCCTCAACCGCCTTGAATCCCGCGCTCCGCAAAACCGCCGACAAACTCCCCGGCTCCGCAAAGCGAAACGGATTCGGCCCCTGCGGGTGCAGCAACGGACCACCCACATGCCGCTGCACCACGCCCATCATGCTCTGCCAGTAAGGCTGCTCGATCGACCCCCACGCCAGAAAGCAAGCCCGCGCCCGGTTCCGCAAAACCCGCCGCAGTTCCTGCAACGCACCCCGCGGATCCGGAAAGAACATCACTCCAAACCGCGAGGTCGCAAGATCGAAACTGTCATCGGGAAAAGGCAGGCTCTGCGCGTCCGCCTGCTGCGTCGAGAAATTGGTGAGCCCGCGCACCCTCGCCCGCTCCGCCGCAATCTCCAGCAACCCGGCGCTCAAGTCGAGCGCCGTAACCTGTCCATCCGCGCCCACGCGCGACGCCAGACTGATCGCCGGCTCCCCCGTCCCGCTCGCCAAATCGAGCACCCGCATCCCCGCCGCCGGCCGCGCATACTCCACCAGCGCATCGGTCACCGCCTGCCCCATCGCCGCCGACTTGGCCTTCCACCTCTCCGAGGCAACCAGCCGATACTGGTTCCCCCAATCCGGCGCGGATTCTGGTTTGAATGTCATTCGTAGTTTTGGGGGGCAGAACGCCTTCGATTCGTATCAGGGCATCGCTTTAGCGATGCCGCACGCGCCTAAGAAATGAGCCTCGGCTTCAGCCGCCGGGAGGTCAGGCCTTCTTTTTCTTCTTCTTTTTCAGCGCGACCGGTTTCGGAGCCGATTTTTTCGCCGCTCGCTTCACTGCCGCCTTCTTCTTCGGCGCGGCACTCAAATCCCCAACTTCCAGCCGCTTGGCCGTCTTCCACAACCGTTCCAGATCATAAAACTTCCGCGCCTTCTCCGAAAAAACATGGACGACAAAGTCCACATAATCCAGCAGCACCCACTCCGCCTGCTTATATCCCTCAACATGCGCCGGACGAATATCCGCGGCCTTCAGCCGCAGTTCCACCTCGTCCGCGATCGCCTGCACCTGCCGCGGATTCGTCCCGCTGCACAGCACAAAGTAGTCGGTAAAAGCTCCCGACCCTTTTTCCATTTCCAGAATGCTGAGTTCTTCCGCCTTCTTCTCGAGGCAGGCTTGGATGGCAGCACTAATCTGCTGTTTAAGTTCGTTCTTCTTCATTCCGTAGCTTCAGTATTCTTTCCTGGCGGTGAAAACGCCTAAACATTGTAACCGACCCTCAACCGGTCGAAGCTCAACCTGTAGATGTTAGACCGCCACTGCGCACTCTCCGCGTGTGCCCGCGATTACTTGGCCGATTTTTTCGCTTCCGCCGCCGCCCGCTCCCGCAGCTTGGCCATGGTGGTCGCGGCCGGATCCTTGCGATTCTTGCTCTTGTTCCGCCGCTTCGCTTTAGTTACATAGTGATTCTGCGCCATTGCTCTCCTGTTTCCTCGGCGGTTCGGGACGCCTGCCCTGAATTCATTCAGACAATTGCCGTCAGATCGAATCCGAGCGGCTCAATCATCATAACTGGGATCAGAAAGTTTCACGAAATCCAGTCTAAACAGATTGATGGTGCACTTTGAAAAGGTTCATGTCAGGGCGCGCTTTTAGGGGATGTGGTGATAACGATCTGCATTTAAGGATATCGTCGTGGAACTTTACAGGTGAAGCCGCGCCCTTTCAGAACGAGGGCCGCCCTCTTCAAACAAAATCCCATGTCTCGCAAAGGACGCGAGACATGGGGCACCCCACTTTTCTTTTTCTTGGATCGAAAGCCTTAGACGAAAACCTCGCCGGGGAGTTTAGTTAGGGTGCGGGAGGCGAGGGTGTTTTGGACGAAGCGTTTGGGTTGGGGTGCGCCGGACGGATCCATTTGCATGCGTTCGATGCGCAGTTTCAGGGTGCGCTCGATGTTGCGGAGTTCCACGATTTCAACTCCGGCTGCGAGCGTGGTGGCGCGTCCGGTAGATCCGGCACGTCCAGTACGGCCGACGCGGTGGATGAAGTCCTCAGCCATCTTGGGCAGGTCGTAGTTGATGACGTGGGCAACGTCGTCGCAATGCAGGCCGCGGGACGCGATGTCGGTTGCGACCAGCACCTGGAAGCGGCCTTCCTGAAATCCGCTGAGGGCGCCGTTGCGCTGGGACTGCGAGCGATCGCCGTGAATCATGGTGGCGGTGAAGCCGTCGCGGGCGAGGTCCTGGGCGAGGCGCTGGGCGCCGCGCTTGGTGCGGGTGAAGATTAACGTCTGGCCTTTTTCTCCGTAGAGAAGCTGGCGGAGCACGTCGAGTTTTTCGCCGGGACGCACTTCGTAGGCTTTGAGTTCGACACTCTCAGCAGGCTTCAGAACCGAGCCCAGAGCGACGCGGACGGGATTGCGCATGTATTCGTGCACCAGCCCGGCGACGGAGGCTTCGAGAGTGGCGGAGAAGCACAAGGTCTGGCGATTCTTCGGCAACAGCGCCAGGATGCGGCGGATGGCGGGCAGGAAGCCCATGTCGAGCATACGGTCGGCTTCGTCGAGGACCAGCACTTTAATGTGACGCAGGTCGGCAAAGCGGCGGTCGGTGAGGTCCTGCAGGCGGCCGGGCGTGGCGATGATGAGCGACGAGCCGGCGCGCAGACCCTGGATCTGAGATTTTTCAGAGACTCCGCCGATCACCAGCGAGGCTTGGGGCATATTCCTGGAGCGCAGGCTCTCATACACTTCGTGCACCTGCATGGCCAGTTCGCGCGTTGGCAACAGGACCAGAGCGTTGGCATGGGCCGACGGCTCCTTACGCAGCATCTCGATCAAGGGGATCAGAAAGGCGAGAGTCTTGCCGGTGCCGGTCTGGGCGGTGCCGATTACGTCTTTGCCCTCAAGAGCTGGGGGAATTGCCTGCTCCTGGATGGGGGTTAAGGTGATGAATTCGCCTGCCGCGAGCTTCTGCTGCAGAGCAGCAGACAAGGGCAGTTCAGTAAATGTGGTCATTCTTAGATTGTTTCTTTCTGGAGGGGCCTGTTGGGATACACGTCGATACACGTGATTCCGATAACCAGGACACACGTGAAGCTTTCATGCCGCTCACTTTAAGTTTTTGAATTGGCGCTGCAACTAAACGGCGGGCAGGAAAGGCGGAGATGAATCTGATCCAACTGTTTTAATCCAACCGAGGATCACCGCGTCACGAGCAAACCGTGGAAAAAGCGTCAAAAGAAGTATAGCACAAAGAATGGTGCGAGAAAGTTACGAAGGTGTTGGGGGAGTGGCCAGTTTGGTCCCGCCAGATTAGTTTACGAGTTAGCCTTAAATGGGACGGAAGCACGCATCTAACTAGCTAGTTGAAGGTGATCCAAAAGAATTGATCGCTATGGAAGCCGTCGTAAGCTAGAATTGACAGACCCGAACCTAAAAAATTGAGAACAGCCGAAACAAAACTATCTTGCTTCTGGCATGGACCGGACCTTGGCCGGGATACACGGGCCGCGGTCTCGCTCCACGGGCACACCAACCGCTCCAAAGAAAGCCTGCAGTTCATACCGGAGCTGGCCCGCAAGGGGCCGATGCTGCATGAAGCGCTGCAGAAGCAGTGCAACAAGGCCAGGTTCCCCATCGATTTCTCGCGGGCGTACTGGACTCCGCCGCTGACTCCGAGGCTGGCCTATGAGACGGAAAAAAATCAGATCGAGAACACGCTGGGATTGAAGAGCCTGGTTTCGCTCACCGACCACGACACCATCGAAGCACCGGTATTGTTGCGGACCGAGCGGGAAACGGCGAAGACGCCGATCTCGCTGGAGTGGAGCGTGCCGTTTGCGGGAACGATTTTTCATCTTGGCGTGCACAATCTGCCGGGAACGCGGGCGCAGGCGATCATGGACGACTTGGCCGCCTACACGCGGACGCCGGACGACCGGCGATTGTGTGAGTTGCTGGCCATGCTGGATGCGTACCCGAATGTGCTGGTAGTTTTCAACCATCCGCTGTGGACGCAAACTTGTGTGGGCGTGCACCGGGACGAGCAGGCTTTGGAGAAATTCCTGACCTGCGCGGCGCAGTTTCTGCACGCCTTCGAAATCAACGCCACGCGCAGCACCCGGGAAAATAAACGGGTCGAGGAACTGGCGGAGCAGTGGGAGTGTCCGCTGGTGTCGGGCGGAGACCGGCATGGGTGCGCGGCCAGTGGCGCGCTGAATCTGACGCAGGCCGAAACGTTCTGCGCGTTTGTGGGTGAAATCCGGCAGGAGCGGCGCAGCCACGTACTGCTGATGCCGCAATTTACCGAACCGGTCAGCATCCGCACCACGCGTACGCTGCTGGATGTGATCCGCGACTATCCGGAATATCCGGTGGGGTCGAAGCGCTGGGATGAGCGCGTGTTTCATCCCGATGGGTGCGGCGGCCCGGACCGGCCGCTGTCCTCGCTGTGGAAGAAGCCTCCGGAATTTCTGGAGCGGATCCTGTCCAGCATCCGCCTGCTGGAGAATGCGACCGTGCAACGCGCGATGCAGCGCGTTTTCCGACGTGGGTGTGGAACGGATTTGCCGCGCGAAATGACGACGGAAGTGATTCCGGCTGAGGCGGTTTCCGGCGAGGCGGTTTCGTCTGAGGCTCTAACCTAGAGCGACTGTGGGTTCGGCGGAAACCCTTAACCACGAGGGAACACAGAGGTTTCACAGGGGGGAGTGCTCGTTGTGATTGCCGAGTTCTCTCCGCCTGACTCCGTTCTCTCAGTTCGAAGTTTCATTCAGCAGGTTTCATTCGAGGGGTTCAGTGGTGAAAAAGGACAGTCCACGGGTTGCGTTTTTTCCTTGCGTCTACCATGAGGTGGACGGCGTGGCGCAAACCGCGCGACATTTCGAGGCATTCGCCCGGCGCCAGCAGATTCCTTTTTTCATGGTGCACCCGGGCCCGCACGATGAAGTCGTGACTGCAGGCCCGGTGACGCGAGTCCAACTGCAGCGCAGTCCGGTGAAATTTCCGCTCGACCGGGCGCATGACTACGATCTGCTTTTTCTTCGACATTACAGAAAACTCGAACCGATGCTGCGCGAGTTTCGTCCGGATGTGGTACAGATTACGGGGCCGAGCGATTCAGGAACGCTGGGAGCGTATACCGCCTGGAAAATGAAGATTCCGCTGGCGGCGTCGTGGCAGACCAATCTGCACCAGTATGCGCGGCGGCGGATGGCGGCTGCGGTTTCATTTCTTCCTTCGACGATTTCTGAAAAACTGGCGGACGTGGCGGAGCGGCTGAGTTTTCGCGCGTCGGCGCGGTTCTACCACATTCCGCGGCTGCTGTTCGCGCCCAATCAGGAGATGATTCGAGTGCTGGAAGCGGCTACGGGCAAGCCTTGTTATCTGATGTCGCACGCGGTGGATACGGCGGTGTTCAGCCCGCAACTTCGTGACCGGAAGGATGGGCCGTTCCGCATCGGATATGTGGGGCGGTTGACGGCGGAGAAGAGTGTGCGGACGCTGGCGCGGCTGGAGCAGGCGCTGCTCGATAAGGGCTATCGCGATTTTCATTTCGTGATTGTGGGGGAAGGCAGGGAACAGGAATGGCTGCGGAACAATATGCGGCAGGCTGAGTTTACCGGCGTGCTGACCGGCCCGGAGCTGTGGCGGACGTTCGCGAACTTCGATGTGCTGGCGTTTCCGTCGGAGACCGATACGTTCGGGTTAGTGGTGCTGGAGGCGTTTGCTTCGGGAGTTCCCGCGGTCGTGACCGATCGAGGTGGTCCGCAGTTTACGGTGAGGCAGGGGAGTTCGGGATTTATTGCGCGCGGGTTCGGGGAGTTTGTGAGTTACGTCGCGAAGTTGATCGATGAGCCGGAGTTGCTGTCTTCTATGCGCGCGGCGGCGCGGGAGCAGGCGCTGGAGACTTCGTGGGATCGGATTTTCGAGGGAATGTATGAGGCGTACGAGCGCTGCCTGTGCACCGAGGCGGTCGCGGAGCAGAGTGTTTTGGATGTGGCGACGACGTAGTGACGCGTTTTGCTTTCCGGCACAATTCCACAGGGACTAAAGCCCGAATTGTTTTCCATGCGGCAACACGGCCCTGAAGGGCCGCTCTTCCACGAAAACGCCTGCCCTAAAGGTCCAGTCGTTCATGACACGCCGTCCTTTGGGGGGCGGCTTTTCCGTGCAACGGATCCTGTGAAGGGTTCTCTGCGAAGTGGCTAGGCAAGGCCGGTGGAAATGGGGGACAATCAGGGCGGAACCGAGGCGGGCTGATTTTGAAGATTTCGCAGAAGGGGCTGTATGCGCTGCAGGCGATGATGACGCTGGCGCGGCGGCACGGTCAGGGAGCAATCAAGATTCGGGAAATTGCGGCGGAGAGCGATCTGCCGGAGAAGTTTCTGGAACTGATTCTGCTCGAGTTGAAGAACGCTCGCATCGTGGACAGTGTACGGGGAGCGCGCGGCGGGTACCAGTTGCGGCGCGATCCGGCGGAGATTCCGTTGAGCGATATTATCCGGCTGGTGGATGGTCCGCTGGCGCCGCTGGGAGACGCCGAGCAATTGCGGAGTCTGATCGCGAAGGATTCGGACCATCGGGCGCTGTATGAAGTATTCCTGGCCGTGCGCGACGCGGCAGCGAAGATTCTGGAGAACACCTCGGTTGCAGACCTGGTCGAAGGGAAAGTCAAGAAGGTCAGTGCCGCCAGGAGTGGGACCACCACGGCAAAAAAGAAAACTCCCGGGACCTAGATCCCAGGGCTCAAGATTCGTCAGCTTTGAGCGCGCTGCCGGCAAAAAGGCTCATTCTTGGCGATCATGATGAGGGATAAAGATACTCTGGAAACTTTCCCAGACTAGCGGTACAGTGTGTGGGCCGCTCGCAGGCCTGATCCCCCCGATTAGTGTTAGAGCGGGAATGCCGGGTGCGAAAACCCCTAACCCAGCGTGGGCTCCCCTTACTTTTCTGGAGGAATTCCTTATGACCGATCTGATGTTGATGCGACAGACTCCGGTTACCCTGCTGCGCGACTGGCTCGCGACCAACACCAAGGACTTGCGCATGCGAACCGAGCGCGACATCATTTTGCAGGCGCGCTTGGAAGTGCCGGCAATTGCACGAATGGACAACGGCGACATTGCCTGGGAAATTCACCAATGGGCTGAAAAAAATAGTTTTCTGCCAGTGAACTGGGTAGGCACTCCCGGTGCGGTGCCTCCCGGCAGTGCCGGAGCCACTCCGGTGCGGGCCGGGGACCCGGAAATTCTCGACAATTTAAAAGCTCTGATGAGAACTCTGCAGTCGATCTCTAACATTAAATGGGTCGGCGATGGAGTCACGGCCGGCATCTCGGTTTCGGGTTTAACCGCCGACTTCGGCAAGAGCAGTGACAAGCTGACCGCAACGGTCGGCTGGGACCGCACGCTCGAATTGAAGACCAGCGTCTCCGGGATGACGTTTTCGGGCAAGATTGATCCGGTCGCCAAGACCTGGGACATGGAATTCACGATCGGCAAGCAGGCGCCCAACCTGGCAGACGTGGCCAACGTGTTTCAACAGGGTGAGAGCGCGCTTCGTGGAGTGCTGTCGAGTACGAACAAAATCGACTTCACCAATCCGAGTAAGACCGTGTCGCAATTCTCGCCTTACATTGCTCCGATCAAAGCGGCAGTCGATGCCGCCAGCAAGATCGCGGCGCAGCGCCCCGGCAGCATCAGCTTCGGGGTGTCACTCAAAGGTGGCCCGCCCTCTTCCACCTCGCCGGGTGGCGTTACCGCGACCGCTTTGTTCACCGTCGTCTTTTGACCATGGGAGACACGGGCGGATCGATGCATCGCTGAAAGCCAGCCTTGAGATCCCTTGCCCAGCGCGGGAAGTGCGGGATTTTCACATTCGCGAAACATCGGTGTACTCGGCGGTTGCATCGATTCCCGTCAATCAAGAGCGCGAAAAGCCTTGACTGGCGCTGGTTCCGCGTAGAAATGCTAATTCCGGCTGCACCATTTTCTGGCACGTGCTTGTGGACGGGCTGCACTCGATTGAAAATACAGATAGTTGCGGGGGCGTATTTTTGATTGACGAAAAAAATAGGAAGCGTAGAACTGAATCGTTCTTTGACAGCTTCTTAAGTTTTTCCGGTTGGTGCGGCGTCCGGGGCTCGAGCGGAGTCACTCTTCTGATCGAAAGGTCAGGAGGGAGGGTGAGCAAGGGTCTATAGCAAAGCGCTGGTCGAGGCGAACGAAGAAGAAATGGCGGAGCAAGATAGAGTTCCGAGGCGTAGGGTAGGTTTATCCGGTTGGCGGTGAGCCCGGAGCCCAAGCGAAGATCGCGCGCAGTGGCCCGCAAGGGTAGCAGCGGAGCAGGTCGAGCAAGGGTCAAACGCGAGCTACTGGCCGAGACGAATGGACCCTACACCACCTCGGAACTCTTATTTTTTGAGCTACGAGCTACTAGCTTTGAGCTAAGAGCTCAGCTTTCAGACCTCACGCCTAAGTCACGTTTGAGGCAATCCCGCTGCTGTTTCCTCAGTCACCTTCCCAATTTCGGTTCTGCCGTATCCGTGAAAATCCGCGTAAATCCGCGGCAAAGGAGTTTTTTCCCTGCCTAGCGGGCACAACCTTCAGACTTAGACACCAAAGGCCCGCGCTGGTGGACCTGGCAAGATTCGAACTTGCAACTGCGAGCGTCGACCGAGATCGACGCCCGCCGTGTTCCTTACACCACAGGCCCAACTGCTGGCCTCATCCCTAGTCCACGTGCTCGCCTTCGGACATGAAGCTTTGTTCGGCGGCGGGGAGGCGGTCGCCGGGACGAGCCCAGAAGACGTAGAGGGTTGGCCACAGGATCACGCTCACCAGTAGTTCCACGATCAGGCCGCCTACGATCACGATGGCGAAGGGGCGCTGCGAATCCGAGCCGATGTCGTGGGACATGGCGGCGGGGAGCAGGCCGAGGGTTGCGACCAGCATGGTCATCATGATGGGGCGCAGGCGGAGGGCTGCGCCTTCCTTGGCGGCTTCGCGCACCGGGAGGCCGCGGGTGCGGAGCTGGTTGATGTATTCGATCATGATCACGCCAATCTCGACCGACACGCCGATCAGGGCGAGGAAGCCGAGGCCGGACGACACACTGAAGTGGGTGCCGGTGATGAGCAGGCTGAGGAAGCCGCCGAGCGGAGAAAGCGCGACGACCGCGAGGATCAGCATCACCCACTTCCAGGAACTGAAGGCGGAATACAAGATGAAGGACATGAGCAGCAACGTGATCGGCACGATGAATGCTAGACGGCGATTGGCGCGTTGCTGACTCTCGTATTCTCCGGTCCAGTCGAGGTGGTAGCCTTCGGGTAGTTTGACTTTTTGTCCAACTTCTTCAATGGCCTGGCGGACGGTTGAGCCGAGGTCGCGTCCGCGCACGCTGTATTTGATGGCGATGTAGCGGGAGTTGCCTTCGCGATAAATGGTGGACGCGCCATCGTCGAGGGTTATGGTGCACAGCTGGGAGAGGGCGACGCGTTCTCCGGAGGGAGCGAGGATGCGGATGTTGCTGATGTCCTCGACCGAACGGCGGAATTGGGGCAGGTAGCGGACCGTGAGGTCGTAGCGCTGCTCCAGGATGAGAATCTGGGTCAGGGCCTTGCCGCCGACGGCGGTTTCGACGGCGTCCTGTATGTCGCTGACGTTGAGGCCGAAACGGTCGGCGGCGGCGCGGTCCACATTGAGGTTTACGTTGGGCTGGCCGCGGACCTGAAATGTGCCCAGATCGGCCACGCCGGGGATCCGGCTCATCACGCCCTGCATTTCGTCGGCTTTGGCTTCGAGCGTTTTCAGGTCGCCGCCGAATAATTTCACGGCGAGTTCGCCTTTGACGCCGCTGACGGCTTCTTCCACGTTGTCGGAAATGGGCTGGGAGAAATTCCAGTCGACGCCGGGAAACTGCTGGAGTTCCTTGTCCATGGCCGCGATCAGTTCGTCTTTCTTGCCGTGGAAGTCGCTGCGCCACTCCTCGCGAGGATGAAGGTCGACGAAGAATTCTGTGTTATAGAAACCGCTGGCATCGCTGCCGTCGTCGGGGCGGCCGACCTGGCTGATGACCTGTTTGACTTCAGGGAAATTGGCCAGCACCAGGCGCGCTTTCTTGGCCATGGCGATGCTGGCCGAAGGTCCGGTGCTGGGCGCAAGGGTTCCGCGCACCCAGATGGCGCCTTCGTCAAGATGAGGAAGGAATTCGGAGCCGATGATTCCGCTGGTCGCCATGAACAGCATGACAGCCAGGGCGATCAATCCCATGCCCAGGGTGAACTTCATGTGATCGAAGCACCAGTCGAGGGTGCGACCGTAGTTGTGGTTGAGCCACTCGAGGACGGGATTGCGCCACTCTTTGATTCCGGAACTGAACAGGATGCTGCACAGCACGGGCGCGATGAGCAGGGCGAAGACCAGCGCGCCCAGAAGAGCGAAGGCGACGGTCCAGGCCATGGGACTGAACAGGCGGCCTTCGACGCGCTGCAGGGTGAAGATAGGCAGGTAGGAAACAATAATGATGACGCGCGCGAAGAAGACGGGGCGCTGCACTTCATGGGCCGCGATGGCGATAGTTTCCATGAACGACTTCTTGGTGTTACCGAACGAGGTGTGGCGCAGGATGTTTTCCACCATGACCACCGATCCGTCGACGACCATGCCGAAATCGAGCGCGCCCAGCGACAGCAGGTTGGCGGGGATATGGCGCAGGTCGAGAAGAATGGCGGCAAACAGAAGAGAGAAGGGAATAGTGACGGCGACGATGAGCGCGCTGCGCACGTTGCCGAGAAACAGGAACAGAATCAGGGTGACCAGCAGCACGCCGTCGGTCAGATTGCGCAGGACGGTGTGGGTGGTGTGGTGCATCAACTCGCGGCGGTCGAGGTGGGGGACGAGCCTTACTCCTTGCGGCAGCAGGCCGGGCTTGCCGTTTTTTCCGTTGAGCTCGTCAATCTTCTGATGAAGGGCCTCCAGGGTGGTCTCGGCGACGGCGCCCTTGCGGAGCAGGACGATACCTTCCACCACGTCATCGCTGTTGAAGATGAAGCCATCGTCTTTGCGAATGGTTTTGCCGAGCTGGCCGAGGCGGACTTTGGGAGCTTGCACTACGTTTCCCAGATCGCGGACGCGCACGGGGGTTCCGGCCTGCACCTTCACGACTGTAGCGGCGATGTCGTCGGTGGTCTGCATCAGGCCGACGGCGCGCACATTGAGGGCTTGCTCGCCGCGTTCGATGAATCCGCCGCCAGCGTTGATGTTGTTCGCGATCAGCGCGTTCTCCACCTGGGCCAGCGACAGGCCGTAGGCGACCAGCTTGGCGGGATCGAGTTGAACCTGATATTCGCGGGTGGGGCCGCCGAACGGATTCACGTCGACAATGTTCGCGACTGACTTCAACTGGTTGACGACGACCCAGTCGTTCAGCGACTTCAACTCCATCACGTCGTATTTCGGGTTCGTGCTGGAGAGCGTGTAGAACATGATCTGCCCGGTCGGGCTGTAGTCCGGACCAATGCCGGGGTTCACGTTCTGCGGCAGGGTGACTTGTCCGACGCGGTCGAGCACTTCCTGGCGGGCGCTGAAAGTGGTGATGTCATCGTCGTAGATGATGGTGATCATCGACAGGCCGGAGAGCGAGACCGAGCGCAAGTGGGTCAAGTGCGCAACGCCGTTCAGCTTGACTTCGAGGGGGACCGTGATCTGCTGTTCGACTTCCTCGGCGGCGTGTCCGGGCCACTGGGTAATGACTTGCACGTAGGTGTCAGCCACATCGGGATAGGCTTCGATTGGCAAGGCGTGGAATGAAAAGATTCCCCAGGCGAAAAGCACCAGCGAAGCGCCCATGATCATGAGGCGGTTGCGCAGGGCGAAGTCAATCATGCCTCGGATCATTCTTTTTTCTCCGCCACTTCGGTGGAGAATTCGAGGGCGTTGGTGACCAGCATGTCGCCGGGCTTCACGCCGTCGCGAATTTCCTGCATGCCGTCGGGAGCGAGGCCGTCGGCCTGGACCATAATCTTGCGAAAGCGGCTGGCGCCTTCTTTGCGGAAGACCCAGTCTTTATCGTGCAAGCGCATGATGGCCGTGGCGGGCACGACCACACGTTGCGTGAGCTTGCGCGAACGGAACGTAGCCACGGCAAACATGCCGGGACGGAGCGAGCCATCGGCGTTGCCGAGCACGATGCGCACCTTGGCGGACCGGGTATTGGGATCGAGCACGCGGGAAATGTCGGCGACGGTACCTTTAAAACCGCGATCGGGGAAAGCGTTCAGGCGAATTTCGGCGGCGTCGCCGAGATGCACTTCGCCGAGATCGTTCTCGAAGACGTCGCACACCACCCAGACTTCGGCGAGATTCGCGATAGTGAACAGGTTAGGAGTGTTGTCGAGGCTCTTGATGCCTTCCGATCCCGCGACGTTCTGCTCGACGATGGTGCCAGAAACAGGCGCCTTCAAATCGATGAGCGGGCTGGGGTGGGCGGGGTCGGCGCCCAGAACGTGGACATGCTGCTCGGCGGTCTGCAGATCGACTTTCGCTTTGTCCTCGGTATCCTGCGCAGCCTCGAGGTCCTTGGCGGCGATGGCGCCGCGGTCGAACAGCATTTGGGCGCGATCGAGCGATTTTTGGGCGAGCACCTGGTCGGCCTTGGCTTTTTGATAATCCGACATGGCGGAAGCGAGGTCGGGGCTGGAAATCACGAGCAGAGTCTGGCCCTTTTCGACGTGATCGCCGAGTTTGACTTTGAGATCGACGACGCGGCCGCCGCCCAGCGAGGTCACGTGGATGGTGCGATTCACATCAGGGGTGACGGTGCCGTTGGCCGTGACCAGGTTGGGCAAGGAGCGCGTTTCCGCCGGCGCGACTTTGAACAACTGGGGTTGATCCGTGTCATAAACGTCGGGATCGAGTGTGATCGGGGGCTTGCTGGTGGAGGCCGGAGTATCTTTCGAGCAGGCCACGCCGACGCCGAGAGCCACCAGTAACAGCGCCAGCGAAAGCCAGCGCCACGCAGGAGAGGCATCCAGTTGTTGGCGGCGCCGGTCCTGGAAGCAAAACTTTCTCATTGGATTACCTCACGGCCTACGGCCTCATTCAACTGGGCTGCCGCTGTCAGATAGGAACCGATCAGATTTACGTAACTCAACTGCACGGCGCGGTACTCGCTCTCGGCATTCAGGAGATCCAACAAAGCCGCGCCGCCGTGCTGGTAGGAAAATAAAACCGTGTCGCGCACCCGCACTGCCTGCTGCAGATATTGGCGCTTATAGGGCTTGAGCAAATTGATGTTGCTGTTCACCATGGCGTAGGCGGAATCGACGTCACTGTAGACCTGGGTTTCCACGCCCTGGCGAAGTTTTTCATTTCGTTTGATGTCAATTTTCGTGCGAAGTTTCTCGCCCTGGTTGGTATCGAAGATACGCAATGGGATGCTGACGCTGGCTCCGAGGGTGTTCAGGGCGTCAGGATTATTGAATGAGCCGTTGTGGGTAAACCAGACGCCGAGGGTGGGATCGACGGAGCCGTTGGCCTCTGCCAGTTGGGCATTGGTTTCGGCCTGCTTCACTGCGAGCACGGCGGCGCGCAGGTCGGGCCGGGTGTCGAGAGCTTCTTTGCGGTAGTCGTCGAGCGAGAGCAGGTCCTCGCTGAACTCGAAGGGGCCGTCGAGATCGAAACTATCTACCGGCCTGCGATCATCGATCAAGGCCAGCAGGTTGATCTTAGTGGTGCGCAGGTTGACCAAGGCGGTTTGCACGTCGGACTCGTATTGCAGGCGCTGCAGTTCGAGGCGGTCGAGATCGATCTGGGCGATGTCGCCGGCCTGGAAGCGGTCGCGGCTGACCTTCAGGATCTTGTCGTAGGAGTCGAGATTATCCTGCGCGACATGCAGTACGGCCTTGGCCTGGAGGACTCCGACGAAAGCGTTGCGCAGATTGAACAGGAGATTTCGTTCGGAATCTGACTGCTGGGCGATGCCGATGGCCGTGCCTTCTTTGGCGGCTTCGTACCGCAGGCCGCGTTTGTTGCGGCGCTCGAACAGATAACTGACGCTGGGTGAGACGAAGGTGCCGGCGAAGGGCTGCCACACA
>Ga0210400_10002557_pt1 | contig 16734 bp, 13 predicted proteins | sample IncBWH26MmetaG_FD_155456 | JGI IMG/M metagenome (GOLD analysis project Ga0210400, IMG submission 155456) | Forest soil microbial communities from Barre Woods Harvard Forest LTER site, Petersham, Massachusetts, United States - Inc-BW-H-26-M | ecosystem: Environmental > Terrestrial > Soil >... | reverse complement strand
GCTCTGATCGCGATTGGCGGCGACGACACGCTCTCGGTGGCCAAAAAACTTTTCGATATCGGAATAAAAGTGGTTGGCGTTCCAAAGACGATCGACAACGATCTGGCCGGCACCGACTTCACGTTCGGCTTCGACACGGCAGTGGATGTGGCCACAGAAGCCATTGACCGGGTGCACACGACGGCCGAGGCGCACAATCGCGTGATCGTGGTGGAAGTGATGGGACGCGATTCCGGCTGGATCGCGACTTATAGCGGCATCGCCGGCGGCGCCGACGTCATTCTGATCCCCGAGGTTCCTTTCGATATTGATCAGGTAGCCGAAACGATTCGCCAGCGCCATGCCCGCGGGAGATATTTCAGCATCGTGGTAGCAGCCGAAGGCGCGAAGTTTGCGGGGGGCAATGAGACTCTGCCGGCGGCGGGCGTTGATGAATTCGGACATGCTCGGTTAGGCGGAATCGGCTCGCTACTGGCGCAGGAGATCGAAAAACGGACTGGCTTCGAGTCGCGCTCGGTGGTGCTCGGCCACATCCAGCGGGGCGGATCGCCCAGCGCTTTCGACCGCGTGCTGGCTACGCGCTACGGACTGGGCGCCATCGACATGGTGCACCGGGGCGAATTCGGGCGCATGGCGGCGTTGCGGGGGAACAAGATTATTTCCATCCCACTGGCAGAGGCCATCGCTTCGAATCGTAAGGTTGACAAGGAAATTCTTGACGCCGCGACTGGCATTCTCGACAAAATCGAAGACAAGGCTGTGAAAGTTTCCTGACCCGTTTTCCCCGTAGAGACGAAGCTTGCCGCGTCTCCTGCCGCGGAGTGAGACGGGGCAAGCCCCTCTCTACAGATGGTTCAGTCTTGGGCGAAGAGTAGCGCCGACGCGGGATTCGCTTGGCATGGACGCGGGTTTAGAGGCATACTGACTCAGCCGTCCGCGAGAATTGATTAAGATTCCGAGGCCGCTCCCGTGCCTATGTTTCAAGACGAAACCCAGCCCGAGAATCAACTGGAGCGGTCAACGCCGCTGTCCTCGCAACCCGCGTCGCGGGATTCAGAAGTGCAGCGGAAGCGGATGCTCATCGCGCTGGGGATATTGGTGATGGCGCTGGCAGCAGTCGTTCTGAGGGACTGGGATTTCTGGTTTCCGCCGAGCGGCGAAGAGCAGGAGGCCACGGTTCGCAGCAAGCATGAAAGTAAGAGTCAGAGTACTGCCGCGGCACCGGCCACCGTGCCGGCGACCTCGAAGCAGGAACGCAAGCCAGTCAAGCCCGCGACACCCGCCGCCACCGAAGCTCCGTTCTCGGCAAGCACAGAACGCGCAGCGCTACCTCCGCTGCAGGTGGAAGTCGTAGCCGGAAACCGCCACACCAACGTGCCCGCGAAAAGCAATGCCATCCATCTAGACGTGGATTCGGGGACTACGTCATCCGCACCCGGCGCTCCTGTATCGACTACTACGGTGGTAAGTGCCGGCGATCACGTCCAACTCTCGCCGCAAACCGCGCAGAGCGTTAGCGTTTCGGTGCCACCGGACTATCCGTTGCTGGCGCGACAGATGAAGGTGCAAGGCGCAGTCAGGCTGCAGGCGCTCATCTCGCGAGACGGCACAATCCAGGAGTTACAGATTCTCAGTGGCCCTGGCATTCTGGCCACTGCGGCTCGCGAGGCGGTGAAGCAGTGGCACTTCAAGCCCTACATTCAAAACGGGCAGCCCGTGGAAACACAGGCTCGCATCACCGTGAACTTCACTATTTCCACAAATTAATCGGCGCGGGGTCAGGTGGCGCGGACACTCTTGTGCGCGAATGCGTGCGGGCGAATACAACTCGCATGGGAGAGCAATGTCCGGCTGAGAATAGGAAGTAAGAGCAAACGCAACGGCCGCGGAGGAGTGTCCGCGCTACACAACCTGAAAAATTAAACGGGCGTCCGGATTCTTTCGAACCCAGGACGCCCGGGCAGCCCTCCCCCAGAACTGCTCACTTGGGAGTGTAAGACCGCGCGGGAAATCTGAAAATGGCACGCGGGTGCCAATCCGTCCCCCCAAAGTGCCAGCCGGTAAATCACACATTACAAAACCATATTTAAGCCGAATCCATCAGCTTCTACTCGGAAATGACCATCTTCCCGGGTGCGGTTCCAGTGGAAAAAGGCGAGCCCGTGATTGCCGTGGGAACTCCGGTTGATGGATTGTAAGTATATCCGGCAACTCCCGTTGGATCCTGACTTCCGATGTAGAAATGGTTGCCACTGGGATCAATTAAGGCGAACAATCCGCCTGCGGACACGCTGAACGGCGAGGCCGTTACCGGCACCAGTTGGCCGTTGGTGGGAGTAATTGTGAAACACCAGATGGAGAAGCTCGATCCCGGAGTCGTCGCGTAAACAAACTTTCCGCTGGGATCGACAGTGATGGCGCTGGGGCCCTTGCCGTTCGTCGCGGTAAAGGGCGAACCAAGTATCCGGGTTAGCGCGCCGGTGCCTGGGTCGATCTGAAACCCGGAAATGTTGCCAATGGTAGACGAAAACGGAGGAGGGTTGCTCGCCGAAGGATTCGCTACGTAGAGGAACCGCTCACTTCCATCCACTGCGAGGCCGAAGGCTCCGCCTCCGCCTCCCGTTAGCGAAGAGAATGGAGACCCCGGCACCTTGGTGAGCGCGCCATTCGAGAAGGAGAAAGCTGTGATCCATCCAATACCCGGATTTGTCACATACACAAACTTGCCGGAAGGCGTAATCAGAATCTCGGCTGGATTTGCATTGGCGGGGACTGGCGATCCGAACGGCGACAAAGCGCCTGTGCCGGTATCGATGGAGAAAACGGAAACGTCATTTGTAAGGTTATTGGTCACTAACAAGTACTTGCCGGAAGGGTCGATGACTGCCGCATTGGGACTGGAGCCGCCGGTCGGAGTCGGAGTTCCACTGAGCGTCAGAGTCCCATCGCTGGCAACGTTGAAGATCGAGATTGTGTTGGCGAAGGAATTCACCGCGTACAGAAACTTTTTCGACGGAAGCAACGCAATGCCGGTGGGCGTTGTGTCCTGCACTTGCGGCGTCTCCGCTCCACGAGTAATGGCCCCGTTGGAGCCGTTGATGTGCAGCAACAGTACGGATCCTCTCGATGGGAGAGTGACATAGGCATTATGGTTCGGCCCCGACTTGCTATGACTGCTGCTACCACAGGAAAGAGAAAGTCCGGCCAGGACGGCGATAGCGACGACGGACCCAAGAATCCGGGGAAGACAACTTTGACCTGCCAGTGCGGCGCGCGCCGCCCTCAGAAAGCTCATTTGCGAACCTGCTCCTCAGTATCCAAGGTGAGAACGAAAAAGTCGTGTTCACTATCGTGCACGAGAAGGCGGGAACTCGCAACCGCGCGCCTCGCCCGACAGTGTCCTGATTAACTGCAAAGGGCACGAAGGAAATCCTCCGTGAACCTTTGGGTTGGATGCACGGGCGGGGCCGCGAGGCTGCGCACGTGAGAAAGGCACGCGGCAAACGGCCTGCGATGCCTCGCGGCGGGATGTGTTCTAATTGTTACTGTTGCGAATCAGCGTGTTCCAAATAAAGACTGTGTCGTGATCGACATCCACTGTCACCTTCTGCCCGAGGTCGACGACGGCCCCAAGTCCTGGGATGTAGCCGTCGAAATGTGCCGCATGGCGGCGGCTGACGGAATTACCCACACTGTCGCTACCCCGCACGCCAACGATCGTTACGCCTACGATCGCGCATACCTCTCCGGGCTTCTCGGCCAGCTGCGGGCGAAGCTCGATCCCGCGCTGCCATTCGAATTGAGTTTAGGCTGCGATTTTCACCTTTCCTTCGAGAATCTGGAACGAGTGCTCGAGCAGCCACACACCTACACGATCGGCGAAACCAACTATCTGCTGATTGAACTCAGCAATTTCAGCGTTCCGACCCGGCTTGGGGACTGTTTCACTCGCCTGGGAGATCGCGGGCTTACGCCCATCCTGACCCATCCCGAACGGAACCCTATCCTGCAGCAAACGCCGCAACGTATCTTAGAGTGGGCGGAGCAGGGCTGTCTGATGCAGGTCACGGCCTCGGCGCTGACAGGGTTCTGGGGAGAGCGGCCCGAGATCATTGCCCGCTGGCTGCTTGATCGGTCTGCCGTCCACATACTCGCCTCAGACGCGCACGATACAAGGCGCCGTATTCCGAATCTTTCCGCGGGACGTACGGTCGCAGCAAAAATTGTGGGGGCAGAGTACGCCGAAGCGCTCGTCGAGGGTAACCCGGGGGCGATCGTGAAGGGGATGCCGATCCCTTATTGCCCGCGGCCGGTGCTGGATTAGGGAACCAAAAGAGTCGGGTACAATGTGCGGACGTTTAGGAGGCACACTTGCGACATGTCATTGCGCCTGTCCTCGCGTTAGTTTCGTTCTTGCTTCCGATGGCGGCTCAAACTCCCGAACTTTCCAAGGGCGTAAAACAGTTCGTGCGAGTGGACGCGCCCAAGGTCGTCCTGACGCATGTGCGCGTGATTGACGGTACGGGCGCGGCGGCGGTTGAAGATCAGAATGTGGTCATCGAGGGCGGGAGGATTTCGGCTCTCCAGAGAGGCGCCGACGTCACCGCAGCCACGGGAACGACGGTTCTTGACCTCCACGGATACACCGTGATGCCAGGCATCGTCGGCATGCACAATCATCTCTTTTACATCGCGCGGCCTAATCTGAATAGCCAGCGGAAGTACGAGCAGCCTGTGCTGGCGCCGCAGATGACGTTCTCGGCGCCGCGACTTTACCTTGCCGCCGGCGTAACGACCATGCGCACTACCGGAAGCGTCGAGACCTATGCCGATCTGAACCTGAAGCGCGACATCGACGCGGGCAAGCTTCCCGGCCCGCACCTTGACGTTACCGGCCCGTATCTCGAAGGAGCAGTGAGTTATTTCCTCCAGATGCCGCACTTGACCAACCCCGACGATGCGCGGCAGTTGGTGGAGTATTGGGCCGATCAGGGAGTAACGTCGTTCAAGGCGTACATGAACATCACGCGCGCCGAGCTAAAAGCGGCAATCGTCGCCGCTCACAAGCGCGGGATCAAAGTCACGGGGCACCTGTGCTCGGTAACTTATAAAGAAGCCGCCGAGTTGGGCATCGACGATCTCGAACACGGATTCTTTGTAAACACGCAGCTCGATCCGGGGAAGAAACCCGATGTCTGCAGCGACAGTGCTGGGGAATATACCCTGGACCACATGCCCCCGGATAGCTCCGAGGCTAAAGACCTGATCGACACCCTGGTGAAACATCACGTGGCGATCACCTCGACGCTGCCGGTATTTGAAGGAGACGCAGGTGGAGGACGTCCACCGATCCGGCAGCAAGCGCTGGATGCAATGACGCCGGAGGCCCGCGAGGCATTTTTCTATATGCGACAACGGCCGGTATCGCGGCCGAAGACCGGCGAGAAGGCCGACGAGAAGACCGATCCGGCAATGCTTTTCAAGCGCGACATGGAACTGGAACGCGCCTTCGTGGCGGCCGGAGGTTTGCTGATCGCGGGTCCTGATCCGACCGGAGCCGGAGACGTCGTGCCCGGCTTCGGCGATCAGCGAGAGATCGAATTGCTAGTGGAGGCGGGTTTTACGCCCGTCGAGGCGATCAAGATCGCCACCCTGAATGGCGCGTCCTATATGGGCAAAGAAAAACAGATCGGATCGCTCGCCGTGGGAAAGAACGCGGACCTGGTTGTGATCAAGGGCGACCCGTCAAAGCAAATCTCGGATATTGAAAATGTGGAGATTGTGTTCAAGGACGGCATCGGGTACGACTCGCAGAAGCTCTTGGATTCGGTGAAGGGGCGTTACGGGCAGTATTGAGAGTTTTACTCAAGGCTAGTTCTTGGGAAGGTTGTCTGCCGCCGGTGTCTGCTTCGCCGCGGCCTTCGGATCGCCTGTCACGGGCGCGCTGGTCATCGCGCTCTCCGGATTGAGCAGGTGATCATGGCTCGGGCCCAGCCCGAGTTTGATCAGCGCCCGGGAATCCGGAATCTGCTTCGACTGCCATCCCTGATCTGCTTGATAGCGCTTCATCGCCGCCTGCGTGGCGCTGTCCCACGATCCCGAAGGCTCGCCCTGCATATAGTGTTCGCGGATGAGCGCGGTCTGAATTTGCCGGGCGCGACCCGAGTCAATCGCCTGTTGGCCGCGCTTCTTTGAACTGTATTTGGAACCCTTCCTGGCGTGGGAGCTTTTACTCTTCTGAGACAAAGCCTGACCTGACGCGCGCTTGGTGGCGGGGCGGCCGCTGGTGTGATGCTTTGTTTTCGCGGCTGGCGCTACGGAAGTTTGCGCCGCTTTTGTTGGCGGCGTCGACGTATCGGCGAAAGCCGCCCCATGCACGGCCAGGCAGAGCAGGGTCCTGAGCCCCATCCGTCGCCAGCGCCGAATTTGATCCGCCCAGTGCATCTGATTTCCCGTAGAGACGCGGCTTGCCGCGTCTCGGCATTGCCTCGCTGCCGGAGACGGGGCAAGCCCCGTCTCTACATAAAGTAAATTGCCACCCGATAAAGCAAATTGCGTCCCAATAGAAAACCGGCGAAACCGGCCACCCTTATGGTCCCCGAAATGGGGACGGAGCGCCAGTCTCGCCGGGTTGGTTACCAGTTACGGAAGTGTACCTGCCATGAATATCGTTCCATCCTGCGCTCTTGAACCTCGCTGACGCACCAGGAACACGACATCCTGCCCGCTCTTGAGCGACGATTCGATCTTCGAAAAGTCGTCCGGATTGTTCACGGGCTGCTTGTTCACTTCCAGAACCACGTCGCCGCGATTCAGACCGACATCCTCGGCGAACGATCCTTGTTTCACGTCCGACACCACCACGCCTTTACCTGCGGGAATGCTGAGGCGATCCGCCAAATCGGGAGTGATGCTGCGAACCGTAATCCCGAACTTGCTGGCCTTGGGCGTCTCTTCGCTCTGGTTTTCGTCCTCTTCGCCCAGACGGGAAGCAAACAGTTTCGAGCGATCGGCGATGGTCACCGTGGCTTCCTGCTTCTTGCCGTTCCGCACAAAGACCAATTTGGCCTTCGAACCGGGCTTGCGGGAAGCGATGTCAGCCACCAGATCGTCGCCGGTCTTCACGTCCTTGCCATCGACGGACGTGATAGTGTCGCCGATCTTCAGGCCCGCCTGGTCCGCCGGGCTGCCGGATACCACGTTTGACACCGTCACGCCCGACCCATAAATGCGCGCAATAGCCGGGTTCGGCTGGGCGGAGAACTCAATGCCGATGGAGCCGCGCGAAACCCTGTGTTCAGGACCAATCAACTGGTTGTAGACCTGCGCCACCGTGTTCGAGGGCATGGCAAATCCGACGCCCGCGTATGAACTCGTCTCCGTCAGGATCGCAGTATTGATGCCGACGACTTCACTCGCCATATTCACCAGCGGCCCCCCGGAATTGCCCGGGTTAATCGCCGCGTCGGTTTGAATAAAAGACTGGAACTGGCGGTTGGGAACGATGTTGCGCCCCTTGGCCGACACGATGCCCGCGGTGACAGTCTCTTGCAATCCGAAAGGACTGCCAATGGCCAGCACCCAGTCGCCAACTTCCATGCCGTCAGAGTTGCCGAGTTTCGCGGCGGGCAATGGACGATCTACCTCAATCTTGATCACCGCTAGGTCGGTTTCCTGGTCCATACCGATCAACTTGGCGTCGTGGCCGGGCGTGGCCGGGTTTTCATCCATCAACTTCACACGGATGCGATCTGCCTTCTCGACCACGTGCCGGTTGGTGACGATGTAACCCTTGGAATCCACAATCACGCCGGAACCGAGCGAGCGTTGGCGGATGGTGCCCGCTTCTGGGCCGCCCTGGCCGCCGAAGAACTTGTCAAAGAAATCCTGGAACGGAGTGTCTTCATCGCCGTTGCCCGGTTCCTGGTCCGGATCGGGACGGATGGGGCGCCGCCGGTGAGGGTTCTTAACGGTCGACTCGGTATTGATGTTTACGACACTCGGCTCAAGCTGCTTGGAAATCTGGGAGAAGGCGTTTGAGAGTTGTTGCGGAGCGGGAATCGTGAGCGGGGTCGCATCCGACGCCTTCTGTCCCTCTTTGCCTTTGACTCCAGAGGAGACAACCGTGCCAATCAGAATTCCAACGGTGAGCGTCGCCAGAATCGTAAAAGTGTAGGCCCAACGATTGGCCTTCAGACGAGCCCAAAAAGCGCTTTCGCGCGAATCCATTTCGTTCCTCCTGAAACTACTTAACCCTGTAATTATACCTTCGACAGCGGCAGGGGTCGGGTTGAGAGTGGCCAGTTCATTAGACGCTGGAAACTCCGTTCGCGTTACCAGTTCGCGCTAAACGGATGGCGGTCATTTGACACAAGGGGGACCAACTCTCAGGCATCGCCCGGTTCGTGCCAGGGCATCGCCCGGTTCGTGCCAGGGCATCGCCCGGTTCGTGCCAGGGCATCGCGCGGTTCGTGCCAGGGCATCGCAGTGATTCGTATCAGGGCATCGCTTTAGCGATGCCGAAAGCGGCACTTTCGGGAAGCGCCTTTAGGCGCTGTGGCGGCGCGTCCCGCTCAAATCCTGAGTGTGCCGACGAGTACGGATAATCCGCGCCTGCTGTCACCAGGAAGCGCTTCTCCGGATTCGCATGAATATATTCAACGATTTTCAAGAACGCCTCCCGCTCATTGACCCGAATTTCCGAAAATCCCTTCTGCCAAACCGGAGCGCGGAACCCAAGTTCGCGTCCTGCCCGAAACGCAAAACCGCCTTTGATAAACTGAACCGCCTTCTCCACAGTCATCTCCGCGCCCACAGTGATCAGCACATGGAAGTGGTCAGGCATGATCACGAATTCGTGGAGAAAATATTTCCGCTGCTCGCGATAATGGTAGAGGACGTCGATCAATAGCCCGGCCGCGCGAGCGGATTGCAGAAGCCCGCACCTCCCCCAAGTCGAGGAAGTCACGAAGAAGGTGCGCTCGCTGGCGATGACGTGTGATCGATCAGCATTGCGAATGGGAACTGGCATTCAACCCCAGCGCCTGAAGGCGCACTCCTTGGTGGCGTCATCGCTAAAGCGATGACCTGATACGAATCTCACACTGTCTGCAGTTATGCAGTGATGATCGAACATGGCGGTAGTGATGATTTCCCGGCGTCCGGACTTATGGCGGCCCACCGGGGGCTACAGCTTCAGCGTCATCAGCGCCAGGAACACTCCCGTATAGCCGGCGATGACCAGCAAGACCAGCAGCGCCCCAAAACTCAGGATGTTGAACATTCCCCACGGCTTCTGTACCGCGCCGTTCGCCAGCTTCCACAGTCCGAAGCTACCCGCCAGCGCGCAAGCCGGTAGAACGAAGAGTCCAATCGTCCGCCCATGCGCCACTTGGGGAAAGACGAGCAGGAACATCACAGCAGGAAGAAAAATCAAAGCCGGGACAATGGCCAGCGGAGCGCCGATCATGAACGCGCGTTCCCGCTCTTTGGCAGTCATGCGAATGCAGAAGTTAAGCGAGGCTATTTCGCCGTTGCTTCGTACACAGTCTTGCCCCCAACCACGGTACGCAGAACTTTCGTCATCAGAATTTTCGGCGGCAGGGCGGCGGTGATGTCCTGATCAAGAACGACGAAGTCGGCCAGCATGCCCGGCTCCAGCTTGCCTTTTTGCTTCTCGGCGAATTCGGCGAAAGCCGCGCCGGTTGTATAGGCCGCTATCGCCTGCTCAATATTCAGTTTCTGGTCTGGATAGTAACTCTTTCGGCCGTCTTCGCTATTACGAGTCAGGGCCGCGTAGAGCCCGCGAAAAGGCGCGACCGGTTCAACCGGATAGTCCGTACCAAAGGCCAGTACCACTCCGCGTCGAAGGAACTCAGCCCACGCGTAGGAATGCTCGGCGCGCTTTGGTCCCAGACGCGACTCGGCCCAATTCATATCCGTGAGCAGATGGCTGGGCTGCATGGACGCGATCACCTTCAGTTCCTTGAAACGTAAAATCTCCTGCGGCGTGGTGACTTGCGCGTGCTCAATACGAAGCCGGTAATCATTGGCAGTGCCGCCGGCCGCCTTCACCTTGGCGTCTTTCGCGGCATCTTTTGCCGCCTTCTCCGCCTCGGCAAACGCGTCGAGCGCCAACTGAACTCCCTTGTCGCCGATGGCGTGGAAGCCGATTTGATATCCCGCCAGCACTCGCTCCTTGGTCATCGCGTTCAGCTTGGCCGCTTCGTATTGCGGCAGGCCGCTGTTCTTTGGATCGTCGCTGTAAGGCTCAAGCAGTGCCGCCGTCTTCGAGCCGAGCGAACCATCCATGAAGCCCTTCAACATTCCCGTGTGGAGCATGTTGTCGGACGTGGGATGCGAGTCGCGTTTCTTGTTCAGGGTTTCGATAGAGTCGTCGAAAGGCAGCCACTCTGAAATTCTCGCGGTCAGCTTTCCATCGTGCTCGAGTTGCTCATAAACCTGAAAGTCGTCCCACTGCGAGTAGTCCTGCGCGGAGGTGACGCCGTGACTCGCCATATCCGCCAGCGCCAGTTCGATGGCTTGCCGCCGCTTCTCGTGCGTCGGTTTGGGAATCACCGCCTGCACCGCCTCTTGCGCTTTCTCGCGGAGAATGCCGTTGGGCGTGCCGGAGTCATCACGATCGATCTTTCCGCCCTCCGGATCGCGACTGGCGACGGTAATGCTGGCTAGCTGCAAAGCGCGCGTGTTCGCCACGCCAATGTGTCCGTCGACGCGTTCGAGGTAGACCGGGTGGTTGCCGCTTACTTCATCCAGATCCCACCGTGTGGGTAGAACTTTGACCGGCCACAGAGTCTCGTCCCAACCTTCCCCGACGACCCATTCCGCAGCCCCGGCGCTTTCGACCTTGGCGAGTAGACGTTCGCGGAACTCGTCGAGCGTCTTGGCGCCGACCAGATTTACATTCATCTTCTCCAGTCCGGCGCTGGCGAGGTGCATGTGGGCGTCGTTGAATCCGGGCATCACGAAGTGACCATCCAAGTCGATGATCGTCGTCTCTGGCCCCTTCAACTTCATGATCTCGTCGCGCGCCCCCACGGCGAGGATCCGGTCGCCAAGTACGGCCAGCGCTTCCGCTCGCTTGCCCGCTCCCAACGAAGCCGACGCATCGACCACTCCGGTGTAGATGTTCCCGTGGGTAAAGATCAGGTCCGCTTTCGGCTTCGGCGCGGTCTGTGATTGTGGTGAACCGCTCTGTGCCAACACCCCAGACGCCACGGCCAACAGCAGAATCGGTGCGACTCGCTTCATCATTCTCCTACTCCCGACAGTGTCAGCATTGTAAGCAGAATGCGCCTTAGTCCAAGCTCCCGTCCATTGCAGTCGAACCATTCTTGCAACGTGTGCGCGCCGCCCCCAGAGCCGCCGCCACCGATCGCGATGGCCTCGCGGCCGAGCGAAAGCGGGATGTTGGCGTCGGTCGAGGCCCGCTGCACTTGCGCCGTATTTCCCAACTGCGCATCTACGGCGCGAATTACCTTCAAAATCCGCGCATCCGTCGCCAGTTCGCCGGCGGGACGGTTCCCGATCTCGACCACTTCGCTCTGCACCATCTGCGGTTTCCGCGTACCCAGTTGCGCAGCGGCCCGATTTTCCGTCGTGACCGCCTGCTCCAGCGCGGAGCGCAGCGCTCGCTCCAGGCGGTCAATTTCCGCCGCCGACGTCGACCGCAGATCGACCCGCATGCTGGCGGATTCCGGAATCGAATTCACGGAAGTCCCGCCTCGAATCACGCCGACATTAAATGTCGTTTTCGGAGAGGCCGGAACGGAGGTCTGGCTGAAGACTTCGATCGCACGCGAGAGTGTAATAATCGGATTGGGAGCGCCGAAGTCGCTCCACGAATGCCCGCCCGGACCGCGCACCATCACTTCGAAGCGGCGGCTGCCCAAAGCCTCGGCTACCACGGTGTCCGCTCCGGCGCCATCGACTACCACGTTGTAGGCAATCGCGTCCCGCCAGCGTGGCGTCGCGAAAACGTGCCGCATACCGCGCAGGTCGCCTTCGCCTTCCTCCCCAACGTTTCCGATGAACACAAAAGGCAGCGCATGCGAAATTCGCGTGCTTCCCAGCACACTGACCACGGCCAGCATCGCAGCAATGCCCGCGCCATTGTCGGAGACTCCCGGGCCATACAACCGGCTGCCCTGCTGCCGGATGTTCAACGGCGTCGCCGCCGGAAATACCGTGTCAATATGCGCGCTAAGCGCCACGAAACGGCTTCCGTATCCCGGACGAATGCCGAATACGTTGCCGACCTCGTCCACCTGCACGTCGATGAGACCGAGTTCGCGAAAGCGGTCGGCCAGCCACGCGCCACGCGCCGCCTCTCCGAATGGAGGCGCTGCGACCCGCGTCGCTTCCATCTGCCACAGCGCAAACTGAGACTCCCGCGAGCGGAACCGATCGAATGCCGCGCGCACTTCCGGCGAGCCGGCGAGCCGCGCCACTTCGTCCTGCACCGAGGGATACAAATTAGAAGCTGCCACTTGACGGATACACTCCATCCTTCGCGCCTATCTTATAACGCCGGCGCGGGCCGTGGAGAGCCGGGCGTCGTCGCCCGGCCAACATTAGGCTCGACGAGCGAGGCGCCCGTCGCTCCACCCTCTAACGACGCCAGTAGTCAATTCAAGTCGCTAGTCATTATCATTAGTCAGTGGCAGAACCAGCGAGTAGCGAACGATCAACGTCAACGATCAACGACCAGCGACCAACCACTCGCGTTTTGATAGACTGACTAAGTCTCCACCGATCGCTTCCGCGTCGGGTCCCGCCTTCAGGAGGTACGTTGTGAAAACCGCCCTCAAAGTTGCAGGCATTGTCGTAGCCGTATTGATCGTCATCGCCATCGCCGTCCCCTTGCTGGTGAACGTCAACAACTTCCGTCCCCAGATTGAGTCGACCCTCAGCACAACCCTGGGACGCCCAGTGAAAGTCGGCAATTTAAGCCTCGGCGTCTTCTCCGGCAGTGTGGGTGCCGACCAGCTCTCCATCGCCGACGATCCCAAGTTCAGCACCGCCCTGTTTATCCAGGCGAAATCGCTCCAGGTAGGCGTGGAACTGTTGCCGCTAATTTTCAGCAAGCAGCTCAACGTCACCAAGATCGTCATTGATCATCCCGAAATGACTTTGCTGCGCAACCGAGAGGGAGTTTGGAATTTCTCCTCGCTGGGAAAGTCGGCGCAACCCACAGAAAGAACGTCCAGCACGCCGTCGAACTTGAACGTAGCCAAACTTGACCTCAACGACGGAACCGTCACCGTCGGATCCCTTTCCGGCAAGCGGAAACCCATCGTGTACAACAATGTCAACATCACGATGCGCAATTTCTCTTTTACTGACAGGTTTCCCGTAGTCGCGTCTGTCGGCCTCCCCGGCGGTGGCAGCTTGAAAATCGATGGCACGGCCGGTCCAATCAATTCGACTGATACTGCGCTCACTCCGGTGCAGGCAAAGCTGACGATCAAGAAGCTCGATCTCTCCCAGTCTGCGCTCGTCGATCCGGAGTTGGGCATTACCGGCTCAGCGGATTTCGAAGGCACCCTGACTTCCGACGGCCACATCGCAAAGGCCACTGGAACCTTGAAGGCCACGTCGTTGAAGCTGGTTCCGAAGGGCTCTCCGGCCGGAGAACCCGTCCAGATCGTCTTCGCCGTCGAGCACGACCTGAAGAATGAATCGGGAAAGGTGGTGCAGGGAGACGTCGCAATTGGCAAAGCACTGGCCAAACTCAGCGGCACTTACGATATGCACGGAGAAACCACTTCCATCCACACAAAACTGAACGGACAAGCCATGCCGGTCGACGACCTCGAAACCGCGCTACCCGCGGTCGGCGTCGTTCTTCCCACCGGTTCGCGGCTCAAGGGAGGAACGCTTTCAGTCGAGCTCGACTCCTCAGGTCCGCTCAACAAGCTGGTCTCGACGGGCTGGGTAAAGATGAACAACACCGCCCTCTCCGGTTTCAACCTGGCATCCAAGCTTTCGGCAATTTCCGCCCTTACCGGCAAGCAGGCCAGCACCGGTAATGACACGAACATCCAAAACCTGAGTTCCGATGTCCGCTACACGCCCGACGGCACGCGACTCGACAAGATCAACCTGGTGATCCCCGCCCTCGGAACCGTCACCGGCGCAGGCACCATCAGCCCCAGCAATGCGCTCGACTTCAAAATGGTAGCCAACCTCAACGGAGGCGCCGTCTCCGGTCTCACGCAAATGGCGGGCCTCGGCAGCAAAGGAAGCGGCGGTATTCCCGTGAACATTACCGGCACCACTTCAAACCCAACCTTCCTGCCGGATATGAAAGGGATGGCAGGCGATCAACTCAAAGGCCTGATGAATGGAGGCAAAAGCAACCCTTTGGGCGGATTAAGTGGCCTCTTCGGCAAGAAGAAACCTAACTAGCAAGAATTCACAAGGGGTCTTGATTCCGTGTAGGGGACTGAATGCGAGATCAGGTGTAAAGGAAGCTTTGGCGACTTTCAGGAAAGGGCCAGAGCTGGTAATTCACCTGGATCAGCCTCTCCCCCGGAACTGAATAATCTTCCGACGCTCGCGTTTTGATGGTCTGCCAGCGGGTAACTCTTCGAACTGTTTCATCGCTTTTCGCTCGTCCGCCACTTTCTTCCGCAGTTCACGGCTGGCCTCCATCTCGAAATAGAGTCCACGGGCAACCGATGCCGGACCACGCACTGCACTCAGCAGCAGAACCTCCACCTGATAGTCGCCGCCCTCCGTTATCACGCGCAGCCGGTCGCCAACACGGACCTCGCGCGCTGGCTTGGCGGGTTGGCCGTTCGACTGGATCCTGCCGAGTTCGCAGGCACGCTTGGCCAGTGCACGCGTCTTAAAAAATCTGGCGGCCCAAAGCCATATATCGATTCGTACGCTGGTCATAATCCATCTTCAGTCTAAGGGCAGGAGTGTAAGAGCAGGAATGTAAGGGCAGGAATTTAGGTCAGGGGCCGGAGGCCGAATGTCGAGACCTGCGTGATTGCAGCAGACTCAACGAACGCCGCGAAGAGCAGTCTCCACGATATGACCCTCGAGCGTCTGCATACCATTCAGAATCGTGGCAATGACGTTCTCGTCTCCGACTGCCGTGTTAATCATCAAGTGATAGAGGTCGCGCCTGGGCCAGTCGGCGTTGAAGTAGTGTTTGATATACGCGATCCGCTCCTTGTCGACATTGTCCACCAGGTCTTCCGCCTCTTCGCGGCTCTTGCCCATGGCCACCACGCGCCGAATCTTTTCGTCGTGCGGAGCGTAGGTGAAGACGCGGAAAGTATCCTCGCGTTCGCGCAGGAAAAACGGGGCCCCTCGGCCGACAATCACCGCATTCCCTTCCTCCGCAATGGTGTGCATGATGTCTCCCACCATGGCCATCATGCGATCCGTATCAAACGAGTGCGAGGCCGCCAGGGGAATGCTGCGTTCGTAACTGCCTCGCCAGAAGGTTTTCGCTAAACGGTAGAGACGGCTGTCGACACGCTCATCGCACAAAGCCACCGCCGCCTCACTCACCTGCGCCCGCTTGGCGATCTCGCACGTCAGTTGCTGGTCCCAAACCTTCCACCCCAGGCGACGGGCTAGTTCGCAGGCGATGCCTCCTCCCCCGCTGCCAAATTCGCGTTCGATTGTAACGATGCGAAACATCGCGAACCTCCTGCTCGGTCGCGGGATGGGCCTCTGGGCCGTCCCGCCGGGGACGCCCGGCTCTCCACAACGACACTAGTATACGACGATCAATGAACGACGATCAGTGAACCACAATCTCGCCGCCCGGCCTCGCCTTCTTGATCAGGAACACGCACGGGATTAAACAAAAGATCACGACCCCAAGCAACCAGAAATTATCGATATAGGCCAGCATCGTCGCCTGTCGGATGACATTCGCCTGCATCAGCGCATAGGCCTGTTGCAGGGCGGTTCCCGGCCCCGAGCCGCCGCCCGAAAAAGTACTCGTCATCCCTTGCAATGCCGACCGAAATTGCGGATTAGCGGCGCTCAGATTCTCCACCAGTCGCAGCTGGTGAAACTGCGTGCGGCGAGCCAGCAGAGTGGTGACCACGGAAATCCCGACGCTGCCTCCAATGTTTCTGGCGAGGTTCATTAATCCAGATGCGGCATTGTTCTTATCGCGTGGCAGACCGGAATACGCAGTGGTATTGATAGGCACAAACAGGAAAGCGAGGCCTAATGCCTGAAAGGCTCGTGCCATCGTCACGGTGCGGAAATCGACCCCCAGATCGAACGACGTCATATGGAACAGCGAAAACGAGAGCGTCGATAAACCAAACATCATCAAATACCGCGGGCTGTAACGGGAAAGCAGAAACCCGACAATGGGCATCGCTACCATAATCGTGAAGCCGCCCGGCATGAGCGCCAACCCGGCCCGTTCGGCGGTGTAGCCGAGGAGCGTCTGCATGAACAGCGGCAACAACAGAGTGCTGCCGAGCAGGGCAAACCCCAGCATGAACATAAGAAAGTTCGCGGTGGCAAAAGTGCGCTCGCGAAATAAATGCAGGTCGATGATGGGGTCTTTGTGATGCCACTCCCAGAAGATTACGAAGATCAGCGACAAAACTGAAACCACGGTCAGCGCTACGATGAAATTCGATTCGAACCAGTCGTCGCGCTGCCCTTTATCGAGGACCACTTGCAGGGTTCCAAGCCCAAGCGCGACGAAACCGAGCCCGGTGTAAT
>Ga0210400_10002556_pt1 | contig 16737 bp, 11 predicted proteins | sample IncBWH26MmetaG_FD_155456 | JGI IMG/M metagenome (GOLD analysis project Ga0210400, IMG submission 155456) | Forest soil microbial communities from Barre Woods Harvard Forest LTER site, Petersham, Massachusetts, United States - Inc-BW-H-26-M | ecosystem: Environmental > Terrestrial > Soil >... | reverse complement strand
AGGAACATGGAAAAGAAGGCCTTCCGGGAGTGTGGTCGGCCAACCGCAAGTTGGCCAGAAACGGGCTCCTGGGAAACACCAAGGCCGTTCCCGGCGGATCATCGGCTAACCGGAGGCAAATCCGCCGAGGTATCCGTCGGACGACCACGGGAATTTAAAGCCGTGTATCGTTCCAAAATAATCTGATTCTGGCACGGCAAAACCGCCTCCGCTCGGGGGCGTGAAATGTGGAACTTAGAAGGGCGCACCCGGGCGGGTTTTTGGCACTCGAAGGAAAATCCGACCGAGATTACTATTCTCAGACGTTGATTCGTAGGCGCTCGCGCTCCACACCGGCTCTATCCCCAAGCCTAGCGCCAGAATTGACTGGCGCGTCGGCGAATCAAACAGCGCGCTGCCAATCCGATAACGGTCACCAATCGAGACCTCATCGTCCGCCAATCCCTCGACCGTGAAGTTTTCTCCGAATTGCCCAAACACGAAGGCCTTTCGCCCTAGCTGCCTTTCCCAATAGCGATAAGAATCGATCTGGTAGACAAAAACGGCCCGGTGCTCGCCACCGTGACCCCGCAGATCTGCCTGACCATCGCCCTCAACGTTCAACCTCTCTACCTTACGGCGACCGAGAATCTCCATAAGACTTGCTTGCTGTCGTGCTTGGCTCTGGGTTGAGCAAGCGCAAATGACGCTAGCCAACCGGAGTGGGCACAGGGCTCGGCTGAATTCGGTCAACGTTGTGCAGGCACAGTCTTACCCAGTACGCGGAGAACTGTCTGGGTAATGTCGTCGGGCTTCGCCAGTGCCTCCATCGCCAGCCATCGGCCCTGCGCTTCGTTGCCGATCGTCAGCACGTTCATGTGCTCAAGTTTTTTGTCTTCCGGATCATAGACCCCCAGCTTCCGGCGAACCAAGTCGACATCGTCTTTCTTGCCGGTCAAGAAATACCAGCCACGCTGGATATCGAAGTGCGAAGCGTAGCGTTTAAGCGCTTGCGGCGTGTCCCGTTTGGGATCAACTGTAATCGAAAGGAAGTTGACCCTGCCGGGAGCGCGCTGCTGTAAGTTGCGCTGCACTCGCGCCAGATTTGGTGTGGTACGCGGGCAAAGCTCGTCGCAGTTCGCGAACATAAACTGGATGACGACGATCTTATCTTTGATCAGATCGTCGTAAAAACGCTTTTGCTCGTTGTCCTGGGTAAGCAACATGACGTCGGGAAAGTGGCTGCGCAGCGCGTTGCGTTGGTATGCCGTATAGGCCGGGGCGTCCTGGGGGAGCTGTTGAGCGCCCTCGCCGGGGAGAACGAAAGCGCTCAAAGCAACCCCGCTGGTGAGAATCAACGCTGCAATGCGACGCATTACAGCACCACGTCAAACCGTCCCATCATCCGCATGTCCTCATGCTCGATGTTGTGACAGTGGAAAACATATTTGCCCAACTGCTTCGTTCCGGTGTACTTGGTAATTACATTGACTTCGTCTCCGGGATTGAGCACAAAAACGTCCTTCAGACCGGCTTCGGCTCCAATAGGCGCAAAGCCGTTGCGGTCCAGGATGAAGAACTCATTGCGATGGATGTGAATGGGGTGAAACCAGCCTCCGCCACCGTTTTTGAGCCTCCATATCTCGGTGGTGTTCAGCTTCACCGTGGCATCAATACGGTTGGGATCGAAGAAGCGGTTATTTACCTGCCATGCGCCCTGGCTGCGGACGAACTCAAACTCGCGAGTGATCACTGACTCGGCGGGATTGAAGGTGGGCAGCCCGGTTTCAAGCACGGCAGGCACGGTGCTGTTATCTGTGACTGAGTCGAGCACATCAAAACGCAGCAGCGGGAAGGGCTGCGTGGGATCGACCCCTTCAGGACCGCGGCCTCCGGTTTGAATCATGGTGTTGTTGAGAAAGACGTGGGTGTTGGGTCCCGGAGCGTAGAAGGAGAAATCCACCACGATCTCGACGCGCTCTGCTGGAGCAAGACGATACGACGTGCTTTCGAACGGGGTGCGCAGCAGGCCGCCATCACTGCCGATGATCTGGAACGGCCGCCCGGAACTCAGCGAGATTTCGTAGAAGCGCGCGTTCGATCCGTTGAGCGTGCGGAAGCGATACTTGCGGTTGCCAACACGCAGCTTCGGTTGCACTGCGCCGTTCACAAGGAAGGTATCGCCGATAAAACCGTCATGATCAAAAGGGTTGTAAACGAGTTGATTGTTGGCGTCAAAGGTTCGGTCCTGGAAGACAAACGGAATGTCAAAGGCGCCGCTCGGCAGGTTGAGGGCATCGATCGAGTCGCTGCCCACGATAAAGAGGCCGGCGAGTCCCATGAAAACGTTGTGCCCGGTGAAGTCAAGCGTGTGGTCGTGATACCAGAGAAACGCGCCGACATCCGAGTCATTGTCGTAGATATAGTCGCGAAAGGCGCCGACAGGGATCTCTTCGTCAGGGAACGCGCTGCCGTCGGAGGCCGCCTGCGTGTGCCCGCCGTGCTGGTGGACGACGGTGTTCGTTGACAGATGATTAGTCTGGCGCACAACGATGCGCCGGTTGAGGCGCGGTGCATAGCTGGGGCCGGGATAGGTCCCGTCGTAAGTCCAGACCAGAGTCTTTTGGCCGGGCAGGACTTGCTGCAGCGCGACCCGCTCGGTGCTGGAGTAGTAATCAGTCGGATGGCCGTCATTGAAGACGGGTGCGCCGGGTAAACTGGCCAGGGGAACCGGCGTTTTTACTGTGGGGACGGGCAAGGCGACCTGGAAAGGTGTGACCTTTGGACTACCACCGCCCCCATCACTGTTTTTGCCGCCATCTTTGAGGGCCCATGTGTCCATCTTCGGACCTGTCAGATAGAGCAAAGCCGTACTGCAATAAATTCCGGCTTTCAGAAGTTCGCGACGCGTAGGCATAAATCATTTCCTTCTCCAAGAGCTCCTTCGAGCAACTCTCAGCGATAAGCATTTCCTGGTTGTGAGTGGTGTGAGACGGTTGAGATGCACGTGGTACGAATAAAGCGAGGATTTGATACGCGCCGGAGCGCGACTTGCTTTTGTTGCCACGCGCGATTCGAGGAAAGCTCAATGCATCAAGCAGGACTGCGCTTGCAAAGCCGAGATTCCGAGGGATGACGGCTGAATGAACATAAGGCTCTCTAGTTTTTGGCGGAGGGTTAGAACTCTTTCCGGAGTTACTGACTTCACAATAACTATCGAGCAGGGTGCGCCTGATTAGCATAGCTCTCCGTTGCCGGGTGCATGAGCACACCCGTCAGAGTTCTATGTCATGGCTGCGATGTAGCGGAGTATAAAACGAAGAACGGAAAAGTAGCAAATGAAAAAGCGACGCGGATCGACAGTCGATTTAACCACCAAATCACTTTCACGCTCCAGTTCATCCCGCCCTTCTATCCACCTGAAAGTACCTTTCTCGCGCTTGCCCGATGAAAGACTCCATTGCCGCCAACGGATTGGCAATCCCCCGAGATTAGGTTTAGCCACTTTTCGCGAGATGATTTTTCAAAACGACCTGTTCAACGAGAGTTATTATTAAAGAATTTAATCTAGCCGTCGGACGTAACCCCGAGCACCAAAGGTTATTCGCGACTTGAGTAAATCAATGATTTTACGGTACTTAGCTAAGCTTGATTGGGTTGATCGTGAAATCTGCAGATTTAATAAAAGTATACATTGGTCTCAAGGCGGCTTAGAGTGCATGTACTTAAGGCCATGGCCCTGATTTGGACTAAAGTTCATCACGTGCCATGTGATTGCCTCGACAAGAATTAAGAAGGCAGGACCGTCCGGCGGAAACGCATCAGGATTGTAAAGGGTGCCGACTGACAGCAGGGGTGGAAAGAATTGAACGTGCTTTACCGAGGTTGCCCGGAAGGATACTGGGTCGGTAAGGAGCAATATCTAGCGAGAAAAGCCAACAAAACTCGGTGACGGAAAGAGACAAACGTATGAAGCGCTCTTCTTTGACTTCCGGCAAAGAAAGCATTCTTGTGGTCGACGACGACCCGGGTGTACTCCGGTATACTAAGGGACTGCTGGAGATGAACCACTATCAGGTGGACACGTCCACTTCTGGCATTGAGGCAGCCGAACTTCTTCGAAACGGGGCCAAGCCTGATCTGCTGATCGTTGATATGGCCATGCCAGAAATGGATGGCCTGCGCACCATCGAGGCATGCCGACGAATTCGCCCTGATCAGAAAATTGTGGTGCTCTCCTGTGTGAGCACTCCCAGCCTCGTGGTTGAAGCCGTTAAGCTCGGCGCGATGGACTACGTCACAAAGCCCTTTTATAAAGCTGATCTGGACACGATGATGAACCGCTGGCTGTCGCGCAGCGCATCCGCACCTGCTCCGCATACCAACGACTGCGAGACAATCGAGGGTAATGCCTGTTTTGTGGCCGCAAGTCCCGCCATGAGAAAAATCAGGGCACAGATATCCCAGCTCGCAAAAGTGGATGTTCCCGTTCTGCTTTTGGGCGAAAGTGGTGTGGGGAAAGAAGTACTGGCCCGTCTGATTCACAAGCTCTCGTCTCGCGCGTGCCGGCCGCTGATCAAAGTGAACTGCGCCGCTATTCCGGCGGATCTCCTGGAGAGCGAGCTCTTCGGCTTTGAGAGTGGCGCGTTCACTGGCGCCGTGCGCTCTAAACCGGGCAAGTTCGAGCTTTGTGATCAGGGAACTATCCTGTTAGATGAAATCGGGGAGATGACTCCCATTCTGCAAGCCAAGCTGCTGCAGGTCCTTCAGGACGGACAGTTTTCCCGGCTCGGGGGGCGTTCGTCGATCAAAGCCGACTTCCGAGTCTTGGCTGCCACCAATATCAACATGCAGGAGGCCCTTCAGAACGGATCGTTTCGTGAAGATCTCTTTTACCGCTTGAATGCTTTTACCGTGCAGACTCCACCGTTGCGCGAACGCCGGCAAGAAATTGAAATACTGGTCAGGCACTTCTTGAACGAGTACTCAATCAAATATTCCCTGCAAGTTCCACGGCATTCGCCCAAACTGATGGCTGCTTGCCTGGAATATCAGTGGCCGGGCAACCTGCGTGAATTGGGTAATTTTGTAAAGCGCTTCCTGGTACTTCAGGACGAAGATCTCGCCATTTCTGAACTGGAAGATCAACGCCGGGCGTTGGGTACGCCTCCCGACTCTGATTATGTGAAAACACCTCTAAACATCACGAGCGGCTTGAAGTCCCTGGTGCGTAACCTGAAATACTCCGCCGAAGTGAAGATCATTGAACAAGCATTGGTTTCTACCAATTGGAATCGTAAGCGTGCGGCTCTCCAGCTGAAAATCAGCAGTAAGGCACTGCGTTACAAAATCAAGCAATATCGGATCTCGCCTCCCGCGGTTCCGAGGAACTGTGCCTTTCCTCTGGGAGCTATCAGAGGTAACCATGGATAAGAAGGAGTCGCCCCTAAAAACCGTAATTCATCTGGCGGACAAGACGGTGCTGAAAGGCCACCTGGACAATGTGAATGGAATCTGGAGCGTTCACAATTCAGTAGAGAGCGGCTTGCTCCCGGAACAAGTTGAGCTCCGCCTGCTCAACGGCGGAACAGTAACAGTCCAACTCGGCCAAGCCAAAGCTGTTTTCTTCGTCAACGCCTTTGCAGGCCAACCCGACTATAAAGAGCTGAGGTTCTTCAAAAACGTACCCGAATTTCCCGGGCTCTGGGTACGCCTGCGGTTTGCCGACCAGGAAGTTACGGAAGGATTGGTGCAGAACTCTCTCCGACTACTCGTCCACCCCGGCTTTTTTTTGAAGCCTCCCGACCCGCAGAGCAACAATCACATGGTCTACGCCCTGAAGAAGCACCTTATCAGTTTTGAAGTTCTCGGCCTCAGGACCGAGTTCTAAATATGCGCGGGGCGCGCCGCAAATAGTTGCATTAGTCTGCGCCAGCTGCGCTTCCGTTGACCAGCAAACTAAATTGCTCGGAATGGGTGGGATTCGGGACGGGAGGGAAAGGCATTCCCCCGGCGCGCGGGAAAAGTTTTTCCCCCTTTGGTCCGGTTCTGCAAATGCGGACCAAGATGAGAGGACAGCTCGGTCCAATAATAATCCACGCAAGTGCCAGATAAGAAAATGCGTATTCCGGTTATGGCCCCCTTCTGCTGCAACCTCCACAAAATCTTCTGCGACATGGCAGTGCGCTTGCAACACCTCTCATCAAGTTCATTGCTCATGGCTGCGCGATGAATGTTTTCGCTGGCCAGGGAACGCGTAAGCGTTTCCTGGCTGGCTTTTTATTGAGGAGAGGAGCAATTTCATGAGGCGGCAAACCCGATCATTCAAGAAGACTATCGCGGTCTTCGCGTGCTATATGATGCTGACGCTGAACTTCAACCAACTCTACGCAAGCGGAGGCTCAGATGGCGGCGGCAAAGGTCCCAGCCCAAGTTCCGGTGGAGGCGGTGGAAATGGCGGAGGCGGAGGGAATCGGAAACTAGCGTCGCTGAAGACTGTCACTGTACCCGGTCCAACAGCCGCTGAGCTCAGCAATGTTATTCGCAATAAGACTGCGGCAATCGCACTGGGCAAAGCGTTTTTCTGGGAGATGCAGTTTGGCAGTGACGGCAACACCGCTTGCGCAAGCTGCCACTTTAATGCCGGCGCAGACAGCCGTTCGTTTAACCAAACAGATCCAGGGCTGCGTCGCGTTGACGGCAACGGTAATCCGGCCGCCGATTCCACTACGTTCAAACCAGGGTTCGGAGCCGACCATCAGCTCAGTATCAGCGACTTCCCCCTACACAAACTCGCTGATATCAATAATGCAGGTTCTGCAGTACTGGACGAAAACAACAACATCGTGGGCTCTCAAGGCGTGTTCCGGTTTAACTTCAATGACGTCATACTGAACCAGGCCGCCGAAGACGAAACATCCGTTGCCGATCCGGTTTTCAGTATTCAAAATGGTAATACCTCGATCAACGTCCGGCGCAGCACACCGCGCAACGCGCCCACGGTGGTCAACGCCATCTTCAATTACCGGAATTTCTGGGACGGCCGCGCGCAGAACATCTTCAACGGCGTGAACCCGTTTGGCACCGGCGATCCGCATGCCCAATTGCTGCAAAGCGATGCCTCCAGGCCGCATGGAGTCAAATCAGTTTCCTTACGCCTCTCAAACTCGGCCCTGGCGTCGCAGGCTGTCGGACCTCCGGGAAGCGATGTTGAAATGTCGGCCACCGGCCGCCCATTCGTGAAGATGGGCAAAAAGATGCTGACCCTCACGCCGCTGGCGAAGCAACAGGTCTCGACGACCGATAGCGTCCTTGGCGGGCTGAGCGCCGCGCCTGGAAACGGACTGACCACGAACTATGTGGCGATGATCCAGTCGGCGTTTCAGCCGAAATGGTGGAACTCCACCGCTGTCGTGGACGCGGAGACCAATTTTCTGCATTCCGGAGCACCGCAGAACACAAATGAGTATTCACAAATGGAATACAACTTCTCGATGTTCTGGGGCGTTGCCATCCAGCTGTATGAGGCCACACTGGTTGCGAATAACTCGCGCTTTGACCAGTTCATGGAGGGCAATCCTAACGCCCTCTCTTCTCTGGAGCAGCGCGGAATGGATCGATTTACTGGCAAGGGCGGTTGCGCCAATTGCCACAGTGGCGCTGAATTCACAGACGCCGCTGTATCCAACGTGGCAGCAGGAGTTGTCGAACGCTTGCCCGGTGGCACCTGGCACGACATTGGTTTCCACAACATCGGTCTGCGGCCGACTAATGACGACCTGGGACTTGGCGCGCCGGATCCCTCCGGATTGTCTTCGCTCTCAGTGGCGCAGCTTGCGGCATTGGGACTTGTGAGCGGCACATCAGTTCCACCGGGCGCTGCAGTGAGCGTACGCGGAGCAGTCAAGACACCAGGTTTGCGCAACATCGAACTGACCGCGCCGTTCTTCGCGAATGGCGGTCAAGCCACACTGGGCCAACTGGTTGACTTCTACAGCCGGGGCGGAGACTTCCCCTCTACAGATATCGACCCCAACCTGCAGCGAGTTGGCTTCAGCACCGATGACAAGTCGGCTGTTGTGGCCTTCCTTAAGTCTTTGACCGATGAGCGGGTCCGTTCGCAGAGCCCGCCGTTTGACCACCCATCCCTGGTTGTCCCCAACGGGATGATAAAGATAAACGGAGTCTGGACAGAGCAAACCATCACCATCCCAGCAACCGGGGCCAGCGGTGGCGCAGCGCTGCAGAAGTTCTGTGACTCCCTGTCCGGAGCTTCGAGCTCAACCTGTAATTAAACGATTGGGGCTAGTCCGTCAGCCCAATGAATTGAGAGGCCAATCCCGGGAGGCCTCTCATTTCATTTTGTTTTGAGTTTGCGCTCAATCAGCCTTTCCTTCGCGGGCCGGCCGGATCAGCGCTTCGATACTTGGCACGTTGCGAGCCGCATTTCGAAGACACGGGACTTCTTATCTCCTCCTCGTGCGTTCCGAGCATTCCGCAACAGACCGTGTCGGGCAGAGGCAGTTACTCACTGGGGAAAAGCTTTTCCCCCTCATCAAGTCTAAAGAGTTTCCCTTTTCATCAGAGCCTTCTTATTTTCGCTGCCAAACAAACGATGAGCCTTGTCCGTAACTGACAGAGAAGATTGCCCTATCTCAAGTCGACGGCGAATGCGCAGGAGAGCGAAATTCGGCCCCCGACTTGGCAGGGCGCATGCACTACCAGCAAACATATTTCGCTGCTCATTACAGTTCGGCGGAAACCAAGAGCAGTAGATGAGTTGTTAGCCTGGGTCACCAGCCACAACCATCGTGGATTGTTTAGCGCACATTTACGAACCTCGCTTTTGCAAGTAAAGGTTTAGGAGAACGTACCATGAAACCCTTTTCCGGGCCCCAGGGCTTTCTGCGGATTCTTATCGCATGCGGCGTTGTGCTTGTTGCGGTCGGGTACCTCCACAATGTTCGCGCCCAGGAAAGCAACAATCCCCGCAACATGAAGATACCGTTGCGGCCTCTGGCGCCACTCTCCAGCGTCGCCGTGCCTCCGGTATTCGGAATAGAAGGCATTCTGGCTGACAAGACGGCAGCCATCCAATTGGGCAAGGCCCTGTTCTGGGACATGCAGGCCGGAAGTGATGACATACAGGCTTGTGCCAGCTGCCACTTCAATGCTGGGGCAGACAGCCGGCCGATGAATATCATCAACCCGGGCCAAGCCGGCGGTGACAATACGTTCGAGCTTGGTCCGCGGGTCAATGGCATCGTCGGCCCCAACTACCTGCCGAATCCGGGGACGCCCGGCGCCGGCCTCGGTGGCTATCACGACGGTGACTTTCCGTTCCACAAACTTGCAGACGTCGACGATCGTGCCAGCATCATGTCTGACATCAACGACGTGAGCGGCTCGCAAGGCGTCTTTGCCACAACGCACGACCAAGTGGTGGTGGACACACAAGTCGATCCCGGCGCAGTCGCGAATGAAGTCTCCGGCTCCGGCGACGTGCCGAGTCAGCGGAGTAGCCGCGGTGACGAAGAAGGACTGACTCGCACGCCAAACGGCATCGGACCTAGTCACCACCTTCTGCCGCGCAACGCCGGGCAGAGTTCGAGCGCGAGCGGAAACAAAGGCGGGGGCAAAACGCCGGGCGGGGCTACAACCTCAGACAGCGTTGAGACAACTACATCTATTCCTGACTCCGTCTTTTCCTATCCTGATCCGCGCCATGCCGGTGCTCGCATCAACACCCGCAAAACGACCGGACGGAATACGCCAAGTGTCGTAAATGCAGTTTTCAACTTTCGCAACTTCTGGGATGGCCGTGCGCAAAACCTCTGCAACGGCAACAATCCGTTTGGGGCGCGAGACAAAAATGCTCATCTTCTGATTATCGACAACAGCAACCCGGATAAACTCTCGCCGGCATTCGTAGCCATGAAGAATTCGGCGCTCTGCTCCCAGGCCCTAGGGCCGATTCTGAGTGCAGTAGAAATGTCTGCGGACGACCGCGACTTCCATCAGGTCGGAAAGAAGATGCTGGCGCGGACACCGCTGGCCAGGCAACTGGTCGATCCCACGGACAGCGTGCTGGGTCAGTCTTCTCGCGCACCCGGCAAAGGACTCAAGACAACGTACTCGGCCCTGATTCAGAAATCTTTCTTGCCCGAGTGGTGGAGTTACGCGAAGCATATATGCGTGGCGAAGGACGGCAGCAACGCAGGCACAATCAATCCGGCTCGATTTGAACGCTGTCCATTCTCTACCCAGGACTACAGCCAGATGGAATACAACTTCGGTCTCTTCTGGGGAGTGGCCATCCAGATGTATGAAAGCACCTTGATCGCCGATCAAACTCCGTTGGACAAGTATCTGGAGCAGCAAAAGCTCTACACACTAATCGGCGATGAAGAGAAACAAAATTTCTCGATCCAGCTTGCGCCCCATGTTGATCCGTTCACTCTTTCCCTGATCGAGCTGAATCCCCATAGCGATTTCAGCGATTCGAATGTGTATGCCTTCGATAATGGCTTCGGTGTAGTGCAAGGCGTAGGCGTAACCGAGGCAACGATTGATTACGCCAGTGGCACGCTGAAGGTGTTTTTTGACGTGCCGCCCAAGGCCATGTTCCCAATCAAAATCAATTACTCCCTTGGAACCACGCCTTTGACGGCGCCGCAACTTCGCGGCTTGTTGATCTTTGAGACCAAAGGCCGGTGCGTTGCGTGCCATGGCGGGCCGGAACTCTCCAACGCCGCGGTACAAACGGTTGGGGATAACCCATATGAGCGCATGTTCATGGGCGACTTCAACATCAAGGTCTATGACAACGGCTATTACCACATTGGGGTGCGCCCCGGCGAGGAAGATCCCGGATTGGGCGGGAACGATCCCATCTCCGGACAGCCGCTCTCGGCGTCTGAGATTGCGCGCCAACTGGTGTGTAACGATCCATCGCAGGTATTCATGGTTCCCGGCCGTCCCGGTGACGGCATTCCTCAAGCGCCGCTGAGCTGTCTCGATGAAATCTCGAGCCTGGGATTTTTCAAAGCGCCTCAGTTACGTAACGTGGCGTTGACCGCGCCTTACTTCCACAATGGCAGCCAACTCACGCTGGAACAGGTGATTGAGTTTTATAACCGCGGTGGGGATTTCAACTCGGTGGCCGATCTCAAGATCATGGATACAGATATCGGCATCATCGGTTTCACTCTGCAGGAAAAACACGATCTCTTGGATTTTTTGCGCAATGGCCTCACTGATCCGCGCACCGTCGCTCAGGCTGCACCTTTTGACCATCCAGAACTGACGACGGCGAACGGTGAGGCTGTTGCTCCAAATGACTATCCCGTTCAAAAAGACCCCAACCATAAGGGTCAGGCCCTTGATAACTACCTCCACATTCCAGCTACAGGAAAGAATGGGGACAAACCGCTCCCAACGTTCCTGGAGAACTTGTTGAGCGGAAAGGCGGCGCACTAATGTTTACGCCATTCGCCAGCAAAAATTGCAATGAAAGCACGGTGGCCCAGACCACACGGCAGCAGGCACGGGAAGGAGCTTCCAATATGAGAGCGTGCGAACCAAGAACCAGGTATTCGAAACTTAGGGCGTGTATTCTGCTGGCGACGTTGGCGTCAGTGAGCGCTGCCTGGGCGCAGTTTACCGCACCACCCTTGCCGCCTGCCTCGGTGCCATTGCCCGCTTACCAGTCCATACCCCCAGGCTTCGATACCGTTGGCTACATCGAGTTCGCGTCCGTGGATACCATGTGCCTGCCGAACAGCAATCCAACACCGGACAATCCTCCAAAGCCTGATGGCTGCAAGACGTCGGGCGGCTGGCTCCGCATCAACAACCAGAGCATCCGGGTACCTGCAAACTCTATCGCGCAGTTTCCCGCGAACACTCTGACCTGGGAAGAGCTCTTTGAGTTCAGTTCAACGGGTGTCGCTGGTGAAACCGGAATGGCATTAGCGGACTCTGTGAGGCTGCCAGGAACCTTTGAGGCTCACGTCCAGGGAAATATCGTCAAGGGACAGAAAATTTCCGGCTTGATTTTCGTGGCGCAGGAAACGGCCATGGGAGAAAGCGGCTTCGTTCAAAGCTTCGACTACAAGAATGGCATCGTCATCGTTAATAACACCCGCGTGCAGATCAACGATCCAACGGGAAAGTTCAGCGCCGGCTATGCCAGCTGGGACCCGCTCTATCTGCAGGATTCACGCTTCTCCATCGACGAGAACAACCCGACTATCAAAACCCAAACGGCGTTTCCCGTCTGTATTCCGCGCTTCGATCCTGCGACTGGAGATGATCCGCTGTGTCCACAAAAGAACCGGCCAAAAGACCGAGTGGGAGTTGACTTTCTACGTATCTTCACCATGGATCCGCTCATCGATCCGGTGACGAGTCTTCCGCCGATCAGTTTTAATGGCGATCCTCTTCAGGGACCTACCGATCCATCGGTGTTCGCGCCCCTTGAAGTCGGTGACTTCATCACCTACTCAGGCGAAGTGTTCTTGGACGGTAACGGATTGCCCTATGTGCTGGCCCACACCATCAACGCCAATCTCGGGATATTCACATTCCCCGGCACCGATCCTGCCTATATTGCGATCGACGTTCTGCTGCAAGGCACGGGCGGCGTCGGCAACCCCGTATTTCCTCAGGAAGCAGGAGTCCGGACACGCGTGGAAGGTTTCAGCACGGACCCGACACGTAACGTTGACGTCTATGCCATCGATATCGACTGCAATGGGGTGCAAACACCGCGTCTTCCATTTTGGGCGGCTAACTTTCCAGTGGATCCAGGTCCACCCGCGGGCGCGGTTAAAGGGCGGTGGCGATTCCGCCCGGCTGGCGGCAACTTCCTTCCTCCCTCGATGGTGATCGGGGCGGAGATTTCCGGTGGCTTGAAAGCAATTGCGAACCCAACTCTCAACATTCTTACGGATCAATATCAGGCGCCCAACTTCGATTTTATCTTTGCTGAAAATCTGGGTGTCGGCAATCCACCGGTCACCTTCAACTTCCGGGATATCCCGTTCCTGGTGGATGGCATTGGTCCCTGGCCTCCCGCCGATAACATCCTGCAGGGCGCCCTTTCGAATCCTAATGGGTTCTCTAACCAGGTGACCGGCCAGCTGAATCCATTCCCTGACAACAACCCTCCCGCAACCGTTTGCGTGAGCACAGTTGGAACCGTCAATGCCAAAGCGGTGGCGAGCTTTACCCCTGGACCGGGTCCAATCACTACAGGCACCCTGGTCACTTTGAGCTCTGCCGGCAGCACGCCGACGAACGGCCCGTTCTCCTGGCAGCAGGTCGTTAATCCTGGAGACCCGTTCGTGACCATCGCAAACGCGAATTCTGCGACTGCAACCTTTGTTGCGCCGGTTGTCGCTTCTTCCACAACGCTTACCTTCCAGCTTACGGTTGGCGGAAACAATTCAACCAATTCGGCCACAGTAAATTTGTTGGTGCCGATTGCTCAAGCATCGCCAACTACGCCGCCCGCCCTTACGGCAAGTTCCGCTCCGGCAAACAATGTTGCCAGCGGCGCAACTGTTACTCTGACTTCCACTGCGATTGATCCCGCAGGTGGTCCGGTCACATTCGTCTGGACTGCGCCCGTAGGCATCGTGCTCACGCCTGGAGCGCCGGATGGCTCGGTGCAGACCTTTACTGCTCCGACCGTGCCCACGCTCTCCGGCCCACAATCATTTGTCTTCACCGTCAAAGGGACGAGCGGAGCCTCAGGCCTGAGCGGCACCGCAACGTTAACTGTGATTGTAAATCCACAAATTGATTCGGTGATCATCACTGCGGTAACGTATCGTCGCGCCAAAGCACGGCTCACGATTACCGCCACGGATGTCACGCCGGGTATCTTCCTTACCGCTACCCTGGACCTCATCAACCAGGCCACTGGACAGCCCTGGACAGGCGTGATGGGCCCAGACGTTCCGCCCGTACCCGGAAACTTCTCGATCATCTTTTCTAACATCGGTCCACCGAACCTGGTGACCGTAACCTCGAGTGGTGGAGGCTCTGCGACTTCGGGCATAACGGCGTTACTGCCATGAAAACAGCGGGCTGCCGGATCCGCTCAGCAGCCCGTTTCAACTTCCACTTCTGTGAAGAAGTGCAATCAAGGTAGTAACACCGGCTCGCATTGGGAGGACGCAACGTGGAAGACAGAAAATCTAGTGGCATTACACAGACACAAACCGAGGAGAGAGACCCTGCCCTGAATATTAATATTCAACCTGAATCTCCCGATGCCATACCAGCACCGATCGCAAGGGTCAGCAAACGCGCCAGACTCTCACACCAGGCTTGGGTCTCGATGCACTTGTATTGCCAGCCCTCCCGCGCCAAGTTCGTTGAGCGCCGGCAGGAAGAGTCAAATCCGGGAGTGATCAAGCTATATTGCAAACTCTGCCAACGGCTGATCGTTGCCAGCCGTGATGAGTTCGTTCTGCCTATCGCAGTGAAGGCACACAAGTGCGGCGACCTGCGAAAGCGCCGCGTAGCGGTCGATTACGTAAGTCGCCTAGATCGGGGCTTACATCAACCACTAATTACTCCCGAAAACTTAGACATCGCGCCCCTTCAAACGGCGAACAAAAAGATAATAAATAGGTAAAGTGACCTGCCCCCATCTTTAGTCCAATCGTAAAGAGACATTCTCCGGGTTTGGGGTTTCGAGCATAGCACTTCTAAGTTGAGGACCGCAGCCGTCGAAGCTGTGGGAATGTATGGTCCGCCGCCCTCGTCGCAAGCGAAAAATGTACCTGGTCTTCATTGAGGCTTGTGCCGTGAAGCTGCATCCCTGGTGGGTGGACGGATTCCGAAAAACGCTCGGCACGAATCAACAGCACGGAGGCTGGCATCACGAGAGTTTCAGGGCATGGTGCTCGGAGATATAGAAACCCAGCCTCGCTTTTCAACGTATAGGAAAATCAAAATCTCGTGAACTCAGAATCGTGAACCGATTGAAGGGGGCCATGGTCCCGATAGGTAAAGTAAAAGAGTGCAGATTGGGGCTGCGAACTGGACAAGAGTATCTGCGGAGTGAAATCCCCACGGCGCATACAAAATACGCGGTGGGCTTGCGCGCGCAGCCCCTGGGCGCCTCTAATTTTGCTTTAAGTTATTAGAAAATCTCTTTGTTGTTCCTGGAGATCTGGCACGCGTCGAGGGGTAAAATCGACCTCCTGAAGCCAAAGATGGCCGCGTGCAGCTTTGATATGGTCCCAAAAACTCCGTTCACCGATTGCTCCATCCAGGGATAACCGCAATCATATTGAGCTGTTGTCCAACACTCCGTTCCCTTGCAAGTTGAACAAATCGCCGTGATGAAAGGTCTGGGATAACCGGTGAACCGAGGCAGTGCTTCTTCTTCAGTGATTCCAAGTATTGCGGGCTCGAGTGGCACGGTTCTGACAGCAGTTATTGGATGTTCTGAGTTGTTATTATCGTCGGGGTATATCGTCGTCATGAGTTCTCGCGAGTTGTCGGCGCTCGGCATTATTGGCATATTCGGCTCCCACGTTGTTCAGATTCATGCACCGGATCGATATCCGTCTATTGTCCATGTCGATCACGAACCTGGGACGCAGGGAGGGGGTGCTTGATTGAGGTGCAAGTCTACGTACCCAGTGCATCCGATGGCCTTTGCGATCGAGGAGCGTATCCTGTCCGAAATCTATCTTGATGCAAGCCGCCCAGCGGAGGCGCTTGGGTCGCGACCGGCGCGCCTGCCCAATGGCAGCAAATATCGCCCACGTGGTTTGGCTCACTGCTCGGGGTGCAAACAGTCCGAAATACCGCATCGTGTGATGATAACGTTTCGGAAGGTGCTGAATCCAAAAGCTGACGAACTCTTCAAGCGAGTGCTGCACGTTAACCAGACGACGCAGCTTTTTGTCTTTGGCCCAGAAGGTGACATTCCGATTCCCAATTCTTGTAATGCGACGCTGCGCGATGGGTGGACGCCGCACGTAACGTCCCGCATAACGCAGAAAGTGCTCTCTCGACTTGAAAGATTGAATTTTTACGCTCCACCAACGAGCAGCGGAGCGCGTGAGCATCGCCTCCAATTCCTCAAGCCCTAGCTCCGTTCTGAGCCGACCGGTTCTGTAGGCCGAGCGAATCAGTCTGATCACGGCACTTCGCCACATTTTCATCAGCTGGTCATTATCGTGGTAGACGCTCGGGATCCACGCGCCTGTCGATTTCTGGAACCCTCCTCCAGTGACCATGGTGTGGACGTGCGAATTGAACTCCAATCGTCCATTGAAAGTGTGCAGAATCGCGATGACACCTATGCGTATGCCGTGCCTTGACTTGATCAAGTATTCCATGATGCCCGCGGCCAGAGGCGGCAGGGCGTTGGCCAAAGCTCGATTTTGCTGAAAGAGAGCCCAAAACACGGAAACGTCGGCGAGCGAAGTTGGCCGCCATAGCGAGGACTTAGGGCGGTTCCCCGATAGTTGATTGCGCAGCTATATACCGCTAAGTATAATCACAGCGACCACAACCTCTTCTTGATCACTCAGCAGCTTTATATAATGATGACACTTCTTAGTCTGTCAAATGAGGTTACACAAGACCGGCCGGTCTGAAAGTGAAACAGCGGTGGAAACAAAAAGACTTCAATTCAAATGCCAACACTGCGGTAAGATTCTTAAATTAATAGATGGCAGGCTACGATGCCCCGATGGGTGCGAACACCCACTCAGATACTTCGAATTA
>Ga0210400_10002552_pt1 | contig 16757 bp, 13 predicted proteins | sample IncBWH26MmetaG_FD_155456 | JGI IMG/M metagenome (GOLD analysis project Ga0210400, IMG submission 155456) | Forest soil microbial communities from Barre Woods Harvard Forest LTER site, Petersham, Massachusetts, United States - Inc-BW-H-26-M | ecosystem: Environmental > Terrestrial > Soil >... | reverse complement strand
ATGGAAGCCATTTGGCGTTGCTTCCACCCGGTTTATTAGAACCGCATTTGCGCCTTTCTGTTGCCCCCGGCCCGGACTACGCGCGAGGATTTCCGCCGTATCGATTGAGACGAGTTGAGAGAAAACAAAGCAGGATCCAAACAGGTTACACACGCGGAGAAGAATATTCTGGAATGTCAAAATCACGAAGAGAACGGCAAAGCAAAAAGAAAGTGGGCGCCGGTATAGGGGCGACGCCCACGTGGGGGTACTGCGTATGTAGTTACTAAGATAGACGGAGGATCGACAAAAAAGTTTCACGTTTTGCTGAAATTAACATAACTAAATACTCCAGAAGTTAATAGAACCGTGCGAACACATTTGTAAAATCTTAAAAAACCCCTCGCCATAGGCGAGGGGTTGGAGAGTAAGGAGAGAGAGAGGATACAAGCGACAGCTTTACGACATGCGTGAAATCATTTCCCGCATTTGCAAACGAGCCTGGTGAAGTGCAAGCTGGGATTCTTTTACATCCAAGCCAAGCAGATTGGCGATCTTTTCGTGGGTGTAGCCTTCAACATCATGAAGGAGAAAAATCATTTTTTCTGTGGCTGGCAGCTGAACCACAGCGCGCTCCAGGTGAACACGCTTCACGTTTCCGCGAACGCTCTTAGTTTCAGCGCATGCGCTGCTGTTTAGTGTGAGCGTACCGATGGTCGTGATTTCGCGGATTTCCGCGAGAAACGCCTGGTCAATTTGTTCTGTGCGGGGTTCTGGCGATGACGCAAATGCGCGCAGAAAGGTGTTGCTGGAAAGCTGTTCAGCGGTCAGTTCGTTGTCGGTCATCCAAAAAGCCAGGGAGTAAATTCTGTGGCAGTGCTCGCCGTAAATCGCATCATAGTTAGCTGTGCGACTTTCGACCCCGGCAAGAATTCCCAGATTGGTGATAAAACTCACGCTGCTAGACATTTAACCTACCTCTTTTTTGGCCCGCGGGAGGGTCCCTGTTTTGATTACCGTACCAGTTCGACACTGGTACTACAGCAATCGAGATGCCCAAAGAACGCGCTTACGGGTCAAGTTTTGCAAGTTAAATTAAGTCGTTGATTCTTAATGCTGAACATCTCATGTCAGAGGGAAAAGCCAAAATCCACAGGACCGAGGGTCAGAGGGCAATCCTAAGCTGGATATAGTAAATGAGCATCTGGATACCACTTATTGCCATCATCAATCCCATCAAAGTGATTAGAGGAAGGTAATTTTTACAGGCGAGAGGGTGTTTTCAGCCGTTCGATTTGACTCAGCGAACCATAACCAAGCAAACCATACTCATCGGACCATCAATACTTCCCGAATATTGTCTCGGCCCAGAAAGAACTTGCGGGAGGCGAAGTCCTTGAAGAGATTCTCAATGTGGCGGTTATTAAAGATCCTTTGCAGCTTAAACCCCTGGATGGGTTCGAGTTCGAGTGTGTCTTTCTGGACAATATGGTGTCGTGAGTAAAGGGATTCGTTCCCTGCGTCCTTGGTGTGAAAAAAAGCCAGAAGGTGGCCTTTGGGCTTCAGCATGGATTGAAGACGCTCCACCAGGGGTTTTACCAGGGTTTCCGGGAGATAGTCAGCTATATCCCAGAACAGGATGGCGTCGAACTGGCCAGCCGGGTAATTAAGGTTTTCCGCGAAGAATTTCGCAGCGTCAATCTGCTGAGATCCGTCTTCCTGCCCGACCGAGTAGTTGGCGTCTTGCGATTCACTCAGAATATCTTCGTTAAAGACGCGAACACCCATTTCGGTCAGAAGAGCGATGTTTGTGGGCGAGGTAGGCCCCAGGTCAAGGACGCACATCTTCTGTTCGCCACTGCTGGTCAGGTTGCGCATGAATTCGCCCAGCCCGATGCAGGTGCGTCTGGTCCGCGGGGCGGATTTGGCGCCCTCTCCAGGCTTGGCCTGAGAACCGGCCCCACGGAACCATCGCATTAAGTTGTTACCGGAGGAGCTCACGCTCCCTTAACTCTACCTTATTTACTATCTAAAAAGGAACCCTGCGAATCTGGGCCGGCGCTGTAGCTGGAAGCACCTGAGCCCGATCCAGAGCCACTTCCGGCGGTCATACCGGCGCTGGGAGCGGCCACCATGGGCTTGCGGACTTCTGGCCTGGAATCCTTCTCTTTGATATCGATGGCGCCCTTAAAGAACGCTCCATCTTCAATCACGATGCGTTGTGTGCTAACGTCGCCAATCAGAGTACAGGACTTGCGCAACTCGACTCGTCCGGTAGCGGTGACGTTGCCTTCTATCTTGCCGTGGACAACGAGATCGCGGGCGGTAATGTCTGCCTTAATCTTTCCGTTGGGACCGATGATCAAGCTGTGATCGCGCAAATCGATCGTGCCTTCAATTGAACCATCCAGATAAAGGTCCTCACTGCCAGTGAGTTCGCCTTTGATCTGAACTGACTTGCCAATGTGGCCCACGTCCGCGCGGTGCGGATCGCTGGCCTTCGGCGTTTCTTTTTGCGGGCTGGGAATACTGGGTGCAGCGGCAGCAGCTGGCGGGGTTACAGGCTGCGCAGGCTGGGTCGGATTCATGCTCATGGGCTTATTGTCTTCAGGGCGAGGTTTCCACATTTCGGCACCTTTTCTTTCGGTTTATCTCTCTCTTCAGAGAGAAACCAATTCTCTTGTCTGGAACGCCTGTCGCAGATCAATTCAGGAGTCTGATGGCTAGTTTACTGCTGTATTTCGAAATCAAATAGTTACTGTAGGTGTGCACCGGAAAGGCAATGCCATGCTCATACACGGCACTTTGCTGCCCAAGTTTACGTGTTTACAATAAAGTAAACATTAACTCTTTCTCTACCTCCGCGCAGCCCGCGCCAACATTGATATTTTTCAATAACTTACGGACTATTAAACCTCGCTAGACTCTAGCCAGTTTGGCTGTATGTTTGCTTTTAAATTATGTGTCGACCGGACGGAATGTCGCGGCGCACGGACGGGACCGAAACCAGGGGAACAGCGGTTCTGAACGGAAGTCGCGGCTATCGAGCCAATGGGACTGCCTTTCCGAGAGGTCGATCAATAAAGGGGCGGCTAAAAACCGCCTCTTTTTTATTTGCGTGTACTTCCAAACCCCAGGACGCTCTCCAAAATGTAAAATGCAACTAGCTGCTGGTTTTCCGGCGTCTAAGTAAACACCGCTTTTAATTACGTTATGAGTTTCTTCAATCCCCTATGGCGCGCGGCGATGTTCCTGATGTCGGCAAGTCTGGCCCTCACTCTGCGCGCCCAAACGGGAGTCCTCCCTCCTCTCCCAGCGGACGCGAATCAATACGTCAAAGACACGATTAAGTACCAGATGGAAGCGGATGCTGCTGATCATACCCACTGGCGCTATCACATTCATCGCGAAGATGAAAAGGGAGCTCAGGACCGCGACGTAATCGATACGAAAGATGGGCAGCTCGCCCGCACCCTGTTGATTAACGGACAACCGTTGACACCTGAGCAGCGAGCCGCCGACGAATCCCGAATGAAAAAGCTGGTGCAGGATCCAGGGGAGCGGGCAAAACGGGCGAAGCGCGCAAAAGATGATGAAGACAAGGGGACCCAGATGCTCAAAGCGATTCCCGACGCTTTCATCTTCAAATACCAGGGTGCCGAGAATGGTCAGGTCAGCCTTTCTTTCTTCCCCAATCCGCATTACGACGCGCCGACCAGGGAATTGCAGGTTTTCCGATCGATGAGCGGCAAGATGTGGATAGACCGCGCGGAGCGCCGCCTTGCTCGATTGGACGGTTCTTTATTTGAGGATGTCACGTTCGGTTGGGGGCTTCTGGGACGTCTCAATAAAGGCGGGACATTTTCCATCATGCAAAGCCGCGTTGGAGACAACCACTGGGAATATGTCTCGCTTGACGTGAAAATGGTGGGTCATGCTGTCATTTTCAAGAGCATCAACGTAAAACAACAGGAGCGCCTGACCGACTTCCATCGCGTCAGTGACAATCTCACCATCTCTGAGGCCTACCAGTTGCTCGAAAAGGGCGACACGACCGTTGCTGAGAACGGAAGCAACACGGCAAAGTCTTTCAACAAAAAATAGTTATTTGCCAGAGGCCGGCGCCAATCCCAGCTCGATTAGCGCCTTGGGGTTCTTTTCGTCGGATGCCACAACGTTGTGGCAAGAGCTGCAATCCTGAGTGATCGTCTTGCCGTCCGCACTGGCATGCTGTTCGTCATGGCAGCGGAAGCACCCGGTAGAGTCCGTGTGTCCCAGATTATTGGGATATGTTCCCCAGGTGATTTTCATTGCCGGAAAAACATTGCGCTGGTAAAGACTGAGCAATGCCTGACCGCTTCGGGCCACCTCGTCCCGCCGCTGCGCGTAAATCTGAGGATAAGTCTTCCTGTAATAATCTTCAAAGGCTGACGGGATCTTGGCTGCTGCATCTTCTTCTGTGGTGTAATTCTGCTTTAGGATTTCCAGTCCCTGTTTCTTGGCAAAAGGTAGAGCCGGGGAAATGTCCCCAAATGACATGGATCGATCCATGGCGCGTTCTGGAAGCTGGAAACTGTGCGCCGGTCGATTGTGGCAATCAATGCACTGCATGGCACGCAGCCTGGCCGGGTCGGGCTTGGCGCCGGGTATGGCATAGACGGTCGTTTTACCGGCGGCGGCGTACTCAACATACGGAATGTTCTGCCGTACGTCGTCCGCGGCAAAGTACCGCAGCGTGACGCCTTCACCCAGGTGCGCGCCGTGGACGCCGGAACTATGGGGCCCGCCTGTACCCAGATGCATCATCAGAACCGTGTGGGTAATTGTATTCTCTTCGTCAGTGCCGTAGCTGGCCAGATCGCGCATGCGATCGCCGAAGAACCGCCGCCGCGCGTGGCAGGACTCACAAGTTTCCGTTGACGGACGAAGCCGTTCCAGCGGTTCCGGAATTGGACGAGGATAACTGTTGAAAGCCACGTGGAAAACCTGGCGTAGCCCAGTCACCTTTGCCTGCAGAAAACTGCTTGCACCCGGACCGACGTGACAGCTCACACAGTCCACTTTGGAGTGCGCTGCCACTTGGTACGCCGCGAATTCCGGCTTCATCACGTGGCAGGTGGCGCCGCAAAAATTGGGTGTCTCCATGTATCGAACGCTGCTATAGGCAAGCTGGCTGGCAATAACAATATTAAGAAAGGTCGTTACAGCGATAAAAGCTGCCAGCTTGCGCAGCTCCGGATTTCGCGGATCGATGGGCCGGAACTCTGCCGGCGTCTCGCCTTTCTTGCGCAAGCTGCGCCGGCGCAGATAGATGCCGGCAGGGATGAGCAGAAGTCCGCCGATAAAGATTCCCGGCAAAAGAAGGTAGACAACAATGCCCACGTAGGGATGGACATTGCCGGCACGCAACGTGATGGGCAGAAAAACCAGCCAGGTAACGGTGGCCGCAGTGACCACCACCACGCCGGACAGGCTGATCAAATTGTTCGAGAAGAAAACAACGGGTGAAAGCCATTCACGAAATGTCTTCATTCCGGTCGGAACTCCTCCGCGCCAAAACAACGGCGCGCTGCCGCGTGTTATCAGGAATCGCGAGAGCAGTATAAATAACCCACAAGTTCAGCGGTGTGATAAATGTCACAACCAGACTGAGAAAAAGGGGACCGCTGAAGTCGAACGTGTGACCACCATCACATCTCCGGTGATAACAACGCCTTAGGATGGCTTTCATGCATCTGGGTTAAGCATTTCTTAAGGATGGGTGGCAATGAATACAAATTTTGATCTCAACCGGTGCCCGTTGATTGTGATCTGGGAAACCACGCAAGCATGCGATCTTTCCTGCTGTCACTGCCGCGCCTGTGCGCAGTCAAAGCGCCACCCCCTGGAATTGACAACGCTGGAAGCTGAGAAGCTGATTCGCGATGTCGCCGACCTGAAGCCTCCAATTTTCATTCTCACCGGTGGCGATCCCTTGAAGCGGTCTGACATCTTTTATCTGATCCGCCGGGCTGTAGCCCATGGCCTGAAGCCGGCTATGACGCCCAGCGCCACGCCTCTTTTGACGCGCGAGGCCATCGCCGATCTGAAGCGCGCTCAGCTCTCCAGAATGGCCGTGAGCCTTGACGGTGCAACGCCGGAATTGCATGACGCCTTCCGCGGAGTCCCCGGCTCGTTTGCCCGTACACTTGAAGCAATCCACTGGGCAAACGAGTTCGGCCTTCCCATCCAGGTAAACACCAGCATCTCCAAACGCAACATGCCCGATCTTGAAAACATGGCGAACCTGCTCAAGCAGTTCAAGCTGGTGCTTTGGAGCGCCTTTTTCCTGGTACCCACAGGGCGCGCGCAGATGGCTGACCTTCTTTCAGCCACTGAAGTGGAAGAGGCATTCGCAACACTGTATCGCTTTTCCAAGCAGCTGCCATTCAAGGTTAAGACCACGGAGGCACAGCATTACCGCCGTTACATAATCCAGCAGCGGCTCAAAAGCAAAGGCCAGGATCCGTTCACAGCCGGCGTCGATGGCTGGGAAAAAACCATTCCCGGACTTCTACCCATTAATGACGGCAAGGGCTTCGTCTTTGTCTCACATACCGGGGAAATCTGTCCCAGCGGGTTCCTGCCGGTTTCAGCGGGCAACGTGCGGCTGGACAGTCTCACGGAAATCTATCGCAATTCACCTCTTCTCACCTCGTTGCGCGATACTTCCAATTTGCAGGGCAAGTGCGGGGCTTGCGAATTCAAAGAAATCTGCGGCGGTTCACGCGCCCGCGCTTATGCAGTCAGCGGAAACATGTTTGCTGAAGATCCCTGCTGCAGCTACATACCGCAAGCGCTGCAAGTCTGACGACGTTGCATAAGATAGATCAAAATGCGGACATCGCTTAGTTCTATCGAACTAGGGTGCCGATCGGTGATCAATCCATTCCTATAACAGCAGAGACACGGGATCACTCTCTCGAGGGTCCGCAGCTCTCGTTTCTTCGATTCCTACTTACACAACGAGGCAACCCCCGAATGCATGCGTGATCTAAGTGCTTAGCGCTGCTTTTTCTCTTCCCAAGGCCGGAGTCACAGGCCGAACATACCAGGAGGAACGTACATGAGAAAGACATCTTTGATCACAGCACTTCTGTTGCTGTCGGCCGTTTGGGCTGTGGCGCAAACCTCACCCAGCTCGCCGCAATCAACAATACCGGGCGCAAGTTCGCAACAGCCCACGTCTCCATCATCCACCTCACCCGGCCAGCAACCAGCGACTCCCGATACCAGTTCAACCACGACCCAGACCACGACACAAACAACGCAGACGTCAACCGACAGCGCAAACTCCATTGAAGGGTGCCTGAGCGGCTCTGCGGGGAGTTGGACCCTGACGGATCAATCCGGCAAGACCTGGCAGCTCGCTGGCGATACCTCCAAACTGAGCGATCACGTTGGTCATCAGGTTCGTATTTCGGGAATGGATAACAGCGGATCAGGTTCCAGTGGCAGCAGCGGAGCCGCATCAGCCACCAACCCGAGCAGCGGCGCCGGCGCAACTGGAGCGGGATCCTCTTCCGGATCTCAGTCAACGTTTAATGTAAAGAAAGTCAAGATGATCTCGAGCAGCTGCTCGACAACCAGCAAGTAAGTATCGTTCGCGTAAAGCGAGCCCCTGCGCAATGGCGCAGGGGTTTCTTTTTGCGGGAGATGCAGATGGACTAGGGATTCACGTGCAACCGGCCGTCGCGCAGAACGGTGCATTTTCGATCGCGCCAGACAATCTTGTCACCGACAAAACCGCTGATCCAGATAAAGAAGCCGATTACATCCTGGACAGGCAGCAACCACCACTGCTTTTGCGTGACCGGATCATGAACAACGGATCGGGCAGTGGCAAGCGCCGCGCCGCCGCGCAAAATCAAAGTAAGAACGACGAAGGGCCACGCGCTGGGATACGAAGCCCAAAGCAGGAGCGAGACAGGCAGAGGATAGGTAAAAATCTGCCCCCAATAACCTACGGGACGCGAGCGGCGGGTGCTGCGCGCCCAGCGCATGCGATGCACCAGGTTGCGGGCCATGCCCTGGCTGCCAATACGATGCTCGATGACATAGGACGACAACAGAACACCGTGACCAAGTTCCGCGGCGCGTTGGCCAATCACAAAATCTTCGGCGAGAAACTCCTGCAAATAGCCGAATCCGCCCATGTCTTGGAGCACATTGCGGCGGACCGCCACGGTGCAGCCCAGCGCGAACCGCATGCCTTCGATCATCCGCGCAACCAGCACGCCGCCCAGAAGTTCGGTGTTCATTCCAATTGCTTCCAGTCGCGACCACAAGCTCTCCCCAGGCACCGCACGGTAGGGGCAGCTGATCAATCCGATGTGCTCATTCTGAAATTCCTGTGAGAGATGTGAGAGTAGGCTGGGCGTTACGCGCACATCACTGTCACTCATTACCAGCATGTCATAGCGCGCTTCGCGCACCATGCGGTTCAGACTGAAGGCCTTGGCGTTGGGTATGGGAGACTCGCCGGTTACGATCAGCCGCGCGCTGATTCTGCCGCTAAACTCGCTGATGACCTTTTCCGCCACGGCAACTGCCGGGTCGTCCTGGCGATGAACACCGAATATCACTTCATATTCGGGATAGTCCTGCACAAAGAAGCTGCGCAGATTTTCCTCCAGGCCATCGTCGTGGCCGCAAAGAGGCTTAAGGACGCTAACGGGAGGCTTGCTTCCCGGAGCAGGCACAGTAGCAGACAAAAACCGCCGCGAGGCTGCAACAACGAGTACACAATAGACAAGCGAACCGGTAAGCAGAACCGCCAATGCCGTTGTAAGAATTACCATAACGCGGGTTTGTTCTCCATGTTGGAGCCGTCCGCAGTCGCGCCGGAAAGGCCATTGGTGAAAAGAAACTTTCCGCCGCTCTCAGCAATCTGGTGGAGGCGGGCGGGACCGACCAGGGCGTTAAGACGAGCGAGCCCGCTGCGGTCGGCAACCAGATAATAGCGAATTGTACCTGACCAGACCCTCATAAATTCAGCATCATTAATAAAAACCGAGGGGGAACCCGGCGCGTAAGAGCCATACTCAAGGTTATTAACGCGGCCATTCAGCAGCAGCGCATTTTTATTGGCATAAAACAAGACAGAAGAAAAAGGATAATAAGCTCCGTCGACGATCAACATGCCTTCAGGGGCACGCAGCAGGGTCTCCGCCAGCGGCCGCGAGGACAGATACGGATCGAATACAACCAAGGCCATCCGGCTGGCATGCAGGAACAAAACCATCATGGCTGCCATCGCGATAAATGCCCTGCGGCCACGGACCCACCCACCCGTGGCGCCCACCACAAAAGCGAAACCGGCCAATACAAGCGGAGCGCGAAGATAAGCGAACGATTCCAGCGTCAGGTCACCCAAATGTCCGAGCGAAAGCGTGTAAGCCGCAGGATGTTGTTGCAAAGCGCTGGAGATATCTCCCGTTGCGGGCACATTGCGGACCGCAAATAAGATTGCTCCAATCGAAGCGGCGGCCACGGTCGAAATCGCAGCTATCGTTCTGCTGCCGGCGGTAATAAATTTTCCTTCGGCATCCATAGCACAACCCAGCAAGAGCGCCAGCGCCGGATATATCGGCATGGAATAGTATTCCTGGGTGGTGGAGAAAGTGAAGAAGAGCATAAGAAATACGGTCCAGCAGAGCGCGAGAAGGCGCGTGCGGCCGGCGCGATCCACCGGCTTGTAGCTGAGCCTTGCTGCGGCGGGCAGGTAGGCGCTCCAGGGAAACAGCCAGAGCAGGTTCAACATCCAGAATGCCAGTCTCGGTACCGTGTTGTAGTCGCGCGGATAGCGAAGGTTCAAGAACCTTAATAAATGCTCATTGAAAAAATAAAACCAGAAGAAACCGTGATATTCGCCGGGCCCGCTGTGCATACTGAAATTCAGGTATGGAGGCATCCGCAAAGTCGCCAGACCATGCCAGGGCGCGGCGATGAGCAGAAAAATCAGCAACACGCTGATCGGACGCAGGCGACGCCAGGTGTCGCGGGAAAAAAGCTGGCGCGTGATGGCCAGATAGAGCAGCACGCCTCCAACCGGGACCACCAGCGCGAGTAATCCTTTCAACAGCACGCCCACGCCCAGAGCAAGGCCAAACAAAGCGGCCCATCGGCGCGAATGGAGTTGCTCTCCATCTTCATTCATAGCGCGCTGGAATGCCATGAAGCAGACAGTGATCGCGAGGGTGAGCATTACGTCGGGAATCAGAATGCGGGTAAAAAGAAAGAGCCCGACTGATGTCGCCAGCGCCAGTCCGGCATAGAATCCGGCGCGGCGGCCAAACGCCCATGCTCCATAACGCGCTGTGACAAAACAGAGCAGCACCGCCGCCAGAGCGGTGGGGATACGGGCCACCCAGTCATGCACTCCCATCAGCAGGTAACAGATAGCGATGAGCCAATAAGGTAGCGGCGCCTTTTCCATGTAGGGCACGCCATTCAGGTGGGCGATGACCCAGTCGCCTGACTGGACCATGTTGCGCGCAATCTGTCCATGAACGGCGTCCACATCATCCATGAGTCCAGGAGGGGAAACGATGCAGCCGAAGAAAACAATTGCGGCCACAATTACCAATGCGGTTTCATAATGCCGCCGCGTCCGCGGCTGCTGGGGCACGGCAACATCGAGTGCCGTATCGTCATACTGTTGCGCGATTTCTTTCACCGGAGAAATATTGCCATCCCTCTATCTTAAACTGCTGCGACATCGCCCACGTGTTGGACCGTTTCTCTCGTTCGGCAAGAAATGCGCGCCTGACCATTATGATCCGTGGGCTAAAACTTGTTAAACGATTGTGGCTGATTTTGAACATGGAAATTGTAAAAAACTGTAAGCACGGCTGGAAGGTACATGGCCTTTTAGTTCCTCTGCGACAACGTGTTGACCCTGACTGCGACGTAGCTCGCGGGCTACTCCTGCTGGCTAAGAAATGTAAAGGTTTGCGCGATGCCCTGTATTCAGTCGTAAGATAGCCCTGTCAGCCCAGCCGCCATTTCGACGGAAGACGGTAAAGTGGCCAGATGGGACCACAACATTTACGGAATAGCAGTGTTCCTCTATCAAGACCAGACGCAGGCCGGCGTGAGGACATGATTGGGGTATCGACATGACCTTGGTGAATCGCAGAATAGCGACAGCATTGGCGGTAATCGCCGTAGCTTCCCTTGTTACGCTCCTGCAGGTTGAAGCCAACCGCGAAACCGACGACCAGTTTGGTGAGGAAGCCGTTTGGAATCCCGCGGAGAGCGATCTGAGCACTATCGTCGAGGCTTGCAAAAGCCAGGAGGCAGCGGGATTCAACGATTGTTTTATCGAGCAGATGGGTGGATACACCTCGTCATACGCTGTGGCTTTCGCTCAGCTACTGGCTTCGCAGAAACCGCCGCGCCTTGGATATCTTACCGGCATCCGCGAATCCGGACTAGTGGACCTTGGATACGTGGTTTATCCCGGAAATTCCGAACGACGCCCGGGATGGGTGCTGATGAACGGAATTCCTACGCTGGTCAGCCTGGATGACGTCACCATCCTGCCAACATCGGAGATGGAGAAAGACGCTCAGTACATTGCGCTGCGCAAAAGTCATCCCCAGATACAATTGGTCGTGAATGTCGACCAGCGGAAAGCGGATTCATCACCCCAAATTGAAGGGCTGGCCGATGGTGGAGAGAGGTTCGTAATTCCTTATTCACTTGAGGAACCTTGTGCCGGCTGCGGGCCGGTTGCGCGAGCCAGTTTTGCGTTTGACTTTAGCGGAGCAGCCAAATTTGTTGGAATAAAATTTTTACGAATCGAAAGCGGACGATAGCCTAACTCAAGGCAAAGAATCCGACGGGGTTGGCCAAGGATGTGAGATATCTCACATCCTTCCTTTTTTGCGGCTGGTAGGCTTATCCCTTCCGTCGAAGTAATTGGCAACAATGAGGAGTAATCTAGTAGACCGAATGTCATCACTGCCGGAGACAACGCCGGAGCAACGGGGCCATGAATTCACGGCGGCTCCATGGCCTCCCAGTCCCCTGGCTCCAATCTTTCATCCTCGAACTGTGGCTGTGATCGGGGCCACGGAAAAGCCTGCCAGCGTGGGCCGCACGGTGCTGCGCAACCTGATGGAACAGCCTTCCGGCGCAACCATTTTCCCCATCAACCCGCATCGGCCGAATGTACTGGGGATCCGCTGCTACCCCAACGTTGCGTCCATCGGCGAGCCAGTGGATCTGGCGATCGTCGTTACACCGGCTGCAACCGTTCCTCAGATTTTGCAGGAATGCGTGGCTGCTGGCGTCCGCGGGGCCATTGTGATCTCCGCCGGCTTTGGCGAACTGGGCGCTGACGGCAAAGTGCTGGAAAATAAAGTTCGCCAGGTGCTCGCATCAGGACATCTGCGGCTGATCGGGCCGAACTGCGTTGGCGTGATGAACCCGCGCACGGGATTGAACGCAACTTTCGCGCAGTCGAATGCCCTCCCCGGCAACATTGCATTTTTAAGCCAGAGCGGCGCGCTCTGCACCGCTGTACTGGACTGGAGCCGACGGGAAAACGTGGGCTTTAGCGGCGTGGTTTCCGTGGGATCAATGCTGGACGTAAGCTGGGGCGATCTGATCTACCACTACGGCGATGATGCTTATACCTCCAGCATTCTGATTTACATGGAATCGATCACCGATGCGCGCAGCTTTCTCTCCGCGGCGCGCGAGGTCTCGCTGCGCAAGCCGATAATCGTAATCAAGCCTGGCCGGACCGAAGCGGCAAGGAAAGCGGCGGCTTCACATACGGGATCGATTACCGGATCGGATGAAGTGTTTGAAGCAGCGTTCCGCCGGGCCGGCATTCTGCGGGTGACCAGCATCGGCGAGCTATTTGACATGGCGGAAGTTCTCAGCAAGCAGCCGCGGCCGCATGGTCCCCGGCTGGCTGTTGTCACCAATGCGGGCGGCGGCGGCGTGCTGGCAGCTGACGCGCTGCTAGCCAGCGGTGGCCAACTGGCGACGCTCTCTGCGGGAACACAAGAAGCGCTCAACACACTCCTGCCCGCCGCGTGGAGCCATGCCAACCCCGTGGACACGCTGGGTGACTGCCTGCCGGAAATGTATGCCAAAGCGTTACTGGTCGTATCTGAAGATTCCAACTGCGACGCCGTGCTCTCCATCCTGGCGCCTCAGGGAATGACGGAGCCTGAGCAGGCGGCAGGCCTGGTGCGCAAAGCTGCGGAGACGATCAAGAAGCCGCTGCTGGCCAGCTGGATGGGCGGCAGCCGCATGCAGCTTGCGGCCAACGTACTGAATGAAGCCCGAATCCCGACGTTTGAATACCCCGACGCGGCAGCGCGAAGTTTTGCCTACATGTGGCGCTACAGTTCCAGCCTGCAGGCGCTGTACGAAACGCCTGTATTCACCGGTGATCTTCCCACAGACGGTCCGCGGCGGGTGGCAGAAATCATTGCCGGCGCGGTAGCAACGAATCGCACCATATTGACCGAGCATGAATCGAAGCAGGTGCTTGCCGTTTACGAACTGCCGGTCACGCTGTCCAGGCTGGCCTCTTCCACGGACGAGGCGGTCGCGATAGCGGAAGTTATCGGCTATCCCGTGGTGCTCAAGTTGAACTCTGAGACCGTCACGCACAAGTCCGATCGCGGCGGCGTGTGCCTGGATCTGAAAGGCGCCGATGCTGTACGCTCCGCCTTCGTACAGATCCAGGCCGCTTTTGGAAGCGATGGCTGCTTCCAGGGAGTCACGGTCCAGCCCATGGTCCGCAATTCCGGCTACGAATTAATCCTGGGCAGCTCAACAGATCCGCAGTTCGGGCCGGTGCTGGTATTTGGCCTGGGCGGCCAACTGGTGGAGGTAATGCGCGACAATGCGTACGCCCTGCCGCCCCTTACCACAACACTGGCGCGGCGCATGATGGAAAATACGCGCATTTTACAGGCCTTGAAAGGTGTGCGGGGGCGCAAGCCCGTGGATCTGGAAAAACTGGAAGAGCTGCTGGTGCGGTTCAGCGAATTGGTGGTAGAGAATCCGCGCATCGCCGACATTGAAATTAATCCGCTACTGGCAAGCGAGCAGGGATTTATCGCGCTGGACGCGAGGGTGATCCTGCATCCGGCGAACGTTTGCGACGCAGAGCTGCCGCGACCGGCGATCCGACCTTATCCAAGCCAATACATTTCCAATTGGCAATCGCATGATGGCACCAGTTTTACACTGCGGCCGATCCGTCCCGATGATGAGCCGCTGATGGTGGACTTTCATCACCAGCTCTCCGAAACCAGTGTCTACATGCGTTTCTTTTTGCCGTTGAAACTGGACTTCCGCGTCTCCCATGAACGGCTTTTCACCAAGTGCTTTATCGACTACGACCGCGAGATCGGCCTGGTGGCGGAATATGCCGACGAAGAAGGCGCTCGGCGTATCGCCGGGATCGCGCGGCTGATTCGCAATCACTCCGACAACAGTGCTGAGATAGCGTTCCTGATAGCGGACAAGTTCCAGAACCGCGGCCTGGGCACGCACATGCTGGATACGACAATCCAGATCGCGCGCAGGGAAGGAATCTCAACCCTGGAAGGGGCAACGCTATCTGACAACTTCAACATGAAAGAGATGTTCATTAAGGCCGGTTTCCGTTTCGCGCCACCGGAGTACGGCGTGGCTACGGCTCAACTGCACCTGGAATAACCGCCTTTCCCGCAAAAACCCGACTGGAACCCGTGCTACAACCGCAGGATGTGTGAGCTTTGTCACATCCACGCTTTGACCAAGAGCGCACACTCAAGACAAGAAGAATGTCATCTGGCCGCGGCGATGTCAGAGAGTATGGAGGGCCGATATGATCCGCATCCTGATTAAGAATTGGTGGCTTCTGTTTCTGCGCGGCGTGCTTGCAATCGCATTCGCAATCTTTATTTTTGTCTTTTTGCCTTTCGTTCCTGCGCCACTTTTGCGGCAGTTCGCGTTTGCCGGCCTGGCCGCAGTCTTCGCTCTATTCGCTTTCGGTACCGGCATCCTTACCATTGCCGCAGCAGTCCGAGGCGCGGGTCAGGGTAGTTCATCATGGCTCATGCTGGCCGATGGCATTGCCGTGACCGCCGGCGGTCTGGCCATTCTTGTTTCTCCGGGACTCACGCTGACGCACGTGATTCAACTCATTGGCGCCACAGCTCTTGTGGCAGGAATGCTGGAACTTGTTGCCGGAATTCGTCTGCGCCGTCATGTCACGGATGAAGGGCTCCTAATCACGGGCGGCATTATTTCTATTGCGTTCGCCACCTGCCTGTTCCTGGCTCGCGTTGGAAGCGTAGAAGCGGCCCTGGCATGGGTCTCTATTTATGCGTTGGTCAACGGTCTGGCGATCATTGGGCTGGCATTGCGGCTGCGCAGTTTACGAAATTCAGTCCACGATCTAGCAGCATCCAAGTCGGTTGGACAGGCTGTAACCCAATCAGCTCTCTAAGCGCTAGATGCCAAACAGGTTGGGCTGGGCCTTCCTGTAATTGTGTTCCTGCGCCCAGAGATTGAGCGAGACGGTGGCCAGTTCATCTACCACGGGAACGGCGTTGCCGTTCTTGGAAAGATCGATTGACTTGATATACGTATGGCAGGTATCGCAGGCGTCCACGCGGACATAGTCGAATTCCTGCGCAATGAACACCGGCAGACGCTCCTTGTTTTCTTCGGCGCAGTTCGGGCACAGGACGCGGCGGAAAAACCACTCTGTTCCACATAGTGAACACAGGAGAAAGCGCTTGCCGCCGTCGCCTTCCGGACGCAGAACCGCCAACTGCGGTCTAGACCCGCAAAACGGACACAGAGGCGGCGAAGACTCGGTGGTTGAGCTGCTTTTCTCCGCCAGATATTCGGCAAATGGCTGAAGCAGGGCGTTGGCGAAGAAGAGCGACTCAATGGAGAGATCGTGGCTTACCACTTCGTGCTGCCAGACCGCTTGCAACAGTTCCTGACGGTCCTGGGGAGATGATTGCTCAATCGTCGCGGCAGCAGTCTTCAGGTCAGCAGAGCCGACTTCTTTCACGAGCGTCAGTAGCCCGGCAAAGTGGGGAACGAGCGAGGAGACGTCGTGATCGGCGGAAGAAGCCACCGATTCATAGACACTTTTTTGATAGCGGACGAGGCGCTGATAAAAAGTAAGCAGTTCAGCAACTGAAGACTGGTTTTGTAACAGCTCACTCGCCCGCGCAATACGACGGTCCCAGGAAAACCCAGACATCAAACCCCTTTAGCTCCTGCGGCCGGTAATCTTCTCATACCAAAGGCGGTGATGCGTCCGCGCCCAGTCAGTTGAGACGTGCCCATCGACCATGGCTTTCACGCTGCCCGGAGTCACCCAGACGCTCATGTAAACGTGGATGATGAAAGCAGCAATGGTGATCAGCGCCGTGGCTGAGTGAATAAAAATGGTAATCGGAAGCACCCAGTGGAGTTCCCGAGGCATTTTCTCCGGAATCCACATGATGGTTCCCGTGATGAGTAGAATGAACGTGCAATACAGCATGACCCACCAGAACTGCTTCTGGCCGGCGTTGAAGCGGCCCTGCGGAGGCATGAGCTCATCGCGGTTTTCAGTGTAGGCGCGGATATTCTTGCTCCACTTCTCGTCCTCGGGGATCTTCTGCATGTCGCGCTTCCACATGCGATGCATCCAGAAAATGGTGGCCAGATAGATCAGCCCGATCCACGGGTGCCAGTAGCGAATGGTTGCCGGGCCG